>ERZ773044.112-NODE-112-length-44720-cov-130.784_pt1 | contig 44720 bp, 36 predicted proteins | sample MGYA00511897_ERZ773044 | MGnify/ENA primary metagenome ERZ773044 (study PRJEB29015, sample SAMEA2738116) | human oral metagenome | biome: human oral; feature: human-associated habitat; material: saliva | place: China | collected 2170 ...
GTAGGCGTCCACCAGCTCCTGGACACTGGGCCGTGAGGTGGTGGCGGGCTCACCGTTGTCAGCGGCGATGGCGTGCAGCGGCACCACCTCGATCGCGCGCTCATGCAGCAGGGGCTCCGTCAGGCAGGCGGCGGAGTCGGTGACGACGGCGAGCGACATGCCGCATACCTTATCGGCAAGCCGCGCACTGACCGGCAAGGCGCCACGGCTGCTCTGCAGGCCCGACCCTCAGCGATAGGAGACCAGGAGGTCCTCGTAGAGGTTGATGAGCCGTCTGGTCATCGTCTCGGAGTCGAACTGCTGAGCCACCTCCAGGGCCCCCTCGGACAGCTCGGCGAGCCGGGCGTCGTCGGACAGCAGGGAGGCGAAGACCCGGGCGAAGTCCTCCCCCTCGATGCCGTCGGTGAGGATGGCGTTGCGCTCGGTGAGGCACTCGGTCATCCGCTCATCGCAGTAGACGATCGGCAGCCCGCAGGCGGCGGCCTCCAGGAACACCATGGGCTGGTTGTCGAAGTGGTAGGAGGCCAGGGAGAAGACGTCGGCCTGCTTGAGCAGGACGGCGACCTCCTCCGGCGAGCACGTGCCGGTCAGGATCACCCGGTCCGCCACCCCGAGCTCCTCGGCGCGCCGCCCCAGCTCCTCCTGGGAGGGGCCCGGGCCCACGAGCACCAGCTTGACCGGCAGGCCGGACAGGTGGGGCATGGCCTCAACGAGCGTCATCTGCCGCTTCTCCGGGCTGAGGCGGGCCACACAGATGATGATCTTCTCGCCGGGGGCCTTGGGGATCGGTGAGTCGGCGGCGCGGGCACTGCGGTAGCGGGTGGAGTCCAGCCCGTTGGGCAGCACCATGCAGGGGGTGGTCAGTCCGCCGTCGTCGATGAGGATCCGGGCCAGGTGCTGGGAGGGCGACAGGCAGGCGTCGCACTTGTTGGCGAAGGCCGCCGTCAGGCGCCACCCCTGACGGGACAGGGCCGTCTTCATGTCGCGCTTGTTGAGGTGCTTGATGGTCTCCCGGTGAACGCGCGGCAGGACAGGCTGCGACTTGAGCGCCACGGGGAAGGCGACGGACAGGGCCAGCAGGCCCGAGACCACGGCCAGCGGGTAGTCGTCGATGAGCTCGGTGTAGAGGGTGTGGATGGTGGTGACGTGGGGGATGTTCTGGCGCTTGGCCACCCAGTGCGCCAGGACCCCCAGGCTGAACTGGGTCTGGCTGTGGACGATGTCGAAGTCGTAGGCGTCGAAGCGCCGGGCCAGGCCCGGATAGATGGTGGCGACCTCGCGGCTGTCGAAGACGTAGTAGCGTGAGGAGGACAGGCGGATGACGTGGTCGTCGGTCTCCTCGTAGCCCTCGGCCTTGGGGGCCACCACGTAGACCTCGTGTCCCATGCGCTCCAGGGCGGCACGGAAGGTGGCTGTGGAGGTGGCCACGCCGTGGACGGAGGGCAGGTAGTCGTCAATGAAGAAGGCGATCCGCACAGCGTTCACCTGTTCCTGTGGTCCGGGTGCACCAGCAGCAGGCCCGTCAGGGGCGGTTCTTTCGGAAACGACGACGCAGGGGGCAGCATGGGGCGTGTAAACCTCGCGGCACTGGGGCGGGCAGGTGCGGGATCAGACGTACTATCTCAACGCCATTGAGGGCTGAGGGTACCTTGTTCGCCGGGCTCCTGCCTCTCTCGCGGTCAGAAACGGCGCCGGCTCCACTGGCACGCCCAGGTCAGCGCACTGGCAGGTTCGGCGTTTACGATGGCTCCATGACCGATTCCGCTGAGATCGCACGCCTCAAGGCCGAGGCCGCCCAGGCCGCCGCCGAAGCCGCCGCAGCCAAGGCAGCCGCCGCCCAGGCGGCCCTTGACGCCGCCATCGCCTCCACCCCGGCCTCGGCCGTGGAGCAGGCCGGCGAGCCCCCCGCTCAGGCGGCCGACGCCGCCCCCTCCGACGAACCGGCTGCGGCCGCCGAGCAGCCCCAGCAACCAGTGCAGGAGCCAGTTCAGGAGCCGGCACCCGCGCAGGCCGAGACCGCCGCTGCAGCCGACCAGGCATCGGGCAGTCAGGAGGCCGAGGAGACCGGCTACACCGCCCAGGTGCGTTCCGGCTACAGCTTCTCCTCCCCCACCCTGCCGGTGGGCACCTACCTCGACACGCTCTCGGGCGGCGAGCCCGCGGCGGTCAAGGACCTGTCGGTGGGCATCCCGCTGGGACTGCTCAACCGGCACGCGCTGGTGGCCGGGGCGACCGGAACCGGTAAGACCCGCACGCTCCAGCTCCTGGCCGAGGGGCTGTCCGCCGCCGGCGTCCCGGTGTTCCTGGCCGACGTCAAGGGGGACCTGACCGGCCTGGCCGAGGCCGGAGCCTCCAACGACAAGATCGCCTCCCGCATCGCCTCCACCGGCCAGGACTGGAAGGGCCAGTCCTTCCCCATCGAGCTGTTCAACCTCGGCGGATCGGACTCCGGCGCCGGCATCAGCGGCACCCCCATCCGCACGACGGTCACCGAGTTCGGGCCGATCCTGCTCTCGCGGGTCCTGGGCCTGAACGACACGCAGGCCTCCGCCCTCCAGCTGGTCTTCCACTGGGCCGACAGCCAGGGGCTGGCCCTGCTGGATCTGAAGGACCTGCGCGCCGTCGTCGACTACCTGACGAACACGGAGGCCGGTAAGGAGGAGCTCAAGACCATCGGCGGGGTCTCCGCGGCCACGGCCGGAGTCATCCTGCGGGAGATCGCCGCCCTGGAGGCGGCCGGCGGCGAGGCCTTCTTCGGTGAGCCGGCGCTCGACGTGCGTGACCTCATGCGGGTCTCCCCCGATGGGCGCGGCATCATCTCCGCCCTGGAGCTGGCCGACATCCAGTCCCAGGGCACGCTGTTCTCCACCTTCCTTATGTGGCTGCTCGCCGAGCTCTTCGAGACCCTGCCGGAGGTCGGCGACCCGGACAAGCCCACCATGGTGTTCTTCTTCGACGAGGCGCACCTGCTGTTCTCCGGCGCCTCGAAGGCCTTCCTGGAGGCCGTGGTGCGCACGGTGCGGCTCATCCGCTCCAAGGGCGTGGGCATCGTCTTCATCACCCAGTCGCCCACGGACGTCCCCGACGAGGTCCTGGCTCAGCTCGGCAGCCGGGTGCAGCACGCGCTGCGCGCCCACACCCCGGCCGACGCCGCCAACCTCAAGAAGGCGGTCTCCACCTTCCCGGTCAGCCCGGTGGACCTCAGCCGGGTGCTCACGTCGCTGGGCACCGGCCAGGCCGTCGTCAGCGTGCTGGACGAGAAGGGGCGCCCGGCGCCGGTGGCCCCGGTGGTCATCAACGTGCCCGCCGCCGTCATGGGGCCGGCCCAGGATGGCACCGTCAACCAGGTGCTGTCCTCCTCACCGCTGAAACCCAAGTACGCCACGAGTGTGGACAACGAGTCCGCCTACGAGCTGCTGGCCCAGCGGGTCCAGGCCGACGCCGAGGCCGCCGAGGCCGCTCGCGCCGCCGAGCAGGCCGCCAAGGAGCAGGCCAAGGCCGACGCCGCCGCGCAGAAGGCCCTGGAGAAGGAGGCCGCCCGCCAGGCGGCTCAACGTCAGAAGGAGGCCGAGCGCCTGGAGCGCGAGGCCGTCAAGGAGGCCCAGCGTCGCCAGCGCGAGGCGGAGAAGGCCGCCGAGCGGCGCCAGCGGGAGGTCGAGAAGACCATCGGCTCGGTGGGCCGCCAGATCACCCGCGAGATCACGCGCTCCATCTTCGGCACCCTCAGGCGCCGCTGAGAACCGGCTCAAGCAAGACGAAGGGGCTGCACCAACCATCTCGGACTGGTGCAGCCCCTCATGCTGTTCCAGGGCTAGCGCGGCGCGACCGCGAGCGGCGCCGTCGGGGAGCCCGCCGCGGTCACTCGGGGACGATGCTCACCAGCTTGGGGGCACGCACGATCACCTTGCGCACCCCGCGCCCGTCCAGGGTGCGGATGACGCCGGGGGCCTCCAGGGCCAGCTTCTCGAGCTCGGCCTCGGAGATGTCGGGGTCGACTTCGAGGCGGTCGCGGACCTTGCCCTTGACCTGGATGACGCAGGTGACCTTCTCGGCTGCCAGCAGCGCCTCATCGGTCACGACCGGGAAGTCCTCGTGGGCCAGGGATTGCTCGTGGCCCAGGCGCTTCCAGATCTCCTCGGCGATGTGCGGGGCCACGGGCGCCGTCATGAGGACGAGGGCCTCGACGGCCTCGCGCGGGACCGCCCCGAGCCCGGTGAGGTGGTTGTTGAGGACGATGAGCTTGGCGATGGCCGTGTTCAGGCGCATCCCCTCGTAGTCCTCACGCACGCCCACGATCGTCTTGGCCACGAGCCGGCGGGTCTCCTCGTCGGCGCTCTCCTCGGTCACCGTCAGCTCGCCGGTGGTCTCGTCGATGACGTTGCGCCACAGGCGCTGCAGGAAGCGCTGGCTGCCGGCGACGGCGCGGGTGTCCCACGGGCGGTCGGCGTCCAGCGGCCCCATGCTCATCTCGTAGACGCGGAAGGTGTCGGCACCGTAGGCCTCGTACATGTCGTCGGGGGTGACGATGTTCTTCAGGGACTTGCCCATCTTGCCGTACTCGCGGCGCACCGGCTGCCCCTGCCACAGGTAGCTGGTGGTGCCGTCCTCGGCGGTGACCTCCTCGACCTCGTCGGCGGGCACGTACTGGCCGCGAGCATCGGTGTAGGCGTAGGCCTGGACGTAACCCTGGTTGAAGAGGCGGTGGTAGGGCTCGGACGAGGAGACGTGGCCCAGGTCGAACAGGACCTTGTGCCAGAAGCGCGCGTAAAGCAGGTGCAGGACGGCGTGCTCGACGCCGCCGACGTACAGGTCGGTGCCCCCGGAGATGTTGCCGGCCTGAGGGCGCGGCCCCATCCAGTAGGCCTCGTTGGCCGGGTCGACGAGCGCCTTGTCGTCGGTGGGGTCGATGTAGCGCATCTCGTACCAGCACGAGCCGGCCCACTGCGGCATCGTATTGGTCTCGCGGTAGTAGGTCCGGGGGCCATCGCCCAGGTCGAGTTCGACCTCGACCCACTCGGTGGCCTTGCCCAGCGGCGGCTCCGGGGAGGAGTCGGCGTCGTCGGGGTCGTAGGAGCGCGGCGAGTAGTCGGTGACCTCGGGCAGCTCGACCGGCAGCATCGACTCGGGCAGGGCGTGGACGCCGCCGTCCTCGTCCCACACGATCGGGAAGGGCTCGCCCCAGTAGCGCTGGCGGGAGAAGAGCCAGTCGCGCAGGCGGTAGGTGACCGCGCCGCGGCCGACGCCCTTGGCCTCCAGCCAGCCGATCATGGTGGCCTTGGCCTCGTCCTTGCCCATGCCGTTGATGTCCAGGTCGCCCTGGGCGGAGTTCACGACCACACCGTCACCGGTGTAGGCCTGGGCGCTCAGGTCGACGCCGTGGGGGTCGTCGGCCGGGCCGATGGTCTGGATGATGTCGATGTCGTACTTGGTGGCGAAGGCGTAGTCACGCTCGTCATGGGCGGGCACGGCCATGATGGCGCCGGTCCCGTAACCCATGAGGACGTAGTCGGCCACGAAGACCGGTACCTTCGCCCCGTTGACGGGGTTGATGCCGAAGAAGCCGGTGAAGACGCCGGTCTTGACCCGGCCCTCGTCGGTGCGGTCGGCGTCCGACGTCGCCGCGGCCTGGGCGCGGTAGGCGGCCACGGCCTCGGCGGGGGTCGCGTAGCCGCCGGTCCAGGCCTCCTTGGTGCCCTCGGGCCATGCGGCCGGGACGGTCAGGGCCGCGGCGTCGTCGGCGATCTGGGCCTCGGTGCGCACCGAGCCGGAGGCCTGCAGGCCACCCAGCATGGGGTGCTCGGGGGCCACCACCATGAAGGTGGCGCCGAAGAGGGTGTCGGGGCGGGTGGTGTAGACGCTCAGCGACGCGTCCTGCTGGTCGCCCTGGCCGGCCCCGGGCACGGCGAAGGTCACCTCGGCGCCCTCGGAGCGGCCGATCCAGTTGCGCTGCATGAGCTTGACCTTCTCGGGCCAGTCCACGGTGTCCAGGTCCTCGGCGAGGCGGTCGCCGTAGGCGGTGATGCGCATCATCCACTGGCGCAGGTTGCGCTTGAAGACCGGGTAGTTGCCCCGCTCGGAGCGGCCCTCGGAGGTGACCTCCTCGTTGGCCAGCACCGTGCCCAGGCCGGGGCACCAGTTGACGGGGGCGCTGGAGACGTAGGCCAGGCGGAAGGAGTCAATGACCTCGGCCTGCTCGGCGGCGCTCAGGACGTCCCAGTCGCGGCCGTCGGGAACGGGGACCTGGCCGGAGGCGAGCTTGTCGCGCAGCTCGGTCACCGGCCGGGCCGCGCCCTTGCCGCGGCCGTCGCGGCGAGGGGCCTCGGGGTCGAACCAGGAGTTGAAGACCTGCAGGAAGATCCACTGGGTCCAGCGCACGTAATCGACGTCGATGGTGGCCAGGGAGCGGCGCGGGTCATGGGACAGGCCCAGGCGGCGCAGCTGGCGGCGCATGTTGGCGATGTTGGCCTCGGTGGAGATGCGCGGGTGCTGGCCGGTGGTGACGGCGTACTGCTCGGCGGGCAGGCCGAAGGCGTCGTAGCCCATCGTGTACAGGACGTTCTTGCCGGTCATGCGGTTGAAGCGGGCGACGACGTCGGTGGCGATATAGCCCAGCGGGTGGCCCACGTGCAGGCCCTTGCCGGAGGGGTAGGGGAACATGTCCAGCAGGAAGAACTTCTCCTTGTCCGCCCCGGGGCCGGCCAGAGCGCCGACGGGGTTGTCGGCGTTGAAGGTGCCCTCGGCCTCCCAGCGGTCCTGCCAGGCGGTCTCGATGGAGTCCGCCAGCTCCGCCGTGTAGCGGAAGGGGGTGTCGGACTCGACCGGTGCGGTTCTCTCTGACATCGCGGCAGCGCTCTTTTCCTACTCGTGCTTCCTGGTGCTGGGGCACAGCCTATCGCCCGCCAGCAGTAGGGCCCGGCGGCGTCCGCCCCACGGGCGGGCGAGACCGGTCACGTCGGTAGAGCCCTCTGCTGCCATGGCTCCGGCCCTCCAGATCAACATCTTCTTCACAGGCGACACGAATACGCGTCATTTTTGAAGAATGCGTCGATTCGGTGGGTTGTCACACCGCCGCGCTGTCCATCTGCGCGGGCACGAACTCGCCCCAGCCGTCCTCGACGAGGCCGGCCCGCAGTCGCTCCATGGCGGCGTCGAGCTCGGGGGCCTCGGGGTGACGGGCCGAGGAGAAGGACAGGTCCTCCTCGCAGCGGATCGGCAGCACGTGCAGGTGCAGGTGGTCGACGCCGTAACCGGCCACGACGAGCCCGGCGCGGGGCGCCTCGAAGACGCGCACCTGCGCAGCTCCAATGCGCTTGGCGACCACAGCCAGGTGCGCCACCACGTCATCGGGCGCGTCCACGTAGGAGTCGACCTCGAGCCGTGGGACCACGAGGACGTGCCCGTCGGTGTGCGGCTCAATGGTGGCGAAGGCGACGCAGACCTCGTCCGCCCACACGAACCGGCCGGGGATCTCGCCGGCAATGATATTGGTGAAAATCGTGCTCATGGCCCCATTGTCCCCCAGCCGGGCCCGAAACCGTCCAGGTTTGGCAACAGACGAGCAGTCGCTCACGGGCACGAGTCGGCGCGACGTCGAGCCACAGATACCGCGCCAACTGATCCGGAACGAACTGGACCTGAGCGGGATCGAGCCGTTCAACGTGCTCGATGGCCGTGAAGAAGATGGCCTCCTGGCCGCGAACCAGGGCCGAGACCCCGCCACCTCAAGGCGCAGGCCGGGAGTCGCTGAGCCACCATCCGTACTGTCCACTCCTCATCATGAATGAGAACCTGCTCTCTGAAAGCCTAGGCGGAAGTGTCTGCCTCGCTTTGGAAGAAACGGTGTCGCCAGGAACTGCCTATTGCTGCCCCATGAGCCATTCTCTCGCTCGAGCCACGATGAACGCACAGGAGCCTATCAAGCCGGCAAGTACGCAACAGGCTGACTTTGAGTACCTTCGATAGCAATAGTCCGACAATTCAAGTCCACACCACCAACCATACCTCACGACACACTAGATGACCTACAATTTCCATAGTTCACCCTGAACCCAACCATCAGGGGCACCCGTGCTCCCAAAAGGAACAATCTCATTTTCTGGAAACGTCCTGAACACCGAAGGTAGTATCTTAAGATTACCCACCTTAAGAACCCTCAGTAGATATTGAATCAAAGTAGCCTGACCAAAAATTCGATTCATCGCGTCGACACAGAAAAGCACCTCGGGATGCGTTTTCCTTCTCGGCAACCTAGGCGTTTTGCCATAAACTCGATTATACATACGCCCATGATGTGCCGCGATATTTCTCACAATATTCAGGGTTTTTAACCAAGATTCCAACTGCGGAGAAGTGAGATTGACAGCATCAGCAACCTCCACCTGGGCAACGCGAGGCGACATTGAATAAAGATGCGTCAGCATCCCCCAGTCCAGCACTTCAACCGCAGCCCACACAGGGAGATTCCCACCATACTTATCCTTGTGGTGAACTACAAAATCTTCACGTGAACCCTTCAACTTATCTTCATACCTATTCAGCCACTCTTTGTATTCTGACGATCGCTCCCCTCTTGCGACTGGGCCCAACAAATCTGCACTAAGATGAATGCACGGGTCTATCTCACCCAACGCATGCCCAACCAAGGCGCGCATAGACAGTTCAACTGGCGCCAGCGCAGCGAGGACCGCCACCCTAAGTCGCGCATCAAAATCATAGAGAGCAACCACATCATCAAAAGCAGACCCAGGAAGAAAACGATCAGATCGACCATCCCCATCCGGCTTACGCATACGGAACGGATACCAGTACCCCGATAGGCGATAGTAGTTGACCCGACGCAATTTCTCGATGGCTCGCTCACGATCTGCAACACACATTCCCCGCCCTATAAGGAGATCCACCTGCTCCTCATAAGTTTTAAAGCTCTTGGGCTGCTCAACCACCACTGCCACCTTGACTCGTCATCGAGATAAACGAAGACCGGCCCTGGACTTCCTTGACGGAAGCGGAACCGGTCGTGATGGCTAGAAATATAATCGACGAAATACCCGACATCCAACTTAATGGAACGTGACTTAAGTCATAATCTTGCACAGAATAGGGTAGTGACAGCTTCAGGCCAGGCCAGCAGCCACAGGGAGCCGTCGGGGATGATGGCCTCCGGAGCATCCTTGGGCGCTGCGCCGCGTGAGGCGTCCTCATCCAACAGGGCAATGACGGTCGCCCGCCGGCGGCCACCGCCCTCCACGGCCGGCGCCACGGTGCCCCGATCGCGGATCCGCACCCGGCTGTCCAGCCCGATGCCGGCCCGTTCCAGGCGGCGCAGTGTCTCGGTGTCGTCCTGGATCCGTCCGACCACGCCGTCAGAGCCCACCGGCAGCGTCTCCAGGCCCACCAGGTCGGGCACGATGAGGCGGCCGTCGGCCGTGGGGATCGGGTCCCCGTGCGGATCACGGGTGGGGTGCCCCAGGACCGCGTCGAGCCTCTCCAGTAACCGCTCGGAGACGGCGTGCTCGAGCTCCTCGGCCTCGGCGTGCACCTCATCCCAGCCGAAGCCGAGCCGGGTGACCAGGTAGGTCTCCAGGATGCGGTGACGGCGGATCATGCCCATGGCCCGTCGTCGCCCCTCCTCGGAGAGAGTGACGGCCTTGTAGGGCTCGTGGACGAGTAGCCCCTCCTCCACGAGGCGTGCCACGTTCTCCGATGCGGTCGAGGGGGCCACCTCCATGCGTTTGGCCAGGCCGGTGACGGAGGCGCCCGCGCCGCCCCACTCGCAGGCGGCCCACACGACCTTGAGATAGTCCTGCGTGACGGTCGAGTCCCCCGCCACCGAGGACTTCCCGCCGGACCCGCTCGGAGCCCTCCGCTCCTTGGGTGCAGTCACCCGAACAGCCTCGCCAGCTGGCCGCCGAAGGCGATGACGATGGTGAGAACCACCGCCAGGTACATCGCCGCCATGATCCACCAGCGGGCCTTGAGCACGTCCAGCGCCAGGTTGTCACGCAGCCCCAGGTGCCCGCCGGCCGCGGCCCAGGCCCAGGAGTGGGCGGCCACCGGGATGGTGACGGACCAGATGACCATGCAGAAGGGGCAGAGCTTGCCGAAGGTCATGATGGAGACGGACAGGAACCAGATGACGAAGGCGATCCCGCCGAGACTGCCGGCGCTCAGCCCCCACCACATCCAGCGCGGCAGGCGCGCGCCGCTGAGCAGGACCATGCCGATCGCGGCCAGCGCCCCAAAGGCGATGGCCCCGACGAAGGAGTTGGGCACCCCCAGCAGGTTTCCCTGCCACACGTTGAGGGAGTCCCCGCAGGACACCAGGGGGCTGACGTCGCAGACGAGCTCCGCGTCCGGGTTGCGCAGCAGGTCGAGCTGGGCGGTGATGAGCTCCCAGCAGGCGAGGATCCCGATGAGTGCGCACGCGGTGAGCAGCCAGCCGAATCCCCGCTCGGCCCCGGAGCGCCGCAGCCAGGCCGGGCGCGCGGAGGAGCCCTCGCCGGTATCACGACGGGCGCGTCGGTCGAGCTCTTGAGCGGGACCGGAGCCCAGGTAGGCCTCGAGCTCTTCCTCGCTCATCTCATCGATCTCGGCATCTGTGGGCATGCGCGACATCGTCAGTCTCCTCACCGGTGGTGCGTCAGCAGTTCTTCTGGACCTCGTAGGGTTATCAGGACGAGAGCGTATGCCACATACGGTCGCCTGTGCCCTACCCGCCCGAGAATTCGCTCTCCGCCTGGGGCTCTGCCCCCTCCTGTGGCGCAGAGGCATCCTCGGGCCTCGTGCTCTGCGGGGCTCCGGTCGGTGTCGGCACCGGGGTGGCCGACGCCGTCGGGCTGGGGGTCGAGGCCATCGTGGCCGTGGTCTGTCCCGGGGCGATACCGGGAACGGACCGCCAGGCCCCCACCGTCACCGAGGCGTCGGAGTGGAGGATGACGGCGCGCCAGGCCACCAGCGCGCCGGCGGAGTCGAAGGACATGACGTGGAGGAAGGCGTCCTCGGTGACCGACCCCAGGGACGTGCCACCCTTGCCTGCGCCCGAGATGATCCCGGTGACGGGCAGGCCGGTTCGGGGGCTGATCGTCGTGGTCATCCCCCGCTCGGCGTGGACGTGCCCGGCCAAGAGCAGCGGCGCGCAGCCCTCCTTCGTGAGCGTGTCGAAGGTGGCGGGCTGATGAATGAGGACGACGTCGACCGGCGTGCTCCCGCAGCTGGCCGTGGCCAGGCGGGAGGCGATCTTCTCGGTGGTCTCCCCGTTGCGGGGCTTGGTGCCCGCGGCCGTCGTGCGCTCGGCGTCGTCGTGCCCCAGGAAGGTGATCCCGGCGACTGTCTGGACCGAACCGTTGGTGACGGTCCACCCCTGGGCGCGCAGGCGGGCGGCCGTGGCGTCGGAGTCGTGGTTGCCGATCGTGGCGACCTTCTTCGTCGAGCTCGGGACCGCCTGGGTCAGCGCGTCGACGCACACCCGCTCCGGATCCGAGCCGGTCATAGTCAGGTCGCCGTCGTCCATGTGGATGTCGGCACCGGAGAGCTGGTCGAGGACCCCGGAGAAGGCGATGACGTCGAGGTTGCAGTGCAGGTCCGTGGTGAACACGGCGGTCTTGCGTCCGCGCTCGGGCACCGATCGGGCCCCGGTCACCGAGATCGAGGGCGTCGCTGTGGCCGTCGGACTCTCAGAGGGCTGTGGGGCGGTGCCGGGCTCCGGGTCGGGACCGGCATTCACCAGGGTCTTCGCGGAGGATGCCTTGACCCGGCTCTGAAGGCTCTCGGTGTCCACCTTGCCGTCGACGGCGGTGACGTCCACCAGACCCTCAGTCTGCTCGGCGGCCTTCCAGGCGGCCCGCAGGTTGGTGTCCGCCTTGGCGTAGAAGCCCTTGTTCGTCTCCACGAAGGTGCGCGCCTTGGGCCCGTAGGCGGTGACGACGTCGGCGATACGTCCCGAGAAACGGGCCTGGGCCAGCGGGGTCCCCTCCAGGACGGACAGGGTGGAGCCGGGCGAGGTGGCCGTGCGCATGGCCGGTACCAGGAGGGAGGTCGCGGTGGCCACGGTCGCACAGGCCGCCACGGTGGTGGCCCAGCGGTGCGAAGCGCCGGCTCGGACGGTCTCGCGCCAGGGCTTGGTCGGCGCCAGGCGCCAAGCGGCCACACAGCACAGGAAGATCGCCTCAACGACCCCGGCCCGGCGCAGGGCGTCGCCGGCCAGTGCGTAGAGGCCCTGCCGGATCGTCAGGTCGGGGTGGGAGACCAGTGAGAGGTAGGAGGTCGCGTCGGAGGACAGGGACTGGCCCACGCTGGCGGCATTGGCCGTATCGGGTGTCGGGTCGCCCGGGATCTCTCCCAGGACCACCTTGACGCCGAGCATCCCTGCCGGGGACTCCAGCGAGGCCGTTCCCAGCGGCCCGAGGTCCAGCGTGACAGTGGAGTCCAGGGTCGTCGACCAGGTCGCCTCATGCGGGCCGACCGGTGACGAGGCCGTCGCCGTGGACAGCCCCAGCAGGAGGGAGACGAGGCTGGAGGCCAGGATCATGGCCGCCGTTCCGATCACCGTGCGGGTGCCGGGGCGACGACGACGCCACCACAGGCGCGGCGACAGCAGCACTGTGGCGACCAGGGCGCAGCAGCGTCGCACGGCCGTCAGCAGACCGTCCCACAGGTCCCCTGCTCGCTCGGTGGTGCCGGTATCGGCGTCGGCTTCGGTGTCAGGGCCTGAAGATGTCCGTACCACCGCTCGCCTCAGAGCCGAGCGCCCAGCGAGACCTGGGCTGCCGGGTCCTCACCGCCGTGCACGTCAGAGGCGATCAGACTCGCCAGGGAGGTGACGTAGGCAACGGTGTCCTGCCAGCCGCTCACCGCCTGGCAGGGAACGCCCAGGGCCTTGACGGGATAGTCGTTGCCCTCCGGGTCCAGGCGGTCGCCGACGAAGATCATCTCCTCCAACGCGATACCGGTCATCTCCGCCAAGCGCTTCATGCCGTAGGCCTTGTCCACCCCCTTGAGGGTGATGTCGACGCTCGTGGAGCCGCCTGAGCGGACCTCCAGGTCCGGAAGGAGTGGGGCGACGGCGTCACGCAGGGCGGCCTTCTTCTCACCCGTGGGATCCCAGGCACGTTTGGCGTCCAGAGGGGCCTCCTGCCCCAGTGCGGAGAAGGTGATCTGGCTGCCGCGGTCCTCCAGGATCGCTCCCCAGGTCTGATCCTCCCACAGACCGAGGCGTCGAGCCTGGGCCTCGACGATCTCAAAACCGGCGCGGATCTGCTCAGGGGTGAGGTCGTTGGCATAGACCAGCGTCCAGGCGTCCTCATCGCTCTGGGCACGGGAGGGGTCGTAGGTGTAGTAGCGCGTTCCGCAGGTGGGCATGAGGTGAAGCCGGGAGAGCTCATCGGCGTCGGCGTCGAGGTGAGCCAGAACCTGGTCGCGGAACTGCCCCACCTGCCCACCGGAGATGATGCAGACGGGGACGACGTCGAGCAGCCGCCTGAGCGCAGTGGCCATGGCCGGTGGCATGGCCGACTTGGAGGGCGCCAGCGTGTCGTCGAGGTCGAAGGCCACCAGGCGAGGCAGTGCCCGGGGGCTCACATCAGTCTGAGTCATAGGCGTATTGTGTCCCACCCGCCTGGAAACCGGCCGAACCGGGCCCCAGACGGGTGGTGGAGTCAGTCTCTCTTCTCAGGCGGTCGCGTCAGTGTCTCTCAGCGGACCGCACCGGTCAGTCGGCCTGCTCGGGATGGAGCATGTGCTCGCGAGCCCGCGCCGAGGCCTCGGCCCGGGCGTCGCGGTCCTCGCGGCGTCCGCGCGAGATGAGCGCGGTGATGGATACCGCCAGACCGCCCCAGATGATGACGATGGCGAGCAGCATGATGAGCACGGCGATTCCGGTCATCTCAGTCCTCCTCCTGGGAAGCGGCCTCCAGCGTGAGGGCCTCGAACTCGTCCACCGGGGTCCTCCAGGGGATGAGGCTCATGACGGCGGTGCCCAAGGCGACCACCAGCAGCATCCCCCATCCGAAGACCATGACGAAGCCGCTGGAGTAGGACTCCGACTCATATCCTTCAGACAGGTACGTCCACAGGGTCTGGATGAACATGTACCCCAGCAGGACGGGGACAACGGCACCGACGAGGACCCTCCACCACAGGCCGATCATCCGGGACTCGGAGACGGCGTTGAGATGGTCCTGAAGCAGCTTGGTGCGCCGCAGCAGCCAGGCGACCACCACGCACATGATGATGGCCGAGGCAACCACGCCGATGTTGTTGATGAAGGCGTCCACGACGTCGAGGTCCGGCAGGCCCGAGCTGGTGGCGAACAGGACGAAGGACAGGACGGCGGCCGGGATGCCGACGACGAGGGAGGCCTTCTTCGGCGTCAGGTCGAGCTTCTCCCCCACGCCGGCGGCAACCACCTGGATGATGGAGATGAAGGAGGTCAGCCCCGCCATGGAGAAGGAGGCGAAGAAGAGCACCCCGAAGAGCGCACCTCCGGGCATCTGGGAGATGACGGTGGGGAAGGTGATGAAGGACAGGGAAGGTCCGGTGATCTTCATCTCGCTGATCCCGACGTGCTGCGTGTGCGCCATGAAGCCGAGGGTCGCGAAGACGCCGATCCCTGCGAACAGCTCGAAGGAGGAGTTGGCGAAGCCCGCCACGAGGCCGGTTCCCACCAGGTTGGAGCGACGTCGCTGGAGGTAGGAGGCGTAGGTGAGCATGATGCCGAAGCCCACGGACAGGGAGAAGAAGATCTGCCCGAAGGCCGCCATCCACACCTGGTAGTCCAGCAGGGCGGACCACTTGGGCGTGAACAGGGCATTGAGCCCCTCCCCTGCTCCCGGGAGCAGGAGGGCGCGCACCACGAGGCCGGCGAACATGATGACCAGCAGCGGCAGGAAGATCTTGTTGGCCTTCTCCACGCCTCCACTCACGCCCAGGGCGGTCACCACCAGGCCGAAGCCCCATACGAACAGCAGCGGCAGGGCCACGCCCATGACGACTGACGGTGAGTAGGCGACCTCGGAGCCGAGCCGGTCCATCCCGATGTAGTGCTGGAAGAAGCCCGCCGCGTCGTCGCCCCAAGCGATGTTGACGGAGAAGAACATGTAGCGCAGGGACCAGGCCACGACCACCGCGTAGTAAGTCATGATGACGAAGCAGATGAAGACCTGGAGCCACCCCAGCCACTCGAGCCCGGTGGACAGACGCCGGAAGACCGCCGGTGGCGAGCCGCGGAAGCGGTGCCCCAGGGCGTAGTCGAGGAAGAGGATCGGCAGTCCGGCCGCCAGCAGCGCGATGACGTAGGGGACGATGAAGGCGCCGCCGCCGTTGGTGTAGGCCACGCCTGGGAAGCGCCAGATGTTGCCCAGGCCGATCGCCGAGCCGATGGCGGCGATGAGGAAGCCGAGCTGCCCGCTCCACTGCTCGCGCGGAGGAGCCTGAAGAGACTCGCTCTCCCCTGTCTTGGAGGACATGAGTACCTTCCGTGATATGACGAATGGAGGCGGCCCAGGGGCCACCTTTTCCTGCGGACTGGTCGCAGGCCCTTTTGTCGTTGGACGCTAGTCGAGCGACCACGATGTGTCGTCTGACGTCCACGATACGGACAGTCGTCAGGGTGGTCGTCTGTCTTTTCTCACGCGATCCATGCCACACTGAACACTACTGTTCACACCTGATCCACCACCCCGAGAGGACCCCCATGGCCACCCCTCACATCGCTGCAGAGCCCGGAGACTTCGCCCCCGCCGTCCTTATGCCCGGCGACCCCAAACGGGCCCAGCGCATTGCTGAGCTCCTCATGGACGATGCCCGCCTGGTCACTGACGTGCGCGGGATGCTGGGCTTCACCGGGACCGTGAACGGCAGGCCGCTGAGCGTCATGGGCTCAGGAATGGGGCAGCCCTCCTTCACGATCTATGCCACCGAGCTGTTCAGCCAGTTCGGGGTGGAGCGGATCATTCGGGTGGGCACTGCCGGCGCTCTGTCCCCGAAGGTCAAGGTCGGCGATGTCATTGTGGCCACCGGAGCCCACACGGACTCCTCCATGAACCAGCTGCGCATCCCGGGCGTCAACTTCAGCGCCGTGGCGGACTTCCGGCTGGCAGCGGCCGCGTACCAGGCCTCGCAGCTCGAGGAGGCTCAGGCCGGCGGAGCAGTCCACCTGGGCACCGTCATATCGCGGGACCACTTCTACTTCACCCCCCAGGGGCAGACGGAGGCACTGGCGAGGTACGGGGTCCTGGGAGTGGAGATGGAGGCCGCCGCCCTCTACGGAGTCGCCGCCGAGTACGACAAGCAAGCATTGGCGATCCTGACCGTCTCCGACCACCTGCTGGACCACTCCAGCGACATGAGCGCCGCCGAGCGCGAGACACGTTTCACGGACTCTCTGCGCCTGGCCGTGGCCGCCGCACACAGCTGATCGGCGCACAGCCTTTGGGCTCGCCGGTCTGTCCGGGCGGCCCAGGCAACAGCGACTCCCCTGAGGCGGGGCGGGCACAGCTCGCCCCGCCCTTGACGTCAACGCCCTCCGCGCAGCGGAAAGTCCTCGACCGCACTCGCGCAGGACTGCCTTACCTGGGAGGAATAACGAAAACCGACGGCACACAACCCAGACTTTCCCCGAGGGCCTCAAACAGACCGGAACGCCTCCTCCTTGACCGCTAAAACGGCGTCATTTCAACGTTCTTCGGTGCGCTGCGAGGCAGGGCAGGCTGCCCTTCGTTGCCGGGGAGCGGATGCGGATTTACGTTATTCATGTCCGCAGCGCACATCCGCTCGAAAGGAAAAGCACCATGTCCGTCACCAAGATCTCCACCTGCACCACCACCTCCTGCGCCTTCAACAACGGCGGCTGCACCGCCTTCGCCATCACCGTCGGTGGCGACAACGGCGCACCGGCCTGCGACACCTTCATCAGCCTCGACGCCCGCGGCGGCCTGCCGGTGGCCGAGGGCCACGTGGGTGCCTGCCAGCGCCTCGAGTGCGTCCACAACAAGGACCTCATGTGCACGGCCGAGGCCGTGACCGTCGGGGGCGACACCGCCGCCTGCACGACCTACGAGGTTCGCTGACCGGAAGGCTCTCCAGCTCGAGCGGCTGGGGGCCAACGGGGGATGCCACCACATGGTGGTATCCCCCGTTTCGGTATTCGCGGCCAGCTGGTCGTAGCCGCGGCTGAGTTGACAGCCTCAGGGCCGGGTCAGGCGCTGCGGCAGAGCGTGAGAGGCCAGCTGCTCCAGGGCCGGCCCCACCTCGCAAGCGTCGGCCAGTGCCTGCCCGAAGGAGACCACCAGTGTGGTGACCTCCTCACCGGTGATAGACATGAGGGTCACCCCGTGAGCATCGACGTCGACGCACAGGGTCCTGTCCCACAGCGTCGGGCACACCCCGACGGCGGGCCGGGAGGAGCAGATCCATCCGGGCATCTGTCCCTCGCGCACGGCCTCGCACACAGCCCGCAGACCGAGCTGGCCGACGGCGCTGACCGCCTCGTGGGCGTCCATGATCGCCTGAGGGCTCCAGGACGCTGAGGGCGCCGCAGCGGCATCGGCCGAGTCGATGTCGAGGATCTCCTCAATGTCGTGGCTGGAGACCCCGGAGACGCAGTGAAGCATGACCCGTTCACAGGTGATGACGCCCAGCCGGCCGCCGGGACCCGCGGCGATCTCCCGGACCCGCTCGAGCGGATCCTCCCCGACGATGGCGCAGTGGCAGGCAGAAGCCCGAGAGGAGGCCAGGAGCAGGGCGCGGTCCTCGCCCTCGACCCACGTCAGGCTCCCCAGCAGGTGAGCGGTGGCAGCCGTGATGCGCACGCCGGGCTCGGCGGCGTCGAGAGTGATATCGAGTCGGATGTCGACGGCGACGTCGTCCGGCGCGATGGCCAACGGGGTGCCCTGGGGAGGACATGCGGCAACGAGGATCCGGCCATCGGCTCGCAGGGCATGAGCGACGAAGGCGGCCGGCGCGGAGGGGTCGATGCGGTAGGCCGTTACCGCGGCGCTCCCGCTGCCGGCCAGAAGACGCCGGGCCATGCGCCGGGCACGCTGCATGATGTCGGGAACCTGAACGGACGTCACACGCTTACCTTCCTACCGTGTTGCCGCACGTGGGGGCGGGTGCTCCGGGCAACATCTGAAGGTGAGGCTACCCTCAGAGTGGTCGAGGGGCCAGTTCCTTGCTGAAACCCGCACGTGGAGCGTGTCTCAGCGAGCCAGCCCGGGGAAGAGGTGCTGGATCCCGACGACGATCATCTGCACCGCGATCGAGGCCAGGATCATGCCCATGAGGCGGGTCATGATGGTGCGCATCGTCATGGACAGGCGAGCACCAATACTGGCTGAGAAGTAGAGAACGATCCCGAGCGCCGTCAGGACGGCCGCCAGGGCAGCTGCAACCGCCGCATGCCCGCCCAGTCCCTGGGCCTGGGACTGGATGACGATGATGGTTGCGATCGTTCCCGGCCCCACGAGGATGGGGAAGGTCATGGGGTAGAAGGAGACGTCACTTCCACCACCGGCAACGACGTTGTGCTGCGTCTTTTCCTGCGTACTGCCCTCGTGAGCGCTGGAGCCGCTGCCGTTGAGCATGGACAAGGAGATGATGAGCAGGACGATTCCGCCTGCAATCCGGAAATCGTCGACGCCGATGCCGAAGAATCTCAGGATCGTCGCCCCCAGGAGCAGGACGACGGCGCACATGACGGTGGAGGAGATCGTGGTACGAACTGCTGTGCGCCGCTGGGTCGCAGCATCCTGTTCCTGGGTGAGGCTCAGGAACAGGGGCAGGTTGACAAAGGGGTTCATGATCGCGAAGAAGGCGCCTAGCGCCTTGATGAGCACAGCAGTAGCCATCCCCACATTGTGCCGCACGCGGCAACGGCGGGCGGGAAAATAAAATGGCCCTCGCCTCATGGCGGGGCCTCCATATTGGTGGTGTGGTGGAGCTAGGGGGATTCGAACCCCCGACCTCTTCCATGCCATGGAAGCGCGCTACCAACTGCGCCATAGCCCCGTGAAGGGTGTCCCACTCGGCGTTCACTCCGAGGGGATCGTGGAGCTAGGGGGATTCGAACCCCCGACCTCTTCCATGCCATGGAAGCGCGCTACCAACTGCGCCATAGCCCCGTTCGGGCGTCGCTCGAGTGCGGCGACGCGGATAACTGTATGAAGTTCGGACCCGTCAGAGCAAATCCGCACCACGTGCGCTACCTCACCTGCTCAGCCCAGGATCCTGCCCAGCGGACTGGAGTCCACCGGTGGTCCGGCGTTCCACGTCACCACCGCCCAGCCCGGAGGCCGTTTGTTGGTCCGCAGAAGTGCATAGCAGCAGTTGCTCATGCCACGCAGGCCGAACCACTGCTGGGCGTCCATCCCCAACAGATAGGTGGCCCCCAGGTTGGTGGCCGCTCCGTGGGAGACGGCCACGATGACGTCGTCCTTCTGAGAACCTGCGACGATGGCCTTGAGCGCCTCCCCCACTCTCTCGGCGGTATGACGGCGCCCCTCGATCCGGAACTGAGGGAGGTCTCCCCCGGCCCGCCAGGTGGCGTAGTGCTCCGGCCACTGCTTCTTGATGTCAGCGGCCTTGAGGCCCTCCCAGTCCCCGAAGGACTTCTCCGCCAGCCCCTCATCGATCTCGACGCTCAGTCCGGTCTGCGACGCCAGCACCTCGGCCGTGTCGCGAGCCCGAGTCAGCGGGGAGGAGACGATGCGAGTGGGCCCCAGGGCCGCGATGTCCTCGGCGGCGCGCCGGGCCTGGTCACGACCGGTCTCATTAAGAGGGACGTCGACCCGGCCCTGAATGCGCCCTTGACTGTTGTAGTCGGTCTGGCCGTGGCGCCACAGAATGAGATCCGTCATGACGCGGTGGTCTCCCGACCGCCGAGGGAATCACCGTCCCGGCTGCCCTCATGTGCCAGGTCCGCCGGCAGCTCGATGGCGGGGCAGTCCTTCCACAGGCGTTCGAGCGAGTAGAACTCCCGGTCCTCATTCTGCAGGACGTGAACGACGACGTCGCCGTAGTCCACCAGGACCCAGTGGGCGTCGGCGAAGCCCTCCCGGGTACGGCGCTTGGCCCCGGCTCGATGCATGGCCTCATCGACCGCATCGACGATGGCGTGGACGTGGCGGTCGTTCGCCCCGGAGGCCAGCAGGAAGACGTCGGTGAGCCCCAGTCGCTCGGAGACGTCGATGGCGGCGAGGTGCTCAGCCTTCTTATCGGCCGCCGCGCGAGCGGCAGCGATCGCCAGGCAGGTGGCGTGTTCAGTGGCGGACACGGATCTCCTTCGGGACGGTCAGTCGGACATCATGCGGCAGCGGCGACTGTACCGTGCCCGCCTCCGTCAGACGAGCTGACGGATCCACTCCCCCGCACCGATGCTGGCCGCCATGGCGCTCGTGCCACCACCGAGCTTGCCGTTGGAGATCAGCAGCGCCAGGACAACAGCGATGATAATCAGCAACAGGACGATGATGAGTGCGGCCATGAGGATCTTGCCGGTACGCGAGGAGCCGGGCTGCTCCATCGGCAGGACGTGATCCGGGGTGGGAACCCTTCCGGTCACCTCGTTGACGGGAGCCAGGTAGGGCTCCTCAGGGACCTCGGCAGCCGGGGCCGCCACGGAGTCCCACTCGGAGGCCCCCATCGGACCGTTGCCGTTCTCGGCCTCGTCGCTGTAGAAGGCGTAGGGGCTGACGGCATCGCCGGAGACGGCTGCGGTCTCGGCCGTTCCGTCAACGATCGCCTCCTGGAAGCTACCCGCCTGCGGGGGCTGATGCAGCGACCTCCACTGCGGGGCCCCGGGCGCACCGAACTCGGAGTCCTGTGCCCCCTGAGTCGAGGGCGCCGATGTCGACACCACCATGGTCTGCGCCTCGATGTCGACCTCGACCTCGGCGTCGTCCTGCACCATCGGTTCCTCGATGGAGGGGGTGCCGTAGACGTCCTGCACGTCGGCGGCCTCCTGGGCCGACGGCGAGCTGTCAACGGGCTGGACCGAGCTGAGCTCTCCCGTGGAGGCGTTCACGGTGCGCACCCCCTGCGCAGCGGCCGGAATCCGCACGATGGGTCGGCGCACCGAGCCTGCGGAGGACGCCGATCCGGCACTGACCCCACTGCGGGAGGTCTCGGCGCTCCGCATGGCCCCGGCCTGCCCGTAGGCGGCGACGTCGGCAGCACCGGGGGCGGTTGCGGAGATGGCGGGAACAGCGGAGGCGGCGCTCACGGTCTCGACCGCCGAGGAGGACTGCGAGGAGGCGTCCGCGTCGTCCTGAGCCACCGGCTCGAGACCCTCCCGGTAGTCGTAGGGGCTGGTGGCGGGCTCCTCGGTCTCAGCGCCGCCACTCACCTCGACGGCGCCCTGAGGCTCATTGTCCTGTGGGCTCTCCGGCTCCTCCGCCTCGGAGACGGAGCCTCCTTCAAGACGGTCCTTGAGTGAGAAGCGGGTGGGGACCGGCGCCGGCTCGGAGCTGGCGTTCGCGGCCCAGTGAGCGTCGTAGTCAAGGGTGGCCACCGGCAGGTCGACGGCCTCCATCAGGCCCGTCTCGATCTCGGAGATCGCCACGGCCTCGGCCGCCGACAGCGAGCGCCAGCTCGGGGCAGAGGCGGCCGGCCCCTCGGAGACGGACATGCTCAGGGGCGGGTTCTGCCCGCCCTGCTCGAGATAGTCACCCCCGTCCAGGGCGGTGGCCTCGGCCGGCTCCCCCGGCCCGGACTCGACCTCGTCACCGGAGGTGGCGGAGGAACGGGAGGTGACCGACGCAGGATCGGCAAGAGGGTCCTGGAGCGCCTGAGCCTGCTCAGGGGTGATCTCGCCCGCCTCGACGGCAGCCCTGAGCGCCTTGGCCTCCTCGCGCAGACGCCGCATCTCACGCCGGGTCAGGAGCGGCTGCTGACCGGTCAGGATCGCCTCGCGCTCCGCGGCGCGCTCCGCCTGTCGGATCGCACGACGACTACCGCGTGGAGCGTGCTCATCCTGCGTCGGCTCCTCGGACGTGGGGGCATTGACGCCGGTCTGCTCAGTGCTCACCGTCGTTCTCCTTCCTCAGGGACTGCTCGCGGGCCACTCTCGCCGTCATCGACGTCGCCGACGCCGGCCGCAAGGCCATACGATAGAGCCCGTACTTGCGTATGTACTGCACGACACCGTCAGGGACCAGGTACCACACCGGAGCCCCCTCCCCGACCCGCTGGCGGCAGTCAGTCGACGAGATCGCCATGGCCGGCACCTCGACCAGCGAGATCCGGTCACGGGGAACCCCGGAGTCACTGAGGACGTGCCCGGGACGCGTCACCCCCACCAGATGAGCCAGGTCGAAGATCTCCTCACTGTCCTTCCAGGTGAGGATCTGCGCCAGCGCGTCGGCTCCAGTGATGAAGTACAGCTCCGCGCCCGGGTACTCGGCCGCGATGTCATGAAGGGTGTCGATCGTGTAGGTCGTCCCGCCCCGGTCGATATCGACCCGGGAGACCGTGAACCGCGGGTTGGAGGCGGTGGCGATCACCGTCATGAGGTACCGGTGCTCAGCCGGGGAGACCTTGCGCTCCTTCTTGAAGGGCTGGGCCCAGGTAGGCACGAAGATGACCTCGTCGAGAGCGAAGACGTTCTGCACCTCACTGGCTGCGACCAGGTGCCCATGGTGGATCGGATCAAAGGTTCCACCCATGATGCCGATGCGAAGCGGACGAGCAGACAGGGTCACGCGCTGCGCCTCGCTTCTCTCCTGGGGGACACGTTTGGTTCTCCTCAACCGGCTTGGACAACTACAGTTGGCGAACATACTGCCACGGCCTGCCCCCATTGTGGGTCTCCGCAACGCCATAAGCGAGTTATCAGCCAAGGGCGCAGAGACGCGCGGTGGCATTCGGGCTGCTGTCAGGCTACTTCCAGTCGACCAGGGCGCGCCCCGCTGCCCCCAGCGCCGGGGCGGTCGCCCCGAGCCGGGCCGCCACCAGCCGCGGCGCCGGCAGGTCGCCCACGAGATCCGTCACCCGGCCTCGCAGAGGCTCCAGGAATGCAGCCTCGTCCGCCCGCATCAGCTCGGAGTTGACGACGACGTCGAGGGGGCCGAGCAGACCCACACCCTGAGCGATGAGCTCAGCCAGGCAATCCAGGCCGGTGTCCCAGACGCGGCGCGCCTCCCGGTCCCCCGAGGCGATCGCACCCAGGAGGGACTCCAGACCCGAGGCGCACTGGGTGATTGACTCATCGGAAGCGTCGTCGCAGCCACCCGGCTCCGGCGCGGCGGAGTCATCGAGCATGCCGGCGGTGTGCCGTCTGACCATTGCGCACACGGAGGCGACGTCCTCCAGGCGGGCCCGCTCCCCGCTCCAGTCCGGATCGGGAACCAGGATCCGACCGACCTGACCGGCCCAGCCCTCACCGAGCACGGGGGCGCCGCCCAGCAGGACGGCGGAGGAGATCCGCTCGCCGACCGCCAGATAGAGGCAGTTCCTCCCGGCCGCGCCCCACTGGCTCTCGGCCCAGGCGCCGCAACCGGCATCCTGATAGAGCCTCACCTCAAGACTTCCGGAGAGTCCGGGTGACCCGGAGGCCTGAGACGACAGCGACCGTCTCACCAGACTCACCAACGGGGCGTCCTGCAACCCAAGAGTCTCGCTGCGGCGCACGCGCCCCTCGTCCTCGTCGACGACACCGGGCACACTGACCCCGACGACGAGAGCCGCCGCCTCGGACGCCTCAGTACCGAGGTCGCCGGCGAGGCCCGCGCACAAGGACTGGATCGCGCTCCCGATCTCCTGGGCCAGCCGGTCGGCGTCTGCGCGGCACTGCCTGGGAACCGGCCGCTCCACGGAGGAGATGACACTCCCCCGGCCATCAGTGACAACCGCGGTGACGGCGTCGGCACTGACATCGACCCCTATGGCGACGGCGCCCTCCCCACGGCGGAGGGGCGCGGCAAAGTCAGCGGGACAACCCATATCTTCTCTGTTCTCGGAGGCGGGATGGCGAGCCCACGGGGCCACCACTCCACACAATGACGTGATTGATGTCGACGACAGTAGCAAGGTTTATATCGCGATGTGTCGCTCTCAGGAGGCAACTGGGGACATCCCTGAACTATGCTGACGTCGGTACACCGACTACCTGCCGCACGGTCACTAGAATACGGCAAGTGGTTGATGCACAAATCAACCGTACATCCCCTCCCACCCCATCCCCTCTCCGTCCCGCACCACCCCCTTGACCCCCAGGAGGATCGAGATGTCTCGGCATGATCGCCATTCGGCCATCCTCGACATCATCATGGACGAGGGCAGCGTCCATATCGACGACATCATCACGCGGCTGGGGGTCTCGGCGGCGACCGCGCGACGCGACCTCGACCATCTGGCGGACCAGCAGCTGGTCAGCCGCACCCGTGGCGGAGCCATCGCCAACCCCACCTCCACCGAGCCGCCTCTGCGCTACCGCACCTCCAAGATGGCCGACGAGAAGACCCGTATCGCCAAGGCGGCGGCCGCTCTGGTGCACCCTGGCGACTCCGTCGGTCTCAACGGCGGCACCACGACCACCGAGGTGGCTCGCGAGATCGCGCTCCTGCCGGCGCTGACCGATCCGGAGGTGCCGGTCACCCTGGTCACCAACGCCGTCAACATCGCCAACGAGATGGCCGTGCGCCAGTGCGTGCGCGTCGTCGTCACCGGGGGGATCGCGCGAGCCCGGTCCTTCGAGCTCACCGGCCCTCTGGCCTCTCTCATCCTTCCCTCGATCAGTGTGGGCACGCTCTTCCTGGGAGTCGAGGGACTTGATGAGAGGGGCGCCTACGCGCAGCACGACGGGGAGGCGGCCATCAACGCCGCACTGGTTGAGGCCGCCGAGCACGTCGTCATCGTGTGTGACAGCTCCAAGCTCGGCAGCACGGCCTTCGCCCTCATCTGCCCCACCTCCAGGATCGACACGGTCATCACCGACGACGGCGCCTGCGCCGACCAGGTCGAGGCCCTGCGGCGAGCCGGAGTCCAGGTGCAGCTGGTCTAGCATCCGACAAGCCTGAGAGCTTTCTCATCCACCCCTAATCGTCATCTTCTTCTGGCCGGTCAGGATCGTTTCAGAACGATCCAGAACCGACACCGGGAGAAGAGAGACGATCATGACGAGCGCTCCCCTACGCGTGGCCCTCTACAGCCACGATGCCAAGGGGTTGGGACACCTTCGCCGCAACCTCGCTCTGGCCCACCACCTGGCCCGGGCACTGCCGGGGCTCACCGGCCGTGACGTCACCGGCCTGGTCATCACCGGTCTGGCCCCGGGCCAGGAGTACCGCCTCCCCGACGGCTTCGACTGGCTGGTGCTGCCGGGGATCAAGAAGTCTAAGGGCATCTACCAGCCCCAGCGCCTGCGCATCACCCACGAGGACCTGGGCGAGGTCCGTAGCGCCCTGCTGAACGGCGTCCTGAGCACCTTCGCCCCGGATCTGCTCATCATCGACCGACACGCCTACGGGGTGCACCAGGAGCTGCGCGAGCCCCTGACTCACCTGCGCCGCACTCACCCCACTGCGCGCGTGGTGCTCGGTCTGCGCGAGGTCCTGGACACCCCCGCAACCGTGCAGCGCGAATGGGACGAGCTCGGCGAGGCCGACACGCTGCGCCGGCTCATCGACGAGGTCTGGGTCTACGGGGACGCCGCTGTCCACGACCTGAGCGCCACCGGCGAGGCCCCGCCTGCGCTGGAGGAGCGGATGCACTACACCGGTTACCTCGCCCACGGTCGCGACATCGCCGAGCCCAGGGACGGCTCCGAGGCCTCATCCGCGTTGGCCGGTAACGCCCTGGACCCCGAGCCCTTCATCCTGACGACCGTCGGTGGCGGCTCCGACGGCATCAACCTGCTGCGTGCCGCCGCGCAGGTACGCGTTCCTGACGGCTACCGGCATGTCGTGGTCACCGGCCCCCAGCTCGACGCCGCCCTGTTCCACCAGGTCGCTCAGGCGGCCGGTCCCCGCACCGTGGTGCGCCGGTCCTGGCCCGGCATGAGTCGCCACATCCAGCAGGCCGCAGCGGTCATCGCGATGGCCGGCTACAACACGGTCACCGAGATCCTCGCCTCCGAGACCCCGGCCCTCCTCGTCCCGCGCGAGACGCCTCGTCTGGAGCAGTTCATCCGGGCCTCCGGCCTGAAGAAGGCGGGCGCCGTCGACCTCCTGAGAGTCACGGATCTGAGTGCCGCAGCGCTGGAGGACCGGCTCTCCGAGCTGCTGGGCGACCAGGAGGCCGCCCGTCGCCAGCTGATGGGGCGACGTCGTCTGCGTCTGGACGGCCTGGCCACGGTCCCCCTGCTGGCCGCCGAGCTCATGGACCACCGACATGACGCTCCTACCACGAGCCCGACCTACCTCACCAGCCACGCCACCAGCCTCACCAGGATGGAGATCCCCGCATGAATCCCCCACTCGACACCCACCAGCCCCACCAGGGCGCCCCCCGTATCGGATACGTCCTCAAGGTCTACCCCCGTTTCTCGGAGACCTTCATCGTCACCGAGATCCTGGCCCGCGAGGCCCAGGGCGAGGACCTGAGCATCTATGCGCTGCGTCCCACAACGGACGCGCGCTTCCACCCCGAGATCGCCCGGGTCGCCGCTCGCGTCAACTGGGTGGGCCGACCGAACCGGGCCATTGACCTATGGAGCCAGCTCACCGAGGGCCTGACCCGCCAGGAGGACCGCGAGCGCTTCGCCGCCATCATGCCGGTCCTGGCCGAGCTGCCCGGTGACGTGGTGGCCCAGGGTGTGGAGCTGGCGCGCCAGGCGCGCCGGGACTCCATCACCCACCTGCACGCGCACTTCGCGTCCCTGGCGGGGCGAGTGGCGTGGATCGCCTCGGCCCTCACCGGCATCCCCTACACCGTGACCACCCACGCCAAGGACATCTTCCACGAGTCGGTGGACCCGGTGTGGCTGCGCCGGATCTGCTCCGACGCCCAGCGGGTCATCGCCATCAGTCGTTACAACGAGGACTACCTGGGAACCGTGCTGGCGGGCACGGGGGCCACGGTGTCGCTGCGCTACAACGCCCTGGAGCTGGATCGCTTCTCCTACCGTGCCCCGCAGCCGGTGTCCGCCACGAGGGCAGAGCCGCTGCGGGTGTGCGCCGTGGGTCGCCTGGTGCCCAAGAAGGGCTTCGCCGACCTGGTCGAGGCGGTGAGGATCCTGGTGAGCTCGGGTATCGATATCGAGGTGGAGCTGGCCGGTGACGGCGATGAGCGTGAGCGCCTGACCGAGCAGATCGAGCGCCTGGGACTGGCCGACAGGATCCATCTGCTGGGTCCGCTCACGCAGGCGGAGGTGCGCGATCTGCTGGCGCGCTCGGACGTGTTCGCGGCGCCCTGCATCGAGGCGGCCGACGGCAATATCGATGGTCTGCCCACGGTGGTCCTGGAGGCGATGGCCTGCGGGACGCCGGTGGTGGCCACGGCGGTGTCGGGACTTCCGGAGGTGGTTCACGACGGCGTCACCGGGATTCTTCTTCCCCCGGGTGACCCGGCCTCGCTGGCCGCGGCCCTGCGCGGGATCGCACAGGGTGAGGTGGACACCATCGCGCTGTCGCGCGGTGCGCGGGCACTGATTGAGGAGCAGTTCGACTCCCGGGCCCAGGCCGCGGAGCTGGCCGCCTGGCAGTCGGGTCCCGTCCCCGCTGCCGGCATGCACCTGGCCGATCAGGAAGGAGCCGCCTGATGCGCATCGCCTACATCTGCTGCGACCCGGGCATCCCGGTGTTCGGGACCAAGGGCGCCTCGGTGCACATTCAGGAGGTCGTTCGCGAGCTGCGGGCCGCCGGCCACGAGGTGGTGCTCTACGCCCTGCGCTCAGGCGAGCACGTGCCCGCCGACCTGGCCGATCTCGAGCTGCACCTGGAGACGGTCGCCGACGTCGCCTCCGCTGAGCGGGAGCAGGAGCAGGTGCGTGCCGCCCAGAGGATCGCCTCGCGGGTGATCGCCGACGGCGCTGACCTGGTTTACGAGCGCTACTCCCTGTTCTCCACAGCTCTGGCCGACATCACTGCGGCCACCGGGGTGCCGGGGATCTTGGAGGTCAACGCTCCGCTGATTGACGAGCAGCGTCGTCACCGCTCGCTGGTGGACGCCTCCGGCGCCGAGCAGGTGCTGCGCCGTCAGGTCGGGGCGGCCCGGGTCACGGTGTGCGTCTCGGATCCGGTGGCCGACTGGGTGCGTCGTCGCACCGCCAACATGCCGGACTCGGAGGCTGTCGCCGTCAGGATCCACACGGTTCCCAATGGCGTGAGCGTGCGCCGTATCCAGCCTCAGCCGGCGGACCCCGAGCAGGTGGTCGTCACCTTCGTGGGGACGCTCAAGCCCTGGCACGGGGTGGCCGACCTCATCACGGCGGCGGCCCTGGCGCGTCAGCGGTGGAGCCTGCGGATCATTGGCGATGGCCCTGAGATGGAGACGCTCCGGGCGCAGGCCGAGCGCCTGGGGGTGGAGGCGGACTTCCGTGGGGCGGTCGCCCCGGAGGAGATCCCCACTCACATGGCGGGTTCGGCGATCGGGGTGGCCCCTTATCCGGATCTGGGGGGCCTGGAGCAGCAGTACTTCTCCCCCATGAAGGTCCTGGAGTACCTGGCCGCGGGGCTGGCGGTCGTGGCCTCCGACGTCGGTCAGATCCCCCAGCTGCTTGGGGAGGGATCGCAACGCCACGGCGTGCTCGTGGCGCCCTCGGACCCCACGGCGCTGGCCGCGGCCCTGGATGATCTGGCGGCCTCCCCCCAGCGGCGGGCCCGGATGGGGCGAGACGGTCGTCTTCTGGCTGAGGAGCGCCACTCCTGGGATCGGGTCGTCACCCGGATCCTGGGGCTGGCCGGCGTCGCTGAGGGTGGTGGGCGGTAATGGCTCCGCTTCCTCGTCGTCACGGGCGCAGCCGTGTGCGTCAGTCCCCCATGCGGCAGACCCTGCGGCTGGTGGGCCCTGACGCCGCGCCCCAGTGGCGCCTCATGGCCGGGGGCACCGCGGTGCTTCTGGCGGAGGTGGTCTTCCGGGTGCTGGAGCCCTGGCCGCTGAAGGTCACCATCGACTCCCTGGTGGCGGCGCTGGGCCGCCACACGGGCAGCGCCCCCGCCACGGTCTCCTCCTTGGTGGGGCTCGGTATCGCCCTGTTGGTGATCGTGGCCGGGCGAGCGGTGTGCAACTACCTGGCCACCGTGGCCTTCGCCCTAGTGGGCTCGCGCACAGCGGCCTCCCTGCGCAGCCGGGCCTTCCACCATGTCCAGGGACTGTCCCAGCAGTTCCACGCCCGCAACCGCAGCGCGGATACGGTTCAGCGGCTCATCGCCGACGTCAACCGTATGCAGGAGGTGGCTGTCACCGCCGGCCTGCCGATGGCCGCCAATACCTTGACCCTGCTGGTCATGGTCGTGGTCATGGTGTTCCTGGACCCGCTGCTGGCCATGATCGTCCTCCTGGCGGTGGTGGCCTTCATGCTCGCCTCCTCGGGCAACTCGCGGCGGATCTCCGCGGCCTCCCTGCGCAGCCGCAAGTCGGAGGGGAACCTGGCCAACACCGCCCAGGAGGCGCTCGGCGCCATCAAGGTGGTCCAGGCCTACGGTCTGGAGCCGCTGCTGCATGAGCGTTTCACGGGCGCCAACACGGTGTCCCTCAGTGAGGGGGTGCGCTCGCGCCGTATCGCCGCGCGCCTGGAGCGCTCCACGGACGTCATCGTCGGCGTGGCCACCGCCGTGGTCATGGTCGGCGGGGGCATCCGGGTCCTGAACGGCGCCATGTCCCCGGGGGATCTGGTGCTCTTCACGACCTACCTGCGCACCACCATGAAGCCGCTTCGGGACATGGCCAAGTACACCGGCCGCATCGCCCGGGCGACGGCCTCGGGTGAGCGGGTGGCCGACCTCATGGCGGTCAAGCCCGACATCGTCTCCCCTGCTGACGCCATCGTGCTGGACCGGGTCCACGGCATGATCCACTTCGACCACGTGCACGCCGCCTACGAGGGTCGCCCGGTGCTGCACGGGGTGAACCTGACAGTGGTTCCCGGTGAGCACGTGGCCCTCGTGGGGCCGTCGGGCTCAGGCAAGTCCACCCTGGTGTCCCTGGTGGTGCGGGCCCTGGATCCGACGTCGGGCACGGTGAGCCTGGACGGGCACAGCCTGGATGAGCTCGATCTGCGGTTCCTGCGCTCGCAGGCCTCGGTCCTGCACCAGGAGGCGGTGCTGCTGACCGGCACGATCCGGGAGAACATCCGGCTGGGGCGGCCAGATGCCTCCGACAAGGAGGTGGAGGCGGCCGCGCGCGCGGCCCACGCCCATGAGTTCATCACCCAGATGCCCGGCGGCTACGACACTGCTGTGGGTGAGCGGGGCGGCACTCTGTCCGGCGGACAGCGCCAGCGCATCGCCATCGCTCGAGCGCTGCTGCGCAACTCGCCGATCGTCATCCTGGATGAGGCGACCACCGGGCTGGACCCGGCCTCGACGTCGGCGGTGCTGGAGGCGATCGATGAGCTGGTGGCCGGACGCACGACCTTGACCGTCACTCACGACCCGCAGGCCGCCATGCGCGCCGACCGGGTGGTGTGGATCCAGGACGGGCGGATCCGCCTGGAGGGCAGCCCTCAGCACCTCATGGAGTCCTCGACCGAGTTCCGTCGGTGGGCGAACAGTCATCTGGCCGAGTCCTTCGCCCTGGTGGGGAGCGGATCATGACTCCTTCGCTCATCAAAACGATGACCACGGCCGACGCCGTCGCCGCGGTCCTCGACGCCGATCGGCTCAGTGAGCTCCTCGGGCGCCCGGTGCGGGCCGCCAGGCTGCGCATCAAGCCTGAGGTCTCCGTCCTGGTCTCTCTGGAGGATCGGAGCACCGGACTCACCACTGGCTGGGCCCGTCTGCTCTGGCCGGTCTCGCACTCCAAGGCCGCTCAGGCCGAGCGTCTGGCCGCCCGCCTGGGTCTGGCGCAGTCTCCCGTCACCCTGCCCCTGGACGAGGGCCTGCTGCTGCAGAGCGGTGAGGTCCTCACCGACCCCAAGCTGGCCCAGCCTCTCGCACAGGCGACGGATCTGGGGGTGCTGGGTACCTGGGAGGCCCGGGACGTGCTGCGCTACAACCCCTCACGGCGCCTGGTCCTGCGTGACGGCGCCACGGTCCTGCGGTTGCGAGCTGGAGCCGGTGGGCCGGCTGACGAGGTCCACCGCGCCCTGTCCGGGATCCTCCCGGTCCCCGGTCTGCTCGACTCGCAGGCCGTGACCCAGTGCGAGGGCCGTCTCAGCGTGCAGCAGTGGTGCGGAGACACGAACCTGGCTGACTTCTATGCGGACGAGGCCGACGGGGCGGCCTCCGCTCAGCGCCTGAAGGAGGCCACCAGGCGCGTGGGGGCTCTGCTGGCCGCGCTGCACTCCTGCGCCGAGCAGCTGCCGGCGGACCTCGTCGGCCGCCTGCCGCATCAGTCTGCCCGCCCCCGGGAGCTGACCGAGGTCCACGCTCGTCAGCTCGATGTCCTGGCCCCTGAGCTGGCACGCAGGGTGCGGGCGGTGGGCGACATGCTGCCCTCCCACCTGTCCGGGACACCGGTTCTCACCCACGGCGATGCCTCCCCCGACCAGGTGCTCTACGAGTACTCGACCGGGCGGATCTGGCTGACCGACTTCGACCGGGTGCGCCTAGCACCGGCGGCCATGGACCTGGGCTCCTACCTGGCGGAGGCACCGTCCTGTCAGCGACATGCGCTGCTGGAGGGTTACGCCGCGCACCGGCCCGTACCGGGCGACGCGGAACTGGGGTGGGCGATCGCACTGTCCCGGCTGGCGCGACTGGCCGACCCCCTGCGACGGGCCCACCCGTCCTGGCGTGAGCGCATCAGCGCGAACCTAGCCGCCATCGAGCGCATCGTCCGGTCTCCGGAGAAGGAGGCCGGCTGGGCATGACGGACACGACGAGGACAACACCAATGACTGAGATGACACAGACGACGGAGGCGGCCGACATGCTCAGCACGCTGCGGGCCATTCCTGGACTGCGGCGAGCCTGGCCCGCCGGCCGGGACTCGGAGCCGGTGAGCGCGAGCATCGAGTGCGTCGACGGCCGGGGCCGCCTGCGCGCCGGGCACGTCACCGTGGGGGGCGTCCCCGACCTGCTGCCCTACGCCAGTGACCCGGCCCTGCCGGCACTGTCCAGGCAGCTGACCGGGAGACTCGTCGTCCACCGCGCCGGCCGCCGCGCCGTCGTCATGGAGACCTCCCGGGTCCGCAAGATCGTGCGGCCCCACAAGGCCGCCTCCCTGGTGCGGGCCCACACGACCGCCGCCTCGGTGCTGCAGGTCACCGGTCTGCGCACCCCCAGGATCCTCGGCAACGGGGACGACGTCGTTGATCTCGAGCTGCTGCCGGGCCGCAGTCTCGACGAGCTCGGTGACGCCGGCCTGCCCGGGTGGCAACGGCTCACGGAGGCATGGTCGCTCCTGGGCGATCGTGAGGCGGACCTGCCCGTCCACGGGCCGCGTCAGGAGGCCCAGGTGCTGCAGCGCTGGCTGGCCTCCGCCCGCCGCTACGGCCTGATCGACCAGCAGGATCTTCTGCACGAGCAGGTGGTCGACACCTGCCTGAGCCTGACAGAGGCGAGCGGGGTGCACGTCCTCACCCACCGCGACCTCCACGACGGCCAGCTCCTGTGGGACGGAACCGACCTGTCTCTGCTCGACCTGGACACCGCGGCCATGGCCGAGGCGGCTCTCGACCTGGGCAACCTCTGGGCCCACGCGGACCTCATGGCGGTTCGCGGCCGGATCGGCCCCGAGGCCCACGCCCGGGTCCGCGGACTGCTCGACGACCTGGCCCGCACGCTTCCCGTGACGGAGCAGCGCCTGGAGACCTACTACCGCTCCTCAGCGCTGCGGCTCGTCTTCGTCCACGCCTTCCGGCCCGCCGCCCACCAGTGGCTGCCGATCTGGGTGCGCCACTGCCTGGCAGACGCCTCCCCCTTCATGCCCCTGGACCTCACCAACGATTGGAACGACTCATGACCCCGCTTAAGCTCACCGTCATCGGCTGCGGATACCTCGGTGCCGTCCACGCCGCCGCCATGGCCCACCTGGGACACCACGTCCTGGGAATCGATACCCGACCCGAGCAGGTCGAGGCCCTCTCCCAGGGCCGCGCCCCCTTCTATGAGCCCGGACTGCCCGAGCTGCTGGTCACCGGGGCTCGGCAGGGAGACCTGCGCTTCACCTCAACACCGACGCCGGCCGAGCTGGCCGAGGCCGACGTCCACTTCATCGCTGTGGGGACCCCGCAGTCCGCCACCGGCGGGGAGGCCGACCTGAGCCAGCTGTGGAGCGTGGTCGACATGCTTCACGACGCCCTGCCCGAGGGTGGGCGCAGCCTGGTGGTGGGCAAGTCCACCGTCCCGGTGGGTACCGCCCAGCAGGTGGCCGAGCGCCTGGCCGGACGCGCCCTGGTGCTGTGGAACCCCGAGTTCCTGCGCGAGGGCTTCGCCGTGGCCGACACCCTCCACCCCGACCGCATCGTCTACGGGGTCCCCACCGACCCCGCCGACGCCCAGGAGGCCCAGGCCGTGCTCGACGCCGTCTACCAGGACCTGTTGGAGGAGGGCATCCCCCGGATCGTCACCGACTACCCCACTGCCGAGCTGGTCAAGACGGCGGCGAACTCCTTCCTGGCCACCAAGATCAGCTTCATCAACGCCATGGCCCATCTGTGCGACACCGCCGGGGCCGACGTCACCGTCCTGGCCGACGCCATCGGCCACGACCCGCGCATCGGCAGGCGCTTCCTCCAGGCCGGCGTCGGCTTCGGCGGAGGCTGCCTGCCCAAGGACATCCGGGCGCTGCGGGCCAGCGCCGACCTTCACGGCGCCGTGCACCTGGCGGACCTGCTGGGCCGGGTCGACTCCATCAACCGCGAGCAGCGCGACCGGATCGTCGAGCTGGCCCGCACCCACGTGGGCGGCGACCTGTCCGGCCGGGCCATCACCATCCTGGGGGCGGCCTTCAAGCCCTTGAGCGACGACGTGCGCGACTCCCCCGCCCTGGACGTCGCCTCCCGTCTGGCCGACCTCGGGGCCGAGGTCACGGTCTGCGACCCGCAGGCCCTGCCCGTAGTAGCTCGCTCCCACCCCCACCTCACCTTGGAGGACGACCCCCGCGCCGCGCTCAAGGGAGCCGAGCTCGTCCTGCTGCTGACCGAGTGGGACCAGTTCGTGGCCCTCGACCCCGCTGAGGCCGCCACCGGCGTCGCCGAGCGTGTCATCATCGACGGACGCAACGCCCTGGACCCGGTGGCCTGGCGTGAGGCCGGGTGGACCTACGCGGGAGTGGGACGCTGAATCGGGCAGCTCCCGGCTCCGCCCGTGCCCGGATCCATGGGGCGGAGCCCAGTGGATCCGGGCACAATGGCGAGGTGACCTCACTGCTGCCCACTCGTACCGTCACCATCGGAACCCGCGTCATGTGGGCAATCGTGCTGGTGTCGAGCATCGCGCTGGTCATGTGCGGGGCGATCGTATGGGCGCTGGGGCTCTCCAGCGTGTCGGCCGACGCCACCAACCGGCTCGAGCACAGCCGCGACCGGATCCGCCAGCTGGCCGCCGACAGGCAGGACCCCTCCAGCGGTCAGCCCCTGGAGGACGTCTCCGCGGTTCTGCGCACCCACATCCAGCGCACTGCCGAGGGGCGCGGAGAGGCCGAGCTCGGCTTCGTCGGCACCGATGCCAGTACGAAGCTGACCTGGGTCTCCGCGGACAACGTCTCCTTCCGCCCCGAGCAGGACAAGGAGCTGCTCACTCGGGTCTCCTCCCAGGCCGCCGCCTCGGAGTCCGTCATCGAGACGGTGCGCACCCCCACCTCGAGCTACCGGGTCCTCGTTGTCCCGCTGCAGGGCGGCGCCCAGCGCGGCGCGCTCGTGCACGTCATCGATCTCAAGGTCGCCGAGTCCCAGCTCCGGCGCACCATGGCCTTCTACGCGGCGGCAGCCGTGTTCACCGTCGCCCTGGTAACGGGTCTGGCCTGGTTCGCCGTCGAGCGGCTCCTACGCCCCATTGAGCAGCTGCGCCGAGCCACCGAGTCCATCGGCGAGGAGGATCTGACCACCCGGGTACCAGTCAAGGGCCGGGACGACCTGACGGCCCTGGCCGAGGCCGTCAACCGGATGCTCGACCGGGTCCAGACCTCGGTGGAGGCCCAGCGCAACCTGCTCGACGACGTCGGCCACGAGCTGCGCACCCCGATCGCCGTGGTCCGCGGTCACCTCGAGCTCACCGACCCTGCGGACCCCGAGGACGTGCGCCAGACCCAGCTGTTGGCCCTTGACGAGCTCGACCGGATGGGAATGCTCGTGGGCGACCTGATCCTGCTGGCCAAGAGCGTCCAGAGCGACTTCGTCACCCCGGTGGACACGGATGTCGCCGAGCTGACCGAGCTGGTCTTCGACAAGTCCCTCGCCTTGGGTGAGCGCCGCTGGAAGATGGAGTCGGCGGCCTTCACCCGGGCCATGGTCGACCCCACCCGGATCACCCAGGCCTGGCTCCAGCTGGTGGCCAACGCGGTGAGGTACTCCGAGCACTGCTCCACCGTGTCCCTGGGCTCGGCCGTTCGCGACGGCCACCTGCAGATGTGGGTCAGGGACGAGGGCATCGGGATCGCCCCTGAGGACATCGACCTGGTGCGCCAGCGGTTCAAGCGCACCGCCGGTGCTCAGAAGCTCGCCTCCGGAACGGGACTGGGGCTCAGTATCGTCGAGACGATCGTCGCAGCGCACGGCGGGAGGCTGGACATACTCTCTGAGGTGGGCCGAGGATCGGTGTTCACCATGGTGATCCCTCTGAAGCCCCCCACCGCCATGGCCTCCTCCCGAGGCGACGCCCTCGCACCTGCCGGGGACTCGTTCCCCGCTCAGCCCCCGACAGCCTCCCGAAGGAGTCACTCACCATGAGCCGCATCCTCATCGTTGAGGACGAGCCCCGCATCGTCGCCTTCCTCACCAAGGGTCTCAAGGCGGCCGGGTTCACCACGCACACCACTGCCGAGGGCGGGCAGGCCGTGGCCCTGGCGGTCCAGGAGGACTTCGACCTCATCATCCTGGATGTGGGCCTGCCCGACATCGACGGCTTCGAGGTGCTCCAGCAGCTGCGCGGCCAAGGAGTGGGAACGCCGGTCATCATGCTCACAGCGCGCTCCTCGGTGGCCGATCGCGTCGCCGGTCTGGAGGGCGGCGCGGACGACTACATGCCCAAGCCCTTCTCCTTCGAAGAGCTCCTGGCCCGCATTCGGGTACGGCTGCGCCCGGATGCCACCGGCCCCGACCAGATGCGCCTGACTCACCGCGACATGGTTCTGGACCTGCGCACCCGCACCCTGACGCTGGAGGGGAGGACCGTGGAGCTCTCCGCCAGGGAGTTCGCCCTGGCCGAGACCTTCATGCGCCACCCCGGTCAGGTTCTCAGCCGCGAGCAGCTGCTGAGCGCCGTGTGGGGGCTGGACTTCGACCCCGGCTCCAACGTGGTGGAGGTCTATGTCTCCTACCTGCGCAACAAGCTGGGAAGGCAGCGGGTGGAGACCGTGCGCGGCATGGGCTACCGGCTCATCTGATCCGCGGCGCCGGCCGTCTCGTCAGCCGTCCGCTCAGTCATCGATGTCGCGGTCGTCGTCATCGGGTTCCTTCACACCGTTCCTGGCCGGCTTCTTGTCGTCGTCATCATCGTCCACCTCGGTGCGTCCGGGGGCGGCCGGTGCGGCGGTCCCGGCCGGGGCAGCCGGTTCGGCGGGGGCCGGCTGGCGATGGCCGTGGTCGACGGCGACAGGCGGGTCGGGCTCCACCGCCTGAGGCGCGTGGCCCTGCGTCGAGGAGTCCGATGAGGTCCAGGAGTCCGCCTCGGAGCCGCTGGGCTCGTGCTGGGTGGAGCTGGCACCGCCGGCACTCCGGCTCGGCGTGGCCGTCACAGAGGACTGGGACGAGGTGACCCGTGGGGTTGCTGTCAGGACGATTCCCGGTTCCTTCGCGGACTCGGCGGGGTGGGAGAAGACCATGCGGGTGACCGCGAGCAGGAGACCCGCGGTCACGATGACAACGGTGGCGGCCACGACGCGGCCACGTCCGAAACGATGCAGCAGACTCGCCATTCCAGCGTCCCCCTTCTCTCCGCCTCTGGCTTGACGGGACCTGCCCGACTTTTGTCGACCGTAACATGAATAAGAGGACAAAGCACCGGAGCACGGCGCCGGGGAGTGACAGAACTGATCCGCAGGCTTCTTGCAGTCGGCACAACTCTGCGGCGCCCAGCATCACTCGCAGACGTGCGAGCTCAGGGGCGGATGTGGCCGTCTCCCTCGACGATCCAGGTCGTCGTCGTCAGCTCGCTCAATCCCATGGGGCCGCGGGCGTGGAGCTTCTGGGTGGAGATGCCCAGCTCGGCCCCCAGCCCCAGCTGTCCGCCGTCGGTGAAGCGGGTCGAGGCATTGACCATGACGACCGCCGAGTCCATGCCGGCGATGAAGTCGTTGATGACGCTCACGTCCTGGGCGAGGACCGCCTCGGTGTGTCCGGTGGTGTGGGCGCGGATGTGGTCGATGGCCTCCTCCAGGCTCTTCACGACGCGCACGGCCAGGTCCAGCGAGCCGTACTCGGTGTCCCAGTCGGCCTCGGTGGCCTGGGTCAGGAGGTCATCACGTCCAGCGGTCGTCGCAGCCTCGGTCAGGATCCGGTGGGCGGTGGGGTCGGCGTGCAGGACGGTGTCCTTGTCCCACAGGGCGCGGGCGGCGGCCGGCAGGTAGGTGGCGGCGACGTCGACGTGGACCAGGAGCGTCTCGGCGGCGTTGCACACGCCGACGCGCTGGGTCTTGGCGTTGACGATGATGTCCACCGCGGTCTCCAGGTCGGCGCTGGCGTCGACGTAGACGTGGCAGTTGCCCGATCCGGTCTCGATGACGGGCACGGTGGACTGCTCGACGACGGTGCGGATGAGCCCGGCCCCTCCCCGCGGCACCAGGGCGTCGACCAGGCCGTGGGCGCGCATGAGGGCGCGTGCCCCGTCCCGACCGGCGGCATCGACGCTGGTGACGAGGTCTGCTGGCAGGTCCTGCGCCTCCAGGGCACTGCGCAGAGCCGCGACGATGGCGGCGTTGGAGTCCTGGGCGGCGCTGCCCCCGCGCAGGATGATGGCGTTGCCGGACTTGACGGCCAGGGCGGCGGTGTCGACGGTGACGTTGGGGCGGGCCTCGTAGATCATGCCGACGACGCCCAGTGGCACCCGCACCCGGCGCACACGCAGCCCGTTGGGCATGACCGAGCCGTCAACGACCTGGCCCACGGGGTCGGGCAGGGCGGCCACCTCGCGCAGGGAGTCGGCGATGGCCGACAGCCGATCACTGTCCAGGGCCAGGCGGTCGAGGAGGCCGGCCTTCATCCCGCCTTGGCGTCCGCGCTCCAGGTCGGCGGCGTTCGCCGCGAGGATCGCTTGGCCGTGCTCGGTCAGGCTGTGGGCCATGGCCTCCAGGGCGGCGTCCTTGACGGCGCGCGGGGCCCTGGCCAGGCTCCGTTGCGCCACGCGGGCGGAGCGGGCGGTTGCGGTGACGAGCTCGTGGGCCTCAACGTCGTTCATGGGGACACTTTAGAAGACGAGGCCGATGGTGTCCTCAGACTCCGGCGATGCGGGGCAGCTCGGCCAGATCGTCGCGGTGGATCACGGGTGCCACGTGATCGGGGGCCGGGGCACCCTCGGCCTGGGCCGCCAGGACCTCGCGCAGCTCGGCGGCGGCGTAGCGGCATATCCCCCGGGCCAGGACGCCCCCGGGGCCGACGACGTCAACGACGGAGCCCGACTCGAAGTCACCGTCGAGGCCGGTCAGGCCCGGCAGCAGGAGCGACTTCTTCCCCACGGTCAGGGCCCGGGCCGCCCCAGCGTCGATGAGAACACGCCCTTCGGGCTGGGAGGCGTGGGCCATCCACAGCCGTCGGCTGGGGCGGTGGGGCCCGGTGGGCTCGAACCAGGTGCCCAGGTCTGCGGGAACCTGTTCCTGGCCCAAGAGCGCTGCGGCGTCATCGGCCCGGGCGATGAGGGTGGTGGTTCCCGAAGCGCAGGCGATGGTGGCGGCCTGGAGCTTGGTGGTCATGCCGCCGGTTCCCACGAAGGAGCCGCGCCCGGAGACACTGACCCCCTCCAGATCCGCTGAGGAACGCACGTGGCGGATGGGAGTGGCACCGGGGGTTCCGGGGCGCGCGGTCCACAGGCCGTCGACGTCGGTGAGCAGCACGAGGACGTCGGCGGTCACCAGGTGGGCCACGAGGGCGGCCAGGCGGTCGTTGTCACCGAGGCTGAACTCGCTGGTGGCCACCGCGTCGTTCTCGTTGATGATGGGGACGGCTCCCAGCGAGAGCAGGGAGTCGAAGGTGGCGCGCACCGTGCGGTAGTGGCTGCGGATGGCGACGTCGTGGGCGGTCAGGAGGACCTGGGCGGTCACCAGTCCGTAGGCGCTCATCGCGGTCTCCCAGCGGGCGGCGAGCCGCCCCTGTCCCACGGAGGCGGCTGCCTGCAGGAGGCTGAGCTCGTCGGGGCGCCGGCTCAGCCCCAGGGGCACCAGCCCTGAGGCGACGGCCCCGGAGGAGACCAGGACGACGTCGTGGCCGCGACTGCGCATACCGGCGATGAGGCCGGCGAGGATGTCGATGCGGTTGAGATCGAGCCCGCCATCGGCGCGCGTCAGGGAGGAGGAGCCGACCTTGACCACGACGCGGGCGCCGGCAGGCAGCCGTCCTGGGCGCTCCTGTCCGTGGTCGGAGCCGGCACCGGTTGCTGCTGGAGTCATGGGTTCGCGCCTCAGTCCTCGTCGTCCTCGTGCCAGGAGGCGGCATCGGTCCACAGGCCCTCGGCGGCCTCGTCGCGCAGCTGCTGGCGCGCGGCCTCCTTGGCATCCATCATCTCGTGGTACTGGCTGCGCCGCTCCACGTTGGTCCGCCGCCGACTGGTCTCCAGGCGCAGGTCGGTGCCTCGGGCGCCCAGCAGCTCGGGGCCGGTGGTCATCGTGGGCTCCCAGGTGAAGAGCACTCCCCCGTCGACCTCGCCGATGAGGACGGTGTCGCCGGCGTGGGCGCCGGCCTTGACGAGCTCGTCCTCGACCCCGGCCGCGGCCAGGCGGTCGGCGAGGTAGCCGACGGCCTCGTCATTGGTGAAGTCGGTCTGACGCACCCAGCGTTCGGGGCGCTGCCCGCGAACCTGGTAGACCTGCCCCTCGCTGGGATGGGCCAGCAGACGCACCTGGGCGACGCTCTCCTTCTCCCGGCGCCCGACCGCCGCGGGCCGGATGATCGGGCGCGGCTCACCCGAACCGTCAGTCCCACCGGGCTCGCCGTCGCGCCGGGAGGTGGCTGGAGCGGCCTTTCGGGCCCGCTCGACCTCACCGGCCAGGGCGAAGGACAGGGGGCGCAGTCCCGTATGCGCGACCGCGGAGACGATGTGAACGGGCAGCCCCCGGGCCTCGATGTCGGCGCGCACGAACTCGGCGAGCTCGGCGGCGTCGGGGACATCGACCTTGTTGAGCACCACGATGCGGGGGCGCTCCATGAGGGGGACCCGGCCGGTGAGGGAGGGGTCGTCCTCCTGCTCGCCGAGGCGCTCGGAGTAGGCGGCGAGCTCGGCCTCAATGGTGTCCAGGTCGGACAGGGGGTCGCGCCCCGGCTCGAGGGTGGCGCAGTCCAGGACGTGGACGATGACGGCGCAGCGCTCGATGTGCCGCAGGAAGTCCAGTCCCAGTCCCTTGCCCTGGGAGGCTCCGGGGATGAGGCCGGGGACGTCGGCGATGGTGTAGCGCACGTCGCCGGCCTCGACGACCCCGAGGTTGGGTACGAGGGTCGTGAAGGGGTAGTCGGCGATCTTGGGGCGGGCGGCGCTCATGGCGGCGATGAGGGAGGACTTGCCGGCGCTGGGGTAGCCCACCAGGGCGACGTCGGCGATGGTCTTGAGCTCCAAGGTGATGTCCTGGGCCTGACCGGGCTCTCCCAGGAGGTGGAAGCCGGGGGCCTTGCGCTTGGAGGAGGCCAAGGAGAAGTTGCCGCGTCCGCCGGTGCCGCCCTGGGCGACGACGACGCTGGCGCCCTCCCCCACGAGGTCGGCGATGACCTGGCCTCGCGAGTCCTTGACGACGGTGCCCTCGGGAACGGGCAGCACGAGGTTCTTGCCGTCGGTACCGCGGCGCCAGTCCCCCATGCCGGGGGTGCCGTTGCCGGCCCGCTGGTGCGGGGATCGGTGATAGCTCAGCAGGGTCGTCACCCGAGGGTCGACAGTCAGGACGACGTCGCCGCCATGACCGCCGTCGCCGCCGTCGGGCCCGGCCAGGGGCTTGAACTTCTCACGGTGCACGGAGGTGCAGCCGTTGCCGCCGTCGCCGCCGGCCACGTGGAGGACCACTCGGTCAATGAAGCTGGGCATGGGGTCTCCTGTGAGTCCGGGATAGCGCGAGAGGGCGGACGGCAGGTGCCGTCCGCCCTCTCGCGACGTGGTGATGTGCTCGGGGCTCAGGCCTCGGGGAGCACGACGTTGACGACTCGGCGACCGCGGAAGGTGCCGAACTCGACGTTACCGGCGGCGGTGGCGAACAGGGTGTCGTCGTTGCCGCGGCCGACGTTACGGCCCGGGTGGAAGTGGGTGCCGCGCTGGCGGACGATGATCTCGCCGGCCTTGACGAACTGGCCGCCGAAGCGCTTGACGCCGAGGCGCTGCGCGTTGGAGTCGCGGCCGTTACGGGAGGAACCAAGACCCTTCTTGTGTGCCATGGTTGAAGGCTTCTTTCTTCTCGAGCGTGTGCGTTCAGGATGCCCGCGTACTGGCTGACGCCAGGGCGGTCACTTGATGGCGGTGACCTTGACGGCCGTCAGCTGAGCGCGGTGGCCCTGGCGCTTGCGGAAGCCGGTCTTGTTCTTGAACTTGAGGATGTTGATCTTGGGGCCCTTCTCGTCGCCGATGATCTCGGCGGTGACGGAGGACTTGGCCAGATCGGCGGCAGAGGTGGTCACCTTGTCGCCGTCCACCAGCATGACGGGGGCGAGGGTGACCTCGTCGCCGATCTCACCAGCAAGCTTGTCGACAACCACGACGTCGCCGACGGAGACCTTCTCCTGACGGCCGCCGGCCTTGACGATCGCGTAGACCACTTGAATGCTCATCTCTGTAGATTCTTCGAAAGGCTCTCACTCGCTGCAAGACCGGGATCGGCCTCACCGGGAGGGCCCTGTCTGGGCAATGGCGCAAGAAGCACCGGCAGATAACTCTAGGCGATCATGTCGCCAGCACCAACCTCCGATCCGCCCCACTCCCTGTGTTCTTGGGCACGGAGGCGTCGTCAGGCCGACACCTCCGGGGTGTCTGAAGAATTCTCCGGCGAGGGCGCGGCGCTCTTGGCCGTGACCCGCCGTCGCGTTCTCCTCGCCGGCTTGTCCTCGGCCGACTCAGACGGCGCCTCGCCGGACTGCGGCTCAGCGGGGTCCTCGGACGTCGCGGCGACCTTCTTCTCGGCCTTCTTGCCGGTCTTTTTCCCCGACTTCTTGTCCGCCTTGTCGCCCTTCTTCTCACTGGACTTCTTCGCCGACTTCTTGTCAGCCGCCTTCCTCGACCGGCTCTTGACCGGCTTGTCCTCGACCGGGGAGTCCGAAGCGTCCTGGCCGTCGGCGGGCTGCACCGCACCATGGGCACTGTCGCTCACGCCGGCCTCCGGGGCCTCGACGGCCCCCTGATCCTCATGAGACTCCGGCCCCTCCTGCTGGCTGTCCTTGTGAGCCTGCTCGGCGGCGGCCGCGATCTGGGCCAGGGCCCCGCGCACTGCCGCCCGGGCCTCGTCGTCGACTCCGGGCTCCGGCGATGCGGCGACGTCGCGCCCTGCCGATGCCTTGCCACGACCGGAGCCCTTGGAACTCTTGGAGCCCTTGGTCTCCTGAGAGTCCTGCTTGGCCTCCTTCTTACCCCCGCCGGCGGCCTGCTCCTCACGATTCTTGCGTCCGCGCGAACGCCCGCCACCGCGTGAGGCGGAGGCCGACATGTCGACCTGCTGGTTCTCCACGGGCTCGTCGTGGACGATGAACCCCCGTCCCTTGCAGTGCTCGCAGGTGGTGGAGAAGGCCTCGACCAGGCCCTGGCCCACCCGCTTGCGGGTCATCTGGACCAGACCCAGTGAGGTGACCTCGGTGACCTGGTGGCGTGTCCGGTCGCGCCCCAGGCACTCCACGAGCCGGCGCAGCACGAGGTCCCGGTTGGACTCCAGGACCATGTCGACGAAGTCGATGACAACCATGCCGCCGATATCGCGCAGGCGCAGCTGGCGGACGATCTCCTCGGCGGCCTCCAGGTTGTTGCGGGTGACGGTCTCCTCCAGCGTGCCCCCCGCGCCGGTGAAGCGCCCGGTGTTGACGTCGATGACGGTCATCGCCTCGGTGCGGTCGATGACCAGGGTGCCGCCGCTGGGAAGCCAGACCTTGCGGTCGAAGCCCTTGGCGAGCTGCTCGTCGACGCGGTGGGCGGCGAAGACGTCCTCGGGCCCGACCCAGTGCTCGAGGCGCTCGGACAGATCCGGGCTGACCTCGTCGATGTACTGCGAGATCGTGGACCAGGTGTTGTCCCCGGAGACGATGAGCTTGCGGAAGTCCTCGTTGAAGACGTCGCGGATGACCCTCACGGCGAGCTCGGGCTCGCCCTTGAGCAGGACGGGGGCCTTGCCGCTGCCCTTCATGACGGAGGACGCCTTCTTGTCAATGGCCTCCCACTGGGCCACGAGGCGCTCGACGTCGGCGGTCAGCTGCTCCTGGGTGGCCCCCTCTGCGGCGGTGCGCACGATGACTCCGGCCGAGTCGGGCACGATCCGCTTGAGGATCTTCTTCAGGCGGCTGCGCTCGGTATCCGGCAGCTTGCGCGAGATGCCCGTCATGGTGCCGCCGGGGACCAGGACCAGGTATCGGCCCGCCAGGGTGATCTGGCTGGTGAGGCGGGCGCCCTTGTGGCCGATGGGGTCCTTGGTGACCTGGACCAGGACGGTGTCGCCGCTGGAGAGGGCGTCCTCGATGCGGCGGGGCCTGCCCTCCAGGCCGGCGGCGTCCCAGTTGACCTCGCCGGCATAGAGGACAGCGTTGCGCCCCTTGCCCAGGTCCACGAAGGCAGCCTCCATGGAGGGAAGGACGTTCTGAACCCGGCCGACATAGACGTTGCCGACCATGGAGGTCTGGGTGTGCCGGGAGACGTAGTGCTCCACGAGGAGCCCGTCCTCCAGGACGGCGATCTGGTTGAGGCCGTCGGACTCGCGCACGATCATCTGCCGGTCCACGGACTCACGACGGGCCAGGAACTCCGCCTCGGTGACGATGGGACGACGGCGCCCGGCCGCCCTGCCCTCGCGACGGCGCTGGCGCTTGGCCTCCAGACGGGTGGACCCCTTGAGGGCGGTCACCTCGTCACGCGGGTCGCCACCCTCCGAGCGGGTACGGGAGCGACGTCGCCGGCGGCGCGATCCGGACACGGTGCTCGTGGTGGTCTCCGCGGCGGCATCGGAGGAGGTCTCGCGCGAGGGAGCCTCATCGGCGCTGTCATCCTCCGCCGCCTGCGACTCATCATCGGCGTCGGTGCGTGCCGGGTCCTCGCCACGCGAGCGCGAGCGCCGACCGCGCCCACCACGGCGCCGCTTGCGGCGGGCCCCGCCCTCGCGGGCATCCTCCGAAGAATCGGCCCGGACCTCATCGGTCCCGTCAGCACTGTCAGTGC
>ERZ773044.115-NODE-115-length-43275-cov-50.6559_pt1 | contig 43275 bp, 48 predicted proteins | sample MGYA00511897_ERZ773044 | MGnify/ENA primary metagenome ERZ773044 (study PRJEB29015, sample SAMEA2738116) | human oral metagenome | biome: human oral; feature: human-associated habitat; material: saliva | place: China | collected 2170 ...
ATGCCTACCTTCAGCGTTGAGAGTAAGACTCTGCGTGATGTGATGCACTTCTCAAGCAAACATGCGGATGATGTTGTGAGAGTGGCAGAGAAGCCCTTTGATAAAGAGCGGATTCTTGAAAATATTAGGCAAAGTCGACTGGCGAGAGAATCATCAAACTTTAAAGAGTATGTGGCTAAAGAAAAGGACTTCTTTGAAGGCATTGCTAAAAATAAGAGATTTGAAGCATTTGGAAAAGGAGAATTATCCTTTGATGATGTCTTATCAGACTATGTATCTGAATATACAAAGTTAGTAGACGGTAATACAACATGGAATTGGAATAAAGATATTAGAGAGGGGGCTAATCTTACAGGTGCTCAAAAACGCTTGATAAAGAATGAGTCAATTAGACATGGTCTGTTACCGAAAGTCGCAGTTCGACAAGTTGAAGGGCTTAGATATGGCTACGCAGATTTTAAAGGTGTAGGTTTGGTTCAAGAGACAGTACAATTACCAAAAGAATTATGTAAGAAGACTGATAGAGAACAATTTAAGTGGTTAAATGAAAAGATCGGTGGATTTAGAGAAGGGATGACTTGGCATCACACAGAAGTTCCAGGTAAAATGGAGTTAGTTCCATTTGGTATCCATAATATAGTTCCACACAATGGAGGACGTACTATAGGTCATTGGGCCGACGCTATAAGATAAATAGGAAGGATTTAATGTTTAATAATGGAATATAAAAATACGATAATAACACCATTACCTGACGAACAGTTACTGAATGAAGAAGAAAAGATATGGAGGGTTTCACTCCCAGCATCTGCTAAGGAATTTTTTAAACAATATAGTGGGTTGATTCCTAAGAAGAATATCTTTAGCGGAAAGTTACCTCAAGATCATACTTTGGGTATGTATGATATAGATGTAATTCTAACGCAATTAGATGAACGCTTACTGTATTCTGAAGATATTTTAGGAGTAGAATTACTACCTGTAGCGGCTTTATTTGGCGGAGACTTTGTTTGCTTAGATTATAGTCAGAGAAGGGAGAATCCTAGTGTGTGCATATGGCATCATGAATCTTCTTATGAACTTAATCCATCCACAACTTTTATCACGGATACATTTGAAGAGTTTTTAGGAATGCTATATTCTGAAGATGATATTGCAAATAGCTAGTATTTGGTTACGGAATCATGCTTTTGAGTATATGTTAAGAGTAATGCACAAAATATAATGCAGGAGTCCTATTTATGGGTGATAAATTCCTTGAGTTATTTATTGAAAAAACTTTTTATAATGAGCTATTTAATAAATTGAAATCTTACATCTACCTTCATAGAGATGAAATAAAAGTTAGATCCTACACTTTATCTTCGATATCCTATAAAGCGCTAAATGATTTTAGCGTCAAGAGTGTTTTAAAAGGACTTGGATTCTTACTACGACGAAGTCGTCAACCAGAAAGTCTTGAAAGATTGGTGTAGCATTTATGACAGCAAGTACTCGCCAAGCAACTATGGCGATATCAAAATTGAACCCCAGCGGGAGAATTGGTAGTAAGTTGTATAAGAAACTATGAAATAACTTTCAAACAGTTTTACTCATTTTTATTAGGGTGTTTGGAATAAGACAGTATACTTTTCGTTCAAAAGTGTTATTTAAATGTTGATTCATTCACTTTCATTCTACAATATAGAAGTTTGCTAGCACCACATGTTGAGGCGGTATCACTGCTTGTACGAGCTGAGGCATCAGCGAAGTAGAAGTAGATGTTCCGCCCATGGGATAGGACTCGTAGAATGAGGAGGGAAACCGACGAAATGATACGGTAAGTCCGAACCGCTGAGTGTGTAAGTTTGTTAGTGAAACGTTGCTAATCCTCAAAATAAAGAAACTAAAACTTCATTATTTTGAGATGACAACCTGAACTGTTTTTAAGGAGGTACAATATTGATAGAGAGTAGACCTGGGTTTGATAAAATCACATCCTTTGATGAATTTAATAAATACTATTGGTATCGTGATGAACTCTCACAGATATGCAGGTCATTAGGACTTGAATATAGAGGTACAAAACAGGAACTTAATGATATAATTGAGCAGTACTTTAAGGGTAATTTGATTAAAAAATCATCAATAAAAAGGAATAAGAAACGAGTAGAAGTCCTTACTTTAAATACTCCCTTACTTGAATGTGGATTCTCTTTTAATGCTCACTTTAGAGAATATTTCTCAACTTTAACAGAGGTTTCACCGTTTAAATTTACTGCTGATATGGCTACTGCTTGGAGAAAAGTAAAAAGCGACAATGATTTGAGTTTCACAATACATGATATGCTAAAAGTTTATTATGGAAATTCAGATTATGCCAAGTATGATCATTCAATTTGTCAATGGAACCAATTTCTAAAGGATTTCTGTGCAGACGAAAATAGTCACAATTACTCGAATAAACTAAAAGTAGCTTCTATTCTTTGGAAAGAAGTTAGAAATTCAAGTAATGAAAAAATATATTCAAAAAATCTTTTGACTGAATATGCTGATAAAATAAATGAGTATGGCAAGTAGGATATTATTTATTTGCTTAACAACCAATTTTAAAAAAGCCAATACAAAAAAGTAAGACAAATAAGGTCTTTGATATAAGAATTGATTTAACTAGGAAAAAGTTCGAAAGATGAGTATGAAAGTAAAATTTAAAGAAACGAATAAAGTATTTTTCAAAATAGTAGAAGTAGGGGGAGAAAAGTATATTCTAGATTTGACGACCGTTAGCCCCAAATCCTATTTCTGGGGTTCTCTTCCTGATGAGATTACTGCAAAAATGCAAAAGTTAGATAAAAGAGATATGCGTTTTGAAAGTGTGGCTCCCACTATGAGTAAATCGATTGGGGTTGCAATTGGTGTAGCAATAGGGGGTTCTGGCTATCGGCTAGTGACGAATTTTTTTAGAAACAATGGGATTAGTCACAACCTTCCTTTAAAGATAGGTTTATATGGCCTGTTCATCTTCCTAGCTTATCTTGCTTTCTGGTTCATTACCATAAGAGCTCGTCATAGCGTCCAAAAAAGACTTGAGAATAAAGCTTCAAACTATCAAATAACATTTAAACCAGTTGGAAATAAACGTCAATTAAAACATTGCAAACTTCTTCCTTTTATCCTTGTTCCGACTCTTGGATGTTTTGCATTCTATCTATATACTGTTAATGGAACAGAGGGAGCCTTACTTGTTATTAATAGTATTCTATTATTGGGATTTTTTACAGTGATTTTAGGCATGCCACCACTCCGAGAAAGTGTCGAAAAGCAAGAGATTATTTTTGATAGAATAGAGAAGTTATAATTTATAATAACTTTTTGAGGATTAAAACTATAGCAAATGAGATGGGCGACAGTCTGGATAAGATTATTAAGGAAGTTGGAAGTAAAATTGATGCAGGTATCAAGGAAGTTGGAAATAGTATCGATTCAGGTATTAAATCAATTCAGAAAGTATTTGGGTGGTAAATGTGGAATTAAAATTTAAAAATTCAAGTATGATGTGCTTTCAAATTGTTCAGATAAATCAAGAATCGAAGAAGTATGTCATGGATACAAGTACTATAAGCCCCAAGAGCTATTACTGGGGATTAAAAACAGATACGATTACAGTGGACATGGTAGAGATTGAAAAGAATAATAACCAATTCGAAATTAAACCTAGCAGACCTGTAAGTGCAACAATGGGAGCCATCATCGTTCAACCAATCGTCAAGGTTAGCTATGATGCGCTGAAAAAATTTTTTATTCACAATAATATTAGCGAGCAAATATTATTAAAGTTATTACTCTTTGCAATTTCTATGCTGATTTCTTATTTTGCAATTCTGATTTCATTAAAGTTATCCCATAATAAAGCAGATAAATGGATTCCTCAAAACAGTAATAAATACACAGTTACCTTTACAACTATTCAGAAAAGTAACGGAGGAGTATATCCTTTTGTTGGAGCAATTGCTCTTTGTTTACTTTTCTTTCTTGGTTTGAATAATGGAACAGAAGGAGCTTTTTTGGTGATTAATGGAATCGTATCGTTATTCTTTTTCATGTTTACTCTAGGAAGTTTTCCAATCGCTCATCCATACAAGCATGGTCAAATTGAGGTTGAAAAGATAGAGAAATTATAGAATAAATAACATCGTAATAGCATTGATTCAGGAATTAAATCAATTCAGAAAGTGTTTGGGTGGTAAATGACTCATTTAAAGTTCAAGACAGTTCTTATAATGGCGCATTGTAATTTAGAAAAGGAGTAATAATGAATTACTTAGAATTACGTAAAAGATATGCTTTTTATAGAAAAGTTGCGATTGTTTTGGCTGTTCTTCTCATTCTTTTTGTAGCTTGGATGGTGAAAGATAGGTCTATTCAATTTCTTTATATTTTACTCATAAATGCACTCTTATTCCTTTCCATCTTGATAATCAGAAGAGGGTATTTAAGAAGTGGTACTAAGTTACTATATATGGACTTAGATTTACCATCTTGGAAGCAATACATTGAGCTAAACAAAGATGCGAAAAGAGCAATTATACAAATGGATGTAACGCTAACATCTGTTGGCTATTCCTATATGATTGGTGATTTCGATGCTGCCATTAAGGAGGCTTCTGAAGCAATGACTAATCAAAAACTGAAGCCGAAATACAGGGATTTCTTTGAGAGTTACCTCGTTCGCTCGACAGTTCTTGCAAATCCTAACCTGACCAAGGACGAGCTTAATCTTTTGCTAAACAAAATGTCCATCTCAGATTTCTCTCTAGCTGAGAAAACAAAATGCGTGAGCAGTGCGCTCTACGATTTAACAATTACTCATCAAGCCAATGATTACTTTGAAGACTTGGAAAACGAATTTAAATATCAACAATTGGAAATCACTTACTATCAAGCTTTGAACTCTAAATTAAAAGGAGAGGTGAGCAGTGCGAATAAGTTGTTTAGAAAACTCGCTCAAGAAGATGAGCATCTCTATATCGTCCAGAAGTCTAAAGAATTTTTAAATAGTGAATCTATTAATTAGCGATGAATAAGTACAGAAAAGGATAAAAAGGACTAAGTGTGAAATCAAATAAATTATTGCTAATAAACGGAGTTATTTCTTTAATTGGAGCTTTAACGATTACTTACCTTTCTTCTAAAATGTGGAAATTTGAAATCATTTACTGGGTGATACCTAAGCTTGTTAAACTTTCTAGTTGGGATGGAATCTACTTTTCAACTTGTTTAATATTGCTGTTTTTTGGTTTTGCAGCATTCCTTCTTCATGATGAGGAATCAAAAGTCAATAAGAAGACTTATCAGTTTCTTTTGATTGCATCGATTATTGGTTTTATTCCAATATTAGCTGGATTTTCCAGTGTGTTCGCATTTGTTTCAGCTGTTTTATACTTAATGGATTATATAAAATTGTCGAAAAAGTAAAGTAGTGGATTGTTAACAATAAGTATTTATTCTTATTTAAGTTGAGGTTAGTGCTTGATACATTAACGTCTCTATTCTAGTTAGTGGATTTTTCAAGCATTTGGATGGCGTTTCCATAACTCAAGTGATATAATTAATTACTAGAATTTTTGTAACTTTTAAAGGAGTATTATTAATGAAAAAAGCAATGTTAATTATTAACCCTACCTCTGGTGGGGAAAAAGCTTTGGATTATAAGGTTAAGCTGGAGAATAAGGCCAAGGATTATTTTGATCACGTGGAAACAAAAATTACCGAAAAAGCACTGGATGCAACACACTTTGCTGAGGAAGCCTCTCGTGAGCAGTACGATGCAGTAGTTGTGTTTGGTGGAGATGGGACTGTCAATGAAGTTATTTCAGGTATTGCTGAGAGAGACTACATTCCTAAGTTAGGGATTATTCCAGGCGGTACGGGTAACCTCATTACGAAACTTTTGGAAATCAATCAAGACATCGATGGTGCGATTGATGAACTCGATTTTAACTTAACCAACAAGATTGATATCGGTAAAGCAAATGACAACTATTTTGGTTATATCTTTAGTATCGGTTCTCTGCCTGAGGCGATTCACAATGTGGAGATCGAAGACAAGACAAAATTCGGTATTTTAGCCTATGCTGTAAACACCATGAAGTCTGTTATGACAGATCAGGTCTTTAATATTAAGGTCGAGACAGAAAATGGAAATTATGTTGGTGAAGCTAGTCATGTTTTGGTTCTCTTGACAAATTACTTTGCTGATAAGAAAATCTTTGAAGAAAACAAGGACGGCTATGCCAATATTTTGATTCTGAAAGATGCTTCTATATTCTCTAAATTATCCGTTATTCCTGATCTACTAAAAGGAGATGTTGTCGGCAATGATAATATTGAGTATATCAGAGCGCGTAATATTAAGATCTCTTCAGATAGTGAATTAGAATCGGATGTTGACGGCGATAAATCGGATAACCTACCTGTTGAAATCAAAGTCCTAGCACAGAGAGTAGAAGTATTTTCAAAACCGAAAGAGTAGAAATTAAGAATTAGTTTATTTTTCCCTGCGAAGTCGAGTTTCATATCAAAGATTGAAGGAGGCATCAATTCTCTATTTGATGAATTTCGATCAATTTGTTCTCATTTCAACCAAATCGGAATCACACCGACTCTCATGGAATCTTTGGGTTTTGAATACCGTTCAAATGAAGAATGGCTCAAGAGGAAGGTATTCAACCAAGTCTTATCCTAGTAGACCCACCAAGAAAAGGCCTCACTGAGAGCTTTATCAAGGCAAGTAGTCAAACAGGAGCAGACCGTATTGCTTATATTTCATGTAATGTCGCAACTATGGCGCGTGATATCAAACTCTACCAAGAATTGGGTTATGAACTGTAGAAAGTACAACCAGTTGATTTATTTCCGCAGACACATCACGTGGAGTGTGTAGCTTTGTTTGTACGAGCTGATTAAACAAGGATGTAGCTAGTGAAAGTTCTAAAGTAAGGAGTTTAAACATGAAATTCCATGAATTTGGTGATAAGAATTTGCCTCCTATCTTACTGATACATGGTGGTGGCAGTTCTTGGTGGAATTATCTTCGTCAAGCACGAATCTTGTCAGAAGAATACCGTGTTATTCTACCCACTTTGAATGGCCACGGCGAGGAATATCAACTTGATTATGTTTCTACTGAAGATTCTGCTTTGGAGATTCTAGACTATATCAAAGCAAACTGTGGTGGGAAATTGTTTGCAATCGGTGGTGTTTCACTTGGTGGTCAAATTGCCATGGAGCTTTTGTCTTTAGACAGTGAAATTGCTGAGAAGACCATCATAGACGGAAGCCTCTGTATTCCTCAACCAAGGTTAGCTAAAATCAGCATCTTTCTAGTGTCTCTATTTGGTAAACTGATGTTCAATAAATTCTCTTGCAAACTTCAGTTAAGCATGATGAACAAACTCTATCCTAAACTGGCTTATCCAGAGGAAATAAAAGCTTATTATTTGGAGGATCTGCCAAGGACGCCTGTCAAAACAATGGTAACCATTTACAAAAACTATATGGGGTGTTACAAGCTGAAAGATATGATTTCTGCTAGCAAAGCTCAGGTTTTGTATATCTATGGTGAAAAAGAATTAAACTGTGTGAAAGCATCGGCGAAATTATTTCAGCAGCTACATCCAAATACGATTTTGTATGAAGCAAAGGGCTATGATCACGGCTATTTATCAGTATACCTGCCTCAAGAGTGGGTTGATTTGGTGCTACCATTTTTAAAGAGTGATTCATTTATAGTAAACTGAACCAAAAATAGTACATAATGTGGCATAATCTTCTTATGGCATATTCAATAGATTTTCGTAAAAAAGTTCTCGGCTATTGTGAGCGAACAGGTAGTATAACAGAGGCATCACACGTTTTCCAGATCTCGCGTAATACTATTTATGGCTGGTTAAAGCTAAAAGAGAAAACAGGAGAGCTAAACCATCAAGTAAAAGGAACAAAACCAAGAAAGGTTGATAGAGATAGGTGTCATTAAGTGAAGTTAGTGAGATAGATGTCAAGGTAAAATCAAGGTTTTTGCGGGGAACCACGCAACTAAACATGACTAAGATTGATAATTTCTGACATCTTTGATTGGTAGATGATCGGACAACTTTTCATTACAATTTTCATAAGAATAAAACACGGAGGTTCTCATGAAAAAAGCAATGGAATGGGCATCATCCAGCTTAGAGGAATAATGAACTAAGGCTCCTCACTACTGATTAGGTTCAGTGGCGAAGAGCCTTTTTACGCTTCGATGTCGATGTGAGGCCGGACTTAAATCCCACCGTGAAGTGTCGGCAAAGACGGCGATCTTCTAGATGAGCTTTTTGACCAGAGCTTCATCAAACTCTGCGATGTCGGTTTTCTGCTTGGCGATGAAGTCCTGCAGCTCCTTGATCCGGTTCTCACAGGGTGCTTCTGCGTGGGTGATTTCCAAGCGGCTGATGTAGCGCCAGACGATGGATTTGTAGCCGTGATTGTTCCAGTGGACGTGCCGGTAAAGCTCGTTGCAGAAAACGATCTGGGCAAAGCTGTGATTGTAGGAGAAGGTGTGCTTCCTGCCGGGCGGGCTGGTGTGAACCATGCGCCTTCCGACAAGCCTTGCAAATAAAATACGAAAGTAGTATACTAGAATCACAATTATGAAAACGTTTGCGCCGCAAATAAACTCAAATTAATTAGGAGACAAAACAGTGGAATTAACAGCCATTCACCACAGACCAGAGTCAGAGTACGCTTATCTTTATAAAGACAAGACAATGCACATTCGTATCCGGACCAAGAAAGATGATATTGAAAGCATCAACTTACATTATGGAGATCCTTTTATCTTTATAGAGGATCGTTATGAAGCAATCAAGGAGATGACCAAAATTACCTCCGATGCTTTGTTTGATTATTGGCAAGCAAAAGTTTCAGTGGGCTATGCTCGACTACAGTATCTTTTTGAACTCAAAGATAAGCTAGGTCAGAGTATTTTGTATGGCGATAAAGGTTGTGTTGAAAATACCTTAGAAAACCTTCATTGCGAAGGAAACGGCTTTAAAATTCCTTATATCCATGAGATTGATGCTTGTCATGTACCTGACTGGGTAGCAAATACAGTTTGGTATCAGATTTTCCCGGAACGTTTTGCTAATGGCAATCCGGAGATTTCTCCAGAAGGGGCTCTGGTTTGGGATTCATCTATCAAACCAAAAACGAGTGATTTCTTTGGTGGTGATTTACAAGGTATCATTGACCATCTGGATTACTTGCAAGACTTAGGGGTCACAGGACTTTATCTCTGTCCGATTTTTGAATCCCCAAGCAATCACAAGTATAATACGACGGATTATTTCGAAATTGACCGTCATTTTGGAGATAAGAAGACTTTCCGTAAACTGGTGGAGGAGGCCCATCAGAGAGGCATGAAAATCATGCTGGACGCTGTTTTCAATCATATCGGGGATAAGTCTCCGCAGTGGCAGGATGTTCTCAAGCATGGTGAAAAGTCGGAATATAAAGACTGGTTCCATGTTCAAGAATTCCCCGTGACCAAGGATAAGCTGGGAAACCCAAGAAAACTCCCTTACCATACCTTTGCCTTTGCCAGCTATATGCCCAAGCTCAATACGGCCAATCCTCAAGTTAGGGACTATTTGTTGAGCGTAGCGACCTACTGGATTGAAGAGTTTAATATTGATGCTTGGCGCCTGGATGTGGCCAATGAAGTGGATCACCAATTTTGGCGAGCGTTCCGGAAGGCTGTCCTAGCTAAAAAGCCTGACCTTTATATTCTTGGAGAGGTCTGGCACACTTCCCAGCCCTGGCTAAATGGCGATGAATTCCACGCAGTCATGAACTATCCACTATCTGATAGCATTAAGGACTATTTCTTGCGTGGGGTTAAGAAACCTCATCAATTTATCGATGAGATCAATAGCCAATCTATGTACTATAGACAGCAGATTTCGGAAGTGATGTTTAATCTTCTGGATTCGCACGATACGGAGCGTATTTTGGCTACGGCCAAGGGAGATGTCCAACTTGTTAAATCTGCCCTAGCTTGCCTCTTTTTACAAAGGGGGACACCGTGTTTCTACTATGGAACCGAGTTAGAATTAGACGGAGGTCCAGATCCTGATTGTCGACGTGTTATGCCTTGGGACCGTGTTTCCGACAGTAATGACATGCTTCATTTCATGAAGAAATTGATTCAGCTTCGCAAGGATGTTTCAGGCATTATCCGACATGGAACTTATAGGCTGCAAGAAATCAAGCCGGATGTGCTTTCTCTAGAATGGAATAATGATGGACAAAAACTCCAAGCTATTTTTAACCAATCATCTGAAAATTATCTTGTCAATAGTGACACTGTAGCGCTAGCCAGTCATTGCGAAAAACTAGACCAGCAACTGGAAATTTTGCCTAAAGGTTTTATAATCCGATAAAAATCGTACTCAAAAAGACTGTTATGAATAGGTGATTCGTGCAGTCTTTTTTTGACTTATGTAGTATAATATAGCTAAGTTAACGATTACTAGCTGCATGATTAGTGAATGGTGTTTAAAATGAAAGAGTGATTTGTAGTCTAGAAGGAGAATTGCATGAAACGAACAAGAAGAGTAGTAGCCTTGGGGCTGTGTTTGCCCTTAATTCTTGGATTGGCTGCCTGTCACCAAAATAATACGAGTACTGAATCTACAAATCAGTCACAGACCAGTTCAGATAATGTTCCTTGGAAGGCTTCATATACCAATCTAAACAATCAGGTCAGTATCGAAGAGGTCAAATCTCTCTTATCAGCTCACTTGGATCCAAATAATGTTGACGCATTTTTCAATCTTGTCACAGACTATAATGCGACAGTCGGCTCCACTGGTTTAAGTGGTGACTTTGCCTCCTTTACAAAAACGGAATACGATGTAGAGAAAATCACTAATCTATGGAATCAAAAAAAGGGTGACTTTGTCGGGACTAACTGCCATATCAATAGCTATGTTCTCTTGAAAAATTCAGATACGATTCCAAAAATTCAAAAGAATGATCAGCTATTCTAAGCGCTATGATATTGACGGTGTGGGCTACCAATCAGAAGTCTGGGTAGTGAGAGAAGATGAGGAATGGAAATAAGAAGAGTCTAAAAACAGTATTATGCCTTTTCAAGAAAGGGAGCTAGTAACATCAGTGCTAACCTAAGGAACTTATAGGAGGAAACATTATGGGAATGATTGCTAATTATCAATATCTGTCTGACAATGAATTAAGCCAAATAAAGCGGTATCCTTGTCAGGAAGAGGATTTACTTGACTTAGTAGAGGATTATCCTGAGGGAAATGATACGTTGATAGATATTGACAAAATGTGGGATGCCTTACTCTTTGTTATGACAGGCTTTAGTAGTTCAGAATTTATGGATGACGACCCCTTGAGAGAAGCTGTCTTGGGAGTGACTCCTTTAGAAAATGTATCGGAGTATATAGCCTATACTGAACACTCAAAGATAGCTGAGATTGTTCAAGCTTTAGAGAATTTTGACATGGATAGGGCTCTGGCAGACTTTAGCATGGAAGCATGCAAGAAGGCAGATTTATACCCCGATATTTGGGATTATCTTGAAGAAGAGGAAGAAATCAAGGATGATATTCGAACCTGTTTTGTAAAAATGAAGGACTTTTATAAGAAAATCTTAACTCTCAAAGGAAATGTCCTAGTGACTATTTGTTAACTACTTTTACCAACTGTTAGTCAGGTGCGTGATGAATGCACATGTAGAAAATCGTACACCTGATGATTTGTCTGGTGAAGGAAATATTCCACAGTATAGTCGGACGGAATAGATAGAAATTGGTTATAGAATTTGTAAGCATAATAGATTTTAAACTTTAAGATGGAGGATTAAAGAGATGGGAAAAATTGAATGGGAAAATGCAAAGACACGTTTAGATGCCTTACTTGTCATTGATGAGTATCGGACAGATCCAAATGAGACCTGGCTTCGATTGATCGTTAAGACTGAGGGAAGCTATGGGGTTCGTTACCTTATCGACAACGGTTCTGGTGATTCTCTAGATGTGATCTTTACTGATAAAATCATCCTTATAAAGGGCTTTGATCATGAAAGCAGTTTGAGTCAATTTGCTGCGGATGAGTGGAATCAAGACATCATAGACGGATTTTATAGAGGACTAGATGAAAAGTATCAAAACCTTTACTCAGAAGAGCAAAAAGATGAAACAACCTTCTTTATCTGGTATGACGGTCAAGAGCATCAAAATACCTACAAAGAGCAGGACGGTGGCGAATGGTTGTTATCCTATTTCTTTGACAGTTTTGAGAAATTTCATGAGTTTGTGACGGATTACTATTCAATTACCGTAGATGAGGACTTACTTAGAAAACTTTACAATCAAGGACAGCTTTCAGAAGTAGAATTGGAGCAGTTGATTCCCACTTCCTAGCTGGAAATATTTATGAAATCTGATGAAAAGAATTGATTTTCAATATCAAGTTATACTTTAAGATTATTGAAGCAGCTAATGGTTGTAGTTTCTTTTTTCTTATTCCTATGACGTTTTAAAGCGATTTCCTTTTATAGTTCAACAGAATTTGACGAACAAAAAATAAAATTCTTTAAAAAAGTTTCACAAAATCCTTTACAAGCTCTTATAAACATGATATAGTTATTAGGCTTAGAAAATGAGATGATGTTTTCTAGCAAATATAAACCCGAGTAAAAAATGCCTACGGACAGGCAGGGTTGAATGCCGAAGCGTGGTTAAAAAGCCACATTATTGATAGGGTTAAAAGCCTACTTTTATAAGTTGATGTTAGGACGTTTGTCCTAATTCATAAATTTTAGTGTGGTGAAAGCACACGTCATCTTGTGAAACGATCAATAAAGTACGTAATATTTGCTACTAGAGAGTTAGGAAACATCGGTAACAGACATACTCAACAGAAACCAAAATACACACGTCAGAAGATTGCAGAGCAGGTGAAAACCTGCTCTTTTTTCATAAGTCAACCTTTAGTCGCCTTTATCTTCTTGAGGTGCTAAAAATACGGTAAAGGAGTATGTCTTGAAGAAGTTAGATCAAAACCAAGCCCCAATTTACGAGGCCTTGGTCAAACTACGCAAGAAAAGGATTGTTCCCTTTGATGTGCCAGGTCACAAGCGTGGACGGGGAAATCCTGAACTTGTCGAACTGTTAGGAGAAAAATGTGTTGGCATTGATGTCAATTCTATGAAACCTTTGGATAATCTAGGTCACCCCATTTCGATTATTCGGGATGCGGAGGAATTAGCTGCGGATGCTTTTGGTGCAGCCCATGCCTTTCTCATGATTGGGGGAACAACCTCATCAGTTCAGACCATGATTCTTTCCACCTGTAAGGCAGGAGATAAGATTATTCTGCCACGTAATGTTCACAAATCTGCTATCAATGCGTTGGTTCTATGTGGTGCCATACCCATCTATATCGAGATGAGTGTGGATCCTAAAATTGGCATCGCTTTAGGTCTTGAAAATGACCGTGTTGAACAAGCTATTAAGGAGCATCCAGATGCTAAAGCTATCCTAATCAACAATCCTACCTACTATGGAATTTGTTCAGACCTCAAGGGTTTAACGGAAATGGCTCATGAAGCGGGCATGCTGGTTTTAGTAGATGAAGCCCATGGAGCGCATTTGCATTTTACAGACAAATTGCCATTGTCAGCTATGGATGCTGGAGCTGATATGGCGGCGGTCTCTATGCATAAGTCTGGTGGGAGTTTGACCCAGAGCTCCATCCTTCTTATCGGGGAGCAGATGAATCCTGAGTACGTTCGTCAGATTATCAACCTGACCCAGTCTACATCTGCCTCCTACTTGTTGATGGCTAGTCTGGATATTTCTCGACGAAACTTAGCCCTTCGTGGAAAAGAGTCTTTTGAGAAAGTCATTGAGTTATCCGAGTACGCTCGTCGTGAAATCGATGCTATCGGTGGTTACTATGCCTATTCAAAAGAGTTAATAGACGGTGTGTCGGTCTGTGATTTTGACGTGACCAAGTTGTCTGTCTATACTCAGGGAATTGGGCTAACAGGTATCGAGGTTTATGACCTCTTACGAGACGAATACGACATTCAGATTGAATTCGGGGATATTGGCAATATATTGGCCTACATTTCCATTGGTGACCGTATCCAAGACATCGAGCGTTTGGTCGGTGCTTTGGCTGATATCAAGAGACTTTACTCAAGAGATGGAAAAGATTTGATTGCTGGAGAATATATCCAGCCCGAGTTGGTGCTGTCTCCACAAGAAGCCTTTTATTCAGAGAGAAGAAGCTTGACCTTGGATGAGTCTGTTGGACAGGTCTGTGGGGAATTTGTCATGTGCTATCCTCCAGGAATTCCTATCTTGGCTCCAGGTGAACGCATTACACGAGAAATTGTAGACTATATCCAATTTGCCAAGGAACGTGGTTGTTCCCTCCAAGGGACTGAAGATCCAGAGGTCAATCACATCAACGTCATTAAGAGAAAGGAGAACTAGATGGATTTATGGTTTTCTGAAGTTCATACTCCAGATGTGAAATTATCCCTGAGAACAGCCAAGCAACTCTATGCTGGTAAAAGTGAATGGCAGGATATCGAAGTCTTGGATACGCCAGCTTTTGGGAAAATACTGATTTTAAATGGGCATGTCTTGTTCTCAGATGCAGATGATTTTGTTTACAATGAAATGACCGTACACGTTCCCATGGCTGTCCACCCAAATCCCAAGAAAGTCTTGGTTATTGGGGGTGGTGACGGTGGTGTTGCCCAAGTATTAACCCTCTATCCTGAACTGGAACAAATCGATATTGTGGAACCGGATGAGATGCTGGTTGAAGTCTGTCGTGAGTATTTCCCAGACTTTGCTGCAGGGCTAGATGATCCTCGTGTTACCATTTACTACCAAAATGGGCTACGCTTTTTACGAAACTGTGAAGATGACTACGATATTATCATCAACGATGCGACAGATCCATTCGGACATACAGAAGGGCTTTTTACCAAGGAATTTTACGGGAACAGCTACAGAGCTTTGAAAGAGGACGGTATCATGATCTATCAGCATGGGAGTCCCTTCTTTGACGAGGATGAGTCAGCTTGCCGAAGCATGCACCGCAAGGTCAATCAAGCCTTTCCAATCAGTCGGGTTTATCAGGCGCACATCCCAACCAGTCCAGCTGGCTATTGGCTATTTGGATTTGCATCGAAAAAATACCACCCTGTCAAAGATTTTGACAAGGAAGGCTGGAAAAAACGCCAGCTTTTCACAGAATACTACACTGCAAACTTACATGTGGGGGCCTTTATGTTGCCCAAGTATGTTGAGGACATTTTAGAAGAAGAGGAAGGAAAAAAATGAGTCGTTTATTAGTTATCGGATGTGGGGGCGTTGCCCAAGTTGCTATTTCAAAGATTTGCCAAGATAGCGAAACCTTTACAGAGATTATGATCGCCAGCCGTACCAAGTCAAAATGTGATGACTTGAAAGCTAAACTGGAAGGTAAAACAAGTACAAAGATTGAGACAGCTGCTCTTGATGCTGACAAGGTTCAAGAAGTGATCGCCCTGATTGAAAGCTACAAACCAGAAGCTGTTTTGAACGTAGCTTTGCCATACCAAGACTTGACCATTATGGATGCTTGTTTAGCGACTGGAGTTCACTATATTGACACAGCTAACTACGAGGCAGAGGATACAGAAGATCCTGAGTGGCGTGCTATTTATGAGAAACGTTGTAAGGAACTTGGTTTTACAGCCTACTTTGACTACTCATGGCAGTGGGCTTATCAGGAGAAATTCAAAGAAGCAGGTCTGACTGCTCTTCTTGGTTCTGGTTTTGATCCAGGTGTGACTAGTGTCTTTTCAGCCTATGCTCTCAAACACTATTTTGATGAAATCCACTATATCGACATTTTAGACTGTAATGGTGGAGACCACGGTTATCCATTTGCGACTAACTTTAACCCAGAAATCAATCTCCGCGAAGTATCTGCGCCGGGTTCTTACTGGGAAGATGGAAAATGGGTTGAAGTCGAAGCTATGTCTATCAAGCGTGAGTATGATTTCCCTCAAGTTGGTAAAAAAGATATGTATCTCCTTCACCATGAAGAAATCGAATCATTGGCCAAAAACATTCTAGGTGTCAAACGAATTCGATTCTTTATGACTTTTGGTCAATCTTATCTAACGCACATGAAATGCTTGGAAAATGTCGGACTCCTTCGTACAGATGCTATTAACTTCAACGGGCAAGAAATTGTTCCAATCCAATTCTTAAAAGCCTTGCTTCCAGACCCTGCAAGCCTTGGCCCACGCACAGTTGGAAAAACAAATATTGGATGTATCTTTACAGGTGTCAAAGATGGTGTTGAAAAAACCATCTACATCTACAATGTTTGCGACCATCAGGAATGTTACGCAGAAGTTGGTTCACAAGCAATTTCTTACACAACAGGCGTTCCAGCCATGATTGGGACCAAATTAGTGATGAATGGTACTTGGAAACAACCTGGAGTTTACAACCTTGAAGAGTTGGATCCAGATCCATTCATGGAAGCTTTGAATGAGTACGGCTTGCCATGGGTTGTGGTTGAAAATCCACAAATGGTGGACTAATGAAGTTAGAACAAGTACCAACACCTTCTTATATCATTGACTTAGGAAAATTAGAAGAGAATTGTCGCATTCTACAAGAGGTTCAAGAAAAAGCGGGCTGCAAAGTTTTACTTGCCCAGAAGGCTTATTCTCTCTACAAAACCTATCCCTTGATTAGCCAGTATCTATCTGGTACGACGGCTAGTGGACTCTATGAAGCGAAGCTTGCTAGAGAAGAATTCCCGGGGGAAGTTCATGTCTTTGCACCTGCTTTCAAGGATTCAGACTTAGAGGAATTGCTGGAGATAACGAATCATATCGTCTTTAACTCAGAGAGACAGTTGCGTAAGCATGGGGCTCGTTGTCGAGAGGCTGGTATTAGTGTCGGTTTGCGCCTCAACCCTCAATGTTCTACCCAAGGAGATCACGCGCTCTATGACCCTTGTGCACCAGGTTCTCGGTTTGGAGTTACTTTAGAGAAGATACCGAGTGATTTGCTGGACTTAGTAGATGGTCTTCATTTTCATACCCTTTGCGAGCAAGGATCAGATGATTTAGAGACAACCTTGAAAGCGGTAGAAGAGCAGTTTGGAACCTATTTACATCACGTTAAATGGCTCAATATGGGTGGCGGCCACCACATCACAAGAGAAGACTACGATGTGGATTTGCTGATTTCTGAGATTAAAAGAATTCGAGAAACTTACAATCTTGAAGTCTATATCGAGCCGGGAGAAGCTATTGCACTTAATGCGGGTTATCTAGCAACTGAAGTATTGGATATTGTAGAAAATGGTATGGATATCTTGGTTTTAGATGCCTCTGCGACCTGCCATATGCCTGACGTACTTGAGATGCCCTATCGACCACCTTTGAGAAATGGATTTGAAGCTCAGGAAAAAGCCCATACTTATAGGCTTTCTTCTAATACCTGTCTGACGGGCGACGTGATTGGAGATTATAGCTTTGAAAATCCAGTCCAAATCGGTGATAGACTTTATTTCGAAGACATGGCAATATACTCATTTGTCAAAAATAATACCTTTAACGGTATTGGCTTGCCAAGTCTCTATCTCATGGACGAGCAGGGAGACTGCAGCTTAGTCAAAGCCTTCGGTTATCAAGACTTTAAAGGGAGATTATCATGATGGACAGTCCAAAGAAATTAGGCTATCGTATGCCAGCAGAGTATGAACCCCATCATGGCACCCTCATGATCTGGCCAACTCGACCAGGTTCATGGCCCTTCCAAGGAAAGGCTGCTAAAAGAGCATTTACTCAGATTATCAAGACCATAGCAGAAGGGGAAAGAGTCTATCTTTTGGTGGAGCAGGACCATCTATCTGAAGCGCAATCCTATCTTGGAGACAAGGTTGTTTATTTAGATATTCCTACTAATGATGCCTGGGCGCGTGATACGGGGCCGACCATTCTCGTCAATGAAAAAAGAGCAAAATCGGCAGTCGATTGGTCTTTCAATGCCTGGGGTGGCGCTGTCGATGGTCTTTATCAAGATTATGAAGATGATGACCAAGTAGCCAGTCGTTTTGCTGAGGCATTGGAAATGCCTGTTTACGATGCCAAGCCTTTTGTACTGGAAGGAGGCGCAATCCATAGCGATGGACAAGGAACCATTCTCGTAACTGAAAGTTGCTTGCTTAGTCCTGGCCGCAATCCTCACCTGACTAAAGAGGAAATTGAGAATACCTTATTAGAGAGCCTTGGAGCTGAAAAAGTTATTTGGCTTCCTTATGGTATTTATCAGGACGAAACCAATGAACACGTTGACAATGTTGCAGCCTTCGTTGGTCCTGCAGAGCTTGTTTTAGCTTGGACAGATGATAAAAGCGATCCTCAGTATGCCATGTCTGTAGCTGATTTAGCTCTGTTAGAAAAGGAAACGGATGCAAAAGGTCGTCCCTTCACTATTCATAAGCTTCCTATTCCGGCTATTCGTCAGGTTGTCACTAAAGAGGATTTACCAGGCTATACCTATGAAGAAGGGGAAGAGGAGCGTTGTGAGGGCGAGCGCCTTGCAGCTTCCTATGTCAACTTCTATATTGCCAACAAGTCTGTCCTAGTACCACAGTTTGAGGATGTAAACGACCAGGTTGCCCTAGATGTCCTCAGCAAGTGTTTCCCAGACCGTAAAGTTGTCGGAATACCAGCCAGAGATATTCTGTTAGGTGGTGGCAATATCCACTGTATCACCCAACAAATCCCAGAATAGGAGAAAAAGATGAGAAAAGTAAGAGTTGCAGCGATCCAGATGCAATGTGCCAAGGATGTGGCAACAAATATTCAAACAGCTGAACGTTTAGTTCGCCAAGCTGCAAAGCAAGGCGCACAAATCATTCTCTTGCCCGAATTGTTTGAACGTCCTTATTTTTGTCAGGAACGCCAGTATGACTACTACCAGTATGCCCAGTCGGTGACAGAAAATACAGCCATTCAGCATTTTAAAGTGATTGCTAAGGAACTACAGGTTGTTCTACCGATCAGTTTCTATGAAAAAGATGGCAATGTCTTGTATAACTCAATCGCCGTCATTGATGCAGATGGAGAGGTACTTGGCGTTTATCGGAAGACCCACATACCAGATGATCATTATTATCAAGAAAAGTTTTATTTTACGCCTGGTAACACTGGCTTCAAGGTCTGGGATACTCGCTACGCTAAAATTGGGATCGGTATCTGTTGGGATCAATGGTTCCCTGAAACAGCGCGCTGTCTTGCATTGAATGGTGCTGAATTGCTTTTTTACCCAACCGCTATCGGTTCAGAGCCTATCTTAGATACGGATAGTTGTGGTCACTGGCAACGTACCATGCAAGGGCACGCAGCAGCAAATATTGTCCCAGTTATTGCAGCCAATCGCTATGGCTTGGAAGAAGTCACTCCTAGTGAGGAAAATGGCGGACAGAGTTCTAGTCTTGACTTCTACGGTTCCTCCTTTATGACGGACGAAACGGGAGCTATTATAGGGCAAGCCGAAAGACAAGGAGAAGCTGTTCTGTTAGCTACTTATGACCTAGACAAGGGAGCAAGCGAACGCCTAAACTGGGGCTTGTTTCGAGATAGAAGACCTGAAATGTACCAACGAATTACGGACTAGAAGGTAACTTTCATAATAAATTTTTGATATTCACGCCTGTCTTACAAAAATGTAAGATAGGCTTTTTAAATGTAAGATGGGTGTACGATTATGCGTGGAAATGTATGCTATACTCTATGTAGTTCAAAATGAAAGAGGTTTATTATGAAAAAATGGAATGCAACGCAGTTGAAGTACTTGATAGCAGCTATAATGGTTTTAGACCATATCCCCCATATCACAGGAATCGTTTCTCCTATGTGGGAAGGTATCTTTCATGCTATGACTCGTTGTGTAGGAGTTTGGTTTGCCTATATGGCTATGGAAGGCTTCATCCATACTCGAAACTTGAAAAACTACCTCATCCGCCTTTGGTCTTGGGCGCTTATCATGTTTGCTGGAAATAGCCTCCTCAATGCCCTATTTGCATCCAAAGGAGTAATGGTCAATAATAACATTTTCCTGACTTTGGCCATCGGTGTCACCATGCTTTGGATTGGTTTTCCCAGAAAAGAGATGGATAAAAAGGAGAAGTTGTGGCGTCGGATTGGAGTTGCTGGTATTCTGATATTTGGCTGTCTTTTTACTGAGGGTGGCATCACCATGCTACCATTTCTCTTGATTAGTTACTCTTGTCGAAATCGCAAGAGCTTGCGAAATCTCCTATATGCCTTTCTGTGGGCCTTCTTGTTAGTGACTTCCATCCAAATTTACGACACTTGGTATCAAACACTAGAAATGATGCTTTACAATTCTGACTGGCTCTTTATCACCGTATTTCCTTTTATGGCCTTGTATAATGGACAGCGTGGAAAAGAAACCAGTTGGAGTAAATATTTCTTTTATATTTTCTATCCAGCTCATCTATGGATTATAGCCTTGATTGCCTATTTGGTTAAGTAGCAAAAAAGCAAATAGCAGTATTAACTGTCTATTTGCTTTTATTATTTATAAAATATATTTCTCAATCGCACGCGCGACGCCGTCTTCTTCATTGCTGGCTGTAACATCATTGGCAAGGGATTTGACATGGTCGCTGGCATTTCCCATTGCAATACCAAGCCCGGCAAACTGGAGCATTTCGATATCGTTATTGGCATCACCCATGGCCATAATCTCTGAGGGCTCGATCTTCAAAATCTCTGCTAGTCGAGAAAGAGCAGTAGCCTTTGTTGTTCCAAGTGGCATGGCTTCATAAATGACAGGTTGCGAACGAACTCCACTGAATCGTTGGCAAAGCTCCTCAGCAAAACGCTCTTCAAAATCATCTGTTTGCTCTTTGGTGCCCAAAAACATCCCTTGAAACATTCGGTACTTGCCACTAGTGGCTTCCTCAAGGGAGATTTCAGTCAGGTCTGAAAAGACTAGCTTGGCATCATTTTGAACAATTTGATTAGGCTTGCCACCGAGAACAAAATAATGTTTCTCATCAAAAAGAGTCAACTGGACGTCGCTTTTTTCTGCTAAGTCATAGAGGTATTCAATGTCAGATGGACTGAGTTCTTGCCAGTCAACTAGACTCCAATCACTGGTCTGGTGGGTTGAGCAACCATTATTGACAATGACATACTCATTCTGGAGGTCAAGACCCAGTTTTTTGTAATAAGGAAGAACACCAAAAAGCGGGCGCCCCGTACAGAGAACCAATTTGACGCCTTTTTCGATAGCTTGGTGAATGGCAGTAATATGGGCTTGTGGGATTTCCTTGGCTTCATTGAGGAGGGTTCCGTCCATATCCAAGGCTAGTAGTTTAATCATAAGACTTCCTTTTCTATGTGTTTTGCTTTTATTATAGCATATAGACTATAAAATGTCTGACAGAATTGTAAAATTCAAGCTTCCTTTTCTTGAAAAAGAAAATAAAATCCTATATAATATGTATACTTAACATTTAAGGAGAAAAGATGTCAAAGTATCAGTTTAATTCAATTTACAAAAATGATGAAGCAGAGTCTACAGGTCTTCTTTTCATCAAAGTCTACAACAAATGGGAAAGCAACCTAAAAAGAGTTTTAAAATCAGTTGGTCTTACTTTGCCCCAATTTATCGTTTTAACTTCGCTCTTGTTTTTGACTAATAGAGAGAAATATGTAACACAAGTTGATATTGCTCGGTTCACTGGTATGGATGTCATGACGGTTTCCCAGATTGTTAGGCTACTGGAGAAGAAAGACTACATTAAACGTGATCAACATCCAAAGGATAGTCGGGCAAAACTGGTCTCAGTGACGAAGTCTGGCGCGGAGAAGGTCAATCAAGCTTTACCTTTAGTAGAAGGTGTTGATGAAGAATTTTTTGAAAAACTATCTAACGATAGAGAAGTTTTTAATCGCATGTTAGTAGAGTTGGAGGATAAAAATGCCTAGATATTGGGTTGGAGTTGTTTCAAAGAACCATGTTTTAAGAGGAGTTGAAGGAAATTTTTGCCAGGTCTGTCATGGAAAGGGTGGCCCTTTAAACCGTATGAAAAAAGGTGACTATCTTTTATACTATAGTCCAAAATACGATATGAACGGTCAAGATAAGTTACAGGCTTTTGTGGCCGTAGGTAAAATTATAGACGACAAAGCCTATCAAGTAGAGCAATTTGAAGGATTCTTTCCCTTTAGACGAGATGTCGAGTATTATCAACCAGTCAAAGATTGCTCCATAGAAATAGCCAGACAGCACCCTGAATGGAGAGACTATACTTCTCGACTTCGTTATGGACATTTTGAAATTTCCAAAGACTTTTTCCTCTATATCTTTCATCATATGAAAGTGGAAGATGAAGCTTGATTGATTTGCTAGTTAAATGATTGTCAACAAGAATTTTGGATTTGGACTGTGAAGCGAACTTTGCTATAATAGAGTAAGAAACTTTGAAAAACCAAACGAGGCAGAGATGAAATTACTTTATACTGATATTCGGACTTCTTTGACAGAAATCTTAACCAGAGAGGCGGAAGAGCTGGTTGCTGCTGGTAAGCGGGTTTTCTACATTGCTCCCAACTCTCTTTCTTTTGAAAAGGAACGTGCCGTGCTGGAATGCTTGTCCCAGCAGGCTTCTTTTGCTATTACCGTCACGCGCTTTGCTCAAATGGCTCGTTACCTGGTTTTAAATGACTTGCCGACTAAAACTAGTCTTGATGACATCGGCCTTGGGATGGCCTTTTATAAGTGTCTTGCGGAACTCGATCCCAAGGACTTGCGTGTTTATGGTGCTATTAAACAAGATCCTCAATTTATCCAGCAGTTGATTGAACTTTATCATGAGATGACGACTGCTCAGATGAACTTTTTAGACTTGGAAAGTTTGACTGATGAGAATAAACGAGCAGATTTACTCTTGATTTTTGAGCAAGTGACTGCCTATCTCAATCAAGGTCAGTTGGCTCAGGGAAGTCAGTTATCCCATTTGATTGAGGCTATTGAGAATGATAAGGTAAGTAGTGATTTTAATAAGCTGGCCTTGGTTATTGATGGATTTACCCGTTTTTCAGCTGAGGAGGAGTATGTGGTGGATCTGCTCCATCGTAAAGGTGTTGAGATTGTCATTGGTGCTTATGTAAGTAAGAAGGCCTATACCAGTCCGTTCGCTGAAGGCAATCTTTACCAAGCCAGTGTAGAATTTCTCCATCATTTAGCTACTAAATACCAAACGCCTGCTCAAGACCGTTCTCAGACTCATGAGAAGATCGATAGTTTTGACAAGGCCTCTCGTTTGCTGGAGTCTTCTTATGACTTTTCAGAACTCACCTTGGATGTCGATGAGAATGACCGTGATAATCTGCAAATCTGGTCTTGCTTGACGCAAAAGGAAGAGTTGGAGTTGGTAGCGCGTAGCATCCGTCAGAAAATACATAACAATCCAGATTTGAGTTACAAGCATTTTCGTATTCTGTTAGGAGATGTGGCTTCTTATCAGTTGTCCTTAAAGACTATTTTTGACCAGTACCAGATTCCATTCTATCTTGGTAGAAGCGAATCCATGGCTCATCATCCCTTGACCCAGTATGTCGAATCTATTTTACGTTTAAAACGCTACCGTTTCCGTCAGGAGGATTTGATTAATCTCCTCAGAACAGGCTTGTATACTGACCTTAGTCAAGCAGAGATTGATGCTTTGGAGCAATACCTCCGCTATCTTGGTATCAATGGCTTGGCAGCCTTTCAGCAAATCTTCACCAAATCCCACCATGGAAAGTTTGATTTGGAACGCTTGAATGCCATTCGTTTGCGAGTTTTGGCTCCTCTTGAAACCTTATTTGCCAGTCGGAAACAGAAGGCTGAAAATCTTTTGCAAAAGTGGAGTGCTTTTCTAAAAAACGCTGCTTTAAGCAAGCAGATGCAAGGTTTAACATCCACTATGGAAGTCCTAGAACAGGAAAGACAAGCTGAAGTTTGGAAAGCTTTCTGTCATGTTTTAGAACAATTTGCGACAGTTTTTGATGGTTCACAAGTTAGTCTGGAGGACTTCCTAGCCTTGCTCCACTCAGGAATGAGTTTATCTCAGTATCGCACTATTCCAGCGACAGTGGACACTGTTCTGTTGCAGAGTTACGATTTGATTGCACCACTAACTGCTGACTGTGTCTATGCCATTGGACTCACTCAGGATCATTTACCAAAAATTGCGCAAAATACTAGCCTTTTGTCAGACGAAGAGAGACAAAGCCTAAACCAAGCGACAGAAGAGGGGGCACAATTACTGATCGCAAGCAGTGAAAACCTCAAGAAAAATCGTTATACCATGCTTTCTTTAGTCAATGCTGCTCGTAAGCAGTTGATTTTATCAGCACCAAGTCTTCTCAATGAAAATGAGAGCAAGGAATCTGCCTATCTTCATGAACTGGTGAGTTTTGGATATAGCCGGATAGAGAAGAAGATTCATCAAAAAAGTCTGTCTAAGGATGATCTGGGGTCTTATCACAGTCTCTTGTCTAGTCTAGTTGCCTATCACCAGCAGGGCGAGACGAGTGATACTGAGCAAGATTTGACCTTTGTCAAGGTTCTGGCGCGTGTCATGGGGAAAAAACTTGACCAGAAAGGGCTTGTGAATCCTGCCCTCCCAACTAGTCCAAGTAGCAAGCCATTAGCAAAGGATACCTTGCAGGCCCTCTATCCTGCTGACAAAGAGTTTTACCTGTCTACCTCTGGTTTGACAGAGTTTTACCGCAATGAATACAGTTATTTCCTCCGTTATGTCTTAGGTTTGCAGGAAGAATTGCGCCTGCGCCCAGATGCTCGCAGTCACGGGAATTTCTTACACCGTATTTTTGAACGTGCCTTGAAGCTGCCTGCTGAAAATTCCTTTGATCAACGTTTGGAACAAGCTATTGAAGAAACCAGCCAAGAACGGGAATTTGAGGCTATTTATCAGGAAAGTTTGGAAGCCCAGTTTACAAAGGAAATTCTACTTGATGTTGCGCGAACTACGGGCCACATCCTACGTCATAATCCAGCTATCGAAACCATCCAAGAGGAGGCAACATTTGGTGGTAAAGATCAAGCCTTTATTCAATTGGATAATGGACGGAGTGTCCATGTGCGAGGCAAGGTTGACCGCATTGACCGCCTGAAAGCTGATGGAGCGCTAGGAGTGGTGGACTACAAGTCTAGTCTGACCCAGTTCCAGTTTCCTCATTTCTTCAATGGGCTTAATTCCCAGTTGCCAACCTATCTTGCTGCCCTAAAAAGAGAAGGGGAACAGAACTTTTTTGGCGCTATGTACTTGGAAATGGCTGAACCCGTCCAATCTCTGTTGACCGTTAAGAGTTTGGCTGGAGCAGTAGCAGAAGCCAGCAAGTCTATGAAATACCAGGGACTCTTTTTAGAGAAAGAAAGCAGTCATTTGGGCGAATTTTACAACAAAAACAAGGCCAACCAGCTGACTGATGAGGAGTTTCAGCTCTTATTGGACTACAATGCCCATCTTTACAAGAAGGCCGCAGAAAAGATTTTAAAAGGCCGGTTCGCCATCAATCCATACACAGAGAATGGCAGAAGTATTGCCCCGTACGTTCAGCAACACCAAGCCATTACAGGATTTGAAGCCAATTACCACTTGGGTCAAGCTCGTTTCCTAGAGAAGTTAGACTTAGCTGATGGCAAGCGCCTAGTCGGAGAAAAGCTCAAGCAAGCTTGGTTTGAAAAAATGAGAGAGGAGTTGAATCGATGAAGCCCATTTCCTTTTTAATTGAGGAAGAAATTAAAAAATTGCAAGAAGCAGAAGCGAGTTCGAGCAAGGAACAGAAGAAAACTGCCGAGCAAATCCAAGCAATTTATACTGCTGGGCAAAATATCCTAGTCTCAGCGTCTGCTGGTTCAGGGAAAACCTTTGTCATGGCCGAGCGTATTCTGGATCAGTTAGCGCGTGGTGTCGAAATTTCTCAACTCTTTATCTCGACCTTTACCGTCAAGGCTGCTACCGAACTCAAGGAACGCTTGGAGAAGAAAATCAGCCAGCAAATCCAAGAAACCGATGATGTTGATCTCAAACAACACTTGGGACGACAGTTGGCTGATCTGCCAAACGCTGCCATCGGAACCATGGACTCCTTCACACAAAAATTCCTCGGTAAACATGGCTACCTGATTGATATTGCACCAAACTTTCGTATTCTACAAAATGAAAGCGAACAGTTAATCCTCAAAAATGAAGTTTTTCATCAGGTGTTTGAATCCCATTACCAAGGTGAAAATAAAGAGAAATTTAGTCGTTTGGTCAAGAACTTTGCAGGGCGTGGCAAGGATGAACGTGGTCTGCGCCAGCAAGTCTACAAAATCTATGATTTTCTTCAATCCACCAGTAGTCCCCAAAAATGGCTGAGCGACTCTTTTCTCAAAGGGTTTGAAGAAGCTGACTTTGCAATTGAAAAAGACAAACTGACCGAGCAAATCAAGCAGGCGCTTTGGGATTTGGAAAGCTTCTTCCGTTATCATCTGGATAACGATGCCAAGGAGTTTCCAAAAGCTGCCTATTTAGAAGCTGTGCAAGATGTTTTGGATGAAATTGGCTCCTTAAATCACGAGTCCGATAGTCAGACTTATCAAAAAGTTCTTTCACGTGTTGTCGCTATCTCGAAGGAGAAAAATGGTCGGGCTCTTGCTAACTCTAGTCGAAAGGCTGATTTGAAGCCACTTGCAGATGCTTATAACGAGGAGAGAAAATCCCAGTTTGCAAAACTTGGACAACTAGCAGACCAGATAACGATTCTCGACTATCAAGAACGTTTTCATGAAGACACCTGGGAGTTAGCTAAAACTTTTCAAAACTTTATGAGCGATTTTGTGGAGGCTTATCGTGAACGTAAACGCCAGGAAAATGCCTTTGAATTTGCTGATATTAGCCATTACACCATTGAAATTTTAGAGAATTTCCCACAAATTCGTGAGGCATATCAGGAACGTTTCCATGAAGTCATGGTCGATGAGTATCAGGATACCAACCACATTCAAGAACGAATGCTGGAATTGTTATCTAATGGTCAAAATCGCTTTATGGTGGGGGATATCAAGCAGTCCATCTACCGTTTCCGTCAGGCAGACCCGCAGATTTTCAATGAAAAATTCCAAAGCTATGCGCATAATCTTCAAGAAGGCAAGTTGATTCTCCTCAAGGAAAATTTCCGCAGTAGTTCAGAAGTGCTATCAGCAACCAACCATGTCTTTGAACGCCTTATGGACCAAGAGGTTGGGGAAATCAACTACGATAGCATGCACCAGCTTGTTTTTGCCAATACCAAACTGACTCCCAATCCTGAGAACAAGGCAGAATTTCTCCTCTACGATAAGGGCGACGGTGAGCAAGAGGACGAAGAGAGCCAAGTAGAAACAAAACTAACAGGTGAAATGCGCTTAGTCATCAAGGAAATCCTAAAGCTCCATCAAGAGAATGGTGTAGCCTTTAAGGAAATTGCTCTTTTGACTTCCAGTCGCAGTCGTAATGATCAGATACTCCTCGCTCTGTCAGAGTATGGAATTCCTGTGAAAACAGACGGAGAGCAGAATAATTACCTCCAATCCCTAGAAGTGCAAGTCATGTTGGATACCCTTCGTGTCATCCACAATCCTCTCCAAGACTATGCCTTGGTTGCCCTTATGAAGTCTCCAATGTTTAGCTTCGATGAGGACGAGCTGGCACGTTTGTCCCTTCAAAAAGCAGCTGATAAAGTACAAGAGAATCTTTATGAGAAACTGCTTCATGCTCAAAAACAAACAGCTGAGCAGAAAGAGTTAATTCACAAACCTTTAGAGGAAAAACTAAATCAATTCATGGATATTTTGGATTCTTGGCGCTTATATGCCAAAACCAACTCCCTTTATGACCTGATTTGGAAGATATACAACGATCGTTTTTACTATGATTATGTAGGAGCTTTGCCAAATGGTCCTGCTAGACAGGCCAATCTCTATGCGTTAGCTTTGAGAGCAGACCAGTTTGAAAAGAGTAACTTCAAGGGCTTGTCTCGTTTTATTCGAATGATTGATCAGGTTTTGGAAGCACAGCATGATCTCGCAAGCGTAGCCGCCGCACCACCTAAAGATGCAGTGGAACTCATGACCATTCACAAGAGTAAAGGTTTGGAGTTTCCTTATGTCTTTATCCTCAACATGGATCAGGACTTCAATAAGCAAGACTCAATGTCTGATATTATTCTCAGTCGTCAAAATGGGCTTGGTGTCAAATACATTGCCAAGGTTGAAACAGGAGCAGTAGAAGCTCACTATCCTAAAACCCTCAAACTCTCCATTCCTAGCTTTACGTATACGCAGAATGAAGAAGAATTGCAACTGGCTAGCTATTCAGAGCAAATGCGTCTGCTGTATGTTGCCATGACGAGGGCTGAGAAAAAGATCTATCTTGTCGGTAAGGGTTCTCGTGAAAAGCTAGAAGCCAAGGAATACCCGGCAGCAAATAACGGAAAATTAGATAGCAATACCAGACTGCAAGCAAGAAATTTCCAAGATTGGATTTGGGCTATTACCAAAGTATTTGCCAAAGATCATCTCAACTTTAGCTATCGTTTTGTTGGTGAAGACCAGCTGACCAGAGAAGCTATTGGAGAGTTGGAAAACAAGGGTCCTCTACAAGATATCTCTCAAGCAGACAATCGTCAGTCTGAAACGATTAAAGAAGCCCTTGAAATGCTGAGAGAGGTGGAAGTTTATAATACTCTTCACCGCGCAGCAATTGAACTTCCTAGCGTCCAAACTCCTAGCCAAATCAAGAAATTCTACGAACCAGTAATGGATATGGAAGGGGTACAAATTGCTAACCAAACCAAATCACCAGAGAAGCCAATCAGCTTCGATTTACCAGATTTTTCTACTAAAGAAAAGGTAACTGGAGCTGAGATTGGTAGTGCTACCCACGAACTCATGCAGAGAATTGACCTTAGTCAGCAACCAACACTTGCTAGCCTGAAAGATACTCTCAAACAAGTTCAGACTAGTCCAGCTGTAAGAGACAAGATCAATCTTTCTAAAATTCTCTCCTTCTTTGAAACACCACTTGGTCAGGAAATTCTCGCTAATACCGGCCATCTCTATCGCGAGCAACCTTTTTCTATGCTCAAGCGGGACCAGAAGAGTCAAGAAGACTTTGTTGTCCGTGGGATCTTGGACGGCTATCTAGTTTACGAGGACAGAATTATTCTTTTCGACTATAAGACAGACCGTTACGATGAACCAAGTCAACTCATAGACCGCTACCGTGGTCAGTTAGCCCTATACGGAGAGGCTTTATCACGAGCCTATTCGATTGAAAATATTGAAAAATACTTGATTTTACTCGGTAAAGACGAGGTTCAAGTTGTAAAAGTATAACCTAGAAAGGAAACCTCATGACTCTTCCAGTTAGAAAATCCCTGCACGATGCGGTTTTACAGGCTTCCAAAGCCGATACTTGGGATCAAGCAACCAAGGAATGGAATGAAGTTTCCTTGATTTTTAATGGCATTGGCCGTAGTAATTGTGTCTGCGGGAACGCCATAAAATACGCCTACGAACTCTTTAACGGAGTTACAGGCCAACGTCTCTTCCCTATAGGAAGCGACTGTGTTCGCCATTTTCATCGTATTAGCCTCGATCAGCAACTGGAAGAGGAAGAAAGACTACTCAGAAAAGTTGAAAACCTAACCAGAAAGGCTCAGAAAAAGGAAAAAATCAAGGTTAATAAAAGCGACTTTGACGAACGACTTTTAAAATGGTTTTGGGAGAAAGGTATTTTCAAAGCCAATCGTGGCAATCAATTCGCACCTGAGAGAGACTATCAGCTCTTCCTAGAGGTCTTTCAAGGCGGAAGTTGGACAAAGGCAGAGCCGATAAAGAAGGCACGTATGGAAGAAGTGCTGGAAAGGTGTATCAAACCTTTTCTACTTGGTAAGACCGATGATAAACTCTACCTTGTTAAACTAGGCAAGGAGAAAATCGACTACGAGCAGCATTTACGGATTCAAGCAGAGAAGGAACGCAAGAAAAGAGATAAAATCGCCAAGCAATACGCAGATAATCTCATCCTCGCCATGGGTCCTGCAGAACGAGCCTATCAAGATTACTTTGGCTTTACAGAATCCTTGACCCAAGAAGAACGAAAGTGGGAGAAAATCCTCTTTGGTAAGAATAGAGACGAACGGGCTATCAAGGCTAAACAAAACCAAAAGGAGTTGGAAAAGGATCAGCGAATTGCAAATCAAGATCCTATTGAACGAAAGCAGAAGCAGACCTGGCTTCTCAATTCCTATTTTCGTGATTTACCTGATGAAAAAGCTAGATTTTCTCGACTCCTATTAGAATATCGAAAAAGTGGAGAAGTTCCCTTTTCAGATGATTACTTATCTGAGCATCTTATCGATTTTTTCTTCAAGATGAAAGCCTTTGAGTTTGAAATTGCACCAGAACAAGTCTGCGATTTTCTAAAAGAATGCCTTCAGGCAGAACATCTATCATCTGCACAAGAAAGCTGGATTAGAGGGATTTTGACAAATTGCCTTCACCCATTTTTAGATAGGTTACTCATATAGAAAAAATCCTACCTTGTCTATGCATGGTAGGATTTAAGTATCTCCAAAGATGTACTGGTAAAGTTGGACGACTTTCTGAAAACATTGTGTGTCCATTCTTGTTATTTTTTGAGCATTACGCATCCGAAAATCAAAGGTATACAGTTGAAATGGATTGACAGCGCCATCTACCTTGTCCGACGAGACAGGAACGAGCAAGCCTTTTTCTGCCAAGCGTTGTTGGCCATGAGTGATAGGACAGACAGCTACAAAACCAGTTTGCAAGGCATATTCTCTCCTAGAAACTACCAAGGCAGGTCGCCGTTTCTGGATTTCTCGACCGACTGATGGATCAAAGTCCAGCCAAATGATATCCTGCTTTTCAGGAATATACTCAGATTTCGCTATCAAGTGACCTTACTCCTTCAAAATCATTTGTCATTCTCAAATCAGTAATCCCATCAAAAGGATCTTTCAGTTTTGGGGCTAAGACAATGACTCCGTCAATCCCTTTGTAGACAACCATTTCTTGACCTTCTGACATCCCCAAATTTTTAGGAATAGTCACAGTGAGAGAATTCCCTACCTTCCGAGTCTTTACTATATTCATCGCTCTACCTCCACGAAATTGTATACACCAAGTATATACCTGTTGGCAAAAAAAGTCAAGTAAATCCTGACTGGCATCAAGGATGTGTCGGACCTATACTATTTGTCATTTATTATGGTCAAAGCCTATGCAAAAGTTCCTAATTTATGATAGAATAGGTAGTAAGAAAGAAAACGTTTTTACTACGTTTTTTTTAGTCGGAAGGGGAAAATATTATGGCTACTATTCAATGGTTTCCGGGCCACATGTCTAAGGCTCGGCGGCAAGTTCAGGAAAATCTTAAGTTTGTTGATTTTGTGACAATTTTGGTGGATGCTCGGCTACCTTTATCTAGTCAAAATCCTATGTTAACCAAGATTGTGGGGGATAAACCTAAACTCTTGATATTGAACAAGGCTGACCTAGCCGATCCAGCAATGACCAAAGAATGGCGTCAGTATTTTGAATCACAGGGAATTCAAACTCTGGCTATAAACTCCAAAGAGCAAGTAACTGTAAAAGTTGTGACGGATGCTGCTAAAAAGCTCATGGCTGATAAGATTGCACGCCAGAAAGAACGCGGTATTAAAATTGAAACCTTGCGTACTATGATTATCGGAATTCCAAATGCTGGTAAGTCAACTCTCATGAACCGTTTGGCTGGGAAAAAGATTGCGGTAGTCGGTAATAAACCAGGTGTTACCAAGGGGCAACAGTGGCTCAAAACCAATAAAGATCTTGAAATCCTAGACACGCCAGGGATTCTCTGGCCTAAGTTTGAAGATGATGCCGTTGCACTGAAACTAGCCCTAACTGGAGCAATAAAAGACCAGTTACTTCCAATGGATGAAGTGACCATTTTTGGTCTTAATTATTTCAAAAAACATTATCCAGATAAGCTAGCTGAACGCTTCAAACAAATGAAAATTGAAGAAGAAGCTCCTGTTATCATCATGGATATGACACGTGCTCTCGGTTTCCGAGACGACTACGACCGCTTTTACAGCCTCTTCGTCAAGGAAGTCCGTGATGGAAAACTCGGTAACTACACCTTAGATACATTGGACGACATCGATGACGACGATTAAAGAAATCAAAGAACTTCTTACTGCAATCAAGGATTTAGAAAGCCCTATTTTTTTAGAACTGGAAAAGGATAGTCGCTCTGGAGTTCAAAAGGAAATCAGCAAGCGTAAAAAAGCCATTCAGACTGAATTGGATGAGGACCTTCGTTTGGAATCCATGCTTTCCTATGAAAAAGAGCTTTACAAGCAAGGAATGACCCTAATTGCAGGTGTTGATGAGGTCGGCCGCGGTCCTCTTGCTGGACCTGTAGTCGCTGCAGCGGTAATCTTACCAAAAAATTGTAAAATCAGAGGTCTCAACGATAGCAAAAAAATCCCAAAAAAGAAACATTTGGATATTTATCAAGCCGTTCAAGACCAAGCCTTGGCAATAGGTATTGGTATCATGGATAATCAGATCATTGATCAAGTCAATATCTATGAAGCGACCAAACTGGCCATGAAAGAAGCAATCTCCCAGCTCAGTCCCCAACCTGAGCACCTCTTGATAGATGCCATGAAACTGGAGTTGCCGATTTCACAAACCTGCATCATCAAAGGAGATGCAAACTCTCTCTCGATCGCAGCTGCATCTATAGTGGCCAAGGTGACACGGGATGAATTGATGAAGGGCTATGATGTTCAATATCCTGGATATGATTTTACAGCTAATGTAGGATATGGAACGGCAAAACACTTAGAAGGACTTGACAAACTAGGAGTTACCCCTATTCATCGTACCAGTTTTGAACCGATAAAATCACTGGTTGTAGCAAATAAAGAAAGTTAAGTTGGAGGAAATGATTATGGAGGAACAGTCAGAAATACTCCGATCCAAGAAAGAATTTGCCTTTGCCTCAAGTACCATATTATCCCAAGTTGGGCGGGGAATCATCGTCGGGCTAGTTGTCGGGCTCATCGTTGGATCTTTTCGTTTCTTAATTGAAAAAGGCTTCCACCTGATACAAGGCCTCTATCAAGATCAAGCGCACCTAGTGCGCAATCTTTTTATCATTGGTCTATTTTATCTAATTGTTAGCTGGCTTAGTGCGAAACTAACTCGGTCGGAAAAAGACATCAAGGGTTCAGGAATTCCTCAAGTCGAAGCCGAACTAAAGGGACTCATGACTCTCAACTGGTGGAGTGTCCTCTGGAAAAAATATATTCTAGGGATTCTTGCTATTGCCAGTGGCCTTATGCTAGGTCGAGAAGGACCAAGTATTCAACTTGGAGCAGTTGGTGGAAAAGGTATTGCCAAGTGGCTCAAATCCAGTCCGGTAGAGGAACGCTCCCTGATTGCCAGTGGTGCTGCCGCAGGCTTAGCCGCTGCCTTTAATGCACCGATTGCAGGTCTCCTCTTTGTTGTAGAGGAAGTCTATCATCATTTTTCACGCTTTTTCTGGGTCTCAACTCTAGCAGCCAGTCTCGTAGCAAACTTTGTCTCACTACTCATATTTGGCCTAACACCCGTACTAGATATGCCAGACAACATTCCTCTCATGACCCTAGACCAGTATTGGATTTACCTCCTTATGGGAGTTTTTCTCGGGCTTTCTGGTTTTCTCTATGAGAAAGCTGTACTCAATGTTGGTCGAGTTTATGACTGGATTGGTAAAAAAATCCATTTGGATAAAGCTTATTATCCAATCCTAGCCTTTATCCTCATCATACCAGTCGGGATTTTCTTGCCACAAATCCTTGGTGGTGGAAATCAGCTTGTTCTTTCCCTAACTGAGCAAGATTTTAGTTTTCAAGTTTTATTAGCTTACTTTTTGATCCGCTTTGTTTGGAGTATGATTAGTTATGGAAGTGGCCTCCCAGGAGGAATTTTCCTACCAATTTTGGCGCTTGGTTCCTTACTCGGTGCCCTAGTTGGTGTCATTTGTGTGAATATTGGGCTTGTTAGTCAGGAGCAGTTTCCTATATTTGTCATTTTAGGAATGAGTGGCTACTTTGGGGCAATTTCCAAGGCTCCCTTAACTGCTATGATACTCGTTACTGAGATGGTAGGGGACATTCGCAACCTCATGCCACTGGGCTTAGTAACCTTGGTCGCCTACATCGTCATGGATCTGCTCAAGGGAGCACCAGTCTATGAGGCAATGCTAGAAAAAATGCTACCAGAAGAAGCAACAGACGAAGGAGAAGTCACTCTTATTGAAATCCCTGTATCAGATAAGATCGCTGGAAAACAAGTTCACGAACTAAACTTGCCACATAACGTACTCATCACCACCCAAGTCCATAATGGCAAAAGTCAAACCGTTAACGGCTCAACTAGAATGTATCTGGGTGATATGATTCACCTAGTGATTCCAAAAAGTGAAATTGGAAAAGTCAAAGATTTGTTGTTATAAGTTCTGTTTACATAATTTATTTTACGTAAAATATTATTGAAAGGATTCTCAATGAAAAGAAATAAGGCAATTGCGGTATATTTGCTAGGCACATTTAGCCAGTTAGTATCAGTTTGTCTCCTTTTCTTTCTCTTGAATCATTTTTCTATTCATTCCAATCTATTATCTATTTTAGGAATCTTTCTAGGTGGCATTTCTTCAGCTCTTTGGGGAACAATTGTTGCAAATCACTATTTTCATATTCATTTTAAAAAGATTGTAAAAGATTTTTTTAACATTCATACCAGTTATAAACACTATTTATTATCTTTTTTCCTTATTGTCCTTGATTTTTCTTTTCTAATGTTTGGTGGGAAAATAGTAGAATTTAGCTGGTATCTCCCATTTTTGATGTTCTTCAAATTTATTGTCTTTGGCGGTATAGAAGAGATTGGATGGCGATATGTCTTTCAACCAATTTTACAAGAAAAGTTGCCATATTTTTACTCAGCAATTCTAACCTTTTTCAGCTGGGCGATTTGGCATCTGTTGTTCTTTTACATTGATGGCTCCCTAGCAACTCTGCAAACTCTACCGTTTTTATTTGGATTGCTGACGAATTCTTTCATACTCTCAGCTCTTTATATCAAAACAAAGAATCTCTGGATTTGCGTTATGACACATTCGATCATTAATGTCTTGTCTCAGATAACCATAGATACTGATCGATCCGAAACCTTCCTGCTTAAAATCTTCGTCATCTTGGTATCCTGCTATATGGTAGTACATAAAAAAGATGAGTATAATCGGTATAAATAAAATTAAATATAAACCTTCAAAACCAAATCAAAAAAGATTTGGTTTTTTAAGAATTAGAAATCTAATTTTCAGTATATAGTATGATTTTTACCCCCTACTTTGTAAAGAATGATTAGAATATTGTATAATAAGAAAAAGGAGAAAAGCATAAATGAATAATTCTGGAATTAAAAAAAGTCATACAAGAATACTAATCATTTTGTTACTCGCAACCATCACAGCAGGAGCTATTTTTATGTTTAGTTTGTTAGGAAAATCGCAAGAAGAACATCGGAATAGAGAGTATGAAGTAAGTTTGGTTAATGCCTTAAAGAATTCCTACCAAGGGATTGAAGAGATTAAAATTTCCAATCCAGAATACACAAGCCCTCCTGGTTCGTGGTCTTGTGATGTAGAAATCAAATTTAAACATGAAGTAAAAATTAAGTATGGTATTGGATATTCTCTAGACACTGAAGAAATAACAGATACTTCATTGGAATGGGAAAATAGAGTAAAAGATCGACAATTTTTAAATGAAAACAAGGGTAAAACTGCTTCGAAAATTAGGGTAACTTATTCTAATAATGACGAAGGAGAGCAATAATGGCATTTAGTTATACTGATAAACAACTCAATGAATTAAAGCATGGAAAGAATGTATATAGTGTCAATGCGGAATTTGCTGAGAAAAAGAGGGAATGATAATGAGTAAAGACAGATTAAGAAAAAGCTATAAACCATTATTCATAGTTTTACTATTCGTATTCATCACATTAGGAGGTGTTTTTATGTTTAGGTTGTTAGGGAAGTCTCAAGAAGAACGTCGAAATAGAGAGTATGAAGTTAGTTTGGTGAATGCGTTAAAGAATTCCTATGAAGGGATTGAGGAGATTAAGATTTCCAATCCTGATTATACAACCCCACCAGGTTCGTGGTCTTGTGATTTCGAAATTAAATTTAATGATGAAAGAACTCTTTCATATGAGATTAATCATCATTTAAACTATAAAATCAATTATGGTGGCCGTCAAGAAACAAACGAAGATTGGCAGTATTTAGAAACTCATAGAGGGAAAACTTTAAAGTCAGTGAGAATTACTTATTCTGATAGCGAGCAAGGAGAACTATGATGAATTTCCATTATACTGATGAATAATTTAAACCAAGATTATGCTGTTTATAGTGTGAACGAAAAGTCTTCAAGGAGAAAAAGGAGAAAAGCTTAAATGAATATTTCCAGCAATAAAAAAAGATATATAAGACTACTAATCGTTTTGTTACTCGTAGCCATCACAGCAGGAGCTATTTTTATGTTTAGGTTGTTAGGGAAGTCTCAAGAAGAGCGTCGAAATAGAGAATATGAAGTAAGTCTGGTTAATGCGTTAAAGAATTCCTACCAAGGGATTAAGGAGATTAAGATTATGGATCCTTACAATAATGACAAACCGGGTTCGTGGTCTTGTGATATTTCAGTACAGTTCAATGATAGTCAAACTATTACTTATGGAATTAATCACAGATTAACCTATAAAGAAAACCATGATGGTCTTATGAAAGGGGATACTAATGAAGAAATTGATCAACAATGGTCGATACTTCAAAAACACATTGGTAAAACAGAATCTACAATATTAGTACGATATTCAAATGGTGAAACAGGAGAGCAATAATGGTATTTAATTATACTGACAAACAACTCAATGAATTAAAGCATGGGAAGAATGTATACAGTGTCAATGCTGAATATGCTGAGAAAAAGAGGAAATGATAATGAGTAAAGACAGATTAAGAAAAAGCTATAAACCATTATTCATAGTTTTTCTACTCGCAACTATCACAGCAGGAGGTGTTTTTATGTTTAGTATGTTAGGAAAATCCCAAGAAGAACGTCGAAATAGAGAGTATGAAGTTAGTTTGGTAAATGCCTTAAAGAATTCATATGAAGGGATAGAAGAAATCAAAATTTCCAATCCAACATATACGAACCCTCCTGGTGACTGGTCTTGTAAGGTTGATATTTTGTTTGAAGATGGGGAAAAAATATTCTATGGAATTCCACATAACCTAGATGAGATAGAAAATTATAACGGTCGTATGACTTATGGACAGCGAGATTTTCTTAACCGAAGAAAAGGAATAACAACTAATACAGTTACGGTTACATACTCTAACAAAGAAAGAGGGGAACAGTAATGGTATTTAATTATACAGAAAAACAACTTAATGAATTAAACCACGGGAAGAATGTATATAGTGTCAATGCTGAATATGCTGAGAAAAAGAGGAAATGATAATGAGTAAAGACAGATTAAGAAAAAGCTATAAACCATTATTCATAGTTTTACTACTCGCAACTATCACAGCAGGAGGTGTTTTTATGTTTAGTATCTTGGGGAAATCCCAAGAAGAGCGTCGAAATAGAGAGTATGAAGTTAGTCTGGTAAACGCCTTAAAGAATTCCTATGAAGGGATTGAGGAGGTAACGATTACGAATCCATCGTACAGCTCAATTCCTTCAGACGCTTGGGGGGCGGATGTGAAACTAAAATTTTTTGATGGAACATCTAAAGAACATGTTTTAGCTTTTGATATAAACTCGAATAAAATTAGGATTGGAGTATATAATAAGGGTGATGAAGAATTTCAACATTTTTTAAATTCTAGGCGAGGTTCTACTAAGTCAAAAGTTAAAGTTAAATATTCGAATGGTTCAGAAGGGGAGCTATGATGAATAAATACGTGTATACAGACAAACAACTTAATGAATTGAATCAAGGTCCGAATGTTTACAGTGTTAATACTGAGTTCGCACAGCGTAAAGAAAACCGAACAAATATTGTTACTGCTAAATCAGATAACGAGTTAAAAAAGGTGAAATCAACACTATAACCACCTCCGATGGTCAAGAATTCCGTGTCGTTGCGACTAAGTCTCACCGAGGAACAGGTTTTGATGGTTTGGCGGTAGGCTCCTATAGTCAACGGCAAACCGGGTTATAAAAGTATAGATGTATCCTTAGAAAGAGAGAATAGAAAAGAGGACCGAGAATTTTTAAATAGTCACTTGGGTAAGACTAGTAAACTCACAAAAATTATTTATTCAGATGGTTCAGAAGGAGAATATTAATGGTATACACTTATACTGATAAACAACTCAATGAATTAAATCACGGAAAAAATGTTTATAGTGTAAATTCTGAATATACTGAGAGGAGTGGAGATAACAATGAGTAAAGACAGATTAAGAAAAAGCTATAAACCATTATTCATAGTTTTTCTACTCGCAACTATCACAGCAGGAGGTGTTTTTATGTTTAGTATGTTAGGGAAATCCCAAGAAGAGCGTCGAAATAGAGAATATGAAGTTAGTTTGGTAAACGCCTTAAAGAATTCCTACAAAGGGATAGAAGAGATCAAAATTTCTAATCCAGAATATACAACCCCTCCGGGCGACTGGTCTTGTGATGTAAATATTCTATTTTCAGATAAAGTAAAAATAGAATACCGTGTAGGCCACTCTTTAAATGACGTTGAAAATTATAATGGTTTTGTTAATGGAAAAACAAATAAAAAAATAAACGACCAGTGGGAAATATTGAATTCTCATAAAGGGAAAACAACATCTTTAGTTACTATATATTATTCGGATAAAGAAAAAGGAGTACAGTAGTGGTTTCACTTATACAGATAAACAACTTAATGAATTAAATCAAGGGAAAAATGTATACAGTGTCAATGATGAATATGCTGAGATAAAGAGGAAATGATAATGAGTAAAGACAGATTAAGAAAAAGCTATAAACCATTATTCATAGTTTTTCTACTCGTAGCCATCACAACAGGAGGTGTTTTTGTGTTTAGTATGTTAGGGAAGTCTCAAGAAGAACGTCGGAATAGAGAGTACGAAATCAGCTTGGTCAACGCTTTAAAAAATTCCTATGAAGGGATTGAGGAGATTAAGATTTCCAATCCAAACTACACAAACCCTCCAGGTTCATGGTCTTGTGATGTAGAAATCAAATTTAATGATGAAAGAAAAACTAAGTATAGGATAGGCCATGGACTCCATGATAAAAAGAATTATCAAGGTTCATTGACCAATGAGAAAAGGCAATTCCTTAACAATTACAAAGGAGTGACCGACTTAAAAGTAATTGTTACATATTCAGATAATAGCACGGGAGAACAATGATGACATTTTCCTATACAGATGAGCAGTTAAACAATTTGAATCGGGATTATGCTGTATATAGTGTAAATCTTGAATTCGCTAAGCGTAACGGTCGGACTTATGTCAATTCAAATCTCAGTGAAAGTATATCTCCTGATGATTTAGAAAAAACCAACACCATAACTACCTCAGATGGTCAAGAATTCCGTGTTGTTGCCACTAAGTCTGACACTGAAACAGGTTTTGACGGGCTAGCAGTTGCACCTATTGTCAACGGCGAACCAGATTATAAAAATGTAGCTGTGATTGCTGCTGGAACGGATCCTGATAGTCCGGTGAATAAAACTATGTTTGGTTCACGCGATTTCTATAGTGCCATAATTGCAAGGCAAACTTACTTATCTCCACAATATAAGGTTGCTGACCAATTTGTAAAAGAGATTATGGACGATCCTAGATATGAAGTCAGTCAACTATCAGGTTATTCACAAGGATCTTACATGCTGAAGGTGGGAGCTAAATACCACATCCCTACAACCACTTTTAATGCTTGGTTTAAATATGGTGGACTTACACTGGAAGAAAAAGCATTTATTGAAAGCAACCCTTCTATGTTTATAGATTACCGTAGAAAACATGATAATGTAGTACGTTGGAATGACTCTAATCACCCAGAAAGGTACACCAGTCCGATTGATATTACAAATTCTATGCCTAGCACGATTCATTGGATTGATGGTTCGAGCCATAAAATTGAGGACTGGGAGTTTGATCCTGTAACTGGTCAAGTTATAGATGGCAAGGGAGGAAAACCCTTAATCAGTGGTGTTTATCGAGCCTATGCCAACAGTCTCCGAGGAATGGCTCATTACAAGGACTTGAAGTCAAAATGGTCATCAGGTGGTATTAGTAGTTCTGAGGAAATATACTTAGATGCAGCTCAAGGTTCTATCCTATCATCATCTATGGCTACTGCAGCAAGAACTGGAGCTGATGAAGTGAGCGCCTTAGCCAAAAAAGCAAATCAGGAATTACAAGAAATTTGGTCAAAAATCGATTTTACAAGCTACACAGCATTAGCTCCCTATGAGGTTGAGGCCATTTTTGCTAGCCAAGGTATCACTCAAGCACAGTTTATCGATACTTTTCAGGCAGAGACAACACAAACAGTCACTAAGATGAATGCTTCCGCCCAAGCATTTGAACAGTTAGACAAACAATTACAGAATGTCATTGAAAAAACAGTAGCAACAGACACACAATTTGCCAAGGAGTTCAGACAATGGAAAGAAAAGATGTGAAATGGGAGGAAATTAGAGAGAAAGAGAGAGAACTGTTTAATCTAGAAGAACAATATTATCAACAAAAGAAAGAACTCGATGATAAAGCATTCGACTTAAACGAACGAAATGCAAATTTAGAAAAACTGATGTCTGATGAAGTTGATAAAATGTATCAAGTCTTGAGAAAATTTTCATCAACTGCTGATGATGTTAGAGACTACTTTACAGAAATAGAAAATCTGAGACACTTTTCGGAACAAGTATACCGAGAACATAGAATTAAACTCGAAAATGAGAGAGAAAAAAACGATAACGAGTTTCGCAAAAAAAGAAATGAATTAGAGGAAGAATTTCACAAACTAAGGAGAGATTATGCAAGCACCAATGAATGAATACTACACAGATGAAGAATATCAATATGCACTGAAACAAATGTATCGAATGATGGAACGAAACCGAATCATTGCGGAAGCAAAGATAGCAATAACAGCCAAATGGACACTGCAATACGAGGAAAAGTTCGCAAGAGTCTTGAAGAAAAGATTCCTAATATGTTACTCAAGTATGATGAAATTTAATAAAATGGTTCAGAGTGAATGGGATAAAGTTAGATATTTTAAAAGTTTCTTATATCATCTTTCCGAAAAACTATAATTTTCTTGAAAAATATATAAGTCTATGCTATACTACTAGTAGACTAATTTAGGGAGAAAATCATGAAACGTGAGATTTTACTAGAACGAATCGACAAACTAAAACAAATCATGCCCTGGTATGTTCTGGAATACTACCAATCTAAGCTTGCTGTGCCCTACAGTTTTACAACCTTGTACGAATACCTCAAGGAATACGATCGATTTTTCAGCTGGGTTTTGGAGTCTGGTATTTCAGATGCTGATAAAATGTCTGACATTCCTTTATCAGTCCTGGAAAATATGTCTAAAAAAGACATGGAATCCTTTATCCTATACCTACGAGAACGACCTTTGCTGAATGCCAATACAACCAAACAAGGCGTTTCACAGACAACCATCAATCGAACTTTATCAGCACTTTCCAGTCTTTACAAATATCTAACCGAGGAAGTTGAAAATGATCAAGGAGAACCCTATTTCTATCGCAATGTAATGAAGAAAGTTTCAACCAAGAAAAAGAAAGAAACACTTGCTGCTAGAGCTGAAAACATCAAGCAAAAACTTTTTTTAGGTGATGAAACTGAAGGTTTTCTAACTTATATCGACCAAGAGTATCCACAACAGCTCTCAAATCGTGCTCTGTCGTCATTCAATAAAAATAAGGAACGTGATTTAGCAATTATTGCCCTTCTCTTGGCATCTGGTGTTCGCTTATCTGAAGCTGTTAATCTGGATCTAAGAGACCTCAATCTCAAAATGATGGTTATTGATGTCACTCGAAAAGGTGGCAAACGCGACTCGGTCAATGTCGCGGCCTTTGCAAAACCTTATCTAGAGAATTATCTAGCCATTCGGAATCAACGCTATAAGACGGAAAAGACAGATACAGCGCTCTTTCTGACACTCTACCGAGGTGTTCCTAATCGGATTGATGCTTCCAGTGTTGAAAAAATGGTCGCAAAGTACTCTGAGGACTTCAAAGTTCGTGTAACACCCCATAAACTCCGCCATACCCTAGCAACTAGGCTCTATGATGCAACTAAATCGCAAGTTTTGGTCAGTCACCAGCTAGGTCACGCCAGCACACAAGTCACTGACCTCTATACCCATATCGTTAATGATGAACAAAAGAATGCTTTGGATAGTTTATAATTAATACATAATTATAATTATGTATACTATACCACAAAAAAAGAAGTTGCATATTTTAGCAACTTCTTTTTTGATTTATCCTACTACCGCTTCAGCGATTTCTTCACGGCTAATACCAGAAAAGTAGCGTGTAATATCAATAGTTTCTAGAGCTTTAAGGACATCTTCGCGTTCGTATTTTACACCACGAAGGACATCTTCTACAGCTGCAACGTCCTCGATACCAAAGAAGTCCCCATAAATCTTGATATCTTGGATTTTTGATTCAATGACGTTGGCAAAAACTTCGACCTTACCACTGGTGAATTTTGTTCCACGACGGACGTTAAATTCAGGTGATTTACCGTAGTTCCAGTCCCAAGTACCGAACTTGGTATCCTTGATACGATTGATTTCAGCCAATTCTTGCTCAGAAAAAACATATTCAGTCATCTCTGGATACTCTTTTTTCATGTATTCCAATAGCAAATCACGGAATTCTTCAACTGTGATTTTTTCTGGTAATTCATTGACAATATTGG
>ERZ773044.116-NODE-116-length-43219-cov-7.80525_pt1 | contig 43219 bp, 42 predicted proteins | sample MGYA00511897_ERZ773044 | MGnify/ENA primary metagenome ERZ773044 (study PRJEB29015, sample SAMEA2738116) | human oral metagenome | biome: human oral; feature: human-associated habitat; material: saliva | place: China | collected 2170 ...
GCGGCTCGTCGTTGCCTTCTGTGGGTTCGTTGGTTCCTGGTGCTGGTTCTGGTGCTGGTTTGTTGGATCCGTATGGTTGGGCTTCTTTGGGTGTTGCTGCGCCTGCTGTGCCGCCCGTTCAGGGTGCTGGTGGTGTGCCTGTGTTGCCGGATTCGTTGGTTGGTGTTTCTGCGGCTTCGGGTGTGGTGCTGGGTTCTTCTGGTTTTGAGGTGTTGGGTGCCCGCGTGGTGGATTCGCGTGTGGGTCGTTTTACGGCGCCTGATCCTTTGGTGGCGCCTGTGGGTGCTGGTTGGGGTGCTGATCCGTTCTCGTTGGTGGGTGGTAATCCGGTTTCTTTGGTGGATCCGTGGGGTTTGTCGCCGGTGTCGGTGGAGGATTTTGAGAAGTATCGCGAGCAGAAAGCATCTTCTGGTATTACTGGATGGGCACGGAATGTTGCTAGTGGCGCAGTAACTTTGTGGAATCAAGGTAAGAAGTTGTACCAGGCTGCTACTGAGACTGCAAAGGGCCTATGGAATAAAGCAGTGGAGGGTGCAAAGGTAGCTTGGAATAACCGAACTGTATTGGCTAAGAACGCATGGGAAGGTGCCAAGAAATGGTGGAAAGAAAATCAAACCTATGTTTGGGGTGGGCTGGCAGTTGCCGCTGGAATAGGCATAAGTGCCCTATCTGTTGCAGGCGGTCCTTTGACCATGGTGGTATTTGGTGCTCTTGGAGGGGCAATTTCTAGTGCCGGCATGTCTATGATTACTCAAAAGGCCCAGAAAGGGTCCTTTGAATGGAAGGAAGTAGCAAAGGACGCGGCGATTGGCGCCGTAGTTGGTGGTATTACCGGTGGTATTGGTGGTCGTATTTTGGCTGGTGCTAGGCAGGCTGCTGGCGTGGTTACGAAGCCTAATTGGGCTACTGGTCCCGCTGCCAAAATCACTGATTGGAAATGGGCGAATAACCTGATTCGTAAGCCTGTTGATTACAAGCCTCTGGCAGGTTTGAAGGGAACCTCAGGGGTTGCCGATGATGTTGCTATGATGGCTCCTGCGCGAGAGGCTAAGGAGTTTATGTCGAAGCAGGTTGCACGACTCATGGCTCCCGGCGAACATACAATGTTTGTCTCTCGTGGCTGGTGGCATAATCTAGCTGTGTCGCAGGTGACTACTATGCAACCTATTAAGTTCGCAGTTAATTATGCTGTGGGTGGTCTTGTTGCTGGTGCGTCTTCTGTGGCAACATCGACGATGCATACTGCTGAGGATGTATGGCGTAACATTCATAAGAAATAGATAGATGAGGTAGTAAGATGAGTACTTTTTCTGAGGTTTTAAGGATTTTATGGCTCATCCTGTGGTGGGGTATCTTCAATGTAACGATTATTGCATCCGCACTATCTTCGCTATTGCTTAATCAATGGCATTTAAGTCTCCCAGCTCTTATTGGAGGACCTCTAATTCTTATCCTGGCGTTGGATCCTGCGCATAAGGAAGGTATGGAGGGTAAAGCGAATGGTGGCTCGTTCCATCTTTTTTACCTCACGGTTGTCACGATAAACGCAGTATTTCTGGCCGTTCTGACAGTTTTAACTCTGTCTGGAATTCTCCATATTGACCCAGGAGGGTTGTCTACAGATACAAACTTTGCCTCATGGTTTCTTGCCGGTGGGTTATTTATCGTCGCCTTCCTCATCCAGCGTGTTGAGCCTAATGACGATATTCCTAACCTGCAGCGCATGGAACAGATGAATAGGTATTCAACCCGCGTGGGCGTTATATCAGCGGCTATTTTCACGGTTCTGTGCCTCGTGGTTCCTCTGACTAGTTTCATGACTGCTGGCTATGATCCGGCGGCTCTGGCGGTTGCACTTTTCCTGGCTCCTGGGTTCCTGCGTGTTGTGCGTGAGGGCCTCTTCTACCTGCAGGGCACCCGATTTGAGGAGGGGTCTGAGGGGTACCGCACCTTGCGTGTCGTGTGTATTGGCGTGGCTGGCCTGGCGGCGTGTATTGCGCTCGGGTACCTGGGCTATTCGCTGGTACATCTGGAGTTGCTGCCTGCGCTGTTCTTCGCGGCGTCGGTGGCGATGAACGGATGGTCGGTGAAGAAGTACGTCACCGTGGGCATCACCATTCCCGAGAAAGAAGATGATGAATCCCCCAAAACTACACCTGTAACTGGCTAAATAGAATGTAAGAAGCCCCTCACCGAGTGAATCGGTGAGGGGCTTTCGCGTCTCTTCTCAGTCGCCGTCTTCTCCGCCTGTTTTCTGCCGTTGCGGCTGGAGCCTATTCGGAGTCCTTCGAGGACTTATCGCGTAGACCCTGCGGACGTGGGGTGGGACGCTCGGGCTTGGGCTGAATCAGTTTGGCGTATTCCTCCGGGTCGTCCACGCGCAGGCCGAAGCGCTGAGCCGGACGCTTCTGCGGCTCTGCCTTCTGCTCGGTAGCCTGCGCGCTGTTTACCTGTTCGGCGGTTGCTGCCTCCCGGACGGCGGGCTGAACGCTCTGCGCGGGCTGGACGGGCGCGGGCATGTTCTGGGCCGCGCTCTGGGCCACCGCGTTCTGCGCGGTAGTATCGCGCTCGGGCAGGTTCTGGTTCGGGGCGGGCTGGCTACCGGCCTGCGAACGGTAGGAGGGCGCCTTCGGGGCACCGGTCGGAACCGGCGCACCGTTCATCGAGACGGTGCTCTGCGCGGCACGCGCCTGCGAAGCCTCCGGGGCGGTCGCCGCACGCGCGGCCGCAACCGCGGCAGAGAAGCGGGAATGACCGCCCAGCACGCGGCGCGCCTCCTGGGCGTACTCCGGCAGCGCGTACAGCACGGTACGCGAGGGAATCGCCTCGGTGCGCATGGGGTAGCGAACCCCGCGGCCGCGGCGCAGGTCAAACACGCGCCACAGCACAAAAATGGCCACTGAAATCGGCACCGTTGAGAGCAGCGCGCTCATAAAGTTCGTGCCGCCGGCCGCCACAAACATCGAGTACAGCAGGCCGATCATGACGCCCTGGATGGCGGATACCAGCAGGGCGCGGCCGTAGCCGGTCTGCACGGGGTACTCCACCTGACGGATGCCGTCGTTGACCAGGTACAGGGCCGTCACCGGGAACTGCTGCTCGTTCAGCACGTCAAAAGCGGATAGCGCGTCGTCGTGGCGCACGAAGGAGGCGACCGGCTCACCACTCGGCAGGGGGTGGCCGTTGGCCTGGGCCAGGCGCGAGGCCATAAACGAAGAGGGCGGGGTGTTGGACAGATTCGGCAGCTGAGAAGTCATGGCATTAATTGTACCGGCCTGTCCGGGCCCGGCCGCGGGGCTTCCCTGCGGGCACCGCTGAGAACGAGAACGCTCAAAGTGCGATTCCAGGCGGCGGAGCGTACCCTAGAGGGGTGAGCAATTCTAAGTTCAGCGCCCCCAGCAAGATTTACATTGCCCGCCTTCTGGGCCTCGACGTTTTTGACCCCTTCGGTGACCGCCTCGGCCGTCTCCGCGATGTTGTCGTGCTCAAACGCGGCCTGGGTGCCTCCATTGCCGGCGCCCGCCCCGCCAAGGGCACCGAACCGATTGTCGTCGGCATCATCGTTGAGGTGCTCGGCAAGAAACGCGTGTTCATGCCCATGACCCGCGTGCGCAGCATCGACGCCTCCCAGATTATTTCGACCGGCCTGGTGAACCTGCGCCGCTTCGAGCAGCGCAACTCTGAGACCCTCATCGTCGGTGAGCTCTTCGACCGCCGCGTGCGCCTGCTTGACGGCAGCGGCGACGCCGTTATTGAAGACGTCGCCATTGAGCAGCGCCGCAACGGCGACTGGGGCGTGACCGAGCTGTTCGTCTCCCGCGTCAGCTCCGGCTCCAGCACGTGGCGCCGCCGTTCCAAGGAGACCCTCATCGTCGACTGGGACGAGGCTCTGCTCTCCACCGACGTGGAGCCGCAGGCGGCAACCGCGTTCGTGGCCAACCACGAAAACTCCAAGCCTGCCGACCTGGCGGACGCCATCCACGAGATGAGCGATAAGCGCATGGTCGAAATCGCCGCCGAGCTGCAGGACGAACGTCTCGCGGACGTTCTGCAGGAGCTGCCCGCCGAGGACCAGGTGCAGATTCTTTCGCACCTGGACGACGAGCGTGCCGCGCAGGTCCTCGAAGAGATGGAACCGGACGACGCGGCCGACCTGCTCATCGAGCTTGACGACGCTCAGCGTGAGAAGCTGCTGGAACTCATGGAGCCCGACGAGGCGGACGACGTGCGTCGACTGCTCGAATACGACGAGGGTACCGCCGGTTCGCTCATGAACCCGGTGCCGATTATCCTCTCCCCCGAGGCGACCGTTGCCGAGGCGCTTGCGCACATCCGCGCCGAGGAGATTCCTCCGGCCATGGCGGCTGCCGTCATGGTGACGCGCCCACCCCTGGAAACCCCGACGGGTAAGTACCTGGGTCTGGTGCACATGCAGAAGCTGCTGCGCGTGCCGCCGAGCGAGCCCATCGGCCACATCCTCGACACCGACACCGAGCCGGTCTCTGACCAGGCCAGCCTCGAAGAGCTGGCTCGCGTGCTGGCAACCTACGACCTGACCATCGTTCCCATTGTGAACGATTCGCACCGCCTGGTAGGCGCGGTGACCATCGACGACGTGCTCGATGCGCTCCTGCCCGAAGACTGGCGCACTTACGATGATGGAACTCCCGTACGAAAGGTAGGACGACGCTTTGCCTGATTCGAACCGCCGCGACGCAAACCGTACCGAAGAGAACCCCCGCATCGATAAGGCACGTATTCTCAAGGATCGCCTGGAGAAGAAGTACGCTGAACGCAACCGCGAGCGCGGCGATTCCCGCCCGCAGCGTAGCGACTCGCAGCTGAGCACCCCCGGCACCCGCAAGCCGAGGCTGTTCGCCAGTCCCAACCCGGACTCCTTCGGCCGCATGACCGAGGCGTTTGCGCGCTACATGGGTACCCCGCAGTTTTTGATGTGGATGACCATTTTCTGTGGCGTGTGGCTGGCCTGGAACTCCCTGGCGCCGGAGGAGATGCAGTTCGACCCGCGTAGCCTGAACTTCACCCTGCTGACCCTGATGCTGTCTCTGCAGGCCTCCTACGCCGCTCCCCTGCTGCTGCTCGCGCAGAACCGTCAGGACGACCGTGACCGCGTGGTGGCTTCCGAGGACCGTAAGCGTGACCAGCAGAACCTGGAGGAGACCCAGTACCTGACCCGCGAGATCGCTTCGCTGCGTATTGCTCTGCGTGAGGTTGCGACCCGTGACTTCGTCCGTAGCGAGCTACGCGACATTCTTGAGGAACTGCAGAACATTGCGCAGGAGCAGGAGCGCCACGCCGAGCAGCTGCAGGACATCAGCGAGGATATTGAGGACCTGGAGGAGGCCATCGACGATATTGACGCCTCCGACGGCATCGAGGGTGAGGAAACCGAGGGCGAGGAGACCGAGGGCTCCGCGCACACTGAGGACCCGGGCGAGCGGAAGGCGGAGAACCCTGCCAAGACCTCGGGCGATACCCCGGAGGGAGGCGTCCGTGAGCGCCGATAACCCGCTGCAGGACGCACTCTACGCGGCCCTTGCCCGTGTAGAGGACCCGGAGTTGCGCCGCCCCATCACGGAGCTCGGCATGGTCGAGACCGCGCTCGTGCATCCCGAGCTGGATGAGCGCGGTGAGCCGATTCCCGGCCGCCACTGGGCCGAGGTGAAGGTTCTGCTCACCATCGAGGGCTGCCCGCTGAAGAACACCATCGAGCAGCAGGTGCGCGAGGCCGCCGCCACCGTCGAGGGCATCGAGCGAGTGCAGCTGCAGGTGGGCGCGATGAACCCGCAACAGCGTTCCGCCCTGCGTTCGATGCTCAAGCCCGAACGCACCAACCCGTTCACCGCCCCCGGTTCGCTGACCCGCGTTTTCGGCGTGGTGTCCGGCAAGGGAGGCGTGGGTAAGTCCTCCATGACGGCCAACCTTGCGGCGGCCTTCGCCTCGCGCGGGCTCTCGGTGGGCATCATCGATGCGGACGTGCACGGCTTCTCGATTCCGGGCCTGCTCGGCATCACCGATGCCCCCACACGCCTGGATGACCTGATTCTTCCGCCGACCGTGGATGTTCCCGCCCCCGCCCGCCGCTGGGGCGATGCGCAGGTCGGCGGCGGCTTTATTCGCGTCATCTCCATCGGCATGTTCCTCAAGGGTAACGAGCCAGTGGCCTGGCGCGGCCCCATGCTACACCGCGCGCTGGAGCAGTTCATCATGGACGTGCACTTCGGCGCCCTGGATGTGCTGCTACTCGATTTGCCTCCGGGCACCGGCGACATCGCTATCTCCATGGCGCAGCTGCTGCCCAACGCGGAGCTTGTGCTCATCTCCACCCCGCAGCACGCCGCCGTGGATGTGGCCGAACGCGCCGGCACCCTGAGCCTGCAGACCGGTCAGAAGGTCGTGGGCGTGGTCGAGAACATGGCCGCCATGACCCTGCCCGACGGCACTGTGCTCGACATGTTCGGTTCCGGAGGCGGGCAGGTGCTCGCTGAGCGTCTCTCGGAGGCGCTCTCCTACCCCGTCCCGCTGCTCGGCTCGGTCCCCCTGGACGTGAACCTGCGCACCGGCGGTGACGAGGGCATGCCCGTCGTGTGGGGTCGCCCCGACTCCGCGACCGCCGAAGAGATCCAGTCCATCGCCTCGAAGCTTCTGCACTCCGGCGAGTCGAGGGCGGGGCAGAGCCTGCCGCTCTTCGTCTAGGGCTAGAGCCTCTACAAAAGCTGATACTGAAAGAACCCCGCGCCGTGACCGGTGCGGGGTTCTTTCGTTTCAAAATCTTAGGTGGCGTCCACGTCGAAGGGGGCGTACGCGCCTCGCGGGAGGGAGTGGCTCTCGGCCTTCTCCTGCTCCTTCAGCAGCGCCTCCTCGCGGGCCTTCGCCTCGCGCTCGCGCTCGGCGTCGTCCTCGGCGAATGCCTGACGCACAATCACGCGGGGGTCGTACTGGCGGGGGTCGTACTGGCGCCAGTTGATGTCCTCCAGGCCCGTCTCGCCCAGGGCCTCTTTGAAGTCGTCCTTAGCGTCGAAGGCCATGCGGCGCACGGTCTTGACGAACTCACGAATCTGACGGGCGTATTCGGGCATGCGTTCGGGGCCAATCACCACAAACGTGATGATGGCCAGAATAATCAACTCGGTGCCACTAATACCAAACACAGAATATAGATTATCAGCTCCGGGCCGGTGCCGCCGACCAAAAGGGCCCATACGAACGTGTCTTTAAGCTCTGGACCTGCGGGATGCGCGAGGTAAAGCCCCGCCGAAAGCTTTGCGCCCTCGGCTAAGAACGTAAAAGACCGCCGGCAGCACACCGGCGGTCTCGCAAAACAGTATTCGGTTTACGGCGGATAATCTCCACCGCCGGGTTAAAACGCTGCGGCTCCAACCGCAGGCACGCCCGCCTCCCGAACGCAAAAGACCGCCGGCAGCGCACCGGCGGTCTCCAGTCACGATATTCGGTTTACGGCGGATAGTCTCCTCCGCCGGCAGCGCACCGGCGGTCTCCAGTCGCGATATTCGGTTTACGGCGGATAGTCTCCTCCGCCGGGGAGCTGCTTCCAATGCCACAGCCAGCCCACCCAGCCCCACTGCGCGCACGCGCCCGCAACCAGCAACGCCCAACGGTAAGCCCGCGAACGGCTCAGCGCCGCCGCCACCACGACCAGCGGGAACAGTGGTAGCAGCAGACGGAACGTCGACGACTGCGGGTTGAGGAACAGAATCAGGTAGGCGAAGTAGCAGACGCACCACAGATTCAGCGGGGCCGCCAAAACGCTTCGCGCCACCGGGCTCAGGCACAGCGCGACAAAGCCCAGAATCAGCAGGACCAGCAGGATCGGGGCCGCATACCCAAAGTAGATGTACCCCTGCGTCAGCCACGGCTCAATCGGTGCAAGGTGCGTGCCTCGCCAGGCCGTCTCGGTGGCCGTGTACGCATCCGCGCGGCCGGTGGCCCACCACGCAATCGCGGGCCACACCAGCGCGCACGCGCACACCAGCAGGGCGCTCAGCAGCTGCCCCGCACGGCGCACAAACGCCGCGCCAATGCCCATAGCGCGACTCGACCGAACCCAGCAGGCGAACCACCACAGGCCCGCCGCCGCCCCCAGCGGAACGCCCACCGGGCGGGAAAGGCAGGCCAGGGCCGCAACCGGCACCAACCAGCCGTAACGCCCCTTCACGAGGCACAGCAGCGCACCGGCCAGGAACACCAGGTTCAGTGACTCGGCGTAAGGCACCTGAAGCACGGGAGCCACCGGCAGGAACGACACCAGGGCCGTGCCCCACAGCGCCAGCGAGGAGGCGGGCTCAGCATCGGCGGAGTCAGATCCGGAACGCGCGAGGCGGGCCGCCTTCACCGAGGCGTCAAAGAGCAGGTAGATGATCCAGGCCGCCGCGAAACCGGCCAACAACGCGACGGTGGCGGCCACCGGGTAGTAGGCGATACCCGTCAGGCGGCTGATTCCCTGCGAGAGTAGCGGAAAGATGGGGTAAAACGCCCACTGATTCTGCTGGACGACACCCATCGCGTTGACCGGCAGCTCGCTCGGGTAACCGTTGAGCGCAATCTGCTCGTACCAGCCGGCATCCCAGGTGCTGATGAAGGAGAGGTAGCTCAGATGCTCGCCCCAGGGGCCGCGCAGCTGCTGCTGACCGACCACGGCGAACACCACGAAGCCCCACACACGCGAAATCCCGTAGATGAGCAGCACAGAAAGCCAGGCCGGCAGGGCGCGCAGACGCTCCCCCACGCGGCGCAGACGCTCGGCGGAGGAGGTGTACATCCATGTCAGGGCCTCGTCGAAGGACTCGGACCGGTTCTGCTCGACGCGGGATGCGGTATGCTCCGCCGGCTCGCTCGATTCGGTGAGCCCGGCGCGTGCGCTCATCGGGCCTCCCCGCTCTGCGGCTTCTCGGCGGAGGATACCGCGGAGGCGCCCGAGGGCTTGTCCACGTGGTGTTCCACGAAGTCGTGGGCGCTCAGGGTCCGCTCAACGTTACCGGTGTGCGGCACGGCCAGAGGAAGGGGTCCCGGCTCTTCCTGCACGACCCGGTGGCCCTCGGCGGGTACGGCCTGCGGTGCGGGGGCCACGAAGGGCTTGGCGATGACGTCCAGATCGTCGACCGTGTCGAAGATTCCCAGGCCGTCACGGCCCACGGCGTTGAAGAACGCGGCGCCGGGCACGGCGCGGTGGCCGCCGAGCGCAATCACCGTGAGCGAGGCGATGACCAGCAGAATCAGGGCGAGCAGAATCAGAAGAATGTTCAACTCTGTCCTCTCGAATAACGTGTATGGTTACTCTCCATCTTAGAAGAGAGATGCGTTGTCTCCCCTTCTATGACGTTGTGAGATGCCGGCCGGCCGGGGCGAGGGCGCGGTGGCCGGCAGGCGGAGGGCTTTGGCCCGGGTTCGCGCACGGGGTTCGCGCACGGGGCCCATGCCGCCGTTCGGCACGCAACCGGGCCGGGAAGCGCCTCCTAGCCCTCCTCCTAGTCCTCGTCGTCGCGGTCGCTGAGCAGCCAGGCGCGCAGGTCCGCGTGGCAGCGGGTCAGCTGGCTGAAGCGCACGTGCTCGTTGTCGGTGTGGGCCAGCAGGGCGTCACCGGGACCGAAGTTCACGGCAGGGATTCCGATCTCGCTCAAGCGTGCCACATCAGTCCAACCGTACTTCGGCTGGGGCTCCTGCCCCACCGCCTCGATCAGGGAGGCAGCTAGCGGGGTGTCCAGGCCGGGGCGGGCCGCTGGGGAGAGATCCACGAAGTCCAGCTCGTACCCGGCGAACACCTCGCGAACGTGAGCGACCGCCTCGTCCAGGGTCTTATCGGGGGCGAAGCGGTAGTTCACGTGCATTGCCGCCGCATCGGGAATCACGTTGCCGGCCACGCCGCCAGAAATCTGCACCGCGTTCAGACCCTCGCGGTAATCCAGCCCCTCCACGGCGATGGTCTTCGGTTCGTAGGAGGCGAGCGCCGCCAGCGCGGGCGCCAGGGCGTGGATTGCGTTCTCGCCGCGCCACGCCCGGCCCGAGTGGGCGGCCAGGCCGCGGGTGCGCACGAAGAAACGCATGGTGCCGTTGCAGCCGCCCTCAATCGTGCCGTTGGTCGGTTCGAGCAGCACACCGAAGTCGGCGTCGGTGATGAGCTCGCCGTAGTTGCGAATCAGGCGCGCCAGGCCGGAGAGCTCGCTCGCGACCTCCTCGTGGTCGTAGAAGATGTAGGTCAGGTTGTAGTCGGTGTCCCGTGCGGTCAGTTCGGCGGCCAGCTTCAGCTGGACGGCCACGCCGCCCTTCATGTCGGTCGCGCCGCGTCCGTAGAGTACGTACTCGCCGTCTTCCTCGCGAACGGTGGCCGGCACGGTGCCGAGGGAGCCCTCGACGGTGGGTAGGGGCACGGTGTCCAGGTGACCGGCAAGGATAATGCGGGTGCGCTCCCCCTCTTCGCCGGGCAGCGGCGGGAACTCGGTGCGGGCGATGATGGCGTCCCCGTCGCGGGTCAGGTGCAGGTGCGGGTAGGCCGCGAGCGCCGCGTACACGGCGTCGGCTAGGTCTTTCTCGTGGTCAGATACCGATTCGTAGTCGAGCAGGGCGCGGGTCAGCTCGGGCATGGATACGTTCAGGTCCAGGGGTGCGTGGTGATTCACAGTCATCCCTCCACGATACAGGTTGGGGGCGCCCCGCATCCCGGGGCCCGCGCTTCTGTTCGTGAGACGAACGCCGACGGCCCTGATGCCCGGTGTGCTACAGCCCATATAATGGTGTGCATGTCTGAAAACACTCCCCGTTACGCCTCCGGCGTCGCACTGGTTAATGTTGTTGTCTCTGGCGAGCACGCCGGCACCGTCCTGGATGCCTGGTTCCCCGCCCCCTCCCTCACCCAGACCCCTGACCTGTCCATCGCGGATGAGCTGGAGGAGCTGGCCGCCGAGCACCCGGCGCGCAATGCCCGCACCGAGGTGCGCACCGCCTCCATCAACCTGGATGAGGCACCCGAAGACGCTCTGGACGCGTACCTGCGTCTGCACCTGCTCTCGCACACCCTGGTTCGCCCCAATGAGCTGAACCTGGATGGCCTGTTCGGCACCCTGGCAAACGTGGCGTGGACCAACCACGGCCCGGTGCTTGCCGCTGAGTTCCAGAAGCTGGCGATTGGCCTGCGCAAGCTGGGCCACCTGAGCGTGAGCCACATTGATAAGTTCCCGCGCCTGGTGGATTATGTGGTTCCCGCCGGCGTGCGTATTGGCGACGGCGACCGTCTGCGCCTGGGCGCGCACCTGGCCTCCGGCACGACCGTGATGCACGAGGGCTTCGTGAACTTCAACGCTGGTACCCTGGGCACCTCCATGGTTGAGGGCCGTATTTCTCAGGGCGTTGTGGTCGGCGACGGCTCGGATGTGGGTGGCGGCGCCTCCACGATGGGCACCCTCTCCGGCGGCGGCAAGAAGCGCGTGTCCATTGGTGAGCGTTCCCTGCTGGGTGCGGAGTCCGGTATCGGTATTGCCCTGGGCGATGACTGCGTGGTTGAGGCTGGCCTGTACGTGACCGCTGGTTCGCGTGTGAGCGTTCTGCTGCCCGGTCAGGAGGCGCGCGTGGTGAAGGCTGCGGAGCTGTCCGGCGTGTCGAACCTGCTGTTCCGCCGCAATTCGCTGAGCGGCGCGATTGAGGTTCTGCCGCGTGCGAAGAACACCGTGGAGCTGAACGAGGCACTGCACCTGAACTAGTGCTGGGTCTGAACTAATCTGCACCTGAACTAGCGCTGGTTGCCCTTGCGAACGTTGGGGGTCGGGAAGCGTAAAGCATCCCGGCCCCTTTTTATGCTCTTTACTCCCTCTCCGCCGCTCTCATAGGCTGGGCGCGAATCCACTGCGGCTACGATGACCATTTTCAGGGCGGGCCGCTCGAGCTTTCGCTAGGCTGGTAGTACCGGGTACCGCACACCGCCACTGCAGGCGACCATCGCAAGCGATAGGTACCGTTCAGAGAGGAGCCCCCATGCCCGAAGCCACAAGGTCCGAATCAGCAGCGCCCGAATCAACAGTGCCCGAGCCGACGATGAGCGAAACTTACCGGCACTTTACACGCCTCTTCCCCTACCCGCACGAGCGTATTCCTATGGGCACTGCGGCTACTGATGCCATGGCCCGTTACGATGAGCTGGCTAAGCTGGGACGCGCGGAGGGGTTCGTCCCCTTCTTCCTGAACCTGAACGATACGGTGCTTGAAAGCATGGTCATTGCGGTGTCCCTTGAGCACGACATCATTGACGATGTTGAGACGCTGACCCCCGAGCAGGTGAGTGCCTACACTCGTGCTGTCCTGCAGCGTTACCGTACCGCCCGAGGCGGCGCCTCCGCTGAAGAGTACGGCAGCGCCGCCATTGCCCAGCAGCTGCACAGGGTTACCGATGACGGTGAAGATGCTAACGCGGACGGCCCTGACGAGTTCAACCTCAATGAGCTTGCTGACGAGTTTATGAGCTCCAATTTTCTGCCCGATGAGGAGCCCGAAGATGACGCCCCGACTCTTTCTGCCCTGCTCTGCTACGAGCTTTTGGATGAAGAGGAGAAAGGCGAGATGCTCCTGCTGCAGATTCCGACCGATGACCCCGCCGATATTCCCGCGTACCTGCCCTTTGGCGGCTGGAATGACTGCCCGGACGCTGAAACGCAGCTGGCGTTCACCCACTATTGGCGTGAAAAGTACGGTGCCATCCCGGCGGCTCTTGACGGTGCTGACTGCCTGGAGTTTCTGGTGGAACGCCCCGTCACCGACCCGGTCGAGGCGAAGAATCTGGCGGTCGAGCAGTTCGCGTTTTGTTCCGATCTTCCGTTCCAGGTGTTTGAAGATGTTGAGCAGCTGACGGAGTTTATTCACCAGAGCCGCCAGTGGTATTTCTGGTGGGATTAGACGCAAGCTATACAGCGAGGTGGGGGCGAGTGGCGACACACCTCAATAACGCCTCCCACGTGCTCACACCGGAGTGCACAAGCGCACAGTGCATAAAACCATTCTGTTGCCTCGACCCCTGTACCATTAGATACAGCTCAACAGCACATGCTCCGTCCGGTTCACTCCGGAATTTTTGCTCGAAAGGACATCATGAAGGTACTCGTTACCGGCGGTGCCGGCTACATTGGCTCGCACACCGTACTTGAACTGCTCAAGGCAGGCCACGACGTCGTCGTCATGGATAACCTCGCCAACTCCTCCGAAGAGTCCCTCAAGCGCGTCACTGAACTCGCTGGCCGCGCCCCCGAGTTCCACAAGGTTGATTTGCTCGACCTCGAAGGCATGAAGGCTCTCTTCAAGCAGGTTCGCCCCGACGCCGTGATTCACTTTGCGGGTCTGAAGGCTGTGGGTGAGTCCGCTGAGAAGCCGCTGTGGTACTACCAGACCAACGTGGCCGGCACCCTGAACCTGCTCTACGCCATGGACGAGGCCGACTGCCACTCCATCGTGTTCTCCTCCTCCGCTACCGTCTACGGTGAGCCCGAGTCCATGCCTCTGATCGAGAAGATGAACATGGATGCGCAGTCCTGCTACGGCCGTACCAAGGAGCACATCGAGGACATGCTGGTCGACCTGGCCGCTTCCGACTCCAAGTGGAACATTGCTCTGCTGCGCTACTTCAACCCGGTGGGCGCACACGAGTCCGGCCGTATCGGCGAGGACCCGGCGGGTATCCCGAACAACCTGGTGCCCTTCATCGCCCAGGTTGCTGTGGGCCGCCGCGACCACCTGAACGTCTTCGGCAACGACTACCCGACCGTTGACGGTACCGGCGTGCGCGACTACATCCACGTGGTCGACCTGGCCGACGGCCACCTGAAGGCACTGGATTACATCACCCAGCACGGCGGCCTGCACACCTGGAACCTGGGTACCGGTAACGGCTACTCGGTTCTGCAGGTTCTGCACGCCTTCGAGGAGGCATGCGGCAAGGAGCTGCCGTACAAGATTGTGGATCGTCGCCCCGGTGACGTTGCGGTCTCTTACGCCGACCCCTCCTCCGCCCTGGCTGACCTGGGTTGGAACGCTACCCGTGATATCAAGACCATGGTTCGCGACCACTGGAACTGGCAGAAGAATAACCCCAACGGTTACGAAGCCTAAGCAGTTTTAGCCCCTCCTGCGGGGGTGTTGAAGGATGCCCGATAGGTGTTGTCTCACCTATCGGGCATTTTTGTGCGCTTTTTCGAAATTTTTGCCGGCAGGCGAGTTGCACACCGGAGGTGGTTGGCACCTCCCGGGAACATGCCGAGTATTTGCGGTATTAATCCTAGTCAGGACCTTTTACGCAGAAGAGGTGCTTTTGACCCGTATTTTTACGTCAAAAATACTATAACTATGCACTACCCCTTAAAAATTCACGGCGTTTCAACGGGGAAACGAATAATTTACACGCGTGTTACATGGAGCACGTAAGCTGAAAACTCACCATTTTTGCAACCCGCATCATAGATACATCTCACATGAAAGGGTTAGTGATGTCCGCACAGGCAACCCCCGCATCGCCGAAAAACCTCGTTGAAATTCATGATGTCAACAAGTACTACGGCACGAACCACGTTCTGAAGAACATTAACCTTTCCGTGGGTAAGGGTGAAGTAATTATCCTTCTCGGCCCTTCCGGTTCCGGCAAGTCGACCCTCTGCCGAACCATCAACCGCCTCGAAACCATCTCCAGCGGTTCCATCAAGATTGACGGGCAGGAACTGCCCAAGGAGGGCCGCGCCCTCGCCAAGCTCCGCGCAGAGGTCGGCATGGTGTTCCAGTCCTACAACCTCTTCGCGCACAAGACCATCCTGGACAACGTGACCCTCGGCCCCCGCCGAATCCGCAAGATCTCCAAGTCGGAGGCAGAAGCGGAGGCCATGAAGCTACTCGCAAAGGTCGGCGTGGATTCCCAGGCGCACAAGATGCCCGCCCAGCTTTCGGGTGGCCAGCAGCAGCGCGTCGCCATCGCCCGCGCCCTCGCCATGAAGCCCAAGGTCATGCTCTTCGACGAGCCCACCAGCGCACTCGACCCCGAAATGGTCAACGAGGTGCTCGACACCATGGTCTCCCTCGCGAAGGAAGGCATGACCATGATCGTCGTGACCCACGAGATGGGCTTCGCCCGCAAGGCCGCCGACCGCATCGTGTTCCTGGCCGACGGCGAAATCGTCGAGGAAGCCCACCCGGATGAGTTCTTCACCAACCCGAAGAGCGACCGCGCCAAGGACTTCCTGTCCAAGATCATCGACCACTAATCCGGAGGGTGAAATGAAAAAATATTCACGCAAGCTGGCAGCGCTCGCCGCGGCAGCATCCCTCGCCCTCACCGGCACTCTCGCAGGCTGCTCCAGCGCAAACAGCGACCACAAGATTCGCATCGGCATCAAGTTCGATCAGCCCGGCCTCGGTTACCAGGACGGCAGCCAGTACACCGGCTTCGACGTGGACGTAGCACGCTACGTCGCCGGCAAGCTCGGCTACTCCGAGAACCAGATTGAGTTCGTCGAGTCTCCCAGCGCCAACCGTGAGAACATGCTCAACAACGGCCAGGTCGACATGATTTTTGCGACCTACTCCATCACCGACAGCCGTAAGAAGACCGTGGACTTCGCCGGCCCCTACTACACCGCCGGCCAGGACCTGCTCGTGCGCGCCGATAACACCGATATCAAGGGCCCGGACGACCTCAACGGCAAGAACCTCTGCTCCGTGACCGGCTCCACCAGCGCCAAGAAGGTCCAGGAGAAGTTCGCCAAGAACGTGAACCTGGTCAAGCAGAACAGCTACTCCGACTGCGTGGTCGCCCTCAACGGCGGCGTGGTGGACGCCGTGACCACCGACGACATCATCCTCGCCGGCCTGGCGGCCACCAAGGCCAACAAGGGCAAGCTGAAGGTGGTTGGCGCCCCCTTCACCACCGAACGCTACGGCGTGGGCCTGCCCAAGGGCACCGACAAGTGCGAAGCCGTGAACAAGGCCATTAACGAGATGGTTGCCGACGGCACCTGGGAGAAGCTCGTCACCAAGTACACCGAGGGCACGGGCTACCACTACAACACCGAAACCAACCCGCCGTCCCCGAGCGCCTCCTGCGCCTAGTTAGAGAGGTTTACGAATGTCATTCTTTGACCAACTCGGCGCCCTCCTAGCCAAGTACGATGTGGTTGGCGCCTTCATGACCAATATTGAGCTGACCTTCTGGGCGGCCATTGGTTCCTTCGTTATCGGTACCGTGCTGGCGCTCATGCGTATCAGCCCCGTCCCCTCCCTGCGTTGGGCCGGTACCGCGTACGTGCACCTGGTGCGTAACACCCCGCTGACCATTCTGATGACCCTGGCGATTCTGGGCGTGTGGACCCAGTTCCAGCTCTCGTTCTCCGGCGATTTCGACACGAACTTCTTCGTGTACGCGGTGATTGTGCTGTCGATTTATCACGCGGCCTTCATCTGCGAGGCGATTCGTTCGGGCGTGAACACCGTTCCGAAGGGTCAGGCAGAAGCTGCCCGCGCTATTGGTCTGGGCTTCTTCGACACCGCCGGCCTGGTGATTTTCCCGCAGGCGTTGCGCGGTGCGATTACCCCGCTGGGCAACACCCTGATTGCTCTGGCGAAGAACACGACCGTGGCTTCTGTCGCGTCGGTAGCTGAGGCTTCCGGCATGATGAAGTCCATGATTGAGTTTGACGCGAACATGGTTCTGGCCATCTTCCTCGTCTTCGCTCTGGGCTTCGTGGTGATCGTTGTTCCCATTGGTGTTCTGACCACCTGGTCCTCTCGAAAGCTGGCGGTGAAGCGATGAAAAACCCCTTTATCAGTAACGAAACCCGCGGGACCTCGTCGGTTCTCTTTGACGAGCCGGGTCCCATGGCTCAGCGCCGCACCCGCATCTTCAACATTGCGGCCCTGGTTGTCTTCGCGATTTTCGCGGTGTACGTGCTGACCGTGATGGGCCAGAAGGGCCAGCTGGAGGCGGAGAAGTGGACCGACCTGTTCACCGCCCGTGCGTGGACCTCCTACTATCTGCCCGGCCTGGCCTCGACCCTGTCCGCCGCCTTGATTTCGGTGGTGACCTCGATTGCCTTCGGTATGGTCTTCGGCATCGCGCGTCTGTCGCAGTACCGCGTGGTCCGTTGGATTGGCACCGTGGTCGTGGAGTTCTTCCGCGCCGTGCCCGTGCTGATCATGATGATCTTCTTCTGGCTGTTCCTGGGCAAGTACAGCGGTCTTCCGCCGGCCCAGCTGCCCTTTATCGCCGTGGTGGTGGGTCTGACCCTGTACAACGGTTCGGTGATTGCCGAGCTGCTGCGCTCGGGCGTGAAGCAGCTACCCCGTGGTCAGGGTGAGGCCGGTCTGGCAATTGGTCTGACCCCCAGCCAGACGCTGATTCAGATTCTGATTCCGCAGGCATTCACCGCGATGATGCCCTCCATGCTGAGCCAGTTTGTGGTGATTCTGAAGGATACCGCCCTGGGTTACATCATCTCCTACCCGGAGCTGCTCGCCTCGGCGCGCCGCATCGGTTCCGGTGACGGTAACGTGCTGCAGACCCTGCTACTGGCGGCGGCCCTGTTTATCATTGTGAACTTCGCGCTAACCGCACTGGCAACCGGTATTACCGACCGCCTGGCATCGCGCACCTCCGCGAAGGTGACCCGCGAACTGATTCCCGGCGAGTTGGACAACCCGAACCCGCCGACTATTCAGATGTTCGTGCTCCCCGGCGGCCGCAAGTAGCCACAGCCGAGGTACAGCACGAGGTACAGCAAAGCCCCCGCACTCCCCTTTCGGGAGGGTGCGGGGGCTTCTCTGCTATGCAGGTCAGTTCCCGGCGAGCGGGCCTCGCTCAGCGCGAGCGGCTCGGTAACGCCGCGCGGATGCGGGGCCGGCCAACCTACTTAGCCGCGGAGGCCTTCAGACGCTCGGCGGCCTTGGCCACGGCCTCGTCGGAGGCGGTCAGGGCGATGCGCACGTAGCCCTCGCCGTCCTCGCCGTAGAACACGCCGGGTCCGGCAATGATGCCCAGCTCGGCCAGACGGCCGATGGAGTCCCAGGTGGACTCGCCGAAGGTGGTCCACAGGTACAGGCCCGCCTCGGAGCCCTCGATGCGTCCGCCGGCGGCGGTGATGGCGTCCTCCAGCACCTCGCGGCGGGCACGGTAGCGGTCCTTCTGCGCCGCAACGTGCGCCTCATCGCCCAGGGCGGCAATCATGGCGGCCTGCACGGGCGCGGGCACGATCATGCCGGCGTGCTTGCGGCTGTTGATAATGTTCGGCATGAGCTCGGGGGCGCCGGCCACGAAGGCGGCGCGGTAGCCGGCCAGGTTCGACTGCTTGGACAGCGAGTAGACGGCCAGCAGGCCGGTGAAGTCGCCGTCGCACACTCGCGGATCCAGGATGGAGGGCACAGGCTTACCGCCGCGGGCCTCGTCCCAGGCGCCCCAACCGAGCTCCGCGTAGCACTCGTCAGAGGCCACCACGGCACCGATTTCGCGGGCCTGCGCCACGATTTCGCGCAGCTGCTCCACAGTGCGGACCGTGCCATTCGGGTTGGCCGGGGAGTTCACCCAGATCAGCTTCACGCGGCTGCGGGTGTCGGCGTCCAGCTCGTCCAGGCTGTCGGCGGGCACGGATTCGGCGCGGGCGAAGCAGGCACCCATATCGTAGGTGGGGTAGGCGATGCGCGGGTACACGACCACGTCGCCGGGGCCCAGGCCCAGCAGGAAGGGCAGCCAGGCTACGAGCTCCTTCGAGCCGATCGTGGGCATGATGGCCTGCGGGTCCAGGCCCTTCACGCCGCGGCGGCGCGCAAACCATTCGGCGATGGCCTCGCGCAGGGCGGGGGTGCCGTGGGTGGTCGGGTAGCCGGGGGCGTCGGAGGCCTCGGCGAGCGCGTTGCGGATGAGCTCGGGGGTGGGGTCCACGGGGGTGCCGATGGACAGGTCCACCGGGCCGTCGGGGTGAGCCGCGGCGGTGGCGCGGTAGGGGGCGAGCGCCTCCCAGGGGTATTCGGGCAGGTTCAGGCCGTAAGTCATTGTGTCACCTGGTCGCTTGGGGATTTTTCGTCACTTCAGTCTATCGCCCGGGCTTTGGGGCTGACTAGAGGAAGAGCCCCCATCCCAGCGCCTAGACAATTCGTCCAGGGGCACACCGCGTGCGGTGCGCATCGGCCGGGGTGGGGGCTCGTGCATCCGGTCACTCGCTCGGTTATTGTCGGGCATCGGATGCTTCAGGTATGGGATTAGTTGCTCTGCGGGGGCAGTGCCGCGATGAAAGGCACGTCCTTGCCGGTGGGGCCGAGCTTTGCGGCGCCACCGGGGGAACCCAGGTCGTCGAAGAAGTCGGCGTTGGCGCTCACGTATTCGCTCCACTCTTCGGGAACGTCGTCTTCGTAGTAGATGGCCTCGACGGGGCAGACGGGCTCGCAGGCGCCGCAGTCCACGCACTCGTCGGGGTGGATGTACAGGGTGCGGTCACCTTCGTAGATGCAGTCCACGGGGCATTCTTCAACGCAGGCGCGGTCTTTGACGTCCACGCAGGGAAGCGCGATAACGTAGGTCATGGGTCGGTGCCTTTCTCGATGCTGTGCGCCCTGTGCCCGCCGGTCTGCGGGTCGCCTTCTCCAGGGCAGGGTCTGCAGAGTAAACCGCCGAGCGTGTGGTGCTCGGCGGGGAAGTCTTTGTATAGTCTATCGCGCGCTCGGTGTTTTATCGTATTTTCGTGGTGTATTAGACAGCGAACGGCGGCGGGCGGGAGCCTATTTTTTAGGCAAGCCTGCCCTGCCGCCGTTCATTATTTCACCTAGTCAGTGAATTATAAAAATACCCAAATTATATAAATGAAATCTTCGTCACATTAATTTGTGGCTGGGTACAACCCTTTTTCCCACCGAGGAAAAACACGCAATAACGCATACTTTTTCTTCGCTATTTATCCCGACCCTCGACCTTGGCACGCGCACGCTGATGCGCCGAACGGGCCGAGAAGTAGCGCGCATCCTTCACCCGGTTGCGTGTGTACGCGAACATACCCAGCATCGCCGCCACCGGCGCGCCGAACCACCACAGCGCACCGTACAGGCCGATGGCCGAGTGCCCCGGGTTCACGAGCACGAAGGGCGAGTCAGGGCGGCCGTAAGCCAGCCAGTACACGGTCACGAAGGCCACGGCACCCACGATAGCCGCCGTCATGCCGCGGCGCAGGGCAAGCGCGCTCCACAGGGAGGCGAAGAAAATCGTCAGGTAGGCGATGACCAAACCCACGGGCAGGGCAACATCGCCTGCGTACACAACCCAAGCGTGGTAGACGGAACCGGCGACGGCCGCCACGGTGCCCAGAATCACGCCGGTCAGCACCGTGGAGACGAGCCCCGCCTCCTGCGGCTTCGGGGTGACGGTGCGGGTGGGGTCGCCGTCGAGCACGCGGTAGGTCTCAACGGCAGAAATCTTCTGCGGCACCTTATTCGAGTACTCGAAGGTCTTAGCGTCCAGCACCGTAATCTGGGTGCGGTGCGCCTCCATGGCCTTTCGCTTGGCGGTGCCGTCGCCAAAGATAGCGGCCTGCACGCGGGTATCCTCGGCGTTGTACTCGCCCTCAATGCCCCAGGTAAGCAGCGGCCGGTCCTCGTCATCCCCCAGAATCTCCAGGGCACGCTTCACGATTTGGTGCACGCGCACGTGGTCGGGGTGACCGTAGCCGCCGTCGGCGTCGTAGGTGACCAGCACATCCGGCTGAATCTCGTGAATTGCGGCGACCAGGGCCTGCGCCTGCGGTTCGAGGGGCTGGGCGGTCAGCGAGGCATCGCTCGAGACGGGGTTGGCGATGGGCCTACCGTTCGGGCCCCAGGCCATGCCGGAGTCGCGGTAGAGGGCCGGCACGCCCTCGGCGGTGGCCGGCTCCTGACCGAGGAAGAGGTGGCGGTGCACGCCCAGGGCCTCGAGAGCACCGTTCAACTCGCCCACGCGGTACTCCCCCAGCGCTTCGCCATTGTCGGTGCATCCGGGCTTACCGACCTCCAGGTGCTGTAGCTGCTGCGGGATGACCTCGCCCAGCTCACCGCGGGTTGCGGTGATGAGGTACACCTCGGCGCCCTTCTGCGTGTAGTATGCCATCGTCGCGCCGGTCGAGGAGGTCTCGTCGTCGGGGTGCGCATGCACGAAGAGGATGCGCGCATGCTCCGAATCGTAGTTTGTGGGCAGCAGGTCGCGCTTGGCCCCGGATGCGATGCGCTCACCCTGCGTGGGATAGCTGGGGGTCGCGGCTTCCTGCGGCTTCTGCTGCTCGGCTTCCTGCGGGCTGTTGTCGGATGCGGACACGGGAATTCCCTCTCATAACGCACGGACTGGGATGTGCCTGTAGGGCTCACGCCTCACCCCGCGCGCAGGGCGTCTGCGGGGGTGCACGCTGTCTCAGCACACGGTCTTATCTTACACGGCGGCGGGGGTAGGCTCACCTCAGTATTGAGCGGTCCCGGTTTCGCTCCCCGACCTGCCCGAATACGCCGAGCCGCCACCCTCTTCCTTCCGGAAGGTGGCGGCGGCTCTTCGAAACGCTACGGCCCGATGGTCGTACCGTCAGCGCAATTAGTTGGCGCGGGCGCGGCGGCGGAACTCGCGCACACGCTCGTTGGAGTCAAGGATGACCTTGCGGATACGGATGGCCTCGGGGGTCACCTCAACGCACTCGTCCTCGCGGGCGAATTCGAGGGATTCCTCGAGGGTCAGCTTCTTCGGCGGGGTCAGGTTTTCGAAGTTGTCCGCGGTCGAAGAACGCATGTTGGTCAGCTTCTTTTCCTTGGTGATGTTCACTTCCATGTCGTCGGCACGGGAGTTCATACCCACGATCATGCCCTCGTACACCTCGGAGGTGGGCTCCACGAAGAAGGTGCCGCGCTCCTGCAGGTTGATCATCGCGTAGGGAGTCACCACGCCGGCGCGGTCAGCAATCAGCGAACCGTTGGTGCGGTACTCAATCTCGCCGGCCCAGGGCTCGGGATCAATCGAGTACGAGGAGGAAATGCCGGCACCGCGGGTTTCGGTCAGGAACTGGGTGCGGAAGCCAATCAGGCCACGGGCGGGAACGGCGAACTCCATACGGACCCAACCGGTACCGTGGTTTGCCATGTTCTCCATGCGGCCCTTACGAGATGCCATCAGCTGGGTGACGGCGCCCAGGTACTCCTCGGGCACGTCGATAATCATGTGCTCCATGGGCTCGTACACCTTGCCGTCGATGGTCTTGGTGACCACCTGGGGCTTACCCACGGTCAGCTCGAAGCCCTCGCGGCGCATCTGCTCCACAAGGATTGCCAGGGCGAGCTCGCCACGGCCCTGAACCTCCCAGGCGTCCGGACGCTGGGTGGGCAGAACCTTGATGGACACGTTACCGATGAGCTCGCGGTCCAGGCGGTCCTTCACCTGACGCGCGGTGACCTTTGCGCCCTTGACGCGGCCGGCCAGCGGGGAGGTGTTGATACCGATGGTCATGGAGATCGCGGGGTCGTCCACCTTGATTAGCGGCAGGGGCTTGGGGTTCTCGGCGTCGGTGAGGGTTTCACCAATGGTGATGTCCTCAATACCAGCCACTGCGACGATCTCGCCAGGGCCAGCGGACTCTGCGGGAACGCGGTCCAGCGCCTTGGTGGCCAGCAGCTCGGAGATGCGGACGTTCTTGATCTCGCCGTCGTGGCGTGCCCAGGCGACGGTCTGGCCCTTCTTCAGGGTGCCGTTGAAGATACGGACCAGTGCCAGACGGCCCAGGAACGGGGAGGAGTCCAGGTTGGTCACGTGTGCCTGCAGAACCTCGTTGGGGTCGTAGGTGGGGGCGGGCACGTGCTCGATGATGGTCTTGAACAGCGGCTCGAGGTCATCGTTGTCGGGCAGCTGGCCGTCGGCGGGCTGGTTCAGGGAGGCGGCGCCGGCCTTACCGGAGGCGTACACGACCGGAACGTTCAGCACGGCGTCCAGGTCCAGGTCGGGGACCTCCTCGGCCAGGTCGGAGGCCAGGCCCAGCAGCAGGTCCATGGACTCGCTCACGACCTCGTCGATACGGGAGTCGGGGCGGTCCACCTTGTTGACCACGAGGATCACGGGAAGCTTGGCGGCCAGTGCCTTACGCAGCACGAAGCGGGTCTGGGGCAGCGGGCCCTCGGAGGCATCCACAAGCAGCACAACGCCGTCAACCATGGACAGGCCGCGCTCCACCTCGCCACCGAAGTCGGCGTGGCCGGGGGTGTCGACCACGTTGATGGTGATGGTCTCGCCGTTAGCAGAGGGGCCGTTGTAGAACACAGTGGTGTTCTTCGCCAGAATGGTAATGCCCTTTTCGCGTTCGAGGTCGCCGGAGTCCATGACTCGGTCTTCAACATCTGCGTGGTCAGAGAAGGCGTGGGTCTGCTGCAGCATCGCGTCGACGATGGTGGTCTTACCGTGGTCAACGTGTGCCACGATGGCCACATTACGAAGGTCGGGGCGCGAAGCGGTGTTTTCAGACATGCGTAAAGTTTCTCGCTTAAATCTAGGGGATAGTCCTGCCAACGGCTGATGCGCTCCGGGCGCGGGGGTGCAGGAGGCAATCCTCAGCTGGAGAAACCTGCCTTGTTCGCTTCTGCCGACTGTACCTTCGGGTGTGAAACTCCGCTGTATGCGGGCACGGCAAAAGGGACCCCCCTCCGTTGGGCTTAGCTACCAGTGTAGCACTAGGGCTTTTCGGCGAGCCAATCATCCAGCATACGACGGGCCACGGCGTTGGTGCCGGGCAACTCAAGCTTGGCGGGGTCGTCCTGCCCGCTATTGCCGCGTTCCTCCGAGATGGCGATCGCCTCGCGCAGCTGCTCGGCGGTAAACCAGCGGGCGGCTCGAATTTCACCGTCGTGGTGAACGATGGGCTCGTTCTCGTCCACGGTCACCCGGTAGCAGATCATGAGCGAGCGCGGGAAGGGCCACACATCGCTCATGCGGTACTCGCTGCGTTCCGCGCGCAGGCCGGTCTCTTCGTAGACCTCGCGGGCGATGGCCTCCTCGAGGTTTTCGCCCGGGTCGACGAACCCGGCGATGAGTGCGAAACGGTTGGGGTGCCACTGGCGGTTATTGGCCAGGAGCACGCGCTCGCCGTCGCGGCTCATGACCAGGCCCATGACGGCCGGTTCGATGCGGGGAAAGACCATTTCGCCGGATGCGGTGCGGCGGATTCCCTTGCGACCGATGGGGGCTTCTTCACCGGTGTAGGCGGAGTACCGCATTTCGATGAGGTAGTCGCGGCGGGCCAGGGCAGCGGCGTAGCGGGCGCGGCCGAGCGGATCGCGGTGCACCGGGTAGTAGCGGAAGCCACTGGAGGAGGCCTGCACGGGTCCCTCCTGACTGTTCGGTTCGGCGGCGTTGAGTTCTGCGGCGACGGCCTGAAGCGCGTCGTCCTCGCAGTAGAGGGCGTGCACCTCTGCCGTCGGGGTGCCCGCCGCCGGAGCAGCCGTTGCGGGTGCATGCTCATCGCGCGCGCCTTCCCTCGCGTTGAACCCGGGGATGAGGTCGGGCTCTAGAACGGGGTTCGGTCGGAGTACGGTGCGGCCCAGCGCGGCACCTTCTTCGGCCAGGGTGCGGGGCAGGACGCGCACGTAGTGCACGGTGCCGTCCGGGTTGGTCAGGGTTTCACCTGACCGGGAGACGACGAGGTAGAGGGACTGGTCGGACGCGGTCTGGGCTGATTCATGCATAGTCCCAATGCTACTCCGTCTCGCGGCACTCCCCCGTCGCACTGCCCGCTTACGGGAGTCTGCCGAGAAGGCCTGCGGACACCAGAAAGTCCCCTCCACCACGCGGGGTGAGGAGGCTTTCTATAAGAGGGATACGGCCTCGGCACGCTACCCGGTACTACGACTGGGCGTTACGACCCCGGGGGTTCAAGCCGGCGGCCAGGGCGCGCTCGTAGATGATGTCGGTGAGGGTCGCCTCGTAGACATTCGTCAGGTGGTTCGAGTCGGCGTACATGTACACGTTGCCCTGAACGACCGGGCACGTGCCGTCGGGGCAGTACACGTCCTTCAGATCAATCAGGTAGGCACCGCGATCCGCGTACTTGGCAAAGATCGGGGCGACCGGGTCTTCGCCGCACTTCGCTTCGATGGGCTCTGCGCAATCGTCCGGGTTTTCCGAGGTCGTAGCGCACCGGTACATGTCAGCCTCAAAACGCGGGTTATCGCGAATACCAATAACCTGGATGCCGGCGGGTGAACACGTGGGTCCAGTAGTTGAGGAGATTGAGGGGCTTACCCTCGTTGATCTTCCGCATGAAGGAGAGCGAAAGCAGGAAGGCAGAGATGAACAGGAAGACATCCACACCGCCGGAAACCTTGCCCACCCAAACGTGGTAAACCACGACGAGGAGCACGGCAAAAGCACGCAGACCCTGGATTTCGGGGCGGAAACCGCGGCTTTCCAAAAAGACTCGTAGGGAGGGTTCCGGCCGTTCTTGGGCACACGAACCCCCTTAAAGAGGTTAAAAGCCATGTTGTGTTGTCCTGAGTGTTGTGTTTGAGAGTAGAAAATCGTTCCCTGTCCCAAAAGTCGTACCAGGTGGGGCGTCTCACAAAGTGCCAGGGAACGCATTGAGGGAGTGATCCTCGAGGTGTTTCTGTATCCCAGGCATTATTCAGCCCGGTCTAATGTTTTTTAAAGTGAAAGTTCAAGGTTTGTGGGGTATCTCCTATTTTCTTGAGGTATATCCGTCCATCCCCTAGATATGCCCCTGACAAGCCAAACCATTCTTTTCAACCTCTACAGATTGCCTACCGAGGTGCAAACGGGCTCACCGGGTGTCCATTTTCGATTTTTTCGCTGTATCGTCCCACATCACCCTCGAAAGAGGTGACAGCGGCTCCCGAAAATAAGAGAATGGAAGCATGACTACTTCTATTGACCCCACGACCACCTCTGCCTGGTCGGCTCTGTCCGCTCATCACAAGGCACTCACCCCGAACCTGCGCGAGTGGTTTGCCACCGACCCCGCCCGTGCCGAGAAGTTCAGCTTCACCGCTGACGAACTGCACGTTGACCTCTCCAAGAACCTGATTACCTCCGAGACCGTTGAGCTGCTGCTCAAGCTCGCCGAAGAGGTCAAGCTGGAGCAGGCCCGCGAGGCCATGTTCTCCGGTGAGCACATTAACGTCACCGAGGACCGCGCCGTGCTGCACACCGCCCTGCGCCGCCCCGAGGGCTACTCCCCCGCCCTGACCGTCGACGGCCAGGACGTAGACGCAGACGTGCACGCCGTACTGAAAAAGATTTACGCCTTCGCCGATCGCGTGCGCAACGGCGAGTGGACCGGCGTGACCGGCAAGCGCATCGAGACCGTGGTGAACATCGGTATCGGTGGCTCCGACCTGGGCCCGGTCATGGTGTACGAGGCTCTCAAGCCCTACGCCGATGCAGGCATCACCGCCCGCTTCATCTCCAACATTGACCCGACCGACGTGGCCGAGAAGGTCTCCGACCTGGATCCCGAGACCACCCTGTTCATCGTCGCATCCAAGACCTTCGGTACCCTGGAGACCCTGACCAACGCCCGCGTGGCCCGCGAGTGGCTCATCTCCTCCCTGCGCGAGGCTGGCGCTCTGGAAGGTAAGGACGCGTCCGAGGCTGTGGCTAAGCACTTCGTGGCTGTCTCCACCGCACTGGACAAGGTTGCGGCATTCGGCATTGACCCCGAGAACGCCTTCGGCTTCTGGGACTGGGTTGGCGGCCGCTACTCCGTGGACTCCGCCATCGGCACCTCCCTGGCTATCGTGCTGGGCCCGAAGGTCTTCGCTGACTTCCTCGCCGGCTTCCACGCAATGGATGAGCACTTCCGCACCGCTCCCCTGGCTCAGAACGTGCCCGTTCTGATGGGTCTGCTGAACATCTGGAACGTGAACTTCCTGGGTGCTGAGACCCACGCGGTTCTGCCCTACGACCAGTACCTGCACCGCTTCCCCGCATACCTGCAGCAGCTGACCATGGAGTCCAACGGCAAGTCCGTTCGTGCCGACGGCTCCTTCGTCAACTACGCAACCGGTGAAGTGTTCTGGGGCGAGCCCGGCACCAACGGCCAGCACGCTTTCTACCAGCTGATCCACCAGGGCACCCGCCTGATTCCCGCGGACTTCCTGGCCTTCGCCAACCCGGTCCACCCGACCAAGGACGGCGAGCAGGACGTTCACGAGCTGTTCCTGGCTAACTTCTTCGCACAGTCTCAGGCTCTCGCCTTCGGCAAGACCGAGGAAGAGGTCCGCGCAGAGGGCACCGCGGAGCACGTGGTCAACGCACGTATCTTCAGCGGCAACCGCCCCTCCACCTCCATCATGGCACCGCGCCTGACCCCGCGCGTTCTGGGCTCCCTGATTGCCCTGTACGAGCACATCACCTTCGTTCAGGGTGTTGTGTGGGGCATCGATTCCTTCGACCAGTGGGGTGTCGAGCTGGGCAAGAAGCTGGCCCTGGACCTGGTTCCCGCTATCGAGGGTGACCGCGAGGTTCTGGAGCGTCAGGATTCTTCGACCGCTTCGCTGATTGACTACTACCTGAAGAACCGCACCAAGTAGTAGCTCGAGCCTGCATGTGCCGGTTTTGTAGCCCGGCTGTATAGGGTCAGCGCACATGCGCAAACCGCCGGATAGGCTCCCACATCGGGAGGCTATCCGGCGGTTTTGTTATGTAGGTTCTAGCTCAATATCGTGTTGCTAGTCCACCGCGGGCAGGGTGTCCGAGGCAATCTCGGCGATAATGCGCACCACGGTGGACTCGGGCAGGTACGGCACGCCCTGCTCGTCGCGAACCACGCCACCGGCGTCGCGGTGGGCGGTCATGCCGGTGCCTTCGGTCGGCTCTTCGCCGTCGGCGCACGTTGCGGGCACGTGCACGAACCCGGCGGGGATACTCAGCCCCAACTCGCGACTGATGCGCTGGCCCTCGTAGAACACGTGGTTGCACACGTAGGTTCCGGCGGTGTACGAGATCTCGACCGGCTCCCCCGCCGCGCGCAGACGCTCGTAGCTGGCGCGCACCGGCAGGGAGGAGAAGTACGCCTCCCGGCCGTCCGGAACAATCGGCTCGTCGCAGCGTCGGTCGCCGTCGTTATCCTCAATGCCCGCGGAGTCCAGATTGATGGCGACCTGCTCGAGGCTCACCACATCGCGGCCGACCGCTACGCCCAGGCTGATGAACGCGTCGGGCTGCACCTCCTGCAGGGCGGCGCGCAGTGCAACGCTGGATCCGTCGTAGCTGACGGGCAGCTCGCGGGTGATGACGTTCAAATCCGGGCGCATCTGAGCCAGCAGACGCTGAGCTCCTTCTGCGAGCGCCGCGGTGGGGTTGACGGGCACGCCGGGGAACGGCCCGAAGTAGGTCAGTAGCAGGGTATTGGCCATGGCAGTTTAGCTTTCTGCGTTGGTCTTTGTGGCGGCGCGACGCTCTAGGTCCTTGGCGAGCGCATCCAGCAGCTCCTCGGGAGTGGTCGCGATAATGAGTTCGTCCAGGTAGCGCTCGTTCAGCAGGCCGGTGGAGGCCATGTAGTGCATCGCGTCGATGAGCTTATCCCAGTAGCCGCTCACGTTCAGCAGCGCAACCGGCTTGGAGTGGATGTCGAGGAACTGCCAGCTGAACACCTCGAAGAACTCTTCCAGGGTGCCGGGGCCGCCGGGCATGGCGACGAAAGCGTCGGCCTTCTCGATCATGGCGATTTTGCGCTGGTGCATGGTGTCCACAATGTCGAGGGTGGTCTGGCCGGGGTAGACGCCCTCCAGACCGACCAGCTTGTGGGTGACCACGCCGTAGACCACGCCGCCGGCATCCAGGGTTGCGCCCGCGACGGTGCCCATCAGGCCGGTGCGGCCGCCGCCGTACACCACGCCAATATTGTTCCGGGCGCAGAGGGTGCCGAGCTCGCGGGCGCGCTCGGTGAAGAGCGGGTCGTTGCCGGAGCGTGCGCCGCAGTAGACGGCGAGGTTGTAGTCAGTCTTCTTCATGGTTCTCCTTGGGTTGTGCAGCGGGTGCGCGGCGTTGCGCCCCGCCTTCTATGGGTTGTCTGTTGTTGAGGGTACCGGACGTACCTGTGTACCTCATGTGTGCAGGGTAGCCCTGTGGATAAAACGGGGACTCTAGGCCGCCGGGTCCACCGATACGCTAGCCCCGCGGAACCGGAGTGGCCGCCAGCAGCGGGAAAATCTGCTCGGTATTCAGCGGTGCCTGCGCGGCGATATCTGAAGGGCGGGCCATGGCGGGATCGACCCAGCGCAGCTCGGCAATTTCGGCCTGCGGCACCAGCGTAGCCAGCTGCTCGTACTGCTCGTCGGTGGGGGCGTACTCGAAGGTTTCAGCACGCACCGTAAAGCCGGACTCGTTAAGCGCGGCGGCCTCCAGGGTGCCGAGGTAGCGCATCCGGGCAGGGTCGGGGGTCAGGCCGATTTCTTCGCTCACCTCGCGGCAGGCAGTCTGCACGGGGCTCTCCCCAGGCTCGGGTTTGCCCCCGGGCATCATGAACCCGTCGCTACTCTTCTTGCGTACGGTCAGCACGTACCCCCGCTCATCGCGAATGGCTACGGCGCACACGTTGACGACGCGGTGCACGCTGTCGATGGCGCTGTGTTCGGCGGGCTGGGTTGTTTCTGCTCGGTTCTGCGGGTTCGTCTGCATGTTCTCCACCCTAGCACCCGAACGTTTGGGATTCTTAGCCCACCCATGTATTGCTTGCACTTTATGGAGGCAAGAGCCCAGGACGCCAAGAGCCGCCGGCCCCCTCTCCCGGGGCCGGCGGCTCACTCAGCGCGTTGGTTAGCGGTGCGCTGACCTACTTGGATTCGCCCACCTCGAGGCCGCTCACATCCATTTCCTCCAGCGGAATCAGGCGGTCACGGGTCACGATGCGGTGGCCCAGCCACACGGCCGCCACGACGGGCAGGCCGATGTAGGAGCTCAGAACGCCAAACCAGTCGCCGCTGATGATGGCCTCGTAGTTCTGGCCGCCAATCACGACCAGGCACATGAGGAACGCGATGATCGGGCCCACGGGGAAGAACGGCGCCACGTACGGCAGCTCCTTGAGGCTGTGGCCCTGCTTCAGGTAGGCGCGGCGGAAGCGGTAGTGCGCCACGGCGATGCCCACCCAGGTGATGAAGCCCGCCAGACCCGACACGTTCACGAGCCACAGGTACGCACCATCCGGCGAGAGCAGCGCGGCGATGAAGCCGACCGCGCCGATAGCTGCGGTAGCCAGCAGCGCGTTCATGGGCACGCCGCCGGAGTTGATGCGGGTGAAGATCTTCGGTGCCTTGCCCTCCTGCGCCAGGGAAAAGAGCATACGAGCCGAGACGTACAGGCCAGAGTTACCCGCCGAAAGCACGGCGGAGAGAATCACGGCGTTCATGACGGCCGCCGCGAAGGCGATGCCTGCGCGCTCAAAGATGAGGGTGAACGGGGAGATGTTCACGTTGCCATCCGCTGCGGTCAGCAGGTTCGGGTCGGTGTAGGGAATCAGGAAGCCGATGACGACCATCGCGCCGATGTAGAAGAGCATGATGCGCCAGAACACGCTGGTGAGCGCGCGGGGCACGTCGCGGCGGGGGTTCTTGGACTCGCCCGCTGCCACACCAATCATTTCGGTGCCTTGGAAGGAGAAGCCAGCAACCATGAAGATGGCCAGCACGGCGGGGGCACCGCCCACGAAGGGTGCCTCGCCCACGGTCCAGTTGGAGACGCCCGGGGAGCTACCGCCCAGGATGCCGAAAATCATGGCGATACCGGCGATGAGGAAAACAACCACGGTGACGACCTTGATGGTTGCCAGCCAGAACTCGCTCTCGCCGTAGGAGCGTGCCGAGAGGGCGTTGATGCCGGTCAGTAGCACGAGGAATCCTGCCGCCCACACCCAGGAGGGCACGTCCGGCAACCAGTACCTCATCACCTCACCGACCGCGACGAGCTCGGCGGCCACGGTAATCGCCCAGTTGAACCAGTAGTTCCAGCCCATGGCGAAGCCGAAGGACGGGGACACGTAGCGCGCGGCGTAGGTCTGGAAGGCTCCGGGCACGGGCAGGTGCGCGGCCATCTCGCCGAGGGACTGCATAAGGAAGAGCACCATGACGCCGATGAGGGCGTAGGCGAGGATTGCGCCGCCGGGACCCGCGGTGGAGATGGTCTTACCGGAGGCGACGAAGAGGCCGGTGCCGATTGCGCCGCCGATTGCAATCATCTGCATGTGGCGGGCGGAGAGGCCTCGCTTCAGTTCACCCTCTACGGGGGTGGCTTCCGATGCAGTGCCGGAAGTCTCTGTAGGCTGTGCCATGTCAGGTCTTCTTTCTGAGGCTATTGCTTCGTGCGTTTGCTAGGGGGATTGTGTGCTGTCCAGTCTAGCCCTGCCGTCGATGCGGCTGCCGAAGGTTTGTGCCTAGGTCAAGAAATTCTTCAATCTTAAGGATTTCTTACGTACCGTAAGTTTTCCTAATCTGAGGGTCAATCCTACCCGCTTTCCGGGCTCTTTTCCACCCCAAACCCACAAAAACACAGAAAAACCCTCCCGAGCCGCTCCATCACGAGCGGCACGGGAGGGCCTCAAATCAGGCTATCTCTCCGGGCGTTTAGTCCGTCTAGCCTTTCTAGTTCGCCAGGTTGTGGAACGAAACCTTCGTGGGGTGCTCCACGGTGCGGGAGACGGTGCAGTCCTTCTGCTCGCTGAGCTGAATCAGGCGGTCCACCATCTTCTGGGCCTTGGCGCCCTGCTCATCCTCGGGGAAGCGCACGTCAAAGTCCACTTCAACGTCGTCGAGGCGCACCGCGCCGTCTTCGGTCTGCTTCAGCGCCGAGGCGAGCACCTCGAATACCTCGGGGGTGGAGCGGCGGGAGGTGCCCGCGTCCACGTCCACGGAGGAGCAGCCGGCGATCGCGGCGAGCAGCAGCTCGACGGGGGTCAGCAGACCCTCGCCCACACCGAAGTCGAGGGTTGCGCCGTTGGCACCGTGGGCACGGTAGCGCAGGCGGTCGATGCGCTCAATCTTGGTCTGGCGGTAGTTGTCGAGTTCGCGGCGTTCCTGCTGGCGCGAGTACACCTTCTTCTGCTCTTCTGCAGTCTGCACGGCGTTGCTCTGCTCAGCGTTGTTCTGCTCGGTCATTGAGGTTCCTTTCGGGTTGTCTGCGCGGTCGCTAGGTTATTCAGCACCGCGTTGTTTAGCGTCATTCACTATAAGCGTGTTTCTCATCATTTTATTCCCGGACTCTTTTTCTCGTCGGTCAACCGCTTGCTCCTATACACTGGAAAGCCGCGGCGGGCGTTATCTTTGCCCGCCTGCAGGCAGACGAGGCATTTCGTAGAACGTAACGCATACGAGGAACCCACTTATGGCACAGACTCCCAAGCTTCAGGGCGCTCAGCATCCGGGCACTCGATTTAAGGGCGCAGGCTCGCAGCATGATTTCCGCTTGGCTGTTGCGGATTCTTCCGTGGTGATGCTCGGTATCGCTGTGCTGGGCCTGGGCCTGGGCATTATCCTCAACGCGCACGGTCTGCCGATCTGGACGGCACCGTTGCTATCTGCCCTAGTTTTTGCCGGTTCAGTGGAGTTCCTCATGGTGGGCATGATCAGCGGTGGCGCGTCGGTTGCCTCGATTGCTTTGACCGTGTTCCTCGTGAATGCTCGCCACCTGGTGTACGGCCTTTCCTACCCGTTACACAGCGTGAAGGGCTTCTGGGCCAAGGCCCTTGCCATCCACACTCTCTGCGATGAGGCGTTTGCTCTCAACTCCGGTCCTGATCGCAATGAGCGTTCCGGCGCCCGCATCCTGTGGGTTAACACGCTGATTTACGTGTCGTGGATTCTGAGCGTGGTGCTCGGATACGTACTCGGCGCGAGCTTCCTAAACGACCTGAAGGGCGTGGATTTCGTGATGGTGGCAATCTTCACGGTTCTCGCCATGGACGGCTACCGCGCTAACCCGGATCGCGTGACGGCGCTCTTCGTTGCGGTTTCGGCCGCGATTGCGCTGATTTTTGCGCCTTCGTCGTTCCTGGTGGTGGCGTTGGGTTCGTACGTGGTGTTGCTGTTGGCGCGCTTCCCGGTGGCGAAGCGCCGCGGCACCCTGCCTGCCCACTCGGAGCAGAAGACAAGCGAAGTAACGGGGTCCGCTTCCGAGCGATAATGGGGGTTCCGCCGGGGTGTTACGCGGCGGCTCGGAAAACCGTTAATATAAAAAGTGCGAGCCGCCTATTCGGCCCGCCCTTCTCTTTCCTGTTTCACGCGGAACCGGCCGCGATTCGCCTTTCCAGGCGCCATCTCGTGAGCCGCCGCCCACAGATTTGAGGTACCACATGCAGATGAAAGATACCGCTAAGGAAACCAGCGACGCAGAACGCTGTGCCGCCCCGGAGTAACACCGCACCGGGAGCGGCATCACCCGAGGTCACGCAGAGATGAGTCTCATGCGGGAGGAACGTCCCTCCGCCTCGTTGTTCGCGGCTTTCATCTATTCACGTACCTATCGCACTACTCCCCCGTTTCCTCGGGCAGACCCGGCTCTCGGCGGTTGCTTTGAAGACTTTAACCGTTCGACCGTGTGTCTTTCGCCTCCGGGTTTTCTGAGTGGTGCAGAAAGAGACAACCCTCATGAACGGCGAAGTTACTGCCGGATATATTTTGACTGCGGTGTTCGTTGCTGCAGGTATTACTTTTATGCTGCGTCTTCTGCCTTTCGGTTTGAAGAAGGCGCTCGCCGGCTCCGAGCTGCTCGATGCACTCAGCCATTGGATTCCGCTCGGCGCAGTCGCGCTACTTGCTATCTATGCGGTGGCGAAGATTGATTACTCCTCGTTCACCACGGCGGCACCGTACCTGGCGGGTCTGGTGGTGACTGTGGGTGTGCACCTGTGGCGTAAGAATATGGTGCTGAGCATGGTGGCGGGTACCGTCACCTGCGTTGTGCTGGCTAACTGGGTTTTCTAGGGGGCATCATGACTTCATCTCAGGATTCTCAGCGTCACCCGGCGGATGCCTCCGCCCCCATCGTCGAGTCGGTCCACCACACCGCGCCCGACCGTAGCATGCAGCAGCAGGCACCCCACCAACGGGCGGAACCCCGCCAGGCAAGCCCGGAGCAGGTGGATCAGGTGATCGCCTCCGCCCTTCCGCTGACCGGCGTTATTCCCGTGGTCGAGGCACCCAAGGACTCTTCGGACTCCCAGCAACCGCGCGTGAGCGGTTTTGCCGAGGCGATGCGCACCGCCGGCGTGGTCATGGCGGGCCTGTTCTTCGTGGGTATCGGCCTGGGCGTGGTGATTCACAGCTACGGCTTCCCGATGTGGCTGGCGGTCGTCCTGCCGGGCATTGTCTTCGCCGGTTCCGTGGAGTTCGTGCTGCTGGACATGATGTCTCTGCACGCTTCGCTGGTGTCTATTGCGCTCATGACTCTGCTCGTGAATTCGCGTCACCTCATGTACGGCCTTTCCTACCCGATTGAGCGTGTGCGCCATCCTCTCGCGAAGTTCTACAGCGTGTACACGCTCACCGACGAGGCGTACGTCCTCAATAGCGGCCCCGACCGCCACACGCTGCGCGGCTCCCGCATCCTGTGGATTCACGCTGGCATGCAGGTGTCCGTCATCTGCGGTACCCTGCTGGGCTACGTGCTGGGCGTCAGCTTCCTGAGCGAGCTGAAGGGTCTGGGTTTTGTGATGACTGCGCTCTTCGCGATCCTGACCGTGGATGCGTACCGCGAATCGAAGGACCGTCTGACCGCCGTCATCGCGCTGGTGGCCGCGGCCGCGGGCCTGCTGATCGCCCCGCAGTCCATGCTTGTGGTGTCCATGGTCGTCTACCTAAGCCTGCTGGTGGTTCGCTACGCGGTGCAAAAGCGTCGCGGTACCCTGCCCGAGCACATGCTTGTGGCCGACCACGACGGCGGCTCCGAGCAGACGCGCTAGGTACGGGGGCATACCGGCCCTTCGCGCCCCCACCTAATGCATCCTTAAAACGCTCCGCCCACCCGTGATACCGGGTGGGCGGAGCGTAATGCTGTCGCCAGCCGCATGTGTGGGGTGAGACCGTACTCGTGCGGTGTAGCGTTCGTATCTGTTGTGTCGTGCACCGCGCGAGAGAAATAATCGCGCGGCGGTTATCACTATTTTAAAGCACCCCGGGCGCAAACCAGGGGTATGCGCGCCGGGGCGTTGAGAATCAATTGCTCATTCGCGAGGCGAACGAAACGGAAACTACTTGATGGCGGCGAGTGCTGCCTCGTAGTTGGGCTCGTTGGTGGTTTCGGGAACCAGCTCGGTGTAGACGACCTCGCCCTCGGGGTTCACGACGACCACGGAGCGTGCCAGCAGACCAGCCAGGGGGCCGTCCATGAGCTTCACGCCGAAGTCCTCACCGAAGGAGGAGCGGAAAGCAGAGGAGGTCTGAACGTTTTCAATGCCCTCGGCTGCGCAGAAGCGGCCGATTGCGAAGGGCAGGTCGTTGGAGACGCACAGCACGACGGTGTTCTCCAGGCCTGCAGCCTGCTTGTTGAAGGTGCGGACGCTGTTTGCGCAGACACCGGTGTCGACGGAGGGGAAGATGTTCAGCACCAGGTTCTTACCTGCGAAATCTGCGGAGGAAATCTCGGAGAGATCAGCCGCGAGAACCGAGAATTCGGGCAGCTTTGCGCCGACTGCGGGCAGGTCGCCGTTGGTGTGGATTACGATTTCATTCTGTAGAGTTACTTCAGCCATGCCTTCATTGTCCCCCGGATGCGGCGGGTGTGCAAGGAGATGCGGGCGCAGCGGGCAGAGTTTACCTATTGGCTAACTTTCTGCGCTGCAGTATTTCCGCAGGCGGTCATATCGGCTGTGCCTGAGCCGTGCCCCGCCACCTTTACAATGGGCTGGTGAGCATCATGAGGTATGTTTCTTCCTGCCTTGCGTCGCTGGCGCATCCCGTGACGAATTTCAGGGCCCTCCGCCGGGACCTGCGCCGTCAGCGGGTGGAAGGTCGCACCCTCATCGAACCGAAGAATACGTACCGCCCGAGTGTACGGGCCGAGTTGCGCCGCATGTTCACTCGCCCTTTCCCGGTAGAAACGCAGACGCTCATGTGTAACGCCCTGCTGGCGGCAATCTGCTGGTACCTGCTCCCGGAAGCCTGGCGTTCGTGGCTGTTTAGCGAGTTTAGGGGCCCGGCCGGTTTCGCCCTGGTGATGGTCGGCTGGATGGTTGCGGACGTCACCTCAACGAACCTGATGGGCCACGATGAGGAGCATGCGCTACGTGCGTTGCGCAGTAGCGACCCGCACGCCCTGCACCTGTTCGTGCGCACGAAGGCTATTGCGATTGGCATCATCACGGGTGTTTCAGGCACGGTGATGGCTCTGGTTCTGCACGGCCGAGATGGGGATCTGACCCCCACGCTCATGATGTCCCTATCGTTCTTTGTGGTGCCGGCTATTGTGGTGTCCCTGGGGTCGATTCTGGGCGTGATATATCCGTATCGTCTGCGCGGCTGGCAGTTCCGCTGGGCGCACCGCAAGAACCTGCGGATGAGCGTCCGCTGGGTTCTGCTCTGTTTCGGGCCGGGCTGGGTGCTGGGCACGGTACTGATGTCGCTCATGTTCCCGTCGATTTTCCTGTCGGATGCGCTCGCGCACCTTCTCAGCCCTGGCGTGGATCCGCGCGATAACGCGTTTCGGCTGCTGCTGTTCTCGCTGATCTTGGGGGCTCAGGGCGCTATCAGCCTGTGGGTTTTTCCGCGAATTACGGCGCGTATTGCGACGGCGAGGCGCGCCTGGCTAGCACATTATCTGACCGACGATAAGGTCTGCTAACCGGTTTTCTGCCGCCTATCGGCAATGGAAAAAGGCTACGGTAATGAACGGCGCTGACGCCCCGCACCACGTCAATGCGTCTTTATTCTCTATACTGGACGAGTTCACTGTTCACATACATCAACTTGCGATGCGCCGCCGCATCGCGCGAGGAGTCCCCATGCGTTTGACCCGCTCCGCTCTATCCCTGCCCGCCCTGGGCGCGGCCGTGGCCCTGGCCGTCTCGTCCTGCTCGGCAAGTACCGATTCGGCGCTTTCCGGTACCGTAGTGTCTTCGTCTGCCTCGGCGAGCGCATCCGCTTCGGCTTCGCCGAGCTCCTCCTCGAGCGCCGCCTCGGCTATCTTCCCCACGGCTTCGGCGAGCCCTTCCGCTTCTGCCTCCGCCTCTGCGTCTTCGCCCGCCCCGGCTCCGTCGGTGGTGACGATTACGGTGAACCCCGAGCCGAGCGTTACGACCGTTCCCGCGAAGTCTGACTCCTCGGGCGATAAGAAGAGCTCCAGCTGCTCCAACGTGTCGGCTTCGTCCACGGTCTCTAAGGCTCTGAGCGATATGAAGAATAAGAGCAAGTGGAACCAGTGGACGAACGTTTCCCGCACGTACGAGGGTTTTGATCCCTGCGCCGAGCTGTCCTGGATTGACGCGATTCCGGGCGCCTCCCCGGATGAGTGCTGCATCTCCTCGATGGCCCATCACATCCTGCTCTTCCACTACGGCAAGTTTATTGGTACGGCGACCTACGAGCCCTACTCGTTCTCGCCCTCCATTACCCGTACCGCCGATAATTCGATTAGCGTGACCTACCGCTATATGAAGGACGATGAGAGCCCCGCCAACGCGAGCGGCCGCACGACGGCTACGTTCACGTGGAGCTCTTCTCAGAATAAGGTCGTGATGAGCGGCGAGGTTCCGCCCAGCGGTGAGTAGGTTCACCGCTCCGTCCGTAAATTCTGCGGATACAACGAAGCCCGCCCCTCGAATGTTTCGAGGGGCGGGCTTCTTATGCTTAGGATTATTTACGCCCTGCGGGGCGAGATACCTTACGCTGCCTTCTTCTTGTAGATGAAGAATGCGGCGCCTGCGAGTGCTGCGATGAACAGAATCTTCTTCATGGGGTTACTCCTTTGATTTTTGGTATGGTGCACCCGGTCCGTCCTGATCGGCGTCGGCTCGTGGGGAGCCGCTCGTCGGTCGGTACCGCACGCGGTGCCATGCTTCACATCATACCCTGTTTGACGGGTCTTTTCCTCTTGAGGGGCTGGATTTGGACCTCGCCCGGTTGCGGTGGCTTCTGGGCTTCCCCTTCCGAGGGTAGATATTTTCGGGACTCGCCGCGCGGGCTCACGGCGTCCTCGGCGTTGGGGAGGATACTGGAGGCATGAGCATTTTTAAGAAGAAAGAGTACAGCGCCGAGCGTTCGGCGACTCGTATGGCGCGCGGTCTTGCTGTGATGGGCGCGCTGCACTTCATTATCCCCAAGCCCTTCGATTCGATTATTCCGAAGTACCTGCCGGGCCCTCCGCATGCGTACACGCACGGTTCCGGTGTGGCTGAGCTGGGTACCGCTGCCCTGTTGTCGAGCGATAAGACCCGCCGTGCCGGTGGTCTGTTGGCCGCGCTGCTGTTCGTTGCGGTGTTCCCCGCGAATATTCAGATGGCTCTGGATGCGCGCAAGCAGTCCGCTCAGCGTAAGGCTATCGCGTATGCGCGCTTGCCCCTGCAGTTGCCGCTGATTTGTAGCGCGCTGAAGATCTGGCGCCGCTCCAAGTAGTACATTTGTGTTTTAGAGGGTGGCAGGTTGCTCTAAGCAACCTGCCACCCTCCATATTCGTGGTCCTAATTATAGAAATAAATCCCCTCGTGAATTATTATCGTTTTGCAGTCTGTTTAGTTGATTTACTTGATTCAATCCATTTCTTGCGCCAATATTTTGACCAAGTTGCGAGTTAGATTTTTTCACACCTTCAACGGATTCTTGGGGCGATTTAATCTCCAGCCTATCGGAGATAATTCTATTTGCTTCTAGAACATATCCATTTTTTGCATAATATTCAGCAAGCATTTTTTCCTGCTCCCCAAGTTCATGAACCTCTTTATATATCCTATCCCTCTTTTGTGAAGTATAATTCTTCATAAAAATTGCCAGCCAGTCCTTTTGGCTCAACTCGAAATCCTGAGATACCTCAGAAGGCCTAAACTGAACTTGAATAGCCGCAGACCAGTTAATATACAGAGGTTTTCCTTTGCCATTATAGTCAAGAGGTGGTATTTTCATCATATCTACCATGCGAACATCCTCTACAACAACTCCAGCGTCCTTCTTTCTGTATCCGAGATCAATATAATACAGAGAGAAGTTAGGGTCTATATTTTTTGAAAGGCAGATTTCTGCCACCTTAGCCAGTTTGCGAGCAGACATGATATTTGGAGGCTGATCACTTTTACCCAAATCATGACTTTTAACATCAATAAGAAAAGCTGCCGACCCATCAAATAGAGAAGAGTCCGAAAAAAGAACTATATCGGCCGTATCACTTTGCTTACCCGGAACCAGCTCTTCTGGCCAATGAGATAATGCCTTCTTCCCAGGATTCACCAAATAATCAATAGCCTCATTTCCGAAGATAAAATCGTCAGATACCTTATCCCGCGTTACGGCTTGCGAGAGGTACTCATTAACCGCTTCATGCTGCTTGAAGGCTAATCCAGGGTAGGTCTTCGACAAAGCATCATAGACCTCTTCTTCAAGAGGAGTTGCTATCCTATGCCCAGAGGTTTCCTGATTCAGCTTTAAATTTAAATCAATATAGCCTCGATTCACAAAATATTCTCGAATAGCTTTTTCGACATCCTGCATTTTAAGAGTCACCCTTAGCTCTCCTCTGAAATATTAGTATCATAGTGAATGTTGCGATTCTTAACTGATTTAAACAAATTAATAATACGCACAATAATCTCCTCATAGGCTACATTTTCTGATACACTTTCTCGAATTGTATTCGTTACAAGGTCATGGAACGCGATATCTTCATCATTATCCCAGTCGATATATCTGAAAGGTATCGACGCGAGGGGCTTTTCCGAGAATTCAGCGATTCCGCCCTTCATGAGTCCCTTGTACCGGTACCAAGAAGTAACACGCGGATGGACCAAGTAAGCCAGGATATACTCTATTGATTCCTTCGTCCCCTCCAGAGGAGAGAAAGCTGTTACGTCCTGAGTTGCCACAACACCCGGGGGAACAAGGCAGAACCGTGCAGATTCTTTATTCGTGACACGCTCCTTACATGGAACGAAAATTTTAGGAATCTCCGTATAAAAATACTTTTGAGACCGTTTAAAAGCCCACTCCCAAAACGGAAGAGACCTCTGATACGAGTAACGTTCTATCAGCTTCTCTTTATAAGAAACTAGCTGTTCATATAGAGAGGGGTATTTTGAAGCTACGTCAGATTCCGTAAGGCCCTCCGGAATATCTATATACCTGCTACTTCCTTCCATGTAAACATTTTTAATATCTTTACCTTTAACAACAGTGGCCAAAGCTGCTTGTTCAGCTTCGTTCAAGTTATCAACAGGGGCATCCCAACGAAAGGCTTTATCCAATCCAGAAACCATTCCATTAGCAATATGCACATAATCACCCAATAAAGCCACACGCTGCACCTTCTCATCAAATAGATCATCGGTCTCCGCCGTCATGGTGCATGCGTCTTCAAGTTCGGCTATATCATTCAAAGTTTTCCGGTCAGCAAAAATCCATTGTTCCCCAGCGGTAAATTGAGGAATCATAAATTTCTTAAATTCATCACCATTTAGACTAATTGACTCAGAAACCTTTCGAGGGCCACCATATTCATAAAACTGAATTTCCTGAATCTGGGCATTTTTAACAAACCTAAAAATTATAATTGAGCTTGAAACCCCTTGAAAAACATTACTCTCACCAAAGTTAATAATGTGAGAGAATGTCCCCTGACTCAACATCCAAGACCGAAGATTCTCGGAGTGGAGCGTATGCATCCAAAAGCTTGGAGTAATAAAAATTAATTCGCCTCCGTCACGAAGGTTTCGTATAGCATTAGCTATGAATACAGTCAGGTAATCCGACAAAGAGTTAAATAGCTTACCCCACAAGGGATGTTCTTTAATCTCGTTTTTCTGGAATTCTTCAAGGTTCTTCCATCGGATATATGGAGGATTTCCGATAACGGCAGAGTATTCCCCGTCCTTCTTCCACGAAACAAACGATTCATGATAGACAGTATGCATCACATTTTGCTTCAGTGAAGAGTCGATTTCAATTCCTTCAATATTCGAATAACCGGCCTCGTGAAGCACATCCAAAAATACCCCTTCTCCAGCGGAAGGTTCAAGTATTTTGCTTTCTCGGGGAGATTCAATTAAATCAACCATAATTCGAGCTATATGGGACGGGGTAAAGTACTGCCCCAAAACATTCTTTGCCATAAAATCCTCCTTCAATAGTTACACATTATACAGCAAATATTTATCTGCTTATGCCGAATTAAAACATCTCTTACTAGGCCACAAAACTTTTAAACCCTATTACCAATAACGACACAATCACAAAATAAGAAAAATACAAGAAGCTCAAGCTACACCATTATCCGATCTTGTCACGACAAGACCATCCCCTTCTTGTTTCCCTTTTAAGATATGGGGGGGGGCGCGACACCAGTCCGCTCAGCGTAAGGCTATTGCGTACGGTCGCCTGCCCCTGCAGCTGCCGATGATTTGCAGCGCACTGAAGATCTGGCGCCACTCCAAGTAGCACCTTCGCCGTAGAACAACGGCACACCGGTGTTTTACACGTAAAACATCGAGGTGCCGTTCACCTTAACATACCCGTTGTTAAGCCTCCCGTAACCGGCATTGCCTACACTTAAGGTAAAGCCGACCTGTCACAGCGGCAGGTGCACGACCCTTGGAGACAACGATGGACGCTCTTATCACTATGGTTATTACCGGTGCAATTATTGGTGCACTTGCACGCTTCTTCATGCGAGGCCGCCAGAACATTTCGATTCTTTGGACCATTATCTGCGGTGCTGTCGGCGCCGCTATCGGTACCTGGGCAGCGACTCAGTTGGGCGTTGCCGCAACCGACGGTATCGACTGGATGCGTTGGATCCTTTCGGTCTTCGCAGCGATGCTGACCATCTCCCTGTACCTGGGCATGACCGGCAGGAAGTAGCCATTTCACTCAGCCTCACGAGGGCCCGCTGAGCTTTTCTTAGATGAGCTTCTCATGAACCAAGGCGGCACCTCCCCTAGCGTGAGCTAGTGCGGGAGGTGCCGCCTTTCTACGTCTTGTGCGAGGCGCTTACAGCTTCTTCGTTATGCCTTCTTCACAACGGAGGACTTCAGGTACATCTGGCCTGCGCCGGGGACCTTCGCCTCAATGTCGTGGCCATTGACGGGGGATTCGAGCAGGCGGATGCCGCGCACCTTGGTGCCTGCCTTGATGTCTGCGCCGCCCTTGACCTTCAGGCCCTTGACGATGGTGACGGAGTCGCCGTCGACGAGTTCGTTACCGACGGAGTCCAGAACCTTGGAGCCTGCTGCTTCTTCGGTTTCGCCTGCTGCGGTGCGTTCCCATTCGTGGCCGCACATGGGGCATGCCCAGAGTTCACCCATTTCGTAGGTGTAGTTTTCGTTGCATTCGGGGCAGGCGGGTGCTTCGATTTCGTTGAGGTTTTCGCTCATGGTTCCTTCTTCGATCTGTGCGGATGCGCCGCTCCCCTGCCACGGTGATGCTGCAGTATTACTGCGGTGGTGCTGCGGCGTGTGGGCGCGCGTCAGCGAGGGCGGGGTACGACGGTGGAGGGTGCGAGGGTTCTCGCGTTCGTGCTGACTATACCATTTGGCGGGTGTGAACCGCATGTGCGGGGCTGGTTTTTGCTGGTCTTTTGGGGTGGGTTCGGGGCGTGGGTGAAGCCGAAAATAAAATTTGCGTGGTTTGTGCGTAATATTTTGGTTGGAAGATGATTCTCAGTGGCTACGGCGTGTAGAGTGCTTAGAGTATTTGTACGTTTTGAGTAGTGAAAGGCACGGCTTCATGAAGCTTTCTGCACGTAACCAGTTCGCTGGCAAGGTTGTTGAGATTACTGAGGGTGCGACTAACGGCATCGTTAAGATTGAGGTTGCTCCGGAGGTTGTTATCTCTGCGTCCATCACCAACGAGTCCATTAAGGAGCTGGGCCTGAAGGTTGGCGAGACCGCTTACGCAGTCATCAAGGCTTCCAACGTTATGGTTGGTGCTGACCACTAATCCCGGTCGATAAGGTTTAACCCCGGGCGGCTGCCTTTTGTGGCGCGCGAGGGTTAATAGGGCGGAGCCCCGCACTGTACATTCACAGTGCGGGGCTCCGCTTTTATGTTTTTAT
>ERZ773044.117-NODE-117-length-43108-cov-71.6563_pt1 | contig 43108 bp, 42 predicted proteins | sample MGYA00511897_ERZ773044 | MGnify/ENA primary metagenome ERZ773044 (study PRJEB29015, sample SAMEA2738116) | human oral metagenome | biome: human oral; feature: human-associated habitat; material: saliva | place: China | collected 2170 ...
CGGCGTCCAGGTCCCCGCCCACGAGGAGGCCGGGGGCGGAGTCGGGCAGGGCTGAGGCGACGTCCTCGGCGAGCCGGCGCAGGGTGACGGGCTGTGGGAGCGTGCCGATCCGTCCGATGCCCTGATCCGGGGAGGCAGGGTCGGGCTCGAGGGGGACGGTGGAGACGAGACCGACGCGCTCGGCCAGAGCGTCGGCCACTCCCCCGTGGGCGGCGTCGAGGCTGGTGTGGGCGTTGACGAGCGCGATGCCGGCTCGGATGAGGCGGTGGACGGTGCGCCCCTTGGGGTCGGTGGCCGCGACGTGCTCGGTTCCGCGCAGATAAAGGGGATGGTGGGTGATGACCATATCGACACCGGCGTCGATGGCCTCGTCGACGACGGCAGTCACCGGGTCGACGGCCAGCAGGATGCTGTGCACCGGCTCGGCGGGGTCGCCGCAGATGAGCCCGTTGGAGTCCCAGGAGGCGGCCAGGCCGGGAGGTGCGGCGGCCTCCACGAGGGCGACGACATCACCGACGGTCAGGTGGCCTTCCGACGTGCTGCGTGCTGGTCCGTGTCCGGCATCAGGGGATGCGGGTGCAGAAGTGTGACTCATGCGACCAGGCTAGCGGTAGGGCGGGCAGTTCCTGAGACGTCAGGGGCCGACGGAGCGTGGCGCCTGCGTGTGGGCGTACCTGACGGAACACAGTGAGGAAAACGACCGACACGGCCGCCGACTGGGGTAACCTACTTCCGCGCTGCCGCCCCCTCCGGTGCCGGCAGCGTCGGCCTCCTCGACGCCGTCGATGTCGTGGCCGCGCCCCCATAGCTCAGCGGTTAGAGCAGCGAGCTTATACCTCGTATCGTGCCTGATAAGCACAAGGTCCTGGGTTCGAATCCCAGTGGGGGTACTGACGCCCCTTTTATTCATATATTGGGGCGCGTCTCGCCTCCGTGGTGGAATCGGTAGACACCGCGACCTTAAAAGTCGCTGCCTACGGGCGTGCGGGTTCGAGTCCCGCCGGAGGCACCACAGCATCGCTATACAAACCCTCACCCTGAGAAACAGCCCCGGTGGCCGTCTCAGCCGAGGACCGCCGCCCACCTCCTGCAGAGGTGGGCGATTTTCTTAGGGCAGCAATCCGTGCCACAGCTCGCAGTCGTGCACTGGCCAGCTGGTCGAACGGCCGGTTGAGCCGTGCTTCCAGGCAGACATCGCTACCGGTATCCGCCACGCGGACAGAGCAGGGTGCCTCATCGGCTCGACCCGTTGGCTCGTCACTGGCATCGTCTACCTCACACTCACCGGGCTCCTGCTCATCACGCTCTCCACCAGCACCCCTCACACCATCGTCCGCACCATCGCCGTCCTCACCCTGCAGGCCACCATGTCCATCACCACCTCCACCAGGCAGGATGACCCGTCCGTCCTCATCCACCGCCGGATTGACCAGCACCCGCTCGAAGAACACCTGGTTCAGTTGCTTCCTCAAGTGATCCGGTGCCGCCATATACAGCCGGTAGCAGTCCTCCAGCAGATCGAGCGCCTGCTCCACATGCGCCCGCACTAGCTTGGCATCTGCCTGGTAGGCATCGAGCTGACGCTGAATCCCCGCTAGCTCTCGCCCCAGCCGCTCCTGCTCCTCCTTGAGCAGCTCCAGCGGCACCGCCCCCGCATAGTGCGCCTGCAGCAGCCTGCGCCGCTCATCCTCCAGGTTCGTTCGCCGCACCGTCAGCGACCGAACACTTCGGTCCTTCTCCCCCTCAATCCGCGCCAGCTCCGCCAGCAGATACCGCTCAATCTCCTGCCGATCCGTCTCACTGACGTACAGCCGCCGGTACACCTCCTGCATCTGCGCCTCCACCACCTCGATGAGCACCGCCTTGAAGGAGCAGTCATGCACCCGCTGCCGCCTAGCGCAGATGAAGTAGGGATACAGCACCCCCTTACCATTCTTCGTGTTCTGCACCAGCAGCCGACTACCACACTGCCCACACACCACCGTGCTCTTCAGGAAGTGGTTATGCATCCGCTCCCGCTCGCCACTGCGATGGGAGCCCAGCACAGCCTGCACCGTCTGCCAGGTCTCCTCATCCACCAGCGGCTCGTGCTTACCCGGGTACTCCACACCCTGGAACTGCACCACACCCTTGTAGTACGGGTGCCGCAGCAAGGTATGTAGCCGCCCCTTGGTGATGGGCCGGGCCGGCTTGCTCGGCGTGGCTGGCACATCCAGCCCCAGCCCTGCCAAGTGCTTGGCTAGTTGACTGACTGTCCAGTTACCGGTGGCGTACTCGGAGAAGGCGAGGCGAAGCAGGGGAGCACGCTGCTGGTCCAGCTCGACCGTCCGGACCTCCCGTCCATGCTCATCTCGCCCTCGTACATTCACATATCCCAGCGGTGCCTTCCCCAGCGTCCCACCGTTCCTCGCCTTCTCGCCCATCCCCTTGATCACCTCATTAGCCAAATTACGGGAGTAGAACTCGGCGATGCTGCTCATGATGCCGTGCAGCAGCATGCCGCCAGGCGTCTGGTCGATGTTTTCACTGGTCGAGACCAGCCGGACACCGGCGTCCTCGAACGCCCGGTTAATCTCCACATCGTCTGCCCGGTTCCGTGCCAGGCGATCCAGCTTGTGGACGATGACGTAGTCGATCCCGCCGTCTTCCTTAAGGTAGGCCAGCATCTTCTGCAGCTCAGGGCGGTTGGCAGACCTGGCGGACTCACCCCGGTCGGCGAACTCCTTAACGACCAGCGCACCCATGGACTGGGCTTTGCGCTTATTCGCTTCACGCTGGGCGGGGAGGGAGAAGCCCTCCTCCGACCCGCCGCGCTGAGCCTGCTCACGAGTGGAGACACGGATGTATGAGACGGCGCGCTTGGGAGTCAGTTGCGCCGCCATGGCGGTGAAGGGATCGGGAGCGAGTGCGTCAGGCATGGTGCACCTCCTTGCTGGTTTCGATGGGTTCACTGGCGTTGCCGGTTCGACTGGCCTGGTTGACGTTGCTGTCTGTACTCGTCTCACCAGGCTGGCTGTGTTCGCTGGCCTGCTCACGCTGCTGACGCTCTTCCTCTCTGAGTGCGTCGAGCTGACGCATCCATGCGCCTTCCTCGTCGTTCCACCAGGCTGGTGGGGTGCCGTCGCCGGGGTGCCAGCTGTTGAGGCAGACCAGGTGGGTGCCGCTGGCTGCGAGCTGGTCGGTTACCGCGTCCGCTTCGACGGTGGTGAGGTTGGGGGTGGGCCAGCCTGCCGTGATGACGTACTCCACTCCTCCGCGCTGGCAGGCGTCGAGCAGCATGCTCAGGCCGTGCTGGCGCTTGTGTCGGTCGTGGAACTCGGTGACCAGGTTGAGGCCGGCCGCGTCGGCGTAGTCCTCCACCAGCTCCCGTTGCCGGGCCAACTCAAAAGGGTAGCGGGCCGCGCCGTAGAAGATGGCGATCGCTCCGGTACCCGTCTGGTCGTCCAGCGCGGTGGCCGGTACGGCGTCAAGCACCGTCGGGCGCTCATGTCGTGCGTTCGTCTTTGTCTGTGTTGTCATCTCGTGTCCTCCTCTCGTCATATAGTTCTATTTCACCAGTTTGTGTTTCTCCTCTTTCTATTGACGCTCAGATGGACGGAAAAGTCCAGTCCGGTTTTCGCTTACCCCTGGCGGCAATCCGCGAATTTCCGCACGGGCTACGACTTGGTGGCTGTCTGCTGTGCGTAATATTCACCTCCCCCCCTTCATATTTCCCTCTCATCAGATGGGATACTGCCGCGTGTCTCCTTTTTCGGAGGGATATGCCTCCTTTTGGTGTGTCAGCGTGTCTGGTTGGGGGCCTGTGGGGTGGGGATGGCGGCGGGGCCGCCGTGGATCAGGGTGGGCAGCTGGTCGAGGCGGATGACGCGGAAGAGGTCGCGTAGCAGGCCGGTGCTGTGGGCGATGGCTCGCTCCAGGCGGTGGCGTCTGCGGTCGCTGGGGACCAGCCAGACCACCAGAGGGAAGACGTCGCCGTCGCTGGACTGGGCTTGGTGTTCCTGGTAGCGCCAGCAGGTGGCGATGACGCGGCCGGGGTTCTCGGTAGCCCGGTCAACCTCGATGAGGTAGCGGTCCTCATAAGCCGGGCTGGTGACAGTCACGGCCAGGTCGGGGCGCAGCACCTGCACCTGGCCGCTGGGGCTGAGCGCAGTACGCCAGCACTCCGGCTCCAAGGCCACCGTCGCCTCGGTGTCCGCCTCCTGGCGGACGGCCTCCTCGATGCTGGTGCGCACCTCGGTTATCGCGAGGAGGTGGTCCAGGAAGGTGGTCGACACCTCACGGGGCCGCTGCCGCCGCGGCACCTCCCCCTCACCCTCGTCCGCAGCCACACGCCGGTGGCCTCGAGTCGTGGTGGCCCAAATGGTCACGGCTGAGCCGCCCTGCCAGCCGCCGACCCGCCGCTCCAGGCTCGTCAGGAGGCGCTGCTGGGCCAGGCTGGCCAGGTGGCGCTGGGTCTGGCGCAGGGCCGAGGCCGGCGACGCGTACTCCGGTGCGGTGAGCCGAGACAGCTGCGTGGTGGTGGCGAAGCGGTGGGCCGCCACCAGGGCGAGCAGGCGCGCCTGCATCGGATGGATCGGCGCAGGCACCAGCGATGAGAACCGGGCCGTGCTCTCTGTGGGTGACCGGTTCATCGCTGGCCGCCTCCGCCGGGCCAGACGTGACCACGCCAGGTGGGGTCAGTCACCGCCACAAACGACCATAAAAGGCTGGGATACCGCCGCACACGGAACTGCTTCGGTGCAGCGGTGCGTCGACCGATGCGTCTACCGAGACGACGCCACTGCCCAGTGGTTCGTAGGCCCACCGCGCCAACGGCACGGCACATGCTTCGCCTGCAGCAGCGCCAGGTCGTGTGCTCATGTACCAGTGGCGTCATGGTCGCCTCCTGCGGCCAATCGCCAGGTGGGACCGACCAGAATCAGACTCGGTCCCACTCGTGGATCCATCCGCCCCAGACTCATCCAGAGTGGCGGGCTTCAGATCATTAGCCGCTCCTTCACTGGCCTCATCACTAGTGATATCAGTGGTGGCAGTGGTCGTGTCCGGCAATGTCATCGTCGGGCTGCTTTGCTCATTCGCGTCGGCGGCGCTGGGCGCGGTGCCGCTGGTCAGGGCGATGAGCTCGGCTTCGGTCTGCTCGGCTGGGATGCCGTAGCGGGCGTGGCTGGCGGCGTAGAGCAGGGCTGGGTCGCGCACCGCTGGTGGGGCGGGCCGGGTAGCCAGGGAGAACCAGCCCGAGCGGCGTCCGTGGTGCATGACGGTGGCGTAGGCCTGGTACTGGGCCAGCAGCTGGAAGTCGGCCGCCTCGAGCTCTGGGGCCAGTCGGGCTGCTGCGGCCGCATCGGTCGCCGACAAGGCGAAGTACACCTTGCTGCGCGTGTTGGTCTCCACTGCCTGCATCATCTCGGTGCTGAGCTGGCCCCTGTACTGGTGCGCTAGGTGGAAGGCCGCGCCCAGTGACCGGGCCTGGGCCAGGGCGTCGGCCAGGCTGCCCGGCAGTCCCGCCAGGAAGGCCTGGACCTCATCGATATACACGCTCACGATCTGCCGCCGCTGGGGCGGCTCTGCCTGGCGCGCCAGCAGGTGCTGCCACAGCTGGGAGATAAGCAGGGTCCCCAGCAAGCGGGCCGCTCCGGCTCCGAGTAGGCCCTGGTTGAGGTTGACCACTACGATGCGTCGCCGTTCCAGCAGATCTGTCAGCCCGAAGCGGGGCTGGGCCTGGCCCAGCATGGCCCGCAGGCCTGGGCGCAGCATCAGCTGGCGCAGCTTGTTGAGCACCGAGGAGACCTCCACCGCCTGGGTCCGCACCGGCTTGGCCTCATAGCCCTGCCAGAAGACATCCGTCCCCAAAGGATCGGGTGGGGCCAGTGCCAGTACCCGGCGTCGGAAGGCCGGGTTGGTCAGCAGCGGCACCAGCCACACCAGCGTCGCCTGCGGGATGCGCGCCAGCGTCAGCAGCGCGGCAGAGAGCACATCGGCGGTGCGGATGCCCCAGCTGTCACGAAACAGCTCGGCCAACACCCCCAGCACCGCCTCCGCCGTCACCACCGCCAGCTCCGGCGGCCCCGCCAGCGGGTTAAACCCCACCGGGCAGGGATTGGTCGGATCCAGCACCACCACGTCCTCAGCCCGCTCCTCGGGCAGGCGCGCCACGAAGTCCGTCGCCAAGTCCCCCTTAGGGTCGAGCAAAAGCAGGCCCCGGCCCTCGACCGCATCAGCTAGCGCCAAGGACAGCAGCACCGTCGACTTACCCACACCAGTCGGGCCCAGCAGATGCGTGTGGTAGACCGCATCGGTAATCGGCAAGCGCACCAGCTCCTCCCTACCGGGCACCGCACTGGCCCCGACGACGCGCTGAGACGACCCAGAGCCGACCTGCGGCGGCGGGGCCACCAGGCGCGGGTGCCCACTACCCAGCAGCGGCAAGGGCAGCTCACCAATAGGCCAGCCCGCCATCGCCACAATCTCTCCGGCACCAACCTCCAAGCCAAGACGCCACGGCCGCCGCACCGCATCTAGCTTGGCGGGGTGTTCCGTGCGGGCGCGCAGCCGCACTCCCGGCCCCTCTAATAGGCGCAGCGCCCCCAGCAGCCCCTGCAGCAGCGTCCGCCGCCGCAGCGGGGAGGCTGCCCGCACCCCCAGACGGAGACACCCCGCCGCCCGATGCCGCCCCACCTGCGCCCGCATCCGCCGACCCCGCTCACCAGTAACAGAGGGCGGTGACACCAGGCCGAGCAGCTCCAGCCAGCCCTGCGGCTCCACCCGCCCCAGTGTCTGCGGTGAGAAGCGTCGCCCCAGCTGCAGCTGAACCACCAACTCCTCGTCCTCAGCCGTGGTTGCTAGGGCGGCTAGGACGGCCCGTACCACTGTCGTCAGCCGCTCCGTCGCCAGTCCCGCCCCGACCGGGCGGGCTGATACCACCACCGCCTGATCCACCGTCCGCCGCGAGAACCCACGAGACACCCGGCAGCCCGGTACCAGCTCACGCACCAGCGAGACCAACCGCTCACCCACGCTCGAGCCCACCGCCCAGGTGGCTTGCCCGCCCGAGGCGCGCAGCTCCAGCACCACCCGACCCAGCGAGCTATCTGCCAGGATGCGCTCCACCAAACCGACCGCTGTGTCCTGGGCGAGCGGCAGAGCAAACCGCAGTTGGTGCCATACCAGGGGATGAGTTGCGGGGGTCATCACGGGGTGCCTCCCAGAGAGGAGGACGGAGCAGCATCTTCGTGAAGTAAGTAATGAGCGCCCTCATGACGCTGGTGAGCACACCGTCCGGCCAAGCCACTCCCAGCCGATGCCGAGAAGGGCTCATTCGCAGCGCAGCACCCCACCGAGGCGACACCGCGGGCACTCTGCCCGCTATGAGCGCCAGCCCACGGAGCCGCAGCATCATCACTCCCGGCAGCCGACCCATCGCCGGTACCAGGCTCACGCTTCGTGCAGGCCACCGCATCTGAGGAAACCGCCTCATCCGCCGCCATCTGCCGCGCCAAGGCCAACACAATCCGTGCCACCGCCCGGTGATCCATGCTGCTTTGCCGCACCGGCACCAAGCGCACCTGCCGCGACGAACCAGGCCGACCACCGGCGTAGCGGGCCATCATGAGTGCCTCCTTGCGGGGACGTGATCGCCCTGTTCACTGCCAGTGGGCTGAGAACTGCGACGCCGACGGGAACGTCCTCGCTGCGTTTTGTCGTCGACGGGCCAATTCGGGCACTGTTCAGTCTGACCCATCTGACGACGCCTACCTGTCTGCCGCTCGCTTCTGAGCGGCTCCCTCACCACTCCCGTCGGCTCCGCCACCAGCGCACTGCCAGCCAAGCGGCGGCGCTCACGGCGAGCAGCCCGACGAGCCAGGGCCAGCTGCTTTGCACGATGGCGACGATCCACCTCAGCCCCATCGCGATCAGGAGCAGGCCGACGCCGCATCGCAGCAGGCTGCCGGGCAAAGAACGCCTCGAATCGCTCATCATCACCATCTCCTCGAAGACTGCAAATTGGGTACTTGTCTTGCCACGGCCGACTCATCGCAGGGCCTCCTCGTCAACTCCGTCATCTCTGTCCTTGTTGTTGCCACCACGGCGCATTGCCGCAGGGCGCTCACTGCCGGCCTGGATGGTCGCTCCAGCAGAGGACGCGCCAGGGCGAGAAACGCCAGCCGCTTCAGCCACCGCCGTCTGCACCGGTTCCGTCTGCTCCGCTGTCTTGGTCGGTGTCTCGGCGTCTGCTTCGTGTGCCCACTCGCTATAGCGCGGCACAGCAAAGCCGGGGATACGGATGTCGCTGGTTACTTGGTCTCCCCACACTGCCCAGGGCTGGTTCGACTCTGGCCGGCGGCGGGCAAACAGCTCCAGGTACGGCCCAGGGCTGACCCGCTCGATAATGGCGAACTGCTCAGCCGGCTTGCGCGAGTGCTCGGTGACGGGGGCGTTGAACCAGGTCGGCTGGGAGCGCGAACCCAGTGGCGCTCTCCCTCGGGTGCAGAACAGCAGCTGCTCGGTGGCATTGCGCAGCTGGTAGCGGCCACCCAGGCCAAGGCGGAACTTCACCCAGGTCAACGGGCTACGCACTGTAAAGCCCCAGGCCTCAGCCACCTCATACGCCCTCGGCAGCAAGGCATTCGTCGTCCACAGCCACAGGTGGGCATCACGGGCCGCCAAATGCCCCACCGGCAAAGCCTTGATCCGCGCCAGACTCATCGTCCGGTAGTGCTTCTCACCGCCCTGAAGTGGCCAGGGCGGATCGACCAGGATCGTGGCAAAACCACCAGGCGGCAGGCCAGGGATGGTGGGCGATGAGCCAGCGCCTGGCTTCGTTACTGCGCCAGCCTGCCTGGCCGCCGCACCGTGCCGAGATTCCGCTCCCCCAGCGCCCGCTCGTCTTGTCTGTTTCGTCTGCTGCATGATGTCCCTCCTTTTTTGTTCATACGTGCTATTTGCTTCGGGCGAGCCAGCCGCCAGCTATTTCACGCATCGGCAGCCAGCTGCCCTTATCCCATACATTCCACGAACGCTCGCGTGTTGCAAGGCCTCCGGATTCACTATTGCCAAGCGACGCGACACACCCCATTCTTGAGCCGTTTCTGTGGTGCCACCCCAGGAAACAAAATAGACACACACGCCACTTAGTGGCCACGAAAGTCGGTGCTGTAGTTTTTGCAACAAGCAGGCGAGAATGCTCAGAATGCGAGTGAAGACTGCTGACTATTGCGGTGGCATCCGCACGGTCAGCGGGTCGTCAATGCAGCGCCAGGCTGAGATGCAGACACTCACGACTGCTGCTCGTCCGACCGCGCCGGTCGCTGCTGCGTGCACCGCCTGGGGCGCGGACGGGGCGGGCGACGCGAGGACGAGTGAGCCGGCCAGGTGGGACGGGCCGTGCCAGCCGCCGGCTCACCACTGTTGCCGTCACCATTCGATCCGTCCGGCTCCACCTCAGGAGACGCACCGCTACCACTGACACTGTCGCCACTGCTCTCGTCAGTGACACCGCCACCGCTGCTGGCACCACTCCCGCCATTGCTGGTGTCGCGCCTTCCTCCGGCAGCCTCAGCCGCTGCGTCCCGCACTGCCTGCTCGTTGTCCTGCAGCACCTGGGCCATGGCTGCTTGCATGGCTCGGCCGGCTTCTTGGCGCTGCTGGCTCAGCTCGGTGCCCAGGGCCAGGGCGGCTGCCCAGGATGAGCTGGCCGGGACGCCTACTCCAGCTGCCTTGGCCGCCTGGTGTGCGGAGCGCCAGCTGGCTGCGACCTCACCGGCCAGCTGACCGGCCTGGTAGCTGCTCGGCAACGCGGCAGACAGCGAAAGCGGCGGCTCGCCCACGGGCATCGGCTGGCTCGTTCCGCCGGACGGTGCCTCCCGCCACTGGGCCAGGCCATCGCGCACCCCCTGGGCGAACGCCCAACTGACTGCGCCTACCACCGCCAGACCGATGAGGGCCAGGATCCCGATTACGACCGTCATGATGAAACCTCCGAAGATGAAGAAAGAGAGAAGAAGAGAAGGAACGTGAGGAGAAGGAACGAAGGCGCGAGGCAGGGAGCTTGCCACCGGGCTGGCGGCGTTGTTGGCGACGTTGCGGTACTAGCCCGGCCATCCTGAGCCCCACCGAGAGGTGACAGTCCCACCTAGCCGAGCAGCCAGTGCTGTTGCCGCCTGGTAGTTCAGAGCTGCTTCCGCGCCACCAGTCGCGCGTGGGCTCGTGCTCTGGGGCGGCGACGCACCACAGCGCCCGGCCGCCTACAGCTGCCCGATCCGTTGCCCAGCGCCCAGGGCGTACCCCGTGATGATCGCTTCGTAGAACTGGGCACCGCCGGGGGCGATGCGGGTCTGGGCCTCGGCCTGGGTCACCAGCGTGGCGATGTTGGTCAGGACCTGGGAGGTCAGGAAGGCCCGGGCCTGCTCGGCCTGGGCCGCTACTTCTGCCTGGGCGGCGACCTGCTCGATCTCCCGCCGGGTCACCCGGGCCTGACCATTGCCCAGCACCACCCCCATCCGGGTGCGCTGGGGCGAGAAGAGACTGAGATTGGTAGAAGCCATGAGAGAGGTCCTTTCGAGAAGAGAGGAAGGAAGAAGAGAGGAAGAGAAGACGACGGCCGGGGCAGCTGCTCATCCTGGAGCGGTTCCGCTGCCACCGTCTGAGGTGACACATGCGGCCCGGTGGCCGCCCAGATCACGCCATCTGCCTGCCGCACCGCCCAGAGGGCAATTGCGGTGCGGGCGTCCGGTTGACCTGGCACATCTAGGAGAACCCGCAGCCATTGGCGGTGTCGTGACAGAAAAGTGCACCGTGCCGCATCTGCGCAGTACGGCGCCAAACCAGTCGGTGAGAATAGGGGCCATGAGCACGCCCCCGGAGCCAGCCACCCCGCTACCACATGGCGTCTTCCCCATAGGCGACGCCACGGACGAGGCCGAGCAGCGCGCCACGCTGGAGCAGCAGGTGCTGACCGAGCTGCTGGCCCTGCGCAAGGCCCACGGGCAGCTGACAGTGCAGAAGTTCAGCACCTTCACCACCTTGCGGCAGGTCTGCGGCGGCGACGACCTGCTCGACGCTTTCTTGCTGTTTCAGCGCGAGCTGGCCCGCTACCAGCACAGCGGCCGCAACGAGGCAGCCGCCGCCCTTTCTCTGTCCGCTCTGGCCGACACCGTCCTTGACCGCCTCCAACTCACCGCCGAAGCACTCTCACCCGAGCAGGACTGGCGCGACCAACGCACCGCCCGCCGCTGGAGCGACGCCGGCATGCCGATCATCGCCCGCGACCTGGTCTACTTCGCCCAGGTCGCCGGACGACTCGGCACCGAGACACTCAGCATCCAGCTCGGCGGCAGCGGCACCAGCTTGATGGTCATCATCGACCAGATGACAAGCAGCGACCTACCCGCCAAGGCACCCCTCATCCAGGTCTGGCACTACCCCTCCAGCGATAGCCCACGAGAGCTCACGCTCGATCTAGAGCAGATCGCCAGCCCCCAGGTCTCACGCGACGGACTGACCATGCGCCGCCACCGCCTCGCCCTCGACCTGCCCGACACCCAGGCCGTCGAGCCCGACGACGCCGTCCTGGCCGTATCCATCACCGGCCAGGACGCCCCCATGCGCACCGTCTTCTACCAAGACCACAGCCACCTCACCCCAGGCCTCCACACCCGCATGACCACCTACCGCACCATCGTGATGGTGGAGGTAGCTAGGGATGAGGAGTGAAACCGCGATGCAGGATGGGCGATGCGTCTAAAACGCCTGCATGAAGGCAGTAAAATTTAACAATAAAGGCGAGAATATCAGAGTTGCTCCCCCACAAGAGCAGTGGCATCATTATCTCACGAGAAGTCGGCCCCAAAAAGCTATACGAACTGATGGCTAAATTTGCCGACCGGCAACAAAATTGACGTCGACTCCCCGCCGACGTCACTCCCTGAGGACTACCATGAGAAAAATTGTTGCTTTGATGGCCGCATGCATCTTGGCCGCATCCCTTGCAGCTTGCGATGGTGCCAACAAGAAGATCAACGCCCCAGTCGAGTCTTCTGAGGTAAGCAGCAGCAACTACCAGGACATGGTATCTCAGTTCAAGGGAGCAGGATTCACCAACGTCTCCACAAAGGAGATCGATGACCTGATCCTCGGCTGGCTCACAGAGGACGGCCAGGTCGAAGAGGTGTCGATCGGCGGCAAAACATCCTTCTCAACGAGCGACACCTTCGCGGCGGACGCTCCAGTGGTTGTCAGCTACCACACCTTCCCCAAGAAGGACAAGGGGAGCGCCGAATCAACACCCACTCCCGACCAACCATCCACATCCCCGGCACCTCAGAGCCCCGAGCCTTCACAGGAGCCGTCCCCCTCTCCGTCTCCCACGGCAAGCAACGAGAACATCACGGCCCAGAACAACGAGGAGTTCCGAAGCCTGATTGAGAGCCCACAACCCGATAACGCCACTATCGAACAGTTCGTATCAAAATACAAAGGGCGCACAGTTGAGTTCGACGGAAACGTCGCTAATGTAGCTTCCCACAACGGATACAAGACGAGATTTGACTTCCTCATCTACGCCGGAGACTACAGCACAGACTCTGCGCACGGCCCGAACTTCCAGTTTGCAAACTGCGCATATTACAACCTCCACCTTACCGGCGACAATATCCCAAACAGCATCAGCGCCGGCCAGAACTTGCACATCATCGCCAAGATCGTCGACTTCAACAGCACCCAGCAGCTACTTCACCTGGAACCAATCGACACATCGGCGCGATAGTTTTCATTCAGCCAGATTTAGACAGTTTCGCCCGGCTCAGTTGACCTGGCCGCCCGCGCTTTCGGCTATCAACTCTCCTTGCCGGTCGAGTCGGTATCGGGTGTCGTCGGTGACGATGGTCAGGAGTGTGGGACGCCTGGGTGGGTTGAGGCGGATGACGACGCGGTTGCTCTGGGTGACGTTAAGGAACTTGGTGACGTAGTTGACCGCGTTAGTCCGTACCTGGTCGTCGATGGTGGTGTCGCCGGAGTCGTCCAGGAGGATGACTTCGGTGCCGCGTCGGCGGGCGGCCTGAGCGCTCGTCACGATGCTGGTGCCGGTGAAGAACGGCGCGCGGATCTCGTCGCGCAGCTCGGCCTCGAGCAGGTAGGCCTGGCTGCGTAGCTTCGGCGTTGGTGCTTTGCCGTCGGCGATCTGGGGCAGGAGGGGTGTGACGCGCTGGCGGACGGCTGCCATGCGGCTGGTCATGATGCGGTCGGCTTCCTCGTGGGCGCGCTGCTGCGCCTGGAGCCGGGCGGTTTCTCGCTGGGTGGCGGCGATCTGCGTGGTGGCTCGGGTGGACAGGTGAGCGACGCCGTGCCAGCTGACGAGGGTGAAGTAGTGGCCGAGCATGTAGGTGAAGATCATGAGTAGTGGCCGCCCGGTGGAGAATACCCAATAGATGATGGTCAGTGTGGTGGCGGCACTGCCTGCCCAGGCATACACAGAGCGTCCGCGCATCAGCAGGCCGCAGCTCAGGTCGTTACCAGCGCCGGTGCACCAGGACGCGTAGCCGGGCCAGCCGGTGGTGATGATCTGCGGGAGTACGAGAAAGTTGACCGCACCGATGACGATGACGGTTAACCGCGCTACCCAGCGTGGAAGCAGGGCATCGGGCCAGGTCTTGAGCAGGAGGATGGTTGGGAGTAGCAGCGCGATGAAGCTCAGTGCGGCTGGAGGCCAGTGCCAATAGCTGTGCACGGCGCATTCGTAGACGAGCAGGATGAAATGCACCAGGGCGAGCCCTGCGGCGATGGCACGGGCACCAGCGGACTCCATGGAGGCAGACAGCGACCGCTCCCAGCTGGCTGCTTCGTTCTGGGCGGCTTCTCGCTCGGGTCGTTGTCGATTGGCCGAATCCAGGAGAGGTCGCCATCGCAAGGTGATGCAGGTGCCTTCCCTCGGTGCTGAGTCAACGGTCGCACGGCCGCCGACGTCTTGCATGCGAGCGATGATCGAGCCAGACACACCGTGCCTGCCACGCCCGTCCACAGCAGGGTCGAAGCCGCATCCGTTGTCATTCACCTCGATAGTCACGCCGCAGGCGTCGCTGGTAAGCGTCACCGTGCGCGTCACCGCAGCATCGTCGCCGGCGTGGCGCAGTGAGTTGCGCACGGCCTCCAGCGTGGCCTCGGTGATCGCCTGCGCTACCTCGGGCGGTATCTCGTGCTCGCGGGCGAGAAGGACGTCGGTGCGGATATCGCCAGCCATGGCGCCAACGCATCCGGCAACGTCGTTCAGTAGCGTCCTGGCAGCAACTGGGCTAGCCACTGTTGTTTCTGTGCTGAGTGAGTCGAGTGCCTGGCGGGCGCTATCGCGAAGAGCTTCTCGGTCGGGCAGGCCGTTGGCGACGGCGATCAAGGCTGAGAGGATGTGATCGTGGATGAAGCTGTTGGCCTCATGCTGGGCTCGAGTGCTCGCTTGCTGGGCAGCCAGCTCCACAGCCTGTGTACGCTGCTGGGCACTGCTGGCATCCGAGGTCTCTGCCAGTCGGAGGAGCCAGGTCAGTGCGCCGATGGTGGCCAGGTTGGTTGTCATATCGAGCATGACGTCTTCTACCGAGACGAACTGCAGCTCACCGATCGCCGTGGCATTGACCATGACCAGCAGCGGCGCCATCGCCACCACGAACGTGAAGCGCCACCGCCGCGTCAGCACCACAGCACCTGCCGCAGCGATGACGAAGTACCACCCCAGCATCGGGTGCATCCGCGCCAGCGCGTCGCCCGGCGCCGCAATCGGCAGCAGCCGCGTCGCAGCAAGGACACACGCGACAGCAACATAGACACCGAGAAGCGCTGCGAGCAGGCCGGCCAGCAACCGATCGGCTCTGCGCAGCAAGTCTCGCCGAGGACTCCCACAGCGGCGCAAATAGATCGCGCCCGCCGCCACGCTGGCTATCACCACCGCCAGCCCCACTATCGGTGCCAGGAGTATGGCGGCGGCAATCGGATTCACACCATCGGTAAAGTAGACCGTGGGGCCCGACAGGATGCCAATCTCCAGGACGCCAAGGCCAGCGAACAACGCCACCAGACGGCGCACATGCAGCCGGTACTCACCGAGGCAACTGACTCGCTCAGCGTCCCCGCCGAGGCGGTCAGTCATAGTAGCTCACCAGCCCGTCCTCGGCCGCTCGGCGGAAGAGGTCGACGCGGGTGTCCGCTGGGCGCCCAGCGGCGCGGTACTTGTCTCGGATGCGCGCCACATAGGTGTTGACGGTGTTCTTCGACAGGCTCAGGATCCGGGCCACCGTCTCAGACTTCTCACCCTCCGCGTAGTGCGCCAGGACGTCAGCTTCTATCGGCGCCAGGTAGTCGACGACGAAGTCCTCATCAGCATCCAGCGCCGCTGCCCAGTCCAGGCCGGCACTCGGCCTGCCATCCAGCGCGTCCTGGATCGCCAGCACCAGGTCGCTCGACGGCCCGGACTTACGCACGATCGCCAGCACTCCCCCGGCAATCGCCTCACGCACCAGGATCGGGCTCTCCGCCGACGTATAGGCGATGACGGGCAGACCGCGCTGCTCGATCTCGTGCAGGTTCTGCGTTGGCGTGGAGCCGTCCTCCAGCCGCAGATCCAGGATCACCAGCACCCGGCCATCGGGCCACTCCACATCATGCAGGCTGGCGTACCAGCGCACTGACCACGGCATTCCGGCATCCTCAAACACCAGGCGGCAGCCCTTGGCAATGATGTCGTGGTCGTCAACCACAATGATCGAGCACGCCTGATCCACATTGATCTCCTCATCACTACGCATGATTCAACAACCAAGCCAGCCGACGCAGCTGGCCAGCACCAGCAGACAGATTAGTTACGGAGCGAAGACGTCAACACCCCCACCAGGAGAATCAGCAAACTTTCGCCAACCTTTCAGGCACACCAGACGAGACCTCCCCTAAGAATAAAGCCAAAAACTCTCAGGAAGACACTTCAATCATTGACGACTCAACACCCCACTTTGATACAGATCAATTTCTACCATCTCATCGATTGACCACATTATGAGATGAGAAGCCACTCCAGCACCCTTCGGCGCGCGCACCAGCCTGTAGACGACAGCTATGTCGCACTGAGATTTTCTACTATCTCGGTAGGCACTACTTGTGACACCCTCCAATAACCGAACTTGCTCTCCACAACGCAGGCGCAATACCACACACCAACACCCTTCGGTAGGTCTTACTTCTCAGTCTTAACACTCAGACTGGTCGATTACGCCGCGGTCTCACTAATCTCGGTTTCGCCAAGCGAATGTGAGCCAGGACAGCGCCGGCGCCTGTGCGCAACGATGCGTCTACCACCCGCTTCGCTTTCCTCTCCGAATCCCGAATCGTTGAGTTAGGAACCCTAGAGATGGCATATGAGCAGACGGACGCCGTGGTCGATTACTACGAAGAGTTCGCACTCCACAGAGAAGATTCAACCCAAAAAATTCTCAAGGATCTCAAGAAGGTTCAGCGTCAGTGGCGAACGCTCGGAGTACGCAGTGGGCGAGAAGGCAAGGAAGCCAACGAGAAGCTTAGGCTCATCGAGAAGGCGCTTCAAGTATTTCAGAGCGACGAGTCGCGGCGCACCTACGATGAGTCGTTAAAGCAGGTTCCGAAAGTTATCAAGTCCGAAAAGAAGACTGACTGGATCAACGAGTCATGGAAGTACTACTTCGTTGGTGACAATGGTCCCGCCAAGATTGCAGCCTCGAAAGCCCGCAGTGCAGAGAACGACAATCCACAATGCTACGTCGTGTCAGCGTGGGTAGAGCTTGCCGACGCATGGGGTAGTGACAGAGAGAAGCGGCAGACATACCGAAAGGCCAAGGAGTACGCCGACGAATCGTATGTCCTCGACCTGGAGAAGGAGCACGTTGCCGACGTCAATTTCGCCCGCGGAGTCTGTTTCGCAGCAATCAGTCAGCACGCCAATGCCATCGAATGCTTTCTTCGTGCTCTCCAAGAAGCCAACCCATTTGCATTTTGCGACATTGCATGGAGAGCAGCAATATCATACACAATACTCAAAGAGTACGACAAGGCAGTCGACATCTGCCTGATTGCCCTGAAAGTCGGAGCAGAAATCGACGACGATATACTCCTACACAAGGTCTACCAGTCATGTTATGCAGCCCTAGAGGCAAAGTGCCTGCACTTCCACTTCGGTGTCGATGAAATTACTCGCGCTTACGAAGAGAAGCGTCTCAAAGAGAGTGACGTTGTCAACTCCTTGAACGACTTCCGCAGCATGCACAACCACATCGTTAACCAGAATATTCGGTCACACCTACTGTCGAAGCTATTGAGCTTCATTGAGGCGCACATCAGCCGCCTCGAGCTCATCGAACAACGCATCACTGCAATCAAGAATGCCCCAAGCGACGAGCTCCCCAATACTGACAACCTGAGGCCTGGCGAGCCGCTAGGAGTCGCTTTCTTACTAGGGGCTCTTGCTATCGCAGCCCTTATCGCTATCACAGCCTATTCATTAGAAGATACATCTTTGTATGTAGGACTGCTTGTACCACTAAGTGGAGTAATGATCTACATCGCATCATCAACTAGCCATCAACAGGAACTTGAAAAGTACGAGAAAGCATGCCGCGATGCTTATGAAACTCAGAAGCAGGCTCGGGCCGCTCAGGGGCGCGCGCGGTCACTTGGTGCCGTCGAGATCAAGGTACTTGAGGATCAGTTGCGCGAGATGAAAGCGGACATTGAATCTAACTAAGCAGCATTAAGGAATTATCACCATGGATACACGTGTTGCTGACCAGTTGCGACTCCGAGATGGCCACCTGGACTTTATCGGTCGTAGTCACATCTGGATCGACGATTATGACCGAGCCGACTCGGTACAGTTTGCCCAGTTCGCCATCGCCAATGCCCTGGCCCACACGGCGCCAGGGCAGTTGGAGGTGCTCGTCTTCGACGACGCGCTCAGGGGCATCGCGGCGCCGTTCCAAGAGGTCAACAGTGGCGGGGAGAAGATCCTGCGCCACATCAACGACCTTCAGGAGCTGAACGAGACCATCAAGTACCTGCACGAGCATGTGCGCTCAGTGCTCAACGTCATCCAGGGCCGCACGGAGAGTCTGCTGGACTTCCGCCAGCAGCTCTCACCCAAGGTGGAGGGCTTCAAGTTGGTGGTCCTCTCGACGATCTACGACCTACTGAGCGACGAGATCAGAGACAAGCTCACCGTCCTGCTCAAGGCTGGCCCGGCTGCCGGCGTCACTTTTCTCATCCACTCCATGAAGCTCAATGTCAACAAGGAGATTCTCAACCTGACACAGCTGTGCGATGTTGACGAGCGTACGGTCTATGGCAATGACGGGGCAGCGCGGGGGCAGTTCGACCCACAAAGTGCCGACGACCTCATCTCAGTTAGCCGACACGTCGCCTCGGCGGTCGCCAATGCGCAGGTGGAGCCAGTGGCCTTCAGCGAGGTGCAGCCGCTGGATGCTTCCTGGTCGCAGTCCAGTCGGGACGGCATCAGCTTTGCAGTGGGTACCTATGGGATGTCCACCATCGAGGTCACCCTCGGCGATGAGCTCAACCAGCGCCACAACGCCCTGATCACCGGCGCGGTCGGGCAGGGCAAGTCCAACCTCATCTCGGTGGTGGTGCACTCCCTGTGCCAGCGCTACTCCCCCAGCGAGGTCGAGTTCTACATGCTCGACTTCAAGGAGGGCGTCACCCTCCAGGCCTTCGCCCCAGACCCGCACACTGGTTCCTTCCTGCCGCACGCTCGCGTGCTGGGGCTGGACGCGGACAGGGAGTACGGCGTCAACGTCCTGCGGCATCTCTTCGCCATCTACCGCCAGCGCATGGCCACCTTCAAGGCCGCCGGCGTGCAGAACATCCGCCAGTACCGCCTGGCTGATCCTGAGGCCGTCATGCCTCGCATCGTGGTGGTCATCGACGAGTTCCAGATGCTCTTTGCCGACCAAGATACCGTCGCCACGACCGCCAGCGATCTCATCATCAAAGGTGCCCGGTTGTTTCGCGCCTGCGGCATCCACTTCATCCTGGCCTCCCAGACCATTGGCAGTGGCGGCATGCTCGGGGGCACCACTGGTCAGGCACTGTTCGCTCAGATCCCGGTGCGTCTGGCCCTGAAGAACTCCTTGGCGGAGTCCCACGCCACGCTCGGCCTCAAGAACGATGCCGCCAGCCACATCAGGTCTCGAGAAGCCATTGTCAACCTCGACTACGGCGAACTGTCCTCCAACCGCAAGACCACCATCGCCTACGCCGATGACGGCATCCTGGCCGAGCTGCGCACCGCCTGGTGGCAGCAGGCCCAAAGCGCCGTCACCCCACCAGAGGTCTTCGAAGGCGAACACCGCCTCAGCCTTCACGACGACGAACGCTTCCTGACGAACCTGCAGAGCGGGCACGCCATGCTCGGCCGCCGTATCACCGTCGGCGTCGCGCCACTGGCAGCGGATTTCTCCACCGACATTGGCCGCAACCTGGCCCTATTTGGCACCGGCCCAGGCCACACCATCTTGCTCAACGCAGCGCTCTCCCTCCTGCACAGCACACCGTCCACCGAGATCATCGTCCTCGATCTTATCGGCGACTGGCCGTCACCTGCTCGCGACGCTATGCGCACTGACTTCGAGCAAGAACTCACCAAGCTTGGCAGCATTTACCGCCTTGTCGGCAAGCACCAGGCAGATGCACTCATCGACGAACTGGTCGAGCGAGCCGCATTCACAACCGACGATGCCAGCGCGCCACCGGTCTACATCATCGGTTTCGGCCTGGAGCGGTGGCGCAGCGACGCCACCAAGATCAAGACGCTCTTCGCCAATGGTCCGCTGGCCGGCATCCACCTCCTGGGCTGGTGGAACAAGTACTCCTCCTTCAAAGCCATGGTCGGGCTCGGCGGCGACAACAACTTCGACATCCGCATTGCCATGCACCTCGACCATTCCTCAGCCCGCGAGGCCTTCAAGCAGCCCATCCTGCGCTGGACACCGCAGGACAACCGCGCCCTCGTCTGGGACAGCGCCACCATGAGCAACCCACAGCTCGTCATCCCGTACAGCCGCATCAGCTGACTGGATGCGCCGCTCCACCAGGCTCAATATCTCCCGCTCTCCACCGCCGCGTCGAAAGGTACCCGCACTATGTCGCTCGCCGACGTCCTCGCCACCGTCGAGTCCATCAAACAGCAGATCGAAGACCAGCTCTCACAGATCGCCAGCTTCAAGACCAAGACCGAGGACTCCATCACCCTCGTCACGTCCGAGCTGCACGGAAGCAACAGCAACCACGACCAGCGCATGCTCGCCGCTCTCAGCCAGGCGCTCGACAGCCTCGGCGGTGCCGAGAGCGCGCTCAACGCCTCTGCAGACGGCTGCCAGCAAGTCATCAACCTCTAAGACACGAAACAGGAGCACCGCCATGCCCGCCCTCGCCAACGTCGTCGCAGCCGCCCAGCAGATCGGCAGCAACGCGACCCAGCTCAGCACCGGCACCAGCGCCACCGCCCAGTCCTTGTCTCAGAAGGCAGATGAGCTGCAGTCCGTCACCGCGCCCTCGCAAACGGGTGAGAGCGCCGCCCAGCAAGTCCGCACTGCCAGCCAAGCTCTCGAGAGCTGCGCCGCCGCCATGAGCCAGCTCAGCTCCGCCGTCGACGACTTCGTCCAGCACGCACAGCAGTAGCCCCTCATGCCAGAAACCATTAGCGAAGAGGAAAAGCTGGAGCTTATCCGGCAACTACAGGATGCCCTCAACCTAGTAAAAAATGCCGACACCAGTGCTCACGATGTGGCCGCAATTACCCACAGCGCCGCCGACGGCCATCAACTCACCGAGGTGATGCTGCAAGAAATGACAGCAGCAAGAGACTATCTGAAGTCGTGCGCCGATCAGATCGAGTACGCGATAAGCAATATCGAAGCAATTCCACTTGACCCACCCCCAGACGACTAGCACCAAGGACAGCACGCAATGTCGCACAACTTTCAGGAAGTGATTAACGAGCTACATCGAGGCCGAGATCTACTTACTTCGACCAGCGGCACACAAGGAAAACTCGACGACCTTAGCGCAGTTATCAGTGATGTTTCCAAGCAACTATCCAAATACTGCAGCGACGCCGCTCAGGATGCCGCAGAGAACCTTGCAACAGCACAAGGCTTTATATCCAACATCACTGGAGGTTGTACTGTAGTATACAGCAACGCCAACAAGGAACTAATCATCAACCTCCATGGAGAATCCAATCTTGAAGGACAACCCCCGGAGGCCCAACATCACGGAATAAGTTCGCAAACAACAAGGACTGCCGACAATAACAGCATAGAAAGAAGTCAAATCTCGAATTCAATCAACCTAGTTGAGGCCGACGGCCGCGACACCAAATCTAGCTGCGCGGACTCAGCCGGCGCAATAAAGCGCTCCACCGACCCCATTCCCCCAACAAACGCCTTAGACGATAAACGAAGCGAACTCGACGACAAAGAAGACTACCTTAATTTTGAACAACATAATGACGTACTTGAATTATTTAAAGATAGAGATGAGGCCATTCAAGTTCGCAATGAAAAACAAGATACGCTAAGAAGGCATCTACCTCCAGGAATAACCATTAAACATTGCACCCGAAAGAAGATAAGTAAAACGCTAGACCGATTACGCCTACGCTACGGCGATGACATGGTAGACAAAATCAAACAACTCGCTGACGACCTGTCCTACTCCCGAGGGATAGTCTGCAAAATTAGCGCCAGAATAGGAGAGGTTGGCGGAGAAAACTACGTGACAAACACAAAAAAACTATTGGTCTTACCATCATTTCTTGCATCCAACACAAAAACGCCCGGAAAATTCAGAGTAGATTGCGTGGCAACAAATAAGCTTCGCAATATAGTGTTCATTGTCGAATACAAAGGAATCGGCGCAAGAACGAATCGAACTCCAGTGAAAACGGAATTCTTTGGACGCAGGCCGCAAGGAACAGTAGAGTACGCACAGGATCGCTTACTAAAAGATGACCGTGTCGCGGAAGAACTTTACAAAGACACTAAAGTATGCGAGAATTTCTACCGAAACAAGATCAACTTTGCAGTATTAGTAATATCGACCTCGAAGAAAGGAAAACCTCGACCACAACTCGAAATACATTTTGGTAAATTAGATCCGCGCGTACACGCTAGACTGAAAAATAAGATAGATAATCTAAAACAACGGAGATCATAAATAATATGTCATCACCAAGTAGCAACATCCAGCCTTCGCGAGCAACTGAGTACAAGGGCTCGGATGGTAGTGTAATCAGAATGTTTGACCATAAAGAAGCGATGAGAGTAATCCTCGCTTGGGCGGACCATGACTGGCCGATGACCAGACAACAGGCATTCGAGCTGCGAGATTCATTGGGGTGGCGCCTTGGCCCTGAAGGCAGAGGATTTGTCAGCACAGTTCAAGTTGGTAGCGAGCGAGATGGATCCATTCTCTTCGATCACAGAATGGAGTATTTTAGCTCTATAACGATACCATTAACAACTAAGATTCCTAGCAAATTGGAGAAAGAATTTGCACATAAGCTTGATGGCCTATATTCTGCGTGCGTGAAGTCTATGCAATCAAAATTTGGTAGAGGTAAGGACGATTCGGATGATACAATACTACACCATTCTTGGTACCTTCCTTCAAAGGCGTATGTCTCCATAGGCAGGTTCATTGACAAGACAGTTTATGATAATACAGACATCCGTTATACCGTAAGCGTCACAATAGAGTCTCCTGCAATGAAGGATATAACCGACGCAGAAGATGCCTACTTCGAGTACTTTGGGCCGGACGCGCCGTAAATTTTGATGCCGCACTTAACCAGTTAGTTCTGACTATCGATATGTTATCGAGAATATTTTGCTCATTTTGGGTTGCTGACCATTAACCGATGAATAGCATACCGGTGATGCATCTGACTGTTCAGTAGAGTCAGACAGGTACATGCTGCTTTCGTTCTAGGTTCTAACTTTGAAAGGCATTCTCATGTCTATTTCTCAGTCCTCCGTTACCATCGACTACTACCAAGAATTCGGCTTCAAACGGAAAGAATCGACAGATCAACTACGCCAAAATATTGAGCGCGTGCGTCGACAATGGCGACAGCGAGCTTCTCTCAGTGGAGACAAGGGTGCTGAGGCAAGCGAGAAGCTCCGCCTCCTGGCAGACGCCGCTCTCGTCTTCCAAGACGATGCGTCTCGCGAGGCGTACGACCAAGCACTTCTGTCGCAGCCAGTTGACGATAGCACACCCATTGACTGGATCGCCGAGGCACGCAAGTACTACTTCGTCGACGATGACGACGCCGCCCGAGCCGCTGCCAGCAAGGCCAGGGCAGTACATGGCAACGACCCGCAAAGCTACGTCATCTCAGCCTGGATCGAGCTCCGCGAAGGCTCACGAGCGAATGGTGAGAAAGAGCAGCGCAATCACTACAAACGCGCGCGAGACCACGCCAGCAATGCCTACATCCTCGACACCCACGAAGAGAACGTAGTCGACGTAAACTACGTCCGCGGCGAAGCATTCCGGCTGCTCGGCAAGCACAAGAAGGCAGTGGAGAACTACGAGCGCGCCTTTGAAGCCGTCGAAGCCAGCGTTCCTTCCGACATGGCATGGCGGGCCGCCTACTCGTACGTCGGCATCGACGACTGCGATGCTGCCATCGAGCTCTGCTTAGAAGCACTTCACCATAAGGACGACTTGGATGCCGAGACGATGGAGTATGTGCAACATGCGTATTACTACGCAATTGAGCATGCGTGCTTTCCGTTTGCCAATGAAGTAGACGAAGACGACTACATTAAAGACGTGTACCAGTTCCAGGAGTATCGTCCCTTTGAGGACAATTCAACTGCGCCGCTGCAGGAGTTCCGGAAGGAACTATCTCGCCTCGATTCGAAAGAAATACCCGAGAAGTACTCAGGCAACGCTCGCACATTCCTCCAACTCAACATTCAGAGACTGGAGTTCATGCAGAAACGCATAGAATTACTTGACGCAGTACCGACGGTATCAGACGAAGATCGCGAATTGCCAAAGGTAGCTAATGAACCGAACCCTATAATTTTACTTACCGCGGGAGTTCTGACAATTATTTCAGTGTTCGCTAGCTACGTTGCGCCACAGATACTTAACCTCCCTATCATGATGGCGCTAATTATCGGCCTGCTCATAGTCTTCATGATCTGGCTCGCAGTTTATCTTAGCAGCAAAGACGAGAGGAAACGGGCAGAGAAGCAATTGAAGGAGAAAACGAAGCAGGCTGATGAAGCCTACAAGTATGCGGACAATTATGGCCTTGGTCAGGTCAAGGATATAACGGAGAAACTGCGGCGAATGAAGCAGTAAGTCACTTACGTGAGTGCTACTTAGGGGAAACTTTTCAAAGGGCAGATAGCGCACTATTTTACATCCCTCCACCTATTATGTTATCCTCAAAACATAAAGCATTTAACGGGCAAAGGAGGTGCTCATCATGCCGTCTGCCTATTCTCAAGCTGAATACCTTGCGTCTCTTCCGCGGCAGGTTGAGATTCCTCCTACGACGCCAGAGCGCTACATCACTGGCCTCTATGCCTTGAACCTGGCTGCGCCGGAAGGTACTAGTGGGGACTGGCATGATGTCTTCCACTGGCAGGACGGTACTGAGCAGCCACGCCAGGTCACCCTGGCCGGTATGGGAGACATTGAGACCACATCGATCTACGGTGGTCTTGGCATCTACGAGGGCAAAGACCGCTTGGTAGCCCAAGGCTTAGACGTTCCTGCCAGTATGCAGCGGGTCTACATCGCCAACCACTCACGGGCCATCTTGGACTTGCTCTACCGCTCCCTCCATCGTTGGGGACGCGTCCTCAACCTGACTGGTGCCACTACTGACTGGCTTGACAGCAGAGAGCAAGGCGAGCAGCTCCTCGAGCAGGCCACCTTGCTTGAGCCAGCCTTCCATCCAGCTGCCCAGGATGAGCTACGCCGCTGGATTGCTGATGAAGCACGTACGTTGAGGGCGGTGTATGGGTGATGAACCACCAATACCACCACACCAGCACTCGCCAGAGGCCCACCTACCAGGGCCGTTTGAGCACTACCCGTTCACGCCAGAGCAGGCACGCCACGTCGCCTTGATGCGGGCCATTGCTCAGGAGCTGACCAGTCATACCGGTGACGCTTTCGTCCTCAAGGGCGGCACCGCTTTGCTTCTGGCCTATGACCTGCCACGCTTTTCCATCGACCTCGACTTCGATGGCCGTAGCCCAGCCATCGACCTGACCGAATCCATCCAAGCTGGTGCCGCGGCCGCCCAGCTGCCCGTCCACAGCCTGCGCGACGCCAAGCACACGCCCACCGTGCACCGCCAGATGCTGCACTACCGCGACGACGTCATGCGCCCGCTCAAGATCGAGGTCTCCTACCGCCAGGCCCAGCAGATAGACGAAGACGACGTCACCACTATCAACGGCATCCGCACCTACCGCCTGGAGAAGCTGGCCTCACTCAAGATCGACGCTCTGGTCAACCGCACCAAGGCCCGCGATATCTTCGACACCAGCTTCCTGCTCCATCGCTACCCCGAGGCCATCAGCGACGACGACCTGACCCGCATCGACCAGCTCATCGACCTCATCGGCCTCAACGACCTGGAAGCCATCATGCAGGACGACGACATCCTCAACCGCTTCGACCTCACCCACGTCGCCGTCAGCCTCGTTGAGAACGTGCTGAAGATGAGACGAGATCGAGGAGGGGGATAGGGAAACATGGGACGACGAATACTCGCGGCCTTAGTCGCCGGAGTGACTTTGCTGTCCGTTATGGCGCCGTTACTTGCGCACGACTTAGACTAGCCTCGATCTGCTCTATCCGCTTCGAAAGCGACTCAAAAAAACACCTTCAACTCTATGGGGAGCAGATCTTTAATAGACTCCTTCAGCTATCAATCACAGCAAAGAAAGGGGCTCAGTTAATATAGGATACTGGGCGCAGGTCCTCATCAATCATGCGGGTCGAAACTATAACTTAGGACACATAAATAATCTTGCCAGGTCACATTCTGTTATCAACCGATCTTTATATTACGCCGCAACGACTAGCAAACTCTCTGACTTTTCTCTACAATGCTGCCTGTGCCTGACAACAGAGCAGTCATAGGTGACGTCTATTGGGTTGACGCGCAAGCAACGCCTCACCCACCCAGGGTCGGTAAGCCAGCTCGTCCTATGGGCTGCGTGGCAGAGCAGCCGCGTGACCCTGTGGTCTGGACAGCAGTCCCTCGTCTCTCTAGCGACATCTCGCCGCGAGCTGACGTGGCGTCACGGGCAATGCCCGAGATCTCACCGACTCGATTGGAGCGTGAGGGAGCCTGGTCAGTACGCTGGATACACTCGGTCTACAAGTCGGATACGGGCAAGCGAGGTCTGTGCGAGTACCTGGGCGTACTGCCCGCCGACGAGAAGCAGAAGATGATGGATCTGTATCGGAACCGTCCCAAGCCTCGTTACTGACGCTGTAGAACGTTCACCCATTCCCCTCCCTATGTGACAACAAGGAGCGCACACATCATCATGACCACAGTCACCCCCGGTGACGTCTGGACTCTCCGCTGGGATGGCACTGACCTCGCTACCGCGATGGTGGTGCAGGCTCATGACTCCTTCGCGGTAGTCTGGCCAGTCACCAGTGCCTCCCATAGCTCTCCGCCAGCGCTTGCCATCAAAGACGAGCATCGGTCTCTGGGAGCTGCGCTGTGGCCGACTCGCCCGACGGGCATCGGCAACCACCTTCTTGGCACCCGCCTTGGCACGCTCCTTAGCCAGGATGCCATCGACATCATCAGCGATGAGATGGAGGATCCAGAAGCAGAGCTGACAGTCCTCCCGCTTGCTACTGGCGCGTACGACGCAGATGCTGACCGAGCCTTCATTGAGGAATGGAACGGCTACTGCTTTCATACCGGGAAGCCAGCTGGCCAGCACTGGCTACGTACCGACAAGCTCACAAACTCCAGGGATCTGGCCAATGCCCTCAACCTCGACGTCGTGCAGACGCGTACCTACTGGGACGGCGTCTCGCCACTAACAGATGAGCAACTGACAGCGTTAATCCAGACCACTGGCCTGAGCCGCGAAGACTTGACGGGCCCAGACCCATACGCCACCGCAGAAGCGCACCTCAGCTCGCCAGCCTTCAAGGAAGCCGTTGAAGCGCGAGTTGCTGAGACTGGCTTGAGTGAGGAGCAGGTCAGAATGGCTACGAGAGAAGAGTTCGCTCTGGCAGCTCGGGACGACTCCGCAAACCGTATCGATGAAAAGCTCAGAGACGCGCTCTCCAGGGTCGATGATCCGTGAGCACCTGGGATGATCTTGCCGCTAGTCGCGACACAACAGCCATCGCCCACCAGCTCATCGAAGAGTGCACACAACTGGACATTGCAGCGCTGCGAAACGACCCGATTGGCACTATCGATCGATACCCTGGTATCAAGCTGGTCTATGCACCCCATGCCGATGCCGGATGCGGCAGCGGCTACTATCGCCCGGATCCGCCAACCATCTATCTACATTCCTCCTCATATCGACGCAACGCGTTCACCGTGCTGCACGAACTCGCACATCATCTCCAACGCTACCACATCGAGTGGGGCTTCCACTTGATGGATATTCGCGATACCAACCACAGGTTGCGCATCGAAGAGATGGTTTGCGATCGGTTTGCCGCCGAAGTGCTCCTTCCAGCTGAACGGATTTCAGACGATGCTCTGTGTCACCCCGCAGACGCCATGGCCGGCTTGTATGTTAGCTCCAACTTGTCGCACTCTGCCGCCATACAAAGCGTTGCGGCTAGTTTGCGGCCACAAGCTCGCTGGATTCTGTGTGTTGTTGACCCCTGCGGCGTTGTTACAACATCGCAAACCAGTTACGGCCAGCATCCACCACCCAAAGGTGTAAAGCAGCCAGAACTAGCCGCCATCGCAGAAGAAGCCGCAGACCGCCCCGTCCGAAGGTCGCTACCAAACGCATTCACGTACTTAACTGGCGCAACCTTGACAGATATGTGGGCAGAGGCCTGTCGCGACCACGAAAATCGCTACACCTTCATCGCCATGCGGCCAGCTAAGCGATTCGGCATCAGTGAAGTTGTTGATGAGCGATTTGTCTGCAACAACGTATCTTGCGACAAGGAACTCGATTCTACAAGGAATCTAAGGCGATGCCCGCGTTGCAAAGAGCCAAAGTGCCCTGAATGCAACACCTGCGGATGTGACACTGGGAATACTGACGACAAATGTCCGAACTGTCAATGCATCCTCACACCATATGAAGTCAACCAGGGGCATGACTGCCCCTGGTAGCACACCATCTGCAGGATTACCTTCCCAACTACTCCAACGGTAATGAAAGAAACGAAATGAGTAATCTGGGCACTTATCAACTGATGACTACTCTTGCTAAGAAGGTTGGCGGACCGAAGGTATTGGCCTGTGGACTTGCTGTATTAGGATGGGCAGTTGGTCGCAGTGGAGAGGCTGGCGCCAAGGCTATTGTCAATAAGTTCAGGAACGCTCCGCACACAAGTTCGGACTATCAGCACCTTCGGGAAACCTTCGCTGTTACGGCTACGACTGAACTTGCCGAGGGACTGATTTTGAATGAAGGTTCGACCTTCCATGTCCTTGAACGAGATCAAGACTCAGTTCTTATCGCCGTTCCTGACGATAAGAACAACCCCTATTTCGTGTCGGCTGAGAAACTTTCGAAGATTTCGAACTATTCACTGGGGACAGAAGCACCCAGAGAGGATGATACTGCAGTTGACGACATCCACTCTTGAATTTTGACAGTCTACCCAGAACTGTTCTAGCCAAAATGTTGATGTCATACTAATCTCGCCAGCCGTTATGACAGCATCCTGCATGCTTGCCATAGGCTTATGATGCTGTTCATTTTCTTCGCAACTCCCTCGCTTCCCTGCGAACAAAGTTATCGATAATTTCTTTATCGCTTTTCTCATCTATTTGATTGAGTGAATACCTAAAACTGATATTCTTATCGGATTGGAACCACTCGTACAACTTGGGTCGGAGAAATTGAGTCTTCTGCGAGTTAAACGGCGACCTCTCCGCCGGATCACCATTGGCTTTCAGGCCGTCTCTTTTCACACCGATGCAGTATATCTTATCGAGATCCTGGGAATCTGATATGTCTAACTGGCGCAGTATGACCTTTTTCTGGTCGTTGCGAACTTCCACTATGTCGCGTGGAGTTATCTGACCAAACTGCTTACTAAATTGTTGAACAATATCTCCGTAATTTGACTTGTCTTCGATTCCGAAGAAATTCCTGAATTGACTTCTGTCCGCAATATAAATGCGAAGGACATTTGCCCATGTTGACAGCGACTCGGAGAGGTTAGACTTTTTCATGAAGCGTAATGCAACGAGAGCACGGCGATCTGGCTTGGAAACACCCTTCACGTAATCCATGACGGTAACATAGTAGCCCTGTTTTTTGTAGACAAAATCGAAGCATGTCACTACCCATCCACGCTCTCTCATGGCATTACGTAGCGGTTTTAGATTCTGCAGGAGATAGCTCATCGCAACCTCTTTGTTGTGCTAGTCAGCGACGCGGCCGATAATAGCGAGTAATCTGCAGCAATATCAGGTAGTGCTGCAGATGCTGACAAACATCAGCAACCCCGCTCTCCCATCCCCTTCAACCCTCCACTACCTCTGCAGGAGCGTCAGAGGCTCCACCCCAATCTGCTCTGCCATCTTCTCCAGGCTCTTGAGGGTGAGGTTGCGTTCACCGCGTTCGACTCCGCCCATGTAGGTGCGGTGGACGCCAAGGACGTCTGCGAAGGCTTCTTGGCTCAGGCCTCTCTCCAGCCGGTAGGCACGCAGGTTCCTGCCCACCGTCTTCTGGAGATCGCCAACAGCCACATCCCTCAGCCTGGCCACCTGCTACTTGAAGGTCTACAGACTGATGAGTAGCATCAAGGTCACGATGCCAACCGAACAGCGGGGAGGTGAGAGCGATGAGCGGTGGCGACTGACTGCAATCCATCAGGCTGCCTCATGGTGCTCGGCGTCGTGGGGCAGCTCTGATTCGAGCGTCCAAGTCACCGCAAAGCCAGCCTTGGCCAGCAGCCAGCCAGGCATGTCGAGCGATACGACGCGGCTGCTGACGGCATTCGGCGAACGATGCACCCGCGCTACCTGCGTGGCCGCAACGGTGTCGGTGATCATCATCTCGGCGATCGCGGTATCTGTGTAGTCGACACGGAGTGAGAGCCCACGCGCAGGCTGGGGCAGCTCCACGAAGAGACGGTGGCCCCACGACGGGGTGACGACACGGAGTAGCTGCCGAATCCTCACCGGCTCACCGCTCTGCGCTGCGTCGTCCAGCTGGACACGGTAGGTCTGGCCAGTCGCCTGGACGGTGCGGCGGATCGGCTGTGGCCGGCCATCGACGGTTAACTCAAGCAACTCGTAGGACTCCTGGCGGCGTGCGTCCATGCCAGGGCGTGGTGCCATGAACCAAGTAGAGGTGGCGGGGATGTCGCCGCGCAGCGCGTTGTACGCCGCCCGATCGGATACGCAGGCAAAGCGGCGCTCACTTCCACTGGGCACAGTGGTGTACTCCCACTCCACCGTCACGTCGAGCAGAGGAGTACCTGCGGTACTCCTCTCTACTGCAGTAGAGAGCCGAACGCGCACCGCCACGTCGTACCACTGCTCGGCGGCGCGGATGGCTTGGTCGCGGATGTCGGCATAGATCTCGCGAGCGAACTGCTCATCGCCCAGTCGCTGCGCCATGATGGCCGCCGCCGCATCGTCGAGCCGCTCGGGCGTAGTCAGGCGAGCCAGCTCTGCCGGGTGGCAGGCAAGGCCCTCGCACAGGACACTCCACAGCTTGGCCGGCAACAGGTCAATAATGGCTTGCTGGGTGCGCTGGATGGCGACGTCCTCTTGGTCGCGCCGGTAGGAGTAGTCCAGGATGGTGGAGACCAGACCAGCCCCAAGCAGTGGGCCACCGACCTCATCCAGCGGCAGATGATGCAGCCAGCTCCAGTCGCCCAGGCTCAGCGTCGCCAGCCAGGCGTTGAGCATGATGAGCAGAGTACCGATTAAGGTGAAGGAGACGGCCAGCAACGCTGCTTTGGTCTTGAGCAGCCGACGATACAGTGGCAGTACATCTTTGCTGGCCATGAATAGATATAGTATAGCAAAATGCAGACACAAAGAGCAAACGCGAACAGTATTGCCTGAGCGCCGCAAGTGGTGCGCAGATGAGTCGGCCAGCAGGGTGAGATACCGCAGACAATCCGCCCACAAAGGATGTCGCCAGAAGGGCGCCACGCATACAGCACATCCCTACATTTGCGCAGGTCAGCGCCAGTTTTGAATACGACACAAATAAGCGTCTCGACGTTGTTTGCGCACCCACTTTGTGTTTAAATAGAAGTATGACAAATGAAGAACTCTCACAGCAAATTGCGGCACTCACAACAACCGTAACCGAGAAATTCAACGAGATCGATGGACGTCTCGACAAGCTGCAGGCAGGGCAGGATGACCTGGTCACCAAATACGACAGCCTGAAGGCAGGGCAAGACGACTTGGTCGCCAAACATGCTGATCTGCAAGTTGGCCTGGATGATCTGCGCATCAAGTACGGCGAGATGAACGAGAAGCAGGGTTACATCGTCAATGCACAGAAGACCATCGCCAAGATGCAGGCTGACCTGCAGCACACCGTGGAAGAGCAAGGTGCCAAGCTGGAGGAGGACTTCACCGACATGAAGGCGACGCAGGCGAGTATCCAGCACGACATCGCACGGATCAACCGCAAGATGGTCGTTGAAGCCGGCGTGCGCGACACGATGCACGAGAGCGTCTTCTCCACACAAGACAGCCACTACCGCGACCTTGACCGTCGCCTCCGCCTGGTGGAAGCCCACTTTCCCGAACTAGGGCAGCAGGGAGCGTAGGTGCTGCTGGAGCTGTTTCAACAACGCGCGGCTTTGGTGTCCATCAGCCGGCCAATCGCCCACCTCAGCCGCTGCGCCGTCTCGGGGCTGACGTCCAGCCCGTGGTGGCCATCGCCGAGGTAGAGCCACTCGTCCGCTTCACCGGCGTACTGGTAGCGCACCAGGTAGAGCTCGGTTGGCACTGCCGATCGCTCGGGCACATCGTCGCTGCCGTGCCCGCGCTGGGGGACGACGCCCGCCACGGGGAGATGAGCACTCTCGTGGACGACACCATCAAGCTCATCGCTCGCCACATCATGGTTGACGGCGCACCACGCAGGGCAGCGCTCCACTTCACCTGCTGGCTGCTCAGGCCGCATGCTGCCACCTCTCCCCCAAACACCGCCTGCTTGCACGACCGCAGCCAACCGCAGCGCAAGGCACGAAGGCCAGACCAGCGACAGCAGCCAACGGAGAACAGCGATACTGGACTGAGAAGCAGGGAACAGGGAGCAGTTGGCCACCGCCGACCATCCACTCCCCCGCGTCCATCTCCTTACACCCCAGTGATACGTGCCAGTACCAGTATGTCCATGTACTGTCCATCCACCAGGTAGCGCTGCGTCAGCCGGCCTTCTTCGACGAAGCCGAGGCTGCGGAAAAGGCCAAGCGAGGCGCCGTTGCCCGCCAGGATCCATGCCTCCAGGCGATGCAGTCCCAAGTGGCCAACCGCCCAGTCGATGACAGCCCGACTGCCCGCCGCGCCATAGCCCTGGCCCCGATCGCTCGGCCGCCAGATGCAGATGCCTACCTGAGCAACGCGGCTGCGCCAGTCGATAGCATGGATCGAGGCCTCACCGACCAGCCGCCCTTCGCTATCCGCCAGGACGAAGCTGTAGGCCGTGGCCGGCTGCGGGCCCGCTGTATCGGCGATCTTGCGGCACAGCTCTGCGCTGCTTCTCGGCCGCCAGTAGGGCGGGCCATACTGCGCTAGCTCTGGCCAGTCCGCGCACGCCTCGAGGATGGTGGAGATGTGGGCCTCAGATAGCGCCTGGAGAGTGATGACCATGGCGTCCCTCCCCTCTGCTACCGCGCATCGTCTGCCGCCCGCTCGGCTTGATGCTACTCATCAGTCTGTAGACCTTCAAGTAGCAGGTGGCCAGGCTGAGGGATGTGGCTGTTGGCGATCTCCAGAAGACGGTGGGCAGGAACCTGCGTGCCTACCGGCTGGAGAGAGGCCTGAGCCAAGAAGCCTTCGCAGACGTCCTTGGCGTCCACCGCACCTACATGGGCGGAGTCGAACGCGGTGAACGCAACCTCACCCTCAAGAGCCTGGAGAAGATGGCAGAGCAGATTGGGGTGGAGCCTCTGACGCTCCTGCAGAGGTAGTGGAGGGTTGAAGAGTCGGCTCACCCACCGAAAGCGGCAGCATTTTATCGACGACACATTCAATTTCAAGCAGCTACACGCTCTGACGAGTTTGTTGAATGTTGATCGAGTTGCAAAACTGCAACCTTTAACTGTCAGCACACTCACACAAAACACCACATCTCACCCCTAAACGTTCTACGCTCACATAGGCGCATACCTTGCGCGGAAACCTAGGCGAACATGTATAGAAATGCTACTATGATAAGCACTATACATAACACACATGGGGTACAAAATGCGAGTCGAATCCGCACACATTAAAGGTTACCGTCTATTCGAGGACGAAACCATATCATTCGACGAATCAACCACAATTATCGTCGGCCGCAATAACAGCGGCAAGACTTCATTCGTTGAACTGTTCTACAAGTTCTTTGGGTCAGGCAAGCCGGCCAAGTTTAGCGTCGATGACTTCTCAAGAAAACAGTACAAGTCGTTGCAAGAAGCCGCAGACGCGTGGCAACAATCTCACAATTCGGCAGGCGAAGAGTCACAAGACACTCTTGAATCGCACGAAAACGAAGCGTTCGGCAAGCTTCCTGAGATCACACTCGAAATCGAATTCTCATACAACGACGACGAATCAGCAACCCCGTTGGCAGATCTGATCTTGGATCTCGATCCTGAGCGCCATGATGCGCTTCTCTCCTGTAGGTACTACATCGAAAAACCACAAGAGTTCTTAACTGACTTCGAAAAGTCTCGTCATGACGACATAATAGAATTTGCTCGTCGACGAATGAGTCATTTTACGTGTGAGTACGCCGCAATTGACAAAGAGGATCGCAGCAATCGCCGCTCTTTGCAACTAAGCGACGTCTACAAAGCACTCTCTTGTGACTTCATCTACGCGCAAACGCTGTTCGACGATACGGCACTGGATAAAGGACATGGACTGTCCAAAGGGTTTGAGCAGTACTACAACAAAATCGCAGACAACGAGGAAACACTTGACCAGTTAGAAAATGCTATCGAAAGCATATCGAAACAGCTTGATAATGAATATGCAACCCTATTCAAGTCGATCTTCGACGATCTCAACACATTTGGTGTTAACGGGATGTCGGCTCTTCAAACAGTGGCGGTAAGGTCTTCGTTCAAACCCGAAACTTTGATGAAGGACAGTACCAAAGTCTTCTACCAAGACGAGACGGGTCAGTACCTCCCCGAAGCACATAATGGTCTCGGATTCACAAAATTAATCTTTATCGTACTCCAGTTCGTATCCTTCCTTAAAGCGCACGAAGAGAAAACGCCTATCACCGGCACTAGCTTGATATTAATTGAAGAGCCAGAGGCACATCTCCACCCACAGATGCAGTCGGTATTCATTCGCAGTGTTGCCAAATACATAGAGTCTAAAAAATGGGACGCCCAACTGGTAATTACGACTCACTCGTCTCACATCATAGCCGAAAGTGGGTTCAAGGGGATTCGTTACTTCAAGGCAGGCAGCCAAGCAAGGTTGAGCGGTACTGTAGCCTGCAATGAAGGCGGCGCTTCCTTGCAGATCAAAGACCTCACTACTTTTAGGAACGAGCTGAAAGACAACAACGAAGAAAACACAGTTCGCTTCCTTGAGCAGTATATGGAGCTGCGCAGATGCGACATGTTTTTCGCCGACAAGATAATCCTCATCGAGGGGACGACTGAGCGCCTGCTGTTGCCCAAAATGATAGAGAAGGTGGACGCCTCAATGGGCAATACAAACTCGCCGCTTGCCCACAGTTATATTTCGGTCATAGAAGTTGGTGGCGCCTACGCCTCTAAATTTCGTGAGCTACTGCAGTTTTTGGAGGTGCCGACATTGATTATTACCGACATCGACTCCATCGACCCGAACAATAGCAACCAGAAATGCAAGACGTCAACTAGTGATGCTGTCACATCCAACACAACGCTTAAAAGCTGGCTTCCTAAGCACAAGAATATTACAGATCTCCTAGATAAAAACACGCTAGAGACGCAGCTCGAAAGCAATAATGTCCGTGTGTGCTATCAAACTCCTGAGGAGGACGGAACGACAGTCGGTCGAAGCTTCGAAGAAGCCTTTATTCTTGCCAATGCAGAAATATTCGAGAAGCAGGCTTCAGAGACGTCTCACGCCAGCAAGTTTCGTCCCGACAAACACCGTTACTACACAGCTGTAGAAATTAGAGAGCAGTCTTACGACATCGCAGGAAAAGTCACCAGCAAGTCGGACTTCGCCTTTGATATTCTAATGCTCAACGACTGGAAGACGCCAAAATACATCGAGGAGGGCCTGAAATGGCTAGCACAAGCATCTCAGAGCAAGTGATCGACTGCCTCGAACACAATAAGAGTTTCGTCGTCGATGCTGGCGCAGGATCTGGCAAGACATATACGCTCGTTGAAGCTCTGACATATCTTCTTAAGCAGAGATCGAAAGACTATCTGTCTCGTGGACAACAGATCGTTTGCATTACCTACACGAATGTTGCAGTTGATGAGATTAAGTCACGTATTTACAGTAATCCCCTTGTGCGCGTTTCAACGATTCACGACTTTCTTTGGTCGGTGATTTGCGATCATCAGAAAGAACTGCGTGAGCGCATCTTGGAAGCCAACAAGGAGAAAGAAGAGGCTAAGCGCATAGCCAACCTGGATTTGACGGGAGTTACGATCGACTACTGGCAATATGGAAGTAAATGGCAGGAGGGCAAGATCCACCATGATGACGTCATTTCTTTCGCCTCGAAAATGTTCTTATCGTATCCGAAGTTGTCGAGACTCGTCGCCGATAGGTATCCAGTGATTTTTGTCGACGAGTATCAGGACACACAGAGGCAAGTAGTCGATCTACTCCTCGATTCTTTACCAAATGAAGGTGAGAGACGCGTAACGCTGGGCTTCTTTGGCGATCATATGCAGAAAATCTATGGAACTGGCGTCGGCAAGCTGGAACGACCGGAGCTTGAGCCTATCCAGAAAGTAGAAAACTATCGATGCTCAACGGAAGTAATTCGCGTTCTGAATAACTTGCGCCCCGCACTTCAGCAAGTTGCTGCAGGCGAGCGTACTCTGCGAGGTAGTGCGCAATTCTTCTACTCACAGGATCAGAATGCTAGTCTCGCAACGCTTCAAGAACGTCTACATGATGAAGGATGGGAGTCTGGCGAGAAAGTTTTGATGTTGACGCATAGATTCATTTCTAAGTCTCTTGGATGGGACAACATTAGGACTGTGTACGCCAATCGAAATCGCTTCGCCCTTGAGAACCTATTGCGCAAAGATGATGTCTTTAGTGACACGTTTCAGACCATTGAGGATGCGGTAGCCGCTTTTGACAGCCGTCGGTATGGGGAACTTTATAGCCTGCTTTCGATTCGACATCGCAAGAATGACGAGAGATTCTCAGACCCACGCGAGTATAAACTTCACTTCTCGCAAGTCCTCGGACAGCTAAGAATGTTATGTAGGTCGGCGACAATCGGACAGGTTCTTGATCATATCTGGGACAACAAACTCATGACGAAAACCAACCGCATGATACGTCTTGAGGATAGGGGGCGAACTGAGGATCATATCCGCAATTTTATTGATGATCTTCGGAGTACTCCATACGCAGAAGTATCGGCCTTGTATCGTTACTTGAACAACGAAACACCTTTCGCAACAAAGCATGGCACCAAAGGCGAAGAATACAATAACGTCATTGTTGTCATTAATGACCGCAGTTGGAATCAGTATAACTTTGCGTCTGTTCTAGAGACAAATAGGGGAAAGCCTCAGTATGAACGTTCTCTCAATTTGTTCTACGTGTGCTGCTCTCGGGCAAAGCATAACCTTGCGGTGCTTATGGAATCGAAAGTAACCGGCAAAACTATCGCCGGTGCTCGTCGCATTTTCGGTGACGAGAATGTCATCGAGCTTTGACGGCGTCAGCGCGGCTACTTCCATAAGTCACCCGAGTATGCGCCTGCAGTGGGACAGTTGGCATCGAAAGCTGGAGGGACATGGGAAGCGTTGGAGTCTCTTCAATGATAGTACAACGTTGAAATAGTTCTGAGAGCGGGCTTCTGCTGCCCCGAGAGGGATCCCTCTGTCTTCATCCTTCATCGTCACCGTCTTCTCCCGATGCAGTGCAACGCAACCGTGACCCTCTGCCCATCGCTGCCAGCACCCCTCGATGGGATACTGACAAAGTTATTGCGCTGATGCTGCGGTCGCACACAGTCGTGCTGGTTGCTCACAGCAGAGGTGCTTGCTTCGGTTGCGTGGAAGAAGGCGTGCCCTGTGCCCGTGGAGCAGGAGTGGAGGGTTGGGCTGTGCACCAGCTGCCTTGAGCCGCTCGACCCGACCGAGGTTGGAAAGAAACACGTCGGCTTCTGCTCGGAACACTGCCGCCAGCAGGCCGAGAAGATCCGCTACGTCCGGCAGGCGATACGCGATGGCCGCAGCACGGACCCGCTGACTGCGCTGATCATCTCCACCAACATGATCACCTTCCTTGCTCTCGACCTGGCCTACACCAGGCCGCGACTGAGCGACGAGCTTCGCCAGGAGGTATTGGCACAGAACGACGGCCGCTGCGTTAGCTGCAACGAGCGGCGAGCCACCGAAGTTGACCATATCGACGGCGGATCGATCGAGCTGAGCAACCTTCGGGGGCTCTGCCGGAGGTGCCACGTGCTCAAGCCACGTGGCGAGATCCCCGACGATCTCACCCGAGACGGCGCAGGCACGATCGACACCAGTGAGCAGTCTCAGGAACTGCGGCAGCTCTGGCGACTGGCACTGCGTAGCCGCCAGCCACTCGACGAAGCGGCGGAGTGGCGCGACCTACGCGAACGCGCCGCCGAATACGCCGACACCAGGTTCGGCTGGATCACCCAGCAGATCCTGTGCGACCAGCCGGTCTGCCCAGCCCACGACGGCATTCACTGGCGAACGGAGTGGCCGCGATATAGGCGAGCGTGCCGGGAGTGGGCGAGGCAGATGGCTGAGCAAGGAATATAACGCCATCAAAACACAGAATTGAATACTATATTTCATCAAGTTGATACACGAAATACCCACTACTAGGCGAAAAACAAAATACGTCGCTGGTGTCTATGTCGTATGACAACGCGACGGCCTTAACGTAACGCTTAACACAACGGTTATCGTCACTTATTGCCGCCCTGGCTTGATCGCCGAACTTTTTGGGAGGAATCGGTTTGTTGCTAAGAATAGTTGTATCCCGGAACATTCGCTCGGGGTGAGGCATCTTGTTTTCGTAGTGAAACCACTGCGAACACCCGTGCGGGCAATCAGTAAATGGCTGTATGCTCAGTAAACGATCGCGCGTCGCTTTGTCAGTGATGGCGCCAATAACAAGACCTCTTCTTCCATCCCAGCCACTTATGGCATACCCCGACTGATAGCTCACATCCATATGGCGAATCGCATCGTGATCAAAGCGGTCATAGAAGATCGTCGTTGCGAAGCTGCCGATCGTCATATAATACAGCCACCAGCCAATCGCAGCAACGACGAACACACCAAGAATAAGGATTGGTATAGAGATTTTGTCGAGGAGGAGTTTACGCATATACACATATAGTAAATCCTTCGTTTTGGTATGTCAATTTTCTAAATGACCCGCCGCTCTTCACCTCGGTATTTCTAGAGGCGAAGAGCGGCAGGTCATTTAGATGCCTTTAATGCAGGCATCTCACACTTGGCCAGTGCCGGGTGGGTAGCAGCCGGAGGATCTGATAGTGAACTCGTGAGCCGCACCCGTCATAGCGTCGAACCGCTGAGGAATGTATGGCCACTCAAAATCATAGCGATCTTGGATTTTGAAGCAGTTTTCAGAAGTCCTCCAGACGTCGAAATTACGCAAGGAGAGATACAGGTCGAGTTTATCTCGATCAATATCGGCTTCGTAATGACCTTTCTGCCCGATATCGATCTTATAGATCTCTCTCAAGAACTCCCCGCTGGGGTGTTTAAAATAATCCCAGCCGATCACTACATCACCGCCGTCTTTGTTCCTGTAGTAGTAGTTGAGCAGTTGCTCGGATACGGGCACCTTGCTCGAGAGATCGACCGCTCGACCAGATACCGGCTCGGGCTGTTCCGCGGGCGGCGGAGTGCCCTGCTCGGCCGGGCACTCACTGGTGACCGGCAGATCGCTGCCCGTCGACAACATCGCATCGGCTACCCATCCCGAGTCGTATCCTTTGACCTTGTACCAGAGGGTACTGCTGCCGTAGGGGCCTTTGACTTCACCGCCGTTGCGGTAGCAATCCAGCTGAACCGTTTGACCCGCTTGGACCTTATCGACCGGCTGCCCATCCGTACTGGGGCCTGGCCGGATATTGGCGTAGTCCCATCCAGGAGCGGAGAACACTGTGGCAGTGACCTCGTCTGCATGAGCCGATGGTGCCACTGTCGTCACTCCAGTTGTCATGGCTGTAGCCAGGCCGAAAAGTGCGAACTGTCTGACCTTGATGGTTGCCTTACTCACCGCGATCCTCCTCGTGCTGAACTTCGTCAGTCTTCTGATAGGAACTTTGATGTGCTTCATGACGTCCTCCTTGCGTCAGGTGGTGGTACCAGAGTGCACCCCATCCGCGCTCCTGGAGCCATATGAGACAAAGTGAGACACTGGTGAGACAAAGTGAGACACTTGCAGCGTGACCAGCTCAGACAACAAGCAAGAGGAAGACAAGCAAGAACAGGAGCGGGAGGGAGCCAGGCAGGAGCAAGAGCGGGTTGAATTCGGCCGTGCCCTTAAAAGTTTTCGAGGAGTCAGTCTTCGTAAGCTAGAAAAGAGCAGACACAACCAAGGTGGGGATAGAATTTCGAGGTCCACGCTATCTCGATATGAGCGCGGTATAACCCTTCCCGGATTAGATCAGGCCAAACACCTCGACACTCTATACAACGCCGACGGTAAGGTGGAATTACTTCTAGCCAAACTACGGCATCAGACATGGAACCCATACTACGACGACCCTTCGAAGCCGAAACGAAAGTATTTTTATCGATGGCCGCCAGAATATTCTGGTCTCGTTTGGATGCACCTTAAGCCCGCAGCAGACTTAATCGATTCCCGCCACAAAATTCGCCTTCAGTGGGGCCCTTGGAAAATGGCTACTGAGACAGTTATACCAGCAGATGGTGTATATTTAGTCACCGGCAAAGCCGCTGACGACAGCAATCAATCTGTAACTCTCGAACTCAACTGCGATCTACATGTGTTTGCGCTATTCGGTACAGGCAGAATAAAAAACGAAACTGCGCCCAAGCTAGATATCAGACAAAAGTGGACTTGGCGTTGAAATCTAATTAGGAAGACGTTCGGTCGCCGTGTGCCGTCAGCCCTAGCCTCACTTCACTAATTATTACGGTTTCATCACACTTCAGGGCCCACACCACTACCGACCGGGTGGACGATATAGCCTCAGGGTGCAGGCGAGGCAGTCTGCTGGAGTCCACTCCATCGCCCTCACCCCGAGGAGGATCACGATGTGCACGGCGACCAACAAGATCAAGCGGTTCGCACTCTTCGGCTTGGCCACAGCCATGGCAACTGGCGTGACGACGGTGGCACCGCCGGCTTACGCGGATGGGGCCACCGCCACCGTCTACTCCGCACCTGGCTGGAACTACGCAAACGTCCGGCCGAGCCCTGGCACCGATAGGCAACCGATCGCACAAATCCAAGCTGGCCGCGCAGTCGAGCTAGATTGCTATCAGTACGGAGGTGAAGCCAACGGCCCTTACGGCAGCAGCACTCTCTGGTACAAGATAAAAGGATACGACAACGGCTGGGTAGCTAACTCGATGTTGTCTACAGGCAGCGATCTACCAGTCACCAATGAGTGCTCAGCCGTACAGGAAGTTCTACATTCTGCCAAGGGGGCGGCAAAGTCAATGGGTGGTTGGCTCGTCGCTGGCGTATTGGTCGTGTCGACTGTGTTGGTGCGGCTGCGGCGTAATTCATCCGATGACGCTGAAGGAGCCCATTCAATCCCGTTGCTAGAGAAGTTACGTCGCTGACGCTAGCGTCCATCGCATCTCCCCCTGTCGAGCGTGCGAGCTGCCTCTGCCAGCACGTGTCTGCTGCTGGGCAAGGTGCAGGTTGCTTGTGAAGAAGAGTGAGCGGGTTGCCGACGGCGTGCATCGTTACCAGAGTGCGATGCTGAAGATGCGCGGAAGCCCAGGGCTGGCGCGGTTGGTCGCCTACGATGATGAAGCTGCACGAGGCCAGACGAACGTGATGACACCTGGCTGGCCAGCGACAGTGACATTCCCCTATGTAGGCCACCAGTGCCACCGCTGGCCTGCACTCTCCCAAGCGGACAGGATGGTCATGCTGAATACAGTTGCCAGTTGGGCCACAATCATCAGCGCTATCCCTGTCGCGATTGCTGCCAGCGTCTTCCTCTTCCGAACGGTGCCCATCGCCATCCGCCAGCCCAAGGGACTCCGGCTTGGCCTTGAGCCGGCCATCGGCGACCCAGGCTGCTGCGTCCACATCACTAACTACGGCCCCGTTGAGCACTACATCAGCCGAGTCGGTGCCATGCCCGCACACCTGCGGCCACGTTGGTCTGTCTGCACCAGATGTGTCAATCCCAAGGGCGATCTCCGAAAGTCGCTCGCCGTCTACACCGTGTGGGCGACAATCGACCAAACTATCGAGCCGGGCCGTCACCTGCCACTGCTCGTACCGCAGCCACTTCCGCTCGATAGAGAACTCCCTGACTATGAACTTGAAAGCCGGCGAGGTATCACCAGGAGGTACTACGAGTGGCTCAAGCAAGAGCAGCCAGGCGGACCACTCCCCCTGGTTCCGTACGTCCTCCTTGGCGACGGCAGCGTTGTGCTTGGCAAGAAGACACGAGTCCAGCCGCCACCACAGTGCCTCGCCCAAGTACCACTGTGCACCTGCGGGCATGCCATCACACAGCATGCCCTGCGCCAACGCACGCGACTCGCTCCGAGCATGACGATGTATGGGCGGTGTGGGGAATGCGGGTGCAGAAGATATGCCGCGCGTGAATAGACCGGCTGGACGTTGGAGGTGTTGCACCAACAGCGTCGTGCCGTTCTGGATACTCACATCTGCGTCGCCAGATGCTTCTTGACCGTATCCCGCCCGAAGCCGAGCTCCAGACCGATCTCGATGTAGGTGCGCCCCTGAGCGTAGAGCTGCTGGGCACGCCGGAGGTCATCAGTAGTGAAGCGTCGCCTGCGGCGGGGCGGCTGCGTGGCCTGGCGGCAGGTGGCCCGGACAGTAGTCTCTGCGACGCCGACCTCGGTAGCGATCTGGCTGACAGGCACGCTCGTGCGGGCCAGGTCGAGAATCTGCTGCTTCTTCGCCGCGCTGATCGGACGGCAGGTCATGTTGCGGATGCCGCGGGCCGTCGTGGTCTCGCTGTTCTGCTCGGTAGGCGCTACGCTAGCCGAGCTCGGCGCCGGAGCAACCTCACCCGCGATGAGACGCTTGCGGAAGGCGAGCAGGGGCTTCCAGTTGTTTGTGTCGAGGTTGCTGAAGCGCACCACAGCATTGCTATACAAACCCTCACGTCCAGTTCTCGAAACATCGCTGTTCCCTCACGAAACCTTTGCCCTCCCGCTACGGGAAGGGGAACACTGTCCCTGTCCTACCCCCGCGTCAAGGAGACGTCATGAAGATCGCCGCCCG
>ERZ773044.121-NODE-121-length-42521-cov-137.433_pt1 | contig 42521 bp, 29 predicted proteins | sample MGYA00511897_ERZ773044 | MGnify/ENA primary metagenome ERZ773044 (study PRJEB29015, sample SAMEA2738116) | human oral metagenome | biome: human oral; feature: human-associated habitat; material: saliva | place: China | collected 2170 ...
AGGACGCACATGCACTGGTAGACGTAGTGCCCGGGGTTGAAGGTCCGCGAGTGCTTCCAGCTGCGTCCGCCGTCGAGGCTGAGCCGAATGACTCCGCAGCCTCGAAACGGGAGCATGAGCGAGGCGTTGGCGAAGACGATGCGGTCCTCCCCCTCGGGCGAGGGCAGAGTGATCGCATTGGGCTGGCACCAGATCTCGGGAAGCGCCTCATCGAAGCGGATCGGCCCCCAGGTCTGCCCCGCGTCGTGGGACTCGCTGACGGCGACACGCCCACGGGGGTGCTGGTTGCGCATGAACAGCACGAGCACGCCGTCTTGCCGTTCAACCACAGCGGCCTCGTGCAGTGACCAGGTCTCGTCAACGAAGGTCTGCGGGTCGAGCTCCCCCTGGGGGGTCTGCCGCCCTTCGTTGGGGCCGTGACCGAGCTGCCAGGTCTCGCCGTGGTCGTCGGAGTAGGCGACCGTGGCGCACATCGCCAGCCAGTTCTGGTCGTTGTTGAAGTAGAGGGGAACGATGAGGCGTCCGGCGTGAGGGCCGTTCCTCAGGGCGATGCCGTTACCCGGGCAGGTTCCCAGGAACCTCATCCACGGCTGCTTCAGCTCGGGGTTGAGGTCCCGCGGCCGGCTCCATGTGAGGCCGTCGTCGTCGGAGTAGGCGATCTGCAGGTAGCTGGTGGGGATGGCCAGGAGGGTCTCGGCCGGGTCCGCTCCGGGGGCCAGCTCGATGTTGCCCGCCGGGTTGCCGTCACACAGCACCGTGCCGTCATCCAGCACTCGGAACTCGGTGGCCTGGCCCTCGATCGTTGTGACCGCGCCATCGGGCTCGACGACGTAGCGTCCGTCGTCGAGGTCTCTGAGCAGCCGCCTGCCGTGCTCGTCGAATCCGGTGGAGGCCCAGCAGTTGGGCTGTCCGATCCCTCCCGGGAAGTGGTCGATGAGGACGTAGACCCGCCCGGTACCCGGATCCTGGACCATGCAGGAGTCGATGACTGACGAGGCGTCCTCCCCGCTTCCCGGGCAGTCGATGACGGTGCTTGCCGGTTCCCAGCTCCGTCCCTCATCCAGGGAGCGGCGCACGACGAAGTTGATGTCGTTGGGAGAGTCGTTGGCGTTGGAGACCCGCTGGTCGGCCCCGGCCAGGATGGTGCCGGAGGACAGTGTCAGCAGGGAGGGGATCCGGTAGGAGGCCGAGCCGCAGTAGCCGCGGTCGAACAGGGCGTCGGTCTCGATCGGCTCCACCTCGGACAAGCGCTTGATCTGCGCGTCGCTGAGCGCGTAGTCGTAGAGCCCCGCTCGCTGGACCTCTCCGGACAGACGCACCCCCTCGCAGTCCTGGCCGACGACGATCTCATCGAGCCCCTCGACACCTGCGAGGAAGAACTCGCCAGGAGCGTGCGTCTCACGGAAGCCGTCGACGTAGAGGTCGACCGCGCCGTGCCCCACAGCGACCACGACCTCGTGCCAGCCACCATCGCTCCAGGCGCCTGTGGCCTTGACCTCCCTGGACTCCCCCGTGGTGCTCACGGCCGTGTAGCTGATCCCCTCGGGCCCCACGGACACGGTGAGCTGCTCGCGCCCGTGTCCGCCGGCGGCGAGGAGGGCTCCTTGCTGCATCCGTCCCCGCACCCGGAAGCGCAGCCAGAAGGAGCCGTGCTGCACGTCGGCGAAGCGGGCGACGTCGTGAGGGCTCAGACGGTTGGCGGCGACCTCGACCAGGGGCTCGGCTCGCTTGGACAGGGCGAGGACCTCTCTGGCTGTCAGGACCCGGGGGTGCACCGTGAAGGCTGTGACCTCAGGACTGTCCCCCTGCCCCACGACGGCCTGACTCAGACCGGTCAGGTCCTTGAGGAAGGCCGTGGTGGTACCGCAGAAGACCTGATATCCGTCGAGGTAGAGGCGGGTACCGGCAGCGCTGACGGTGACGACGGCGCTGTGCCAGCGCCCGTCGTCGAGCGAGCGCACGTCCTCGGCCTCCAGCTTGCTCCACCTGCCTGGAACTGTCGCCTCGTACACGAGTGACGATCCGACAATGCGCAGTTCAAGACCGGCCCCGTCGGCACCTCGCAGCGCGAAGAGGTTACCGTCGGACCTCGACCGGAACTCACAGGAGATGCTTCCTGTCTCAGAGTCGAGGATTTCTTCATCAAGCCGCAATGCGGCACGGACTGACTCAGTCACTTGTCACCTGTTTCGTAAAATGGGCATAGAACTACCCATCAGTCACTATATGGATCGCAATCCCTGGAATTCCGCACCCAACATCATGGGCCGGCCTCATCAAGAATGCGTCTGATCGCGGACGCGCTCGGCTTCAGCGACTCACGCGCGTCTCGACTTTCTCATCACCTCATGCTTTGCAGCGATAAGGCGGCACCGGAGGAGCGCTTACTGCGCCTCACTCACCCCTGACGCGACCCCTGGCTTCTCACCAGCTGGTCAGAGGCGAATCAAGGACGGGCCCCGACCCTCACGCACGACGGACTGGCGACGTGCCGTCGTGGTCACACGCCATGGCGCTGTGACATACATAGGAGACCCCCCTTTACATTCAACACCTTTGTTGACGGCTGTGCGTGCCGCTATCAGCTCCTCTCTGAACTGATAAAAGTAATCTACACGACATGTGACCCGAAAGTCAATGCTCACAGACTCAGATTTCATACGAGATCGGAAGAGCAATCTCTCGCAATCACCACACCAGCTCCCCACCTCTAACAGCATCGGTATAGATAACAATCCCCCTCTTAAACGGAACCGATAGACAGGTGAGGGGCGGACCCGAGTGGGTCCGCCCCTCACCTGGAGGTGCTGGCGCCGGCAGCGGCCGGAGCCGGCTACTCAGACATCGAGCAGCGAGGGCACTGCCGACAGCAGAGTGCGCGTGTAGTCCTCCTGAGGGTTGTTGAAGATCTCCTCAGTGGTGTTGAGCTCGAGGATCTTGCCGAAGTACATGACGGCGATCCGGTCCGAGACGTAGCGCACCGTGTTGATGTCGTGACTGATGAACACCAGCCCCAGTCCCAAGGAGGCCTTGAGGTCCTGGAGGAGGTTGAGCACCTGGGCGCGCACCGAGACGTCCAGGGCGGAGGTGGGCTCGTCGGCCACGATGATGTCGGGGTCCAGGGCGAGCGCTCGGGCGATGGCGACGCGCTGGCGCTGACCACCGGAGATCTGCCGAGGCAGCACGTTGAGTGCGCTGGGGGGCAGCCCGACCAGGTGGAGCAGATCGCGCACCTTGGCCTCACGCTCCTTGGGGGATCCGATTCCGTGGACGTTGAGCGGGTCGATGAGCGCGTCGTGCACGATCATGCGTGGGTTGAGGGCCGTGGCCGGGTCCTGGAAGACCACCGAGATGCTGCGGCCCAGGTCGCGACGGTCCGAGGCCGAGCGCCCCAAGGGACGACCCTTGAAGATGACCTCACCGGAGGTGACCGGCTGCAGCCCCACCATGACTCGGGCCGTGGTGGACTTGCCGCAACCCGACTCCCCCACGAGTCCCAGCGTCTCTCCGCGCTTGACGCTCAGCGAGACGTCATTGACCGCGTGAACCGTGTCCGGGTGGAACAGACCACCGGTGCGGGACTTGTGGATGACATTGACGTTCCTGAGCTCGACGACCGGCTGGTCCTCGCTCCATGAGGACGATGCAGACGTGTTGGGGGACATCAGTGCTTCTCCTTCGCGAGCAGAGCCTCGAGCTCGGGGGTGATGGCGTAGCTGTGCTCCGTCGTGCCCGGCACGGGCTTGAGCACCGGACGGGTCTCAAGTCCAACCGTCGGGTGGGACGATCGCGGAGCGAACCGGTCGCCCTTGACGAACTCGCTGGGTGAGGGGACGACCCCTCGCACCTGGTGGAGTCGCTTGGAGCCGGACTCGATGGAGAGCACCGCGCCGAGGAGGCCCCGGGTGTACTCGTGAACCGGGTTGGCCAGCAGCTCGCTGGTGGGCGCCTGCTCAACCACCTGGCCCGCGTACATCACGGTGATCCGATGTGCCAGCTTGGCCACGAGGGCCAGGTCGTGCGAGACGAAGACCATCGCGAAGCCGAGCTTCTCACGCAGCTCGTTGAGCAGGTCGATGACCTGCTTCTGAACGGTCACGTCCAGCGCGGTCGTCGGCTCGTCGGCCAGGACCAGGGAGGGGTCTCGGGTCAGCGCCATGGCGATGAGAACGCGCTGACGCTGACCGCCGGAGAGCTCGTGCGGGTAGCTGCGCAGCGTGCGCTTGGGGTCGAGCCCCACCAGCTCGAGCAGCTCCTCGGCACTGCGGGTGCCTCCGCGCGCGCTGAGCTGTGCCATCTGGGTGCGGATGAGCATGGAGGGGTTCAGTGAGGACAGAGCGTCCTGGTAGACCATGCTCATCTCGTGACCACGCAGCGCGTTGTGCTCGGCCGGCGTCATCTCAAGGATGTTGCGTCCCTTGAAGAGGATCTCTCCGGAGATCCGGGCCGAGGGAGGCAGCAGCCCCATGACGGCCATCGAGCTGATGGACTTGCCGCAGCCGGACTCCCCCACCAGGCCCATGGTCTCGCCCGGACGCACGGAGAAGGACACGCCATCGACGATATTGACCTCACCGTGCTGCTCGGGGAAGGCGATCGAGAGGTTCTTGACCTCCAGAACCGGGTCCTCGCCGGTGTCCTCGTAGACCAGGCGGTCTCGCCGGGCGAGCTCGGCCACCCGCAGGGAGCTGAGCCGCTCGGACAGAGGAACATCCTCGGTTGCCGGGGCGGCGACGCCGGTCAGGGAGCTGAGCCCATTCGTGGCGTCATCCCCGTCGGCGACGGAGGCGTTGGCGACCACCGCCTCAGCGGCGTCGTCCCAGGCGTTCAGGGTCTCCTGAGCCTCCATGGCCTCCTCATCGGCCTGAACATCGGGCTTGGCCTTGATGCGCGGCGAGGCCATCGCATCGGTCAGCCCCTCGGACAGGACGTTGAGGCACAGGGTGGTGATGAGGATGAGCAGGCCGGGGAAGAAGGTCGGCCACCAGTGGCCCGACAGGAGCAGCTCCTTGCCCTCGGAGAGCATGTTGCCCCAGGTCGGGGTGTTGACGGACTTGATGCCCGCGCCGATGAAGGACAGCGAGGCCTCGAAGACGATCGCGTCGGCCACCAGGACGGTTGCGAAGACCATGATCGGGGCGATGCAGTTGCGGGCCACGTGCTTGAGCAGGATCCACGGCACCGGCGCCCCCATCACCTTGGAGGCGGCCACATAGTCCTCCCCGAACTGGGAGATGATGTTGGCACGCACCACGCGGGTGAGCTGGGGGATGTAGAGGATGCCGATGGAGACGATGATGACCGGCAGCATCGGCAGGCGGGTCGACATCGCCGAGACGAGAACGGCCGCCAGAGCGATGCCCGGGAAGGACATGACGACGTCGAGCACTCGCATAAGCGTCTCAGCGATCCACTTGCGCGAGGTGGCGGCGACGGCCCCGAGGACCGAGGCCACCACGAGGGCCAGGCCGGTGGCCGTCAGGCCCACGACCAGTGAGACCCTGGCGCCGTAGACGGCACGGGAGAAGATGTCACGACCGGTGCCGTCCGTCCCGAACAGGTGGGACGCGGAGGGGGCGACGACCGGATCGGAGGAGGTCACCTCACCGACGCCCTCGATGTAGGAGGTCGTCTTGGTCTCCGCCAGCCCGGTGGCACCGGGAGAGTAGGGGGCGACGACGGGAGCCAGGATGGCGATCAGGGCGATGAGGCCCAGCACGATGATGGCGATCTTGGAGCCGACAGGCAGCGCCTTCCAGCCCTGGAAGCGCAGCCCGGGCCGCGAGGCCTTATCCAGTGTGGAGCGGTGCAGCATCAGATGCTCCTGATTCGTGGGTTGACGAGGACGTAGAGCATGTCAACGACGATGTTGATGATGATGAAGGCCAGTGCCACCGTGATGGAGACGCCCTGGACGATGTTCACGTCGTTACGGGTGATGCCCTGGAAGATGAGCTGTCCCATCCCCTTGATGTTGAAGATCATCTCGATGACGACGGCGCCTCCCATGGCGTAGCCAATACGCAGGCCCAGCACGGTCAGCGGAGTGATGAGCGCGTTGCGCAGCACGTTGCGGGCCACGACGACGTTCTTGGGAACACCGCCGCCGATGGCGGTGCGCACGTAGTCGCGGTCGAGCTCCTCGACCATGGCAGTACGCACCACGCGGGTGAGCGAGCCGGTGTTGGGAACCGCGATGGCCAGTGCCGGCAGGAAGATCTGGTTGAGGTACGTTCCGGGATCCTCGCTGAAGGGAACCCACTCGGACACCAGCGCGGGGAAGGCCCCCGTTCCGCCCGGAATGTCGGAGAACCACTGGATGAGCAGCAGGGCGAGCCAGAAGGACGGGGTTGCCAGGCAGGCGATGGAGATGACGCGGATGACCTGGTCCTGCCACTTGTCGCGGTAGAGGGCCGCGATGATTCCCAGGATCGTGGCCAGGATGACGGCCACAAAGATTCCAATGAAGGTCAGCTGGAGCGTGATCGGGAAGGCCGCAGCCACCATGTCGGAGATCTTGGCTCCGGTGAAGGAGGTGCCGAGGTCACCGTGGATGAGGCCCAGGAGGTACTCCCAGAACCGCTTGAGAAGAGGGTCGTTGAGATGGTGGGCGGCTCGGTACTGCTCGAGGGCGTCTGGCGTGGCCGACTCACCCAGCGCAAGACGCGCCGGGTCTGCCGAGGAGAACGACATGACGATGAAGACGAGCAGCGTCACGCCCAGCACCATGACCGGCAGCGCGACCAGGCGCCGTCCGATCAGGCGGATGAGGTTGGACACTGAAATGCTCCTTTGCGTTAGCGTCCTGCCGCCTTTTGAGGGCGGCCGGGTCACGTGGCAGCCGCAGAGCCAGCCGCCACTCCGATTGTCTGACGTCTGATGTCAGATTGCAAGTCCGTTGCTTTCGCCTTGGACACACTGACACCCCGAGCACGACACGGGCGGTGCAGCAACCTCCAGCGACTGCCGCACCGCCCGCACGTGAGTCTCAGGACTTGGTCGAACCCGTCCCCACGAAGGACAGGCCGGTCAGTGCGATCGGCTTGAAGTTCTCCAACGTCGTCGAGTCGTAGGCCGTTGGAGCCTTGCGGTGGAAGATCGGGTAGAGCGGAACGTCCTCAGAGAGCTTGTCGAAGATCTCCTGCCACTTGGCGACCTGCTTGTCACCCTCCAGCTTGACCGCCTCATCGAGCAGCTTCTGGACCGCGACCTGGCTCTCCGAACCCTTCCAGTGCATACGACTCTCGGTCCACACGTCACCGCTGTACCACCAGCGCATGAGCAGGTCCGCGTCATTGCCGAAGACCGAGGGGTCTCCAGGAGCGATGAGCACGTCCCACGCCCCCTGCCCGGAGTCGATGAAGGAGTAGGTGTCCGCGGACTTCTTCTCGTCGTACTTGACCGTCACCCCCAGGGCCTCGAGGTTCTCGCGGATGATGGGCCTGACGGCGGAGAACCAGCCGTGGTCCGTGCACAGCAGGTTGATGGTCGTGATGCCGGCCTCCGACAGGAGCGACTTGGCCTTGGCCGCGTCCTTGGAGTAGACCGTCTTGGCCTTCTTGTACGCCGGGTGCCCGTCCTGGACGAAGCAGGTAGCCGGCGTTGCCAGGCCGGCCATGCCGGTGTCGCAGATCTTGGCGTAGTCCAGCGCGTAGAGCACCGCCTGACGCGCCTTGACGTTGGAGAAGGTGGTGTTGTTGAACATGGCGAAGACCAGTCCGAAGCCCTGCTGCGCCGCCACCTTGACCGGGTCCTTGAGCGTCTTGAGGTTGGCCGCCGGGACGGCGTCGATGGCCTGCACGGAGCCAGAGGTCATCGCGTTGGTGCGAGTGGTGTCGTCAGGCAGGACCTGCCAGGTCATGGACTTGGCCAGCGCCGGGCGAGGACCGTTGTACTTGTCGTTGCGCTCGAAGACGAGCTTCTGGCTGGCGGCACCGTTGTCGGTCATCTTGTACGGACCGCTTCCGACGGGGTTCATGTCGAACTTCTTGGCGTCCGCCTCAACAACCGCCTTGGGGACGATCTTGACGACGCTCAGACGCTCGGCCACCAGGGAGAAGGCGTACTTGAGCTTGATGGTCACCGCGCCCACGTCCTTGGCCTCCACCTTGTCGATGAAGGGAAGGAACTGCGAGTACAGCGACTTGTTGGCCGGGTCGAGCACGCGCGTGAAGGAGAAGACGACGTCGTCGGCAGTCACGGCCGAGCCGTCGGAGAACTTCGCGTCCTTACGCAGCGCGACCTCATAGGTGGTGTCGTCCACCTTCTTGGGCATCTCCGCAGCCAGAGCCGCGTACACCTCTCGGGTGGCCGGGTGGAGCTCGGTGAGCCCCTCCAGGGTGTGCCAGTTGGCAGCGACCGTCAGAGCCGACGACGTCGTCATCGGGTCGTAGCCGTTGGTGCCCAGCTCGTAGGAAATACCGGCGGTGATGACACCGTCCTTGTGAGTGACTTCCTGATCGGTCGCCATACCACTGGCCTTTGCGCCACCCGCGGTCTTGCCCTTACCGCCGCAGGCCGCAAGGCTGACAGCCAGGCCAGCAGCCATTCCGAGGGTGCCGGTCAGCCTGATGAAGTCCCGGCGGCTGGAGCCGGCCGGAGTCGTGATCGCCATTGATTCTCTCCTGATGTCTGACGTCTTATGTCTGACGTTGGTAGGATGACTGTAGCAGAAGTCAGGGCGTCCAGACCACTCGCGACCTCGCAGGCAAGGCGTTCGCGAACTGCCGTCCCACCGCTGGGGCGAGTCGTTCGACGAGCGGAATCACATCGTAGTGACCAACAACGATTGACAGAGCAAGAACCGTGGCCGACACCAAGAAGAGCAGCACCATGAACAGAGCCTCCGCACCGCAAGCAAGCACCACCGCAGGAAAAGAGATGAACCTCACGTCCGCAGTTGATGAGCCGATCATCCCTCACGGCCCCTACTCCACGCTGATGGCGTCGCCCACCACCCAGGCGGAGGCCACGATGGCGGAGATCAAGAACTACATCCTGCGCTCCGGTCTGCAGATGGGTGACGCGTTGCCCACGGAGTCCCAGCTGTGCACCGACCTGGGAGTATCCCGCTCCTCCGTGCGCGAGGCCGTCCGCACCCTCGTCGCCCTGGACATCGTCGAAGTACGCCACGGACACGGAATGTTCGTCGGCCAGGTCTCCATGCGCCCCATGGTCGAGTCCCTCATCTTCAAAGGCCTCCTCAACCCCGGAGACGACCACCGCGGACTACGCGACATCGTCGAAGTACGCATCACCCTCGACAACGCCCTGGCCGAACCCGTCACCCACGCCTGGCACAACCGCCACGACCCCGAACTCGACACCCTCGTCGACAACATCGAGCACCTCGCCTCACAAGGCAAGCTCTTCACCGACCAGGACCGCTGCTTCCACACCCGCCTACTCCAACCCCTCGACAACCACCTCTACCTCCACCTCACCGAAGCCTTCTGGGCCATCCACACCCTCACCGTCCCCCTCCTGGACGCCCCCAAGCTCGAAGACCTCACCAGCACCGCCAAAGCCCACCGAGCCATGCTCCAAGCCGCCCACGCCGGAGACACCCCCGCCTACCGCAAAGCCATCACCGACCACTACGCCCCACTCCTCGCCGTCCTCACCTAAGACAACCCAGCAGAGAACTCCTCCGTCAGAGCCGGATAGGTGCCGGCCTGTGCCACGGCCACGACATTGAGGCGCGGGTCCTCCGGACGAAGCAGCCTGTCCATCCACAGGTCGCGTGCCGCCGTCAGCCCCTGCGCGAGCCATCGCGCGTTGACGAACTCCATGGCGTGAGTGCCCCCGGGGTAGACGTGCAGCTCGGCGTCTCCGCCATCGCGCCACACCCTGGAGGCGAAGGCGACGTCCTCGTCCCGGAAGACCTCGGCGGAGGCCACCGAGATGAACAGCGGCGGCAGCCCGCCCAACCACGCGGCACGGGCGGGGGCCTCGTAGGGGGTGACCGAGTCCGTGCCACGCCGCTCCCCCAGCGCCGCGTCCCAGGCGACGTTGTTGTACGCCGTCGGCCAGGTGCCGTCGTCCGGGTACTGACGCGCCGAGACCGAGCCCTGCCAGTGCGGCATGCCAGTACGGTCATCCAGCATGGGGTAGTCCAGCAGCCCGCCGAGAACGGCCGGCCCTCGCCTGTCTCGCGCCATGAGAAGCGTGCCGGCGCTCAGCCCGCCCCCGGCACTCGGCCCGACGACGATGACGCGCTCCGGATCGGCACCGAGCTCCTCAGCGTGCTCGACCGCCCAGCACAGCGTGGTGTAGCAGTCCTCGACGCCGGCCGGTGCCGGATCCTCGGGTGCCAGACGGTACTCGGGGCTGACGATAACGCCCCCGTACCGCCGCAGCCACGGGACAACGGTCGACAGACCGTTGAAACGGCACCCCATCACCAGCCCTCCCCCGTGCAGGGAGAGGAACAGGGGGCCGGGGCGGCCCACGCAGGCACCCTGGGCGCTTCGTGCAACCGCGGCGGGAAGCGTCGTCCCGTCCTGGCGAAGGACGTCAACGTCCTCCAGGTCGATGTCGGGGTGCTTGAGCAGGAAACTCGCCCGGACCTCGTCAGCCGGTAGGCGCCAGCTCGGGATCTTCTGCACCGTCATGGTCCCGAAGACGCCGAGCGGCTCGATGCGCTCGAGCAGAGCGGCGGTGGCACTGTCGTAGGCAGGACGGGCGGGGAGCTCCTCATGCGTGCGGGACATGCCGTAACTGTTGCACTGTGAGCGCTGTGGCGGCAACTCACTCACAATCAGTCACTTGCCTACGTTACCGGTACCCGCCGCCATCCGGCCAACGATGGGTCCCTCGATGACGCCCGCCCTCAGTGCGGCATCCGCCCGGAGCCTCGAGATCGTACGGGTGAGGCCGATTCGACATTCACCAGCGTAAATGAACCAAAAGTCGGACAATGGGGTCATGCAGATATCCCGCGGTGTCATGTCCGGCCTCACCACCACCCCGATGACTCAGTCATCCACGGCGATGGCCGAGATCAAGAACTACATTCTCACCAAGGGCCTGCATCCTGGTGACGCGTTGCCCACGGAGTCCCAGCTGTGCACCGACCTGGGAGTATCCCGCTCCTCCGTGCGCGAGGCCGTCCGCACCCTCGTCGCCCTGGACATCGTCGAAGTACGCCACGGACACGGAATGTTCGTCGGCCAGGTCTCCATGCGCCCCATGGTCGAGTCCCTCATCTTCAAAGGCCTCCTCAACCCCGGAGACGACCACCGCGGACTACGCGACATCGTCGAAGTACGCATCACCCTCGACAACGCCCTGGCCGAACCCGTCACCCACGCCTGGCACAACCGCCACGACCCCGAACTCGACACCCTCGTCGACAACATCGAGCACCTCGCCTCACAAGGCAAGCTCTTCACCGACCAGGACCGCTGCTTCCACACCCGCCTACTCCAACCCCTCGACAACCACCTCTACCTCCACCTCACCGAAGCCTTCTGGGCCATCCACACCCTCACCGTCCCCCTCCTGGACGCCCCCAAGCTCGAAGACCTCACCAGCACCGCCAAAGCCCACCGAGCCATGCTCCAAGCCGCCCACGCCGGAGACACCCCCGCCTACCGCAAAGCCATCACCGACCACTACGCCCCACTCCTCGCCGTCCTCACCTAAGACAACCCAGCGAAGAACCCCTGGCGGCGCTTTCCCGACGCAACACAACGGAGCCCCCACCACCCGCAATGGGTCGTGGGGGCTCCGTGCTACATTCCTGAACGCTGTATTCGCCTGGTATCGCTACCGGGCACTGACAGGCATTCTTCGCTGGAAACTCATGTGCTGGTGGAGATGGGGGGAATCGAACCCCCGTCCGACGGCCGCACAACAGGACTTCTCCGGGTGCAGCTCGCTAGCGTTTTTCTCGGCCCCGGCGTCTCACGCGAGCAAGGACGCCGACGGGCTCAGTCGATGAAAAGTCCCGAGAGCCCTACCGACACGGGCTCTCAGCAGTGGCTTCCTAGATGACGCCAGGAACCGGGGCGGAAGCGCTCCCCGGGCTGACGGACTTCGAGGCTCGCTCAGGCGGCGAGGGCGAAGTCGGTGCGAGTGTTATCGGCACCTATTGGTTCGCGCAGAGCGTTGACGAGATGACTGCGCATCCTCGACCCGCTTCTCCTGAACCTACGACCGTCGTCGAAACCGATCATCCCCTATGAAGGTGTCACCGGGCTCCCGCAGGAGACCCGGAACGCGCTCTCAACAGAGCCAGACCACTCTAGCAGAACCAGGAGACGAGAGCACTGAGGGCTACTGCTCCGTTCCTCACGCGGCCGGTCAGCAGATAGAAACGCTCAAGGAGCCCTGCTCCCTCCTGCCTCAGCCCCGACGCCGGTTGGCGGCTGCCATGGCCCGGGCCGCCTCCCGCTTGTCCTGCGCCTCACGCAGCGCCTGACGCTTGTCCCAGTCCTGCTTACCCCGAGCCAGGGCGATCTCCAGCTTGGCGCGTCCCCCGATGAAGTACAGCTCCAGCGGGACCACCGTGTAGCCCTTGGCCTGAACCCTGGTCGCAAGGCGCTCCAGCTCGCTGCGGTGCAGGAGCAGCTTGCGCTTGCGACGCGGGGAGTGGTTGTTCCACGTCCCCTGCAGGTACTCGGGGATATGAGCCCCCTGGAGCCAGGCCTCGCCATGGCGATCGATCTCGATCCAGGCCTCGGTCAGCGAGGCCCGCCCCATGCGCAGCGCCTTGACCTCGGTGCCGGTAAGGACCAGCCCCGCCTCGTAGCGGTCCTCGATGAAGTAGTCGTGGGTCGCCTTGCGATTCCGGGCCACCGTCTTGTGGGCGTCGGAGGCGGCCTTCGCCTTCTGCCCGGCCGTTGGCTTGGGCGCCCGAGTGGACTTGGAGGCAGGGGTCATCGGCCTGTCCTTTCACGAGTACGGGATGGCTGGCGCTCCCATGTCAGCACGGCCCGGAGTCCCCTCCGAGCGGGCCGAGCCCGACCGGGGCATCGTGGCGCGACACGACGACGCGCAGGGACAGGAGTCTACGGGCCCCGTCAAGAACGACCCGACTAGAAGCCGGGCAGGGACATCGGGTCGATGTACGCCCCGTCCTGGGCCACCTGGAAGTGGACGTGCGCCCCGGTGGCATAGCCGGTTGAGCCCGTCGCGCCGACGACGTCGCCGCGCTTGACCTGCTGACCATCGGCAATGCTGCGCGAGGAGAGGTGGCACAGGGTGATGACGTAGGAGTGCCCGTCAATGATGCCGCCGTTGATGTCGATGCCGATGCCGCAGGACTCGGAGTTCCAGTAGGTGGCCACCCCGGAGACCGCCGCGTACTGGGGAGTTCCCTCACTCGCGGCGAAGTCAACCCCCTGGTGCCCTGTGGCAACACCGGTGACCGGGTGGACGCGGTACCCGAAGGGCGAGGTCACCTCGAGCGGGCCGGTGATCGGGTGTCCGATGTACCCGCTTCCCAGGGAGTCGGCGCCGATCGAGCTGGCGGGGACAGAGGGCATCGTTCCGGCGCTCGCCGCGGCCCGGTTGGCGGCGTCGATCTGGGCGACTCGTGCGGCCGCTGCCGCAGCATCGGCGTTGGCCTGGTTGAGCTGGGACTGCAGATCGCTCTTACGGCTCTCCAGCGCCTCGGCGGCCGACTTCTTCTGGGCAGCCAGCTTGGCGACCTCGTCCCGCTTGGTCTTGGCCGCGTCCCGGGCGGCCTTGGCGTTCGCCTCGGCGGTATCGGCCTCGGTCTTGAGCGTGCTGACTCGCGTGGTGGCAGCATTCTGCCTGGCCTCACGGTTGGCGTTCTGAGCACGCTCGACCTCGGCGGCGGACAGTACTGCTTCCTGGACCCCCGAGCCGATCTCAACCGCGGAGGCGCGCTGGCTGAGCTCCTCGACGTCCTGAGAGGCGAGGACATAGCTCCATGAGGTCACCGAGTTGTCCCCCTGATAGGTGGACACCACGATCTCCGCCACAGAGTCGGAGGTCTCCTCGGCCGTCTTCTTGGACGCCTCGGACTCCTTCTTGACCGTCTCCAGGCTGTTCTGCGCCGTGGTCAGGCGGTCACTGGCGATCTGCTGCTCCCTCTCCTTGGCGGCCAGATTCGTCTCAGCGGTGGTCAGCTGGGTCTCCGCGGTGCTCAAGGAGGCCTGGGCGTTCTGAAGCGAGATGTATGCCTGCCCCAGATCGGCACTAACCCCCTCCAGCGAGGACATCACCTGCTGCTGCTTGCGCTGCGCCTCGTTCTGCTTGGCAACGGCGTCGTCTCGCTCATCAGCCAGGGAGATGTCCCCGGAGTAGAAGAAGACGAGGCTGGCGGCCGCCAGGGCGCAGACTGCGGCACGCCGGCGTGAGCGGCGCAGGAACAGACGAGACAGCATGTGAGATCAGATCCTCGTGTACTTGGACAGCGATAGGGCGGAGGAGACCGCGGCCAGCGCGATGGCGGCCAGGATCAGCCAGGGCGACAGGAAGAGGACATCCCTGGTGCTGATGAAGGCGCTCGTGAAGGAGATGGATGAGGCGAGCCACCCCTCCACGACGTAGCGGACTCCCAGCCACAGCGTGGCCACGGCGAGAATCGCCCCGGTGAGGGCGGCGATGACCCCTTCGAGGATGAAGGGCAGCTGGATGAAGAGGTTCGAGGCCCCCACCAGACGCATGATCCCGGTCTGTCGGGAGCGGGACATGGCCGACAGCCTGATGGTCGTCGAGATGAGCAGCACCGCGGCCACCGCCATGATGGTCGCCAGCCCTCCCGTGATCCAGGAGGCCCGGTTCATCACGAGGAAGAGCGGCTCGAGGGTGGAACGCTGGTCGACCACCCGCTCCACGCCGCTGTGCCCCTCGAACTGCTCAGCCACCAGCTTGTAGTTCTCGGCGTCCTTGAGCTTGATGCGGAAGGACACAGGCATCATGTCCTCCGTCGCGTTCCTCCCGACGGCGGACTTGGCGTAGGCCTTCATGAAGTTCTGATAGGCCTGGGCCTTGGTCTCCATCTGGTAGGACTTGACGTAGCCGGAGGGGGCGCCGCTGGTGATGAGGTTCTCGACCTCGCTGATCTGAGCGGCGGTGGCCTCGCCGTTGGCGCAGCTGGAGGAGGCCGAGGACTTGGGGCACATGTAGACCGAGACCTCGACCTTGTCGTACCAGTCGCCCTTCATGGTCGAGATCTGGCTCTGTAGCAGCGACGAGGCCCCGACGAAGAGCAGCGACACGAAGGCAACGAGAATCACGGACACCGTCATCGCCAGGTTCCGGTACATGCCCTTGGCGGTCTCCGACAGGACGAAACGCAGTCTCACAGTTCTTCTCCTTCAGCGGTCCGAGCCGTAGACGCCGCGGTCCTGGTCGCGCACGACCTCGCCGCCCTTGAGCTCGATGACGCGTTTACGCATCTGGTCGACGATCTCGTCGTCGTGAGTCGCCATGACGACCGTGGTCCCCTGCCGGTTGATGCGGTCGAGCAGACGCATGATCCCGACCGACGTCGAGGGGTCCAGGTTCCCGGTGGGCTCATCGGCCAGGAGGAGCTTGGGCCGGTTGACCATGGCCCGGGCGATCGCCACGCGCTGCTGCTCACCCCCGGAGAGCTCGTGCGGCAGTCGCCTCTCCTTGCCGGCCAGCCCCACCAGATCGAGGGCCTCGGGTACAGCAGAGAGGATGTAGTGGCGCGGCTTACCGATGACCTGGGAGGCCAGCGCCACGTTCTCCAGGACGGTCTTGTTCTCCAGGAGCCGGAAGTCCTGGAAGACGAAGCCGATCTCCTGCCGCAGCTGGGGCACCTTCCACGAGGAGATCTTCGACAGGTCACGTCCCAGGACGTGGATGCGTCCCTTGGTGGGGCGCTCCTCCCGGATGACCAGCCTCAGGAAGGTCGACTTGCCCGATCCCGAGGCGCCGACAAGGAACACGAACTCGTCACGATTGATCTTGATGTCGACGTCGTCGAGCGCCGGACGCATCCCCCGGTCATAGACCTTCGAGACGTGGTTGAAGCGGATCATCTGCTCGTTGCTCCCCTGCTGCGCCCCGAGCACGGCACTCGGGTTCATGGCGTTGTGGCCACCGTATGCGCCGACACGCCATTTTTCCGCCGTGACACGCCCAGCGTCGATGTGGCTTGTGATGGCCGGGACGCGGCGTGATCCTCCTGTGATCCCAGACCTCGACAACCCCAAGCTCCAACCACTGACCGGCAACGCACCCTAGGCTTGGCAGCATGAGTGAGACCTCCCTATCGCCCGCGCTGACACGCGCCTTCGAGGATCGCGTCGACCTGGGTTCCTGGGCAGGCTTCACCTCGTCGCTGGCCCGATTCCTCGACGAGGTGTGCAGGCCGCCCGCGCAGCGGGGAGAATCCGTCGAGGCCGCCATTGACCCCTCCGGCGGCACCCTGCTGCTGACTGCCCCGCTCCCCATGGTCAAGCCCGAGGAGCTGGTTCCCCAGGGGCGCTGGTCGCAGCTGCTGGCGAGACTGTCCCTCATCACTCCCCCGGTCCCCTCCCCGGACCTGCCGGGCGTGGTCCTCGTCGGACGCTCCGACGGCATCGAGGTCTCGCTACCCGAGCTCGATGCGCAGGGACGGGTGCTGCTGGGCCCCACCGAGCGCAGAATCCTGGGTGCGATCGGTTGGCAGGAGAGCCATCACGTCTTCGCCAGGCTGCTGTCAGACGCAGACGAGACCGCCGACCTGGTGACCCGCATCCTCATCGAGGTCCTCGAGGTCGCCCATCCCGCAGACCTGGACTACCTTCTGCGCGCGCACTCCGACATCAACTGACCCCGAGGGCCTGCTCGACGAGATCATCGGCGAGCTCATAGACGGGCCACGACTCCCCGGACTGATCTTCAGTGTGCGCACAGGCCGGATCGATGACGAAGGACTCAGGGCTCTGCGCGTGCGTCGGGCTGGACTGACCAAGCCCGGTGGACTCAGTGAGCTCGGTGGACTCTGCGGACTCCTGGGCAACTGCGGACCCCGGGGCCGGTGAAGCCGATGCGTCCGAGGCCGCCGCCTCAACCTCCCAGTGATCCGACGGGACGCGCTCCTCGCTACCGGGCTCGAGCTCGGCATCACCGGTTCCCGCCCCCGAGGAGGCCGACGGCGCCGACTCCGCGGCTCTGACGCGCGCAAAGCGGGACTCCCCTCTGGTCAGGTCGTGACCGGCGGACTGAAGCGTGATGACGTTGGTCTCGTGCTTCCTGCCGTTGTTCTCCCAGGACTCCTGGGAGAACCGTCCGGTGAGCAGGACTGCGTCCCCTTTGCGCAGGGAATGGCTCAGATTGGCGGCGAGCTGGCCCCACGCCTTGGCGGTGAACCAGATCGTCTCGGCATTGTTCCAGCCCTGCTCAGTGCGGTAGGTGGGGGTGACGGCGACGCGGAAACGGCAGTAGGGACGGGCATTGTCCCCGACACGGGACAGGACCGGATTGGTTCCGACGACGCCCTGGACGGTGAGGTCGAGCTGACGAGTCATGAGGGGCTCCTTGGTTGTGGGCGGGCGGCCCTCTGCCGCCTCTTCACCACAACGGTGCTCGGCCCGTCCCTCAGGTGCCCAGCCGGCCCCGTGCTCAGTCCCCACCTCTGTCTCACCGAAGGGCAGGCTCAGGGCTGTGGCCACACGGCGGCCTTGCACAGACGGGGTTAGAGCCCCAGAGCCGATTGCAGCACCCGGTGCTTGTCCAGGATCTTGCCGGCCGGCTGGCTCAGTCCCCGCTCAACCACGGACTCCAGGCGGTCACGCACCCGTTGTCCATAGCGCTGCGCCTCACGGCGCGCTCTGCTGCGCCGGCGCACCGTGGCGACCAGCAGCGCCATGAGACCGACGGCGATGAGGCAGACCGGGGCGATCTCGATGCTGCGGTGCAGGACCTCGAGCCCCTCTCGCACCACGGAGGCGGTCAGCCATGACACCCCGCCGAGCACCATGAGCAGGCCTCCCCACCACAGCAGGTCGATCAGCGGCTGGCGGTGCCCCGGCAGCGCCACTGAACCGACCGCCTCGGCGGTCTGCCCCGCCAAGGTCTCCGGGGTAACGACGGAAGCCTCCAGACTCCGGGCCCACGTGGGCGGCAGCCCCTGCGAGGTGCGGTGGACCCAGGTGGAGTGGGCCGAGGACACTGCGGTGCGCGAGGGTGGTTCGGGACGGGCCAGGGCCCTGGGAAGCACCCTGGACAGCCCTGCCCTCACCGAGTCCTCCACCGCCTGGGCGCCGGAAGCCTGCAGCAGCACCTTGGTGGTCTCCTCGGTGAGCTCGGCATCAAGCTCCACCTTGTTGCGAGCCACCGTGGGACGCAGGCGACGGGTGATCGCGTCGAGCTCGGCCGAGGCCGTGCGTGCCGCGTTGGACTCCCGGGCGACGCGCTGACGCAGCATGCTGCGCACGACATCGAGGTTATCGCCGCGCACGGCCGAGACCGGGAGCACCTGAACCTGACTGAGCCCGTCGTCCTTGAGAAGAGAGCCGACGTCGTCGAGCAGACTCGCCAAGCCGCTCTCCGGGAGGGTGTCCACCTGGTTGACCAGGACGAGCATGTCCTCCTGGCGGGCGCCCAGTCCGCGCAGGTAGCCGTCGTGCAGGGCCGCGTCGGCGTACTTCTGAGGATCGACCACCCACACGAGGATGTCTGCCAGCGGAACGAGGCGATCCACCTGTAGGGAATGCTCCGTCGTCACCGAGTCGTAGTCGGGGACGTCGAGCAGGACCAGGCCGGCCATGGAGCCCTGGTCCTCGCCGTCAAGGATCGAGTCCCTCCGGATTCGCCGTTCCGAGGAGACCCCGAGGAAGTCCAGGAGCGGGCCGGCGTCGTCACCCCAGGAGCAGGCGGCGGCCCGCGAGGTCGTGGGGCGACGCGCGCCGACATCTGCGAAGTTCAGCTGGGTCAAGGCGTTGAACAGCGACGACTTGCCCGAACCGGTGCCCCCGAAAAGCGCTACGACGGTGTGATCCACTCCCAGCGCCAGACGCTGGGCCACGGCATCGAGCGCCTTGTGAGCAGGGATAGACAGGGAGGCCGGGACCTCCGTGGGGCACAGGCGCAGCGCCTCCCGAACCGCGCTGAGACGGGCATCGAGGTGCTCGGCGTCGAGCACCTCGAACCCTGTGTGCGCCGAGGAGGTGGAGGGGACGGATTCGGAATGGCTCATGCTATGGCTCCGGGACGGGTGAAGGGCTTGAGCTCGCCCGAGCGCAGACGCAGCGCAGCGGCGAACCCAGGGGCGGGGGCGAGCGAGGTGGCCGCCCCCTTGGGGACTGTGGCAGTCAGCGCCTCGGTGACCGCTTCCACCAGAAGAGCACTGGCCTGAGCGGTCTGCTCCTCCAGTCCCAGGCGTCTGGCGGCTGCAACAGCCCCGTCAACACCGGCTGCCGCGGAGATGAGGAGGTCGATGACACTACCGGGGCTCAGTCTACGGATGTCCTGCGGGCTCTCGATATTGGCCTCCAGGTAGCCGACCCAGGCCTCAATGGTCGCGGCTGCGTCATCACCCTGCCCCAGGAGCCTGCGGGCATGCTCCTCGGCCCCCGCCTCGGCCCAGGCCCTACGAGCCTCGGCGCTCAAGGCGATCATGGCGGCCTGGAGCTGGTTGGCCAGGGCCTCGCGGGCATCGTTGGCCAGCTGGGAGAGCCCCTCGGCCCGGGCCTTGTCCGCCCGCCCCAGGAATCCTCTGCGCAGCCTGCCCCCCTGGGCCAGCGAGGCCAGGGGGCCTCCGGACGAGGCCAGGGTGATCCACCGGGTGGCGGTGGCGCCCTGGCCTGCTGAACCGGCCCTGATGTCGGCGCTCAACGCCTCAATGGCGGTCTCCCTCAGCTCCTGGCACGTCCTCTCCAGCTCCCGGGCCACCGCGTCCTGGGCGTCGACGTCGTCGGCCAGGCGCTCCAGGTCGACGCGCAGAGTGCTCCACACCCCTCTGCCGGTACGCCGCACGAGACCGGCTGCACGGTGACGCCCGGCGAGGAGCTGCAGCCAGTCACGCAGCTCGCTGACGCCGTCACCCGACAGGAGCCCCTCGTGCGGCCCGGCGTCCGGGACGACGAAGAAGGGCGCCTCCGACAGCCCCAGCCCCTGCAAACGGGTGATGAGATCCCGACGCACCTCGGGCAGGATCTTCGCCGGTACCCGGTTGAGAACCACGCCGATGGGGGTCTCGCGGCGCGCGGCCTCCTCCAGCGTCGTCCACGGCGTCTGGTCGCCGTAACGCGCCGCGGTGGTGACGAAGAGCCACAGGTCGGCGGCCTCCAGCAGCCTGCCGGCCAGAGCCCGGTTGGCCTCGTGCACGGAGTCCAGGTCCGAGGCATCGATCAGGGCCAGGCCGGCCGGAATGGCAGCGGAGACCTCCTGGCGGCAGACCTGGGTCAGAGGGTGCTCGGACAGCGAGTCCATATCCTCAGGATTGGCCACCAGGACAGGGGTCCGAGTGGTGGGCCGGAGTACTCCGGCAACTGAGACCTCCTGGCCGAGCACGGAGTTGACGAGTGTGGACTTCCCGGCCCCCGTGGATCCCCCAACCACCACGATGGAGGGAACATCAGCATCCTGGAGGCGGGGAATGACCTGGTCACGGACCTGTCCGATGAGACCGTCGCGCAACGTGCGCGCAGCCTCGATGCCGTCGGCACTCAGGGCCAGGTCGAGGCGCTCGAGGTCCCGGACCAGGTCGGACAGGACATCGAGGAGCTGAGCGCGACTCAGGGCGGAGACGGGGGTGTCGTCCTTGGAGTGGCGCGAGGGGACAGGAGCGGGCATGTGCCAACACTATGAGCACAGCGCAGCAGAGTCGACGATTGATCTCGACAGTTCACACCACATGTGTCGCAAGCTCAGTGAGAATCTCCTGTCACTCCGCTGTGACCACCGCGAGCGCGCGCCGAGTCCCCCTCGAGAAGGGGGATGACACTCTCAGACGGGCCGGGAACGCAGCCGCCGACCGCGTCCTCCACAGCGGTGCGTTAACGGGGCGATGAGGCGACACCATCGTCACAGCCCCGGCGAGTCGGCGACCCGAACGGTCGATAGTCCGCGGAATATCAACCTTCTCGGTCTCGACCGCCAGTGCCCCCGGCCGGACTCGAACCGGCAACCTGCGGATTAGAAGGCCGATGCTCTATCCATTGAGCTACGGAGGCGTGCGCGAAGCGCCTCACCAGCCTACGCCATCAACCCGGCGGCCCCGCCCCGACGAGGGGGACGCCCCGAGGCGGTCGTCAGCACCAGAAGGCGATCTCGAGAAGATCACGTCGCCATGACGAGAACGCATCGATCTGAACGAGCGAACGGTTCTGCGCAGCCGCGACGTTGACATCTCACGCTGCTGAGCACCCTCGCCGCAATACGACCGTGATTGCACTGCAACAACCCTGTGACCGATTCGATCAACACCAGGGAGGGCCCGCACCTGCCCCGACGGCGTCATCCGCGTGTATCCAACCTCACGCCGGGGAGTCCTCACTCTTAGCGACGACGACGAAACAACAGTATCGTGGCCGCAGCCCCATCCCACCCCTCCGGAAGGACTGCGCCTTGCCCACTCCCGCACTCATCGTGCGCTCCCTCTCCGCCCAGTCATCACTGGAGCCCCACACCTTCACCACTCCTTTCACCGTGGGACGCTCACCGGACAGCGACGTTCAGATCGTCCACCCCCTCGTCTCCCGCACCCACCTCCAGGTGACCCCCACCCCGACCGGGTGGGCGGTGAGGTGCCAGGGCCGTAACGGCATGCTCGTCAACGGGGCCGTGACGCACGAGGCGCTCGTGACTCAGGGCACTCGAATCCAGCTGGGCGACGCCTCCGGACCGGCGCTGGGGCTCACTCCGGTCGTCTCCGGTAGCCTGCCTCAGGCCGGTGCCCCCAACCAGCCCCAGCAGATGGGCCGGCCCGCGCCATCCGCGCCAAGCGCCCCCTTCATCCCATCACAGCCGAGCGCGGCCTCCGCACCGCAAGCCGCCCCCCTCCAGCGCCCGGCGGGTCCGCCCCCGGCCGCGGCCCTGTCGGCGCAGTCCGCGCCCATGCCCCAGGCCATGGCATCGGCATCCTCTGCGGCCACCTACGTGGCACCCCCGGGCCGCCAGGCGCCTCCCTCATCGAGCTCAGCGGGTTCGGGAGCCTTCCCCACCTCACGCCACACGCTCAAGTCCTTCCGCATCACCTCCTCGGGCACCATCGGGCGCGCGCCCGACAACACCCTGGTCCTGGATGACCCGCTCATCTCCAAGCACCACGCCCGTATCGACGTCTCCCCCAACGGCATGGTCGTCACCGACCTGGGATCCACCAACGGCCTCTACGTCGCCGGGCAGCGCGTGTCACAGGTCCAAGTCACCCAGCCCGTGCTGATAGGTCTGGGATCGACCTTCATCGCCCTGAGCCCGGACGGTCTGTGCGAGGTCCAGGTTGCCGGCGGAGCCGGCGGCGAGCTGGTGGGTAAGGACCTGACCTTCCGGGTCAACAACGGCAGCATGACGCTGCTCGACGGCATCTCCTTCTCCCTGCCGGGCAACGAGTTGCTGGCCGTCGTCGGCCCGTCGGGAGCTGGGAAGTCGACGCTGCTCAAGGCCCTCACCGGCGAGCAGAAGGCCCAGGAGGGCCAGGTGCTCTTCAACGGGCTGGACGTGTACGAGCACTACCCGGTCATGCGCAACAAGATCGGTGTGGTCCCCCAGAGCGACGTCATCCACTCGGCCCTCACTGTCCGCAAGACCCTCGAGTACGCCGCTGAGCTGCGCTTCGCCAAGGACGTGTCCAAGGCCGAGCGGCGCCAACGCATCGCCGAGGTCCTGGAGGATCTTGACTTGACCGCGCACGTGGACAAGCGGGTCAAGAAGCTCTCCGGAGGCCAGCGCAAGCGGGTCTCCACCGCCATCGAGCTGCTGACACGCCCCAGCCTCCTGTTCCTCGACGAGCCCACCTCCGGCCTGGACCCCCAGCTGGACCGTGACGTCATGGACCTGCTGGCGTCCCTGGCTCACGGGACACGTCCCGGTGACAGCGGCCGCACGGTCGTCGTCGTCACCCACAACGAGAACCACATCGACCGCGCGGACAAGGTCCTCATCCTGGCTGCGGGAGGCAAGCCCGTCTACTACGGCTCCCCCCGCGAGGTACTCCCCTACTTCCGCCAGAGGCTCAACGAGATCGCCTCTCAGGGCCGCCTGCTGCTCAACACGCCGAAGGGAACCCTGCCCGACCCGCCCGCCGTGGACGGCTACGCCGATGTCTACGCCCTCATCCGCAACCACACCGCAGAGCTGCGTCAGTACATGGAGGCCACGGTGCCCTCGACTCGGCGCGGAGGGGCTCCCGCAGCGGCCGCGGGACCGGCGACGCAGGAGAAGCCGCCCAAGCAGCAGTCCGTGCTCAGGCAGGTCTCGACCCTCGTGCGGCGCCAGCTGCGGATCGTGGCGGCCGACCCGTCCTACCTCGCCTTCATGCTGCTGCTCCCCATCATCATGGGACTGCTGACCAAGGCGATTGAGGGCAGCGACGGCTTCGCGGTCCCCCACTACCCGGAGCCCACTCCCCCGACGCCGGAGAACCCCACTCCCCCGATCATCAAGTACTCCAGCCAGGCCCTGCAGCTGTTGGTCATTCTCATCACCGGGGCAGCCTTCTCCGGGATGTCAGCGACCATCCGTGACCTCATTGGGGAGCGGGACGTCTTCCTACGGGAGAAGGCCGTCGGCCTGAGATCCGGCGCCTACCTGTTCTCCAAGGCGACCATCCTGGCGCTCATCACCACCATTCAGACCGCACTGATGCTGGGCATCGCCCTGGCCCTCAACAAGGGCCCCTCAGATGCCGTCATCCTGGAGGGGTGGCCGGGGCTGGAGCTGGCCTTCTGCTGCTGGGCCGTCGCCTTCGTCTCCGGGCTCCTGGGGCTGGCCGTCTCCGCGATGGTCTCCTCCTCCGAACAGGTCATGCCGGTCCTGGTGGTCTCCATCATGGCCCAGCTGGTCCTGTCCGGCGGCATCATCCCGATCGCGGGACGGGCGGTCTTCGAGCAGCTCGCCTGGTTCATGCCGTCGCGATGGGGTTACGCCATGGCCTCCTCCACGTTGGAGATGCTCGCCATCCTGCCCAACCGTGACGACGCGCTGTGGAAGCACGAGACCGGGCAGTGGCTGACGGACTACGGCATACTCTCAGCCATCGGCCTGGCGTGCATGGTGGTGTGCTACGTCGCCCTGGCCCGCCGCGGGCGTCGCTGATCCTCTTCTCAAGCTCTCCCGACATGGGCGCCGGGGTGCCGACCACAGAGCTGGTCGGCACCCCGGCGTCACGTATCGGCCGTGTGTCGCGGGTGCTCCTACTTGCTGGTGATGCGGCAGACCACCAGATCGAAGTAGTAGGAGGCGCCTTGGGCGACCAGAAGACGGGCGTCGCTCTGGCCCTTGGCGGGAGGGACCGTACCGCCATAGGCGCCGGGGGTCTTCCAACCGACCTTGCCCGTATCGGGCGATACGGCGACGACGAGGTTGCCCGGTTCACTGTCCCATATGCTCTGCCTTCCGACCTCGACCAGCACCTGCCCATCACTGAGTAGCCCGATGGGCCTGATGTGGCAGCCCTCGCGCTGCGAGAACTCAGGCAGCGCGAGCTTCTTACTGCCGACCTTGGCCGTGCAGGCGCTCGTATCGATGACGACGTCGACCGTGCCGCTGGGGCCGATGACCGGGGTGGTCGAGGACGATGCCTTGGCCAAGGAGGAGTACGCATCCTTCAGGGACGAGGCATCCAGGGGCGCTGACGCAGCCCACCAGTGCTTCTCCGAGAACTTGCCTGAGACGGTTGCCGCCTCGCTGCCGTTGGCCTTGTAGATCGTGGCCCCCGAGGACGTCACTCTCGAGAAGGCCTCCGACCCGGACGCGATATTGAATCCACCAGGAAATCGAGTGTCCTCATCGAAGTCCGAGCCCTGCTGCTTGCCGGGCTCGGAGACGAGCACCTCGCCGTTCTTGGCGGACAGCACCTGGAACTGTCGCGACTTGTTCTCGTAGGTGAGGATGAAACCGTTGTCGACCCGGCCTGCCTCGTACTGACCCGAAGCGGTCCACTTCTCCTTGCCGGATGCGTCGTAGGCCTTCATGGAGCCGCCGTCGGAGGACTCCCCCTTGTCGGACACGATGCCGAGGTCAGATGTCGCGCCGATATAGAAGGACCCCTTGGAGAAAGGCACCTTGGAGGTCTTGCCCGCGGCCCCGATCACCGTGGACTCGTCACTGGCCTGGGTGCAGAGCATCGAGCCACCGACCCAGGGGCGGACCTTGAAGCACTCACCGCTCCACACCGGCGTCGTCGTGCTCTTCGTGAGATCCACGAGGTGCTTCTTGCCATCGCGTTGGAAGGCGATCGTGGTTCCGTCTGCGGACGGGACGGGCTCGGAGGTCTCCGCGTAGCGCAGCTCCTCCCGGACACTGTTGCCGGCGGGCAGCGCCGCCGCCCACCGGTTGTCGATCTGCGCTCCGGAGAAGAAGTACCACCAGGTCGCGCTCGCCCCCACCACTGCCAGGACGGTGACCACGGCGGCCACAGCCACCCATCGACGGCGCCACCACCGCCGACGCGCGCCGGCCTGCGGTCCCCCCGTTGCAGCCTGCGGGTGCTGCGAGCCCGGCTGACTGTAGAAAGCGGGGGCGGAGGGACTGGAGATACCGGGGCTGGCCGGCATCGCAGGACCGGCGAAGCCCGCGGTCCCTGCCGTTCCCGGGCTGAGCGGAACCTGTCCGGGGCCGGGGACGTACTGCTGCCCGCCCACCAGGGTCGGCGCATCCGGGGCGAAGGCCATCGTGGCCGAGGTCGCCGAGGGACTCGGCAGCGTCGCCGGCGGCGCCGCGGGCTCGGCAGCAGGAACGGCGTCCCAGTCGTAGGGAACGAGCGAGGCCGTCGACTGCGGGGGCGAGGCCAGTCGCGGCGCTGCGGGCAGACCGGCCAGAGCGGACTGCATGACGTCCAGGCGCTGGGCGACCTCCTCAATGGAAGGACGCATGTCGGGCTGCTTGGAGATCATCGCGGCGATGAGCTCCCACAGCGGGTCGGGCACTCCCAGGGGCCGGCCCGCATCACGTCGGGCGTGCTGGCTCAGCAGCTGGGCGGGCTCCCCCACGAACGGCGTCGTCCCGCACGCCATCTCGTAGAGCATGATGCCCAGTGAGTAGATGTCGGCGGCGGAGGTCGGGGCCTGTAGCGACAGGATCTCCGGCGCCATGTACAGCGGTGTACCGATGGCCCCGGTGAGGTGGGAGGCGGAGAAGGTGTCGCAGATGCGCGCCACCCCGAAGTCCGCCAGTCGGGGCACAACGGTCTCGGGCACCTCCCCTCCCGGGGCGACACCAACGACGACCGTCTCAGCCGGGTCGCCGCCCCGGCTGGGACGGGAGCTGAGCAGGACATTGGCGGGTTTGATGTCCCGGTGGATCACGCCGGCGCGATGAACCGCGAACAGTCCCTGAGCGATACGTGTCCCCAGGGACGCCACCTGCGCAGGTGGCAGACTGCCGTGAGACCTCAGAAGATCTCGCAGGTCGCCGCCGTTGACGTAGTCCATGACGATCGCGAAGGTGGAGCCCTCGATGACGACGTCACGAATGGCGACGACATAGGGGCTGCGCACCCGCAGCAGAGTGGAGCGCTCCTTGATGAAGCGCTCCACGACGTCGGGGTTCTCCACCAGCTCCGCACGCAGAACCTTGAAGGCCAAGGTCTCCCGGGCGTCCGTGCGCCGACCGCGCCAGACCTCTCCCTGGGCACCCGCACCGATCCGGGTCTCCATGATGTAGGAGCTTCCGAGGTGACGGGGGGCGGGGCTTTGGGACATGAGTGCTCCGTGTTGCTCAAGGGCGGTCAGACTTCATAGAGACCTTATCGCGATCTTTACGCCGCCGGACCGCTACGCCAGGACACGGTCACCCATCACGCCTCGAATCTCACCACCCCATGGGAGGGTCCTCGGTTCTGAAGCTCGCCGAGGTGACTACAGTGGTTCCCGTGAGCAAACAGATGACTACCTCTGACCCGCTGGTGTGGATCGACTGTGAGATGACGGGGCTGGACCAGAGCGCCGACGCGCTCATCGAGGTCGCCGTCGTCGTCACCGACTATGAGCTCAAGCCCCTGGCGGAGGGAATCGATGTGCTCATCAAGCCCCCCGCCGCCGCGCTGGAGCAGATGGACGACTACGTGCGCACCATGCACACCTCCTCGGGCCTCCTGGCCGCCCTGGAGGACGGGGTGACCATGGAGACCGCCCGCACCAAGGTCCTGGACTACGTGACCTCCCTGGTTCCCGAGCCCCGCACCGCCCAGCTCGCGGGCAACTCCGTGGGCACGGACAAGGCGTTCCTGGCCCGCGACATGCCCGAGCTCATCGAGCACCTCCACTACCGGATCGTGGACGTCTCCTCCCTCAAGGAGCTGGCCAAGCGCTGGTACCCCAGGACCTTCTTCCACGCACCGAAGAAGGCCGGCGGCCACCGCGCGCTGGCGGACATCCTGGAGTCCATCGACGAGCTGCGCTACTACCGCGAGGTCCTGTTCCCCGCCGGGGAGGGCCCGAGCTCTCAGGAGTGCAAGGACGCGGCTGAGCGGATCCTCAACACGCCTACCAGGTGAGCGGGACGACGGTGTCCTCGGCGCACCCCTCGAACGTGACGTAGTGCACCGACTCCAGTTTGGTGTGCGGGGATAGGAGCGGATACAGTACCGATTCGTTGCGGTGATACCGTACATGGTGGCTGTAGCTCAGTCGGCAGAGCGCCTGGTTGTGGTCCAGGAGGTCGCGGGTTCAAACCCCGTCAGCCACCCCACTGATGGCGGATCATCCGCCCCATCCCCCCTCCCAAGGCAGCAAACGACGCTGCCACCCTAGCGGCGCAGGCTTGCTGCGGACAGTGATGGCTTCAGCCTCTCCCCTGCGCCCCGACAAGTAAGCAGCGCGCTCACTGCGACGCCCCTGCCGGCGGAGCAGGTGCTCGATGCCTCGACAACCACCCTTCGAGAAAGTCCCTCCCATGCAACGCCGCGACTTCCTACTCGCCCTGGCCGCCGGAACCGCAGGCTGCCTCAGTGCTTGCAACACCGCACGGCCGGCGGCACATTCAGCCTCACCGGCCTCACCTCCGACGCAGGGCTCACCCCGGGCCTCCACATCCCCCTCCCCCACGCCCTCACCGACCCCCTCCCTCAGCCCGCTCCACCTTCAGGACGGCCCACCGCCACTTCCCGCACCCACGCCTGCGGACTCGCTCATCACCGGCCTGCCGGAGAACGTCGGCAACGTCGTGGCCATCACCATCGACGACGGCGTCGACTCCTCTGTCGTGGACGCCTACCTGGACTTCGCCAAGGACTCCGGAGTCCGCCTGACCTTCTTCGTCACCGGCTGCTATCCGAGCTGGACCGACAACCGGGACAAGATGAGGCCCCTGGTGGAATCCGGGCAGATTCAGCTGGCGAACCACACCTGGACTCACCCTGACCTGACAACGCTGTCGGAGGGCGGGATCATTGACGAGCTCACCCAGTGCGAGAACCTGCTGCGCAACACCTACGGTGTCACAGGCGCGCCCTTCATCCGACCCCCCTACGGCGGCCGCAGCTCCTACACCGACTCGGTCTGCGCCAAGATCGGCTACACGACCACGACCATGTGGTACGGCTCCTTCGGAGACTCAGGACAGCTCACGCCGGAGGTCCTTCTCGGTGAGGCGCAGAAGTGGCTGCTCGCCCAGCACATCGTCATCGGTCACGCGAACTTCCCCACCGTCACTTCCGTCTACGGTCAGATCATCGACATTCTGCGTCAGCGCTCTCTACAGACGGCCACGCTCGACGACGTCTACTTCGGCCCCGGTCATAATCGCCACGCCTGAGGGCGCTCACCGCGCGAGAGTCTCCCGGGCCTCCTCCTGCCCCTCGCCGCACGGTCGCGCCCGATCGAAGGAGCCGATCTCCGGGGTCCGCGGGAGGTAGGCGATCTCGCAGCGGCCTTCGAGCTGCTCGTCGAAGGTGCCGATCCAGTCATCGCCGATGACGAAGACATCGATTCCGTACTCGTCGACGTCCCGACTCTTCTGCCCCCAGGTCTGCTCGGGAACGACCATGTCGACATAGCGGACGGCCTCAAGCATCGCCTTGCGCTGCTCATAGGTGAAGTAGGCGCGCTTCCCCTTGGAGGCGCTGAACTCATCGGTCGACAGCGCAACAATGAGATAGTCACCCATGGCCTTGGCCCGGCGCAGCAGCTCGATGTGCCCGTAGTGGAGCAGGTCGAAGGAGCCGTAGGTGATGATGCGTTTCATAGGGATTGTCCTCGCGGGTTGAACCCATCGATCTTTGTATGAATCACACAAGAATCGATGGTGTTGTCGTTGGTTGCGCGTATGGCGGTTGAACGCGCTCGCCACTAAGTCTAGGCACGAGACACCCCCCAAGAATCCTTTGTTACCCCTCTGAAGCAGGCTTTCAACTATGTCGGCCGTCACCCACTATCGCGTAACCCAATGAATGCGCGAAACCGCCGCCCCACCCCTCGGCTCGGGACGCCACAAGCTGAGGCCATCATGTGACAGAACCCCAGTATTCCGCGATATAGCAACGATTACGAGCGGTTTCGGCGCCGTCACGATAAGCCCTAAACATCACAGTCTGATTGCAGACGAGCCAATCATGACGACTACCGCTTTTCCTACTGGTCGACCCAACTACCGTTATAAGAAAGCGAGTAAAGAAGGCCGCAACCCAGGCCTTTCCCGTCCCAGAAGACCGGAGGTCACCAGTGGTCGCAGTAGTTCCTGCCCGACCCCTTGCCGTCCCCTCCCGCACCTCCTCCACTGTCCCCTCTGTGGCCGCTTCGGTGCCCGGCCTCCCGTCCGATTTCTCGGCAGTGAGCCGAGACATCGCCTCCTGGGCGCTATGGCTCTTCCTGGCGACCCTTATCAGGACGCTCTTATCAACGCATCGAATTCTTTATCCGCGTCTGCTCCTGATAGGGGTCGCGGCCGCGGTTCTCATTCAGGTGACCGCCTGGTGCGTGACATGGCATTACTGGCCGTGGGCCTCGACGCGGGTCATGCCCTTCATCATCGTGGCCGGGGCCGGGTTCGCAGTCGGTTCCTGCTTCCTCGACCTCGCCACGCAGGTCCATCTCCTTCCGTGGACCGCAGGCCTGGCAGGGTCCGCCATCGCGGTGGCGGATCAGTGGCGGCGCCGCCTGAGATGGCGGGCTCACGCCCGGCGGGCCCTGGAGACGGCCTCATGACCACCCTGCTCCTGACCGGGCTCGCCCTGACGGCAGTCGTCTGCGCCTCCTTGACCGCGGCCGTGATCCCGCTACTGAGGAGAGCCCGCGTCGTTGACGTCCCCGGGGACAGATCCCTGCACCGGATGCCTGTCCCCCGCGGTGGTGGACTCGCCATCGTCCTGGCCGCCTCACTGGCCACCTGGACAGCGGTCCTCGCTGCGGTGCACCTGCAAGGCGCTGTTCGCGCGATGACCGGGGTCGACGTCGCGCTCATGGGGCTGGCGACCGTACTCGCCTTCGCGCTGCTCGGACTGATCGAGGACCTGTTCTCGGTGTCCGTCAGGACCCGTCTGGTTCTCCAGCTCGTCCTGGGCGCAGGGCTTGGTCTGATGGCGCACAGCGCCTTCGAGGTCTCACTGTGGTGGACCCCGGTGATCTGCGTGGGCACCGCCGCGCTGGTCAACGCCACGAACTTCATGGACGGCGCCAATGGTCTGGCCTGCGGCCACGCCCTGCTGACCTCCCTGTGGTACGTCCAGGTGGCGGCCGTCGCCCCGGTCGCCGGGCTGGGGCTCGTCATGGTCTCGGTGGCCGGAGCCTGCCTCGGCTTCCTGCCATTCAACACCCCTCGCGCCAAGGTGTTCCTGGGTGACTCCGGCTCCTACGCCCTGGGCGGCGCCTGGGCCTTCGCCGTGACGGCCTGCCTGTCCCGGGGCGTGGCCGTGGAGGCGGCTCTCGCCCCCGTCCTCGTGCTCCTGGCCGATACCGGCTACACCCTGTGGATGCGGCTGAGAGCGGGCCAGTGCTGGTACGAGCCGCACCGGCTGCACGTCTACCAGCGCCTGGTCTGCGCCGGATGGCCGCACTGGGCCTCGGCCCTCCTGGTGACCCTGGCGGCAGCGTCGTGCTCCGCCCTGGCGGCCGGCAGCCTCCTGACCAGCAACCGGCTCTGGATGCCCCAGCTCGCCATGGCAGCAGTCCTGATCCTCTACCTGAAGATGCCCTCCATCATCGGAGCTCCCAACCCCTTCCCCACCCTTCGAAGGGCGAGGTGAGGACATGCGCATCCTTCTGCTCACCCACTACTGGGCACCGGAGGTCGGCGCCCCCCAACGCCGCTGGAACCGGCTGGCCGAGGCGCTGATCTCACGGGGCCACGAGCTGGCGGTGCTGGCTCCGGCCCCCCACTACCCGGGGGGTCGTCTCCTGCCAGGCGGCGCGGCCCATGTGGCCGGTTCGATCAGGCGGGACGTCACCGGAGCGATGGTGCACCGCACGATCTTCCGCCCCTACAGCAGCGGAGTGTGCGGACGAGGGACCGATCAGATGGTCGCGGCGGCCGACTCCGTGCGCCTGGGGGTGGCGCGCTTTCGGGGAGGTAACCGTCCAGACGTCATCCTCGGCTCAGTTCCCGGGCTCCCCACCCTCCCGGCGGCGCTCGCCGTCGGCAGGGTCCTGCACCGTCCGGTCGTGGTGGAGCTGCGCGACGCCTGGCCGGATCTGCTCCTGTCAGCCGCGCAGTGGTCCGCGCCGGCCACCTGCCCATCGGCCCTGGCATGGGCCCACCGGGCCCGCCGGCTCCACATCGTCGACCACGGCACGCGCAGCCTCCTGCCACCCCTCATCACCCGCCTGGAGCGGGAGGCCGCGGCCGTGGTGACGACGACGGACTCCTTCGCCCAGGTCCTGCGCTCGCGCGGGGTGCGCCGCGTGGTGACGGTGCGCAACACCGGCGCCGCGGTGCAGACAGGCCGCACGGGTGCCGACCGACGCCGATCGGACGACATCCTGCACGTGCTGTACCTGGGAACCGTGGGGCGCGCTCAGGGCCTGAGTTTTGCGGTGAGGGCCGCGCACATCGCTCAGCGCAACGGCACCCCGGTGGTACTGCGGATCGTCGGCGACGGCGCACAGCTCCAGGAGGTGGCGGCCCTGGCCCACAGGCTCGCCGCCCCTGTGGAGATCCTCCCCCCTGTGCCCTGGAGCGAGGTGGCTCAGCACTATGCCTGGGCCGATACGGCGCTGGTGAGCCTGCAGGACTGGCCGGCCATGTCCGTGACGGTCCCCTCCAAGCTCTACGAGATCATGTCCGCCGGAGTGCACGTGTGCGCCTCGGTGGACGGGGAGGCCCGGCGCATCGTGGAGGACGCCGGCTGCGGTGACGTCACCGCCCCGCAGGACTCGCAGGCCCTGGCCTTCCTGTGGAGCGCCCTGGCTGCCGACCGCAGCCGTCTGGACGTGACGGGTGGACAGCGCTGGCTGGCAGACCACGCCGACGCCGAGGCCATGACCGACCGCTACGAGTCCCTCCTGAGGCAGGTGGCCGATGTCTGACCTCCAGATCCTGAACAACCTCGCGCTGCTGAGCACCTCCGCCGCCCGGCAGATGGTCGAGGACCCGGTGCTCCTGACCCTGCAGGGGGCACGTCGGCTGTCTGAGCCCTGGCGCAGCCGCAGCGCTCGGGCTCTCGGCATCGGCGCAGGCGAGCACGAGCTGCGCCGGGCACTGTCGGCGTTCATCGCCGACCGACCGGACTCGGCTAGTGAGGCGCTGAGCCGGGCGGTGCCGCGATCGGCCCTCGGCCGCAGGCTCGCCGCCGAGATAGCGATCCACCTCGGTTCCGCCGAGCGCAGGCATCTTGACGCCGATGGCCTGAGCCCCACGGTGCGCGCGCGGGACCTGTGGTCCCGGGGACACCTGAGCGCCGCGCTCAGCACGCTGGAGGCACTGCCCGGCTCCGGGGCGCTGCGGGCCCGCCTGCGTTCCCAGCTCGCCATGATGAGCCCGGGCTTCCACCTGCCCCGCTTGTCCCCCTCACCGGGTTGGACCACTCCTGACCCCGGCGAGCCGCTGCGAGTCCTTCACCTACTGACCAGCTCACTGCCCCACACCCAGTCCGGCTACACCGTGCGCTCGCACGCGCTCCTGCAGGCGCAGTCCGACGCCGGCATCGACGTGCGGGCGGTGACCCGCATCGGCTACCCCGTCATCATCGGCAGGCCCTCGGCTCAGGCCACCGACGTCGTCGACACAGTCACCTACCGGCGGCTTCTGCCTGCGCGGACCCAGGCCACCCCGATAGCCCGGCTGGCTCAGATGAGCCACCTGCTGGCGCGGGAGGTGGAGGCGTTCCGCCCCCACCTGCTGCACACGACCACCAACTACGTCAACGCCCTGGTCACCCAGGCGGTGGCGCGCTCCTTCGGCCTGCCCTGGGTCTACGAAATGCGAGGGGTGCTGGAGTGCACCTGGGTGGCCTCCAGGCCGGTGAGTCAGCAGGCCGAGGCACTGAGCTCCGAGCGCTTCGCGCTGCTGCGGGCCAAGGAGGCCGAGATGGCCCGGCGGGCCGACGCCGTCGTCGTCCTCTCTCAGGTCCAGGCCGAGGACCTCGCGGCTCGGGGTGTCGAGCCCAGCCGGATCACGGTCGTCCCCAACGCCGTGGAGCAGGATGTCCTGGAGGCCACCAGGTACTCGCCAGCAGCTGCCCGCCAACGGCTGGGACTGCCCCCCGAGGGCCTGTGGGTGGGCAGTGTCTCCTCCCTGGTGGGCTACGAGGGCTTCGACGTGCTCCTGCGGGCCGTGGCACTCTGCCGCGCTCGGGGGATCGACGTGCGGTGCGCCGTCGTGGGTGACGGAGTCAGCCGTCCCGGACTGGTGGCCCTGGCTGGAGAGCTGGGGCTGGAGGCCTCGGTGTGCGTCCTTCCCGGACGGGTGGAGCGCGCCACGGCCCTGGACTGGTACCAGGCCCTGGACGTCTTCTGTGTGCCGAGGCTGGATACGCCGGTGTGCCGGCTGGTGACGCCGCTCAAGCCGATGACGGCGATGGCGCTGGGTCGGCCGGTGGTGGTCTCCGACCTCCCCGCGCTCAGCGAGCTCACCGCCGCAGCGACGAATCGGTCCTTCCCGGCCGGCGACGTCGAGGCGCTCAGCCGAGTGCTGACTGATATGGCGGCTGGAGAGCCCCTGCCCTCGACGCCCTCAACGCATCAGATGCTGCCCACCTGGAGCGGCAACGCAGTCCGTCAGGCCGAGATCTACAAGGAGCTGGTATGAGCAGGGCGTCCTGGGCCCCGTGGCCCGATGGGCAGCCGTTCTGGGGCGGCAGCTCGGAAGTCAGTGTCAGCGTCGTCGAGCTCAGCGAGCTCTACCCGGTGGGCCGGCGCCCGCCGCTGGTGGCCTACATCCGCCAGCTCTGGCAGCGCCGGCACTTCATCTGGGCCGATGCCCGGGCCAAGGCCCTGGGCTCTCAACGGGGCACCTTCCTGGGCAACGCCTGGCTCATCGCCAAGCCGATGCTCGACGCGATCGTCTACTTCCTGGTCTTCGGTCTGCTTCTGCAGACAAGCCGCGGTATCGACAACTTCATCGGCTACCTCATCATCGGCGTCACGTTCTTCCCGCCGCTGCAGCGGGCGGTCACCGGTGGCAGCCAGGTGATCGTCACCGGCAGGAACCTCATTCGAGGCTTCTCCTTCCCTCGGGCCGCCCTGCCCGCGTCGTACACGATTCGCAGCGCGATCGACCTGGTCCCGCCGATGATCGCGCTCCTCGTCCTCGTGGTGGTCCTTCCCCCTCACGCCTGGCCGAGCTGGCACTGGGTCCTCATCGTCCCGGTCCTGGCTCTTCAGGTGCTCCTTAGCCTGGGGCTGACGCTGGCGGCCTCCCGCATCACGACGACGATCCCGGACATGCGCAACATCTGGCCCTTCCTGACTCAGTTCTGGTTCTACGCCTCGGGAGTCTTCTTCTCCTACGAACGGTTCATCCATCACCCGGTGATGCTGCGGGCCATGGACCTCAATCCCGGTTACCTCATCATCACGATGTACCGGGACGTGATCCTGTACCAGCGCGTTTCGCAGCCGCGCATGTGGCTCATCCTCAGTGCCTGGTCGCTGGGGCTGACCGCCGTGTCCTTCGTGTTCTTCTGGGAGAAGGAGGAGGCCTACGGTGTCGAGCGCTGAGACCGGGCCGAAGAACGAGTCTGCATCCCTCCAGGCGGACGGGCCGGGGGAGGCGGCATCCCCCTCCCCCATCGTCACGATGACATCGGACGGTGACTCCTCTTCCGCCGTCATGACCGCGGCCGACGGTCACGAGGCCGGCATCGGCACGGCCACCGTCGTCGTCGACGACATCGGAGTGAGCTACCGGGCGCCCTCCACGGACGCCGAGGATCTGCGCGCCGCCTCCGTGGCGCAGAAGATCGTCATGGGGCTGACTGGGCACAGGCCGAAAGTGAGGGTCGAGGCCCTCAAGAACATCTCCTTCGTGGCGCGCGCCGGGGAGTCGATCGGGATCCTGGGGCGCAACGGCGCGGGGAAGTCCACGCTGCTGCGCGTCATGGGCGGCTTGGAGACGCCGACCTCGGGAACGGTGAGCGCCCGTTCCACCCCGGTGCTCCTGGGCGTCAACGCGGCCCTCGTCCCGGAGCTGTCCGGCGAGCGCAATGTGCGCCTGGGCTGCCTGGCCATGGGGCTGACTCCCCAGCAGATCGAGGCGATCATTCCGGAGATCATCGAGCTGGCCGGGATCGGGAAGGCCATCTACCGCCCGATGAAGACCTACTCCTCGGGGATGGCCTCACGTCTGCGGTTCGCGATCGCCGCCGCGGCGAACCCGGACATCCTCCTGATCGACGAGGCCCTGTCCACCGGTGACGCCGCGTTCAAGGAGCGCAGCGAGATCAAGATGACCGAGCTGCGGCGCGCCGCCGGGACGGTGTTCATCGTCAACCATGCCGCACAGGTCATCGAGGAGATGTGCACCCGGGCGCTGTGGCTCATGGATGGCGAGCTCATCGGTGACGGCCCGGGCCCCCAGATCGCCCACGACTACCGGTGGTGGTCCTGGAACATCGCCAAGAACAAGCCGGACAAGGCCGCCACGATCCTGGCCGAGTGCCGGGAGAAGTGGAAACCGGCGGGGGTGCGGATCCAACGCTCGGAGAGCCGCACCCTGCCCTACCGACACGCTCGAGGAGTATGACCATGCGCAGTGAGGAAAGCACGATGACAGCAGGACGAATCACGGTCTACGGCTCTTGCGTGGCCAGGGACGTGGCCGGCGAGATGGAGCGGCGGGGCTGGAGCGTGGAGCGTTACATCGCCCGCCAGTCCCTCATCAGTGCGGGGTGCCCGGCCGACGTCGGCGACGTCGATCTGTCCCTGCTCAGCTCGTCCTTCGCCCGTCGGTCCTTCCTGTCCGACATGGTGGGCAACCTGGAGGCACAGCTCACGGCCGTCGCCTCCTACACCGACCTCCTGCTGTGGGATCTGACCGACGAGCGCCTCGGCGTCCTGGAGACCTCCCCCGGGACCTTCCTGACGCGTTCGACCGAGGCGTTGACGGCCGGCCTCTACGAGGGGCTTCCCGCCAGGTTCCTCGAGCTGGGGACCGCCGAGCACCTGCACCTGTGGCGACCCGCACTGCTGCGTTTCCACGCCCTCCTGGAGCGGCTCGACCTGGCAAGGCGAACGATCCTCATCAACGTTCCCTGGGCGACGCGGACCACCTCGGGGATGTCCACCATCCCGAGCTGGGGGCAGACCGCCATGGAGGCCAACTGGGTCATGACCCGCTACACCGAGCTCGTCTACCAGGAGACCGACCTGCGGATTCTGCAGGTGCCCGACGAGCTCGTGGTGGCCGACGACGCGCACCGCTGGGGGGCCGCCCCCTTCCACTACGCCCCCTCCCTGTACTCGTGGGTCGCCGACGAGCTGGAGGTCGCCCTGGCACCGCGCCGCCTCGCCCCGGCGCTGTGAGCCCAGCCCCGTGAGGCAGGACGGCGTCGGACCGGGAGGGATCGACCCGCTTCAGCGACGACGCCGCAGCAGTCTGCGAAGGCGCCCTGTCCCAGTCGGGCGCGGCTCAACCAGCCGTGGCCGGCGGGGCCACAGGGGGATGCGGGGGATGCCTGCGCCGGAGTAGTGCTGCGCCGCCTCGGCCCCGGTGAGGACCCAGCCGACGTCGGTCCCGGCGTAGCCCAGGGGCTCCGCCTGCCGGCCGGAAGGCTCGACGGTGCACAGCTCGATAACCTCGCCGTCACGCACCACCGCCACCTCGGGCCGGCCTTTCCACAGCAGGAGGCGGGCCCGGTCCCGGGCACCGAGGTTGCCCCAGGGGCTGCGGAGGACCTGCTCGGTGTCGAGACGCTGCGCCAACACACGCATCTCGGCCGCGTGCGCCTGGCCCAATCCGGGTGGCTCGGTGGGCATCCGGCCGGCGTCGACGACCCCGAAGTACCAGCCCAGGTCGTACAGGATCGTCTGCTGGGCCCAGGGCGCCCCACCTGCGGCATCGAGAAGGGCGTGGTAGCGCGTGCGCATCTGAGCGACGTAGCGGCCCGGCCGCGACCAGGCGGTCTGCACCGCGGAGTCTCCTGAGACCCGCTTGTCATAGTGGTAGACGGCCTCGGGCACGTAGACGATCCGACCCCAGCGGCTGCGAATGCGCCCCAGGTAGAGGGCGTCCTCGAAGGTGGGGGCCTCACGGTCCTCGGGGAACCGGGCCGCGAGCGCCCGGTCGGCCCGGATGAGGCACTCGTGGACGGAGAGCTGGATGGCCTGCGGCTGCCGGGCGGCGTCGACCCGCGCAGTCCCGCCCTGGAAGCGGAAGTCGAGGGGGTGGGGGATCTGCGCACCGCCCTGGTGGATGAGGGTGCGGCCGGCCAGGAGGACGTCGCCGCGGCGCCTGGCGACCAGGAGCCGGGTGAGGAAGTCGGGGGCGAGCCAGTCATCGGGATCGGGGAAGCCGATCCACTGGCCCCGGGCCCGCTCCATCCCGAGGTTTCGAGCGCGTCCCTGTCCGCCGTTGTCCGTCTCGATGATCTCGACGTCGAGGTCGGTTCGCCGCGCCCAGCTCCGGCAGGCCCGCGGTGAGTCGTCGCAGGCCCCGTCCAGGACGAGTACGACCTGGAGACGGTGGTGCGGGTGGTCCTGGGCGTCGAGCGAGCTCAGGAAGCGGGGCAGGTAAGGGGCCACCCCGTAGACGGGGATGACGAGGCTGACCAGGGGCGGGCGGCGGCGCATCCGTGGGGCCCCCGCCAGCGGGGCCGGCATCAGATCACGTCGCGTCGGAGCAGGGCGGTCAGGCGGGCGCAGGCTCCGGCGTCGAGCAGGAGGAGGTCCTCGGGGGCGGTGACTCGTCCGGTGACGACGTCCTCGACCGCCTGATGCACCTGCGCGCTGGTGTCGGCGCCGATGGCTCCGATGGCCTCGTGACGGGCACGGTAGCGGTCCGTGTCCGGCCGTGCGCGGGGGTCCCAGACGATACCGACGCAGCCGGCGATCATGCCCTCGTCGAGGACGGATGAGCGGTCCGAGACCACCGCCCAGGAGCGGGCCAGGGTCTCGGGCAGCTCGCGGCCGGTGACGGCGGGCACGCCCAGGGCCCTGAACCACTCGGGTGCGTGCAGCACCAGCTTGGGGTGGGCGAACAGGACGGTGCGGTGACCGGCCTGGGTCAGGCCGGCGGCCAGCTCGAGCCACGGCCGGTAGAGCGCGCTGAGGAGTCCGACGGCGTCGGGGTCGCTCTCCAGGGCTCGTGAGACCTCGGGGTCCCAGGTGGGGGCCAGCAGGATGCTGTCGCGCTCGCGTCCCAGCAGGCTGTGGAGGTGGTCGTGGCGGGGGAAGCCGGTACGCCAGACCTCTCGGTCGGTGAGGGTGTAGGAGGTGTGGTCGGCCGTCAGCCCGGCCTGTTCGGCGGCGGTGGCGCACACGACGACGTCCATTCGGGCGCTGTTGAACCAGCGCCACATGTCGCGCATGGTCACGCCGTGCTGGAGGAAGACGAGGCGCTGGTCGGGGCCGACGCCCGTGCCGGTGAGGCGGCCCGCGATGAGCGGGTCGCCGATGTCGGACAGGAGGATGGTCTCGGCGCCGCTCCAGGCGGCGTCGAATCCGGGGCCGGTCGGGTCCAGCAGGACGAAGCCGTCCTGTGCGAGGCGTTCCCAGTCCGGGCTGCTGCGTTCGATGACGAAGATGTGCCGGACGCTGGGTGCGTGGGTGCGGGCGTAGCGGTACAGCGGCTCGGCGTTGTCGCCGGCGCTGTCGTGGCGGTCCATGTAGAGCCAGGTGCGGGGCCAGTCGGAGGGGGATGAGGCGGTGTACGGCGTGGGCGCTGAGGAGGAGGCCACGGAGGCCATGGAGGACCCCGCGGAGGAGGCATCCTCGGCCGGTGACGTGCCGCCGGACTGTTGGGTCTCCTGCGTGCCGGTGGGACTCAGGAGCCGGGCCAGGCGCCGGCGCAGCCCGGATGAGGCCCCTCCCGGGCGGCCTCGCCCCGGAGGCGTCTCAGGTGGCCTGGGGTTGCCCCGGTAGGGGGCCACCGGGAGCTCTTGGCCGTCGATGACGGCGGTGATCTGCCCCTTGGGCAGCCAGACGATGCGCTCGTGGAGCACCACGTCGTCGAAGTAGCGGTGATCGACCGTCTTGGCGCTGGTCGGTCGGGCCCAGGCACCATCCACCTTCCACTGCTCCTGAGGCATGTCGCCGACGTAGAAGTAGGTGGCCTTCTGGTCGTTGCGGAACCTGCGCGCCGAGGGCAGGATCGGGGCGGGCATGGGCCCGGCGGCCATGGCGACCAGTGCGGTGCGACGGCCCACAGCCAGCGGAGTGGAGCAGTACGCCTCGATCTGGGAGGCGGGGACGCGCCGGGTGACGGCGCGCAGAAGCTGGGCCACCTCGGCGCGCTCGGCGGCTGTGAGCCCGGCCGAGGGGAAGCGCAGTCCACGGTCGGCGTCGGTGACCTGGATGAGGCGGTGGATGATGAGCTGCTGGACCCAGGCCGGTGGGGGGCTTCCGGCCTGCAGCCACGCCGGCAGCACCGTGCCCAGCAGGTGGCGGTAGTGGTCGATCCTTCCCCAGCGGCCGGGGGGCTGGGGGGCGTGGCGGATGACGGCCGGGCCGTCGTGGAGGCCCACCCGGTTGCCGGTGGCCATGATGTGAGCAATGAGCCCGCTCAGGGCGGTGTTGTCGTCATCGGCCGCGGTCTGAGCGCCGACGGCGCCGTCCCCGGTGTGGAGGGCCCCTGGTCCGCCCCAGTCCTGCAGGCCGTGACGGGGGATGGTGAGCACCGCTCCGCTGACGGTATCGGGGAAGATGTGGGGCTCGACGGTCAGGTCAGCGGTGCGGCTGCCGTGCTTGAAGCGCCACTGCAGCCGCTCGTCGCGGGCGCCGTCGGGGCGGATGGTCACGGTTGGGGTGAGGACGACCGCCTCGCCGGTGCCGTGCTGGGCCACTGAGGTGAGATAGCCCGGCTCGACCCGGTCTCCCGCCTGGAGGAGCAGGACCCGGGTCCCTGCGGCCAGGGGGCGCAGGACCTGGCCCAGTCCCGCCGGATCGGGGCAGCCGATGGGGACGATCCCGCCTTCGGGCGAGTCCTGGCCAAGAGAATCGAGTGTGGCCTGCCCATCTGCGGAACCGATGATGATGACGTGCAAGGTCTCGGTGCTGCGGGCATTCATGAGGTGGGCATCTCCGTTTCGTGGGGCGGTCCCCAATGACTAATGGTGGACGTAGCCAGCACCTCCGCGTTGGAGATGTCCCAGGTGTGTCCGAAAGTCGTCCCTCGCCGTTGGACGAACCCGAATCGGGAGGCCGAATAGATACGGGCCCCGGCACGTGTGCAGTCATTGAGGAAACCGGTGTCCTCGCCGGTGGTCGTCTCGGGAAAAGTGACCTCGCGCGCCAGGTCCGCCCGAGCCACCAGGGTCGGCCCGGAGACGAAAGTCGTATAGCGGTGCTCCCAGTCGGCGAAGCGCAGCACCGTCAGGTCCGGGCCCGTCAGGTGCAGGTAGTGGGCGTGCTTGCCCACGACCTCGGCACGGGCGTAGTCGGCCGCCGCGAGCGACTCGAAGAGGTAGTGATCGCCGTAGAGGTCGTCGTCGTCCATCTTGGCGATGTAGTCGGCCTCGACCCGCGGGAGCATGAGGTTGTAGCAGCCACCCAAGGGAGTGCTGGTCTCGGCGCTGACCCAGTCGATCTCAAGGTCCAGATCGCGGGCCCGGGCCCTGCTGCGGGCCGGGGCGGTGAAGCCGTGGGTGAGGATGACCGGCGTCATCGTCACCTGCTTCTGACCGGCCAGGGTCTCAAGGACGTGGTCGATCTGCTCTGGCCGGATGGTGGACACCAGCGGTGCGATGGTGGGGCGGCGCGTGGCCCGCTCCCCCAAGCCGACGACTCGCAGCACGGTCTCCACGCGGTGGCTGTAGGTGTGCCGGCTCCAGATCTCCCGTTGTGCCAGATGCGTCATGTACTCCCCGAGGGCCGGGTTGGTCACGAGCGCGCGCACGGTGTGCCCGGCCTGAGCGCGGTCGGTGACCTTGGCCAGGGCGCCTGCGGGCAGCAGGCGGTCGGTGGCCGGCGTCGGGGTGCTCACTACGGGAGTGCCGCAGGCCAGGACCTCGATGATGCGACGCGGAAGCATGGAGGGGCTGTCCACCACGGAGCTGACGTTGAGGAAGACGGCGTAGGCGCGGTAGGCGCTGAGCATCTGGGTGTAGGTGAGGCTGCCACGCACGTGCGAGTCCCACGGAGGCGGGAACTGGTAGGTGTCGTCGCCGCCGAGGTACCGGGAGAAGATGTCCAGCCCGCGGGGCAGGCGTGCCGAGACGTCGTGGGCGCCGCCCAGAACGATCTCCATCTGCTCGCGCCGCTCGGGGTACTTGTGAGCGAAGTAGGTGCCGGCGAAGGCGACATCCCTCAGGGGCGCGGGGCGACCCTCCTCGTCCAGCAGGCGGATCGGGTTGTGGATCGCGGGCTGGGCGGCGAAGGGCAGGATCCCGATGCGGTCATGTCCCAGGTCACGCCGGTAGTGCTCCACCATCGCCTCATCGGTGGTGAAGACCCAGTCGAAGAGGCGGGCGGTCTCGATGGCCTCGTCGTAGTGGGCGGGATCCTCCTTGTTCCAGAAGACCGTCGGCACTCCTCGGTCCCGCAGTGCGGTGACCATGTCCCTCAGGTGGCCCGAGGGTCCCTGGGAGCCGATGACCTGGAAGCGCCAGGCGTCGTCGTTGCCGTGCCAGGCGGACTCCACGAAGAGCAGGTCGATGGGGGTCTGCTCGACCTGCTCGCGCCAGCCGGTGGGGGTCAGGGGCACCGAGCGCCACTCGTAGCCCAGGGCGAGCGCCGTGAACTCGTCGGCGATCACCCCGACGGTCACGTCGTGACGGGGCCCGGTCTCCTGCGGTGAGGGCAGCGGCCAGTCCGGTAGGAGCGTCCGGTCCCGCCGCCTGGAGGCCCACTGGCGGGGGCGGGCCCAGGCGGTGGCCCGACGACGGCGCAGGTGCTCACGCAGCCCCG
>ERZ773044.122-NODE-122-length-42320-cov-40.392_pt1 | contig 42320 bp, 43 predicted proteins | sample MGYA00511897_ERZ773044 | MGnify/ENA primary metagenome ERZ773044 (study PRJEB29015, sample SAMEA2738116) | human oral metagenome | biome: human oral; feature: human-associated habitat; material: saliva | place: China | collected 2170 ...
GCCTTGCCGTACTATCTGTACTGTCTGCGGCTTCGTCGCCTTGTCCTGATTTAAAGTTAATCCACTATAGAATACTGTTGGAAATCGAATATTTCATCATAATCAACAAATAATAATTTATCCAAACCCATACACCTACGGAAAACGCGTTACCCTGTTAGCCAAACATCCCGAAAGGTCGTCTGAAAAATCAAACACCCTTTCCCCGAATTGAAGCAGCGCCGCAGGGTGAACTGATCATTTGGAACGAGTCAGTTTTTGGTACGGAAAACGGCAGATTCAAGGCAAAAAGCGCAGCAAGATTGGACATCTTGCGAGTATTTTTAACGCAGAATATGCCGTTTTACGGAGCAAAATACCACCGTTATTGAATAGTCGGTTCGCCCTGCATAACTAGCGCTATCCACCCAAAGAAAGCAAGGTATCCCATGACACAGCAAATCAAATACAAACGCGTATTACTGAAACTCTCCGGCGAATCCCTGATGGGTTCCGACCCTTTCGGCATCAACCACGACACCATCGTCCAAACCGTCGGTGAAATCGCCGAAGTCGTCAAAATGGGCGTACAAGTCGGCATCGTTGTCGGCGGCGGAAACATCTTCCGCGGCGTATCCGCCCAGGCAGGTAGCATGGACCGCGCTACCGCCGACTACATGGGCATGATGGCGACCGTCATGAATGCGCTCGCCCTCAAAGATGCTTTCGAAACCCTCGGCATCAAAGCGCGCGTACAATCCGCGCTTTCCATGCAGCAAATCGCCGAAACCTACGCCCGTCCCAAAGCCATCCAATACCTCGAAGAAGGCAAAGTCGTCATCTTCGCCGCCGGTACGGGCAACCCGTTCTTCACCACCGACACCGCCGCTGCCCTGCGCGGAGCCGAAATGAACTGCGACGTCATGCTCAAAGCCACCAACGTGGACGGCGTTTATACCGCAGACCCGAAAAAAGACCCGTCCGCCACACGTTACGAAACCATTACCTTTGACGAAGCCTTGAACAAAAACCTCAAAGTCATGGATGCGACAGCCTTCGCCCTCTGCCGCGAACGCAAACTCAACATCGTCGTCTTCGGCATCGCCAAACAAGGCTCGCTCAAACGCGTCATTACCGGCGAAGACGAAGGCACGCTGGTTCACTGCTGATTCCTATCGGGCAATAATTGAAGTGATTTGATCAAGCAACAGGTCGTCTGAAAACCCGAAAATAGGTTTTCAGACGACCTTTTTGATGGTGGGCAACATAAGGAACAGGCAACGAAGCAGGGGGTGTTCATCCGCTATATGTTTGCCTGTTGGAATACCGATTTGCCTAGATTTGCATATTCTGTCGTACAATACGCGCTTTCAGACGACGTCTGGACTTTTGAAGGAATAAAACGGATGAACTTGTTAGGGGCTTTGGCAAGGGTCGGTAGCTTAACAATGCTGTCGCGCATACTTGGTTTTTTGCGTGATGCGGTAATTGCCCGCACGTTTGGTGCGAGCATGGCGACCGACGCTTTTTTTGTGGCATTCAAACTGCCCAACCTGCTGCGCCGTATCTTTGCGGAAGGGGCGTTTGCCCAGGCTTTTGTGCCGATTTTGGCGGAATATAAGGAAACGCGTTCGAAAGAAGCGACGGAGGCGTTTATTCGCCATGTGGCAGGGATGTTGTCATTTGTCTTGGTCATCGTTACCGCGCTGGGCATTCTAGCCGCGCCTTGGGTGATTCAGGCTTCCGCGCCCGGCTTTAAAGAGCCGAAAAAGATTTTGCTTTCCATCGATTTGCTGAAGATAACGTTCCCGTATATCTTGTTTATTTCTCTGTCTTCCTTTGTCGGCTCAATCCTTAATTCCTATCATAAATTCAGTATTCCTGCATTTACGCCGACGTTTTTGAATATTTCTTTTATCGTTTTCTCAATATATTTCATCCCCTATTTTGATCCGCCTGTGACCGCGTTGGCGTGGGCGGTCTTTGTCGGCGGAATTTTGCAGCTCGGCTTCCAGCTGCCTTGGTTGGCAAAACTAGGTTTTTTGAAGTTGCCTAAGCTTAATTTCAAAGATGCAGCGGTCAACCGCGTGATGAAACAGATGGCACCTGCGATTTTGAGTGTGAGCGTGGTACAGATTTCTTCGGTGATCAACACGATTTTTGCGTCCTATCTGCAATCGGGCAGCATTACGTGGATGTATTACGCCGACCGTCTGATGGAGCTGCCCAGCGGTGTTTTGGGTGCGGCGCTCGGTACGATTTTGCTGCCAACTTTGTCCAAACACGCCGTCAATCAGAATACCGAGCAGTTTTCCGGACTGCTCGATTGGGGGTTGCGTCTGTGTATGCTGCTGGCGCTGCCGGCGACAGTCGGGGTTGCGGTATTGTCGTTCCCGTTGTTGGCGACGCTGTTTATGTCCAGTAAGTTTTCACTGTTTGACGCGCAGATGACGCAGCAAGCGCTGATTGCCAATTCTGTCGGTATACTCGGATCTATCATGGTCAAAGTGTTGGCACCCGGTTTCTATGCACGGCAAAACATCAAAACGCCGGTCAAAATCGCCATCTTCACGCTCATCTGCACGCAGTTGATGAACCTTGCCTTTATCGGTCCTTTGAAGCACGCCGGGCTTTCGCTCGCCGTCAGTTTGGGCGCGTGTATGAATGCGGGACTGTTGTATTACCTGTTGCGCAAACACGGCATTTACCAACCTAGCAAAGGATGGGGAATTTTCCTGATTAAAATAGTGCTGTCGCTTGTTGTAATGGGCGGGGGATTATGGGCTGCACATACTTACCTGCCTTTTGATTGGGTACACGTTGGTGCTTTGCGTAAAGCAGGGCAGTTGTGCATCCTGATTGCGATAGGCGGCGGTTTGTATTTCGTTTCGCTGGCTACTCTGGGTTTCCGACCGAGGGATTTCAAACGGGTGGAAACTCGCTAGAGGCTGTTAAGACGTAAAAGAGGTCGTCTGAAAACCTATATTTCAGGTTTTCAGACGACCTTTTTTCATCACGGGAAACTTACGCAACTGCAGGGGCAACGGCTTTCACATAGTTCAGCGCGATAAACTGCTTTTCGGGATCAAGCTCGGTGATTTTGAGCAGGACTTGCGATTTGGGCAGCGCGTCGAACGGGATGCCGGTGGCGCGGGTTACCAGCGGCAGGCCTTCGATACGGACGAGGTCTTCTTTGAGGATGGTTGCGGTCAGCTCGCTTGTGTCTTGCTGTTGCAGGTACACGAGGCTCCAGTAGGCTTCCATCTGCCGTTGGAAATCGGCATAGGCGGCGTAGGCGGTGTCGAAATCGCGCAAGGCGGCGAAGAGTTCGGCATCGCTTTGCTGGAAGAGTGGTTCGGCGGTGTCGTCTATCAGGCTGAGGAGTTGTTTTTGGTTGATGTAGTCGGCGGCACGACGCAGCGGCGAGGTGAACCAGCCGTAATGTTGCACGCCCATGCCGATGTGCGGCTCGGATTTGGTGCTCATGCGCACTTTTCCGGCGGGTTGGACGCGGAAGAGGCCGGGCAGGTCGTTGTCATGGAGCATCTGCGCCCAAGTGCTGTTGGCGAGTATCATCATTTCGCTGACCAGCATGTCAATGGGCGAACCGCGTTCGCGGCGGACGACGGAGACTTTGCCTTCTTCATCCAATTCGATGCTGTAATCGTATTGCGGCGCGCGGTCGGGTTCGTATTTGCCGCGTGCTTTTTGCAGGGCGACGGCGAATTGGTGCAACCAAATCAGGTCTTGATGATGGGCGAACATCATTTCGCCGGCTTCGTCCAAGCCGGTTTCAGCGTTGAAATGCGGCTCGATGGTTTGAATGCGCAGGTTTTCAGCGATGTTGACGGCTTCGATTTTGCAGGTCGGCTCGCCGACGTTGAACCCGCTGTCCACATCAAAATAAATGCTGACGGCAGGACGGTACGCGCCCGCATCGAGGCTGAACGCGGCAATCCAGTTTTCAGGCAGCATGGTGATTTTGCCGCCGGGGAAATAGACCGTGCTCAAGCGTTCCATGATGTTTTTTTCCATTTTGTCGCCTGGTTTAATGGCAAGCGACGGCGCGGCGATGTGGATACCGACGCGCTTCATGCCGTTGCCCAAATCGGTCAGGCTTAAAGCGTCGTCCACTTCGGTGGTCGATTCGTCGTCAATGGAAAAGGCGGTAACATCGGCCTTGGGCAGGTCGGGCATTTCAGGTAAGGGGAGGTCGGGAAAGCCTGTTCCGTTGGGGAAGTATTTGATTTCAAAACTGTCTTGCAGATATTGGGGAATGGACGTAATGCCGCCTGTTTTTTTCGCCAATTCGTAGGCGGAGGTTTTCAGCGCGTCGGCGGCTTTGGTAAAGGCTTTGTAGGTTAGCGACTGCTTGTCGGGCGCGTGCAGAATGGTTTTCAAATCCGCCGCGATTTCAGACGGCATCTCGCCGCGTTTCAAGGCTTCCGCCCAAGCGTCGATTTGCGCGTCTTGTTGTTTTTTGCGTTCGATGGCGGCAAGCGCCTGTTTCAAAGTTTCTTCGGGCGCGGCTTTGAACACGCCTTTGGCTTTTTTGTAGAAATACATCGGCGCGGCGTAAAGCGCAATCAAGGTCGCCGCCAGCTCGGTTTTGGTCGGCGCATGGCCGTAATATTCTTCGGCAATCGCCTCGGCGGAAAATTCTTCTTCGCCGCATACTTCCCACAATAAATCGGTGTCGATGTCCGCCGCCTGCGCCTGCGCGTTCTCCAAAAACGCCGCCATATCGCCGTCGAACTCGGCAAAGACGTTGTTCGCCTTCACTTTGGTGCGCTTGCCGTGTTGGGTATCGACTTGGTAGGTGGCGTCGTTTTTTTGGACGATGGCGGCGACTTTGAATTGGCCGGACTCTTCGTAAAAGATATTCATGTATTGCTGCTGTCAGGTTGAAGTGGGAAACGGGCGATTTTAGCAGATTCTTGTTGATAAAGACGGACAAAAGGTCGTCTGAAAAGCGAATCTGGTTTATTGGAAGGGTTTGTTGTGTTTAGGGCTGGCGGTGGGTGTTGCATTTTCTATCCAATTTTATTGGCGTTGATATGGGTAAAGGAATGAAGTTTGGTTGTTATAAAACACAAATAAGAATCGTTATCATAAACTTATTGAATTTATTAAGATTTTTTTGCAGGTTGACCGACATTTACCTTTTAATGGATTTTGAAATTCGATAAAATAGCAGGATATTAAGATTTGTCTGTCAACCAGTTAGGCATAAACCCATGTTGGCCAGTTACTTTCCCGTCCTCGTATTCATCCTCGTCGGCCTTGCGGCCGGCGTGCTGTTTATCCTGCTCGGCACGATTTTAGGTCCGAAACATCACTACGCCGAAAAAGACGCGGCTTACGAATGTGGTTTCGAAGCCTTTGAAAACGCCAGGATGAAGTTTGACGTGCGTTATTATCTCGTCGCCATCCTGTTCATCCTCTTCGATTTGGAGGTTGCGTTTATGCTGCCGTGGGCGGTGGTGTTCAAAGATTTGGGCGCATACGGCTTCTGGTCTATGCTGGTGTTTATCGTCGTTCTGACGGTAGGCTTTGTTTACGAATGGAAAAAAGGTGCGCTGGAATGGGAATAGAAGGCGTTTTGAAAAAAGGTTTCATCACCACCAGCGCGGATACGGTGCTGAACTATATGCGTACCGGTTCGCTGTGGCCGGTTACTTTCGGTTTGGCCTGCTGCGCCGTGGAAATGATGCACGCGGGTATGGCGCGTTACGACCTTGACCGTTTCGGCATTATTTTCCGTCCGTCTCCCCGTCAGGCCGACCTGATGATTGTGGCGGGTACGCTGACCAATAAAATGGCGCCCGCCCTGCGCCGCGTGTACGACCAACTTGCCGAGCCGCGTTGGGTATTGTCTATGGGTTCGTGTGCCAACGGCGGTGGCTACTATCATTATTCTTATTCCGTCGTGCGCGGTGCCGACCGTGTCGTGCCGGTGGACGTTTATGTGCCGGGTTGTCCGCCGACTGCGGAAGCCCTGATTTACGGTCTGATGCAGCTCCAACAAAAAATCAAGCGCACTTCCACCATCGCTCGGGACGAGTAGGGCAGGGAACGATATGGCAAGCATTCAAAACTTATACGAAACCGTCAGCCGCGTTTTGGGCAATCAGGCAAGCAAAGTCATTTCCGCTTTGGGCGAGATTACCGTCGAGTGTCTGCCTGAACATTATGTTTCAGTGATGACCACGTTGCGCGACCATGAAGAACTGCATTTCGAGCTTCTGGTTGATTTGTGCGGCGTCGATTACAGCACTTACAAAAACGAAGCATGGCAGGGTAAACGCTTCGCCGTTGTCAGCCAGCTTCTTTCCGTTAAAAACAATCAGCGCATCCGCGTGCGCGTCTGGGTTTCAGACGACGATTTCCCCGTGGTCGAATCCGTGGTTCCTGTTTATAACAGCGCGGATTGGTACGAGCGCGAAGCCTTCGATTTGTACGGCATCATGTTCAACAACCATCCCGATCTGCGCCGCATTCTGACCGATTATGGTTTTGTCGGACATCCGTTCCGCAAAGACTTCCCGATTTCCGGCTATGTGGAAATGCGTTACGACGAAGAGCAAAAACGCGTGATTTACCAACCTGTTACCATCGAGCCGCGCGAGATCACGCCGCGTATCGTCCGTGAGGAGAACTACGGTGGCCAATAAATTAAGAAACTACACCATCAACTTCGGTCCGCAACACCCTGCGGCGCACGGCGTATTGCGTATGATTTTGGAATTGGATGGCGAACAAATCGTCCGTGCCGATCCACATATCGGCCTCTTGCACCGAGGCACCGAAAAACTGGCGGAAACCAAAACCTACCTGCAAGCCCTGCCTTATATGGACAGGCTGGACTACGTTTCCATGATGGTCAACGAGCAGGCATACTGCTTGGCGGTAGAAAAACTTGCCGGAATTGATGTGCCTATCCGCGCCCAATACATCCGCGTCATGTTTGCCGAAGTAACGCGCATCCTCAATCACCTGATGGGTATCGGTTCACATGCCTTCGACATTGGCGCGATGACTGCCATCCTCTACGCCTTCCGCGATCGTGAAGAGTTGATGGACTTGTACGAAGCCGTGTCCGGCGCGCGTATGCACGCCGCCTACTTCCGTCCCGGCGGCGTTTACCGCGACCTGCCCGACTTCATGCCTAAATACGAGAGCAGTAAATTCCGCAACGCCAAAGTATTGAAGCAGCTCAACGAATCCCGCGAAGGCACCATGCTCGACTTCATCGACGCCTTCTGCGAACGCTTCCCCAAAAACATCGACACACTCGAAACCCTCCTGACCGACAACCGCATCTGGAAACAGCGTACCGTCGGCATTGGCGTCGTCTCTCCCGAGCGCGCCATGCAAAAAGGCTTTACCGGCGTGATGTTGCGCGGTTCCGGCGTGGAATGGGACGTGCGCAAGAAACAGCCGTATGAAGTGTACGACCAAATGGATTTCGACATCCCCGTCGGTGTCAACGGCGACTGCTACGACCGCTACCTCTGCCGCATGGAAGAAATGCGCCAATCTGTACGCATCATCAAACAATGCGCCGACTGGCTGCGCGTCAATCCCGGCCCGGTCATCACCACAAACCACAAATTCGCCCCGCCCAAACGCACTGAAATGAAAACAGGTATGGAAGACCTGATTCACCATTTCAAACTCTTTACCGAGGGTATGCACGTTCCCGAGGGCGAGACCTACACCGCTGTCGAACATCCGAAAGGCGAGTTCGGCGTTTACATCATTTCAGACGGCGCAAACAAACCCTACCGCCTGAAAATCCGCGCACCCGGCTTCGCCCACCTGCAAGGCATGGACGAAATGGCAAAAGGCCACATGTTGGCCGACGTTGTTGCCATTATCGGTACGCAGGACATCGTATTCGGGGAGGTTGACCGATAATGTTATCCGCAGAATCCTTAAAACAAATCGACATCGAGTTGGCGAAATATCCCGCCGACCAACGCCGTTCCGCCATCATGGGCGCGTTGCGTATCGCCCAAACCGAAAAAGGCTGGCTCGCCCCCGAAACCATTGCCTTTGTTGCCGACTATATCGGCATCACGCCGGCGCAGGCATATGAAGTTGCCACCTTCTACAATATGTATGACCTCGAGCCGGTCGGCAAATACAAACTGACCGTCTGCACCAACCTTCCCTGCGCCCTGCGCGGCGGCATGGATACCGGCGAATACCTGAAGAAAAAACTCGGTATCGGCTACGGCGAAACCACGCCCGACGGCAAATTCACCCTAGTCGAAGGCGAATGCATGGGCGCATGTGGCGACGCTCCGGTTATGCTGGTAAACAACCACAGCATGTGTAGCTTTATGACTGAAGAGGCGATTGAGAAGAAACTGGCGGAGTTGGAATAAGGTCGTCTGAAAATGTTAGGTTTTCAATCTAACTGAAAACATAGTCAGACAATTTTGAAAATCATCTAAAAGATAAAAGGATGTGGGAAAATGAAATTTTGGCATATGCAAATGCACCCAACAGGTGAAATTAGATTTTCTAAAAATATTGATTGGATTTTGGAACATAAAAAAATTATTGGATTGGGACAATGGAAAGAAGGACAGGATCAAATTGACCAATTTATTAACGATATTAAGGTTAATGATGTTGTCGCTTTAAAGCGAGGTTCGGAATTGATTGCACTTGTTCAAGTTACTGGTGGAGCATATCAAGTTACAGATGATACAAATCCTGAAACTTCTTGGATAGTTAATCGCCGCCCTGTTCGTATTTTGGATTGGGCGATTGAAAAACGGACTCTGCCACAACCGCGTGGCACGTTAAATCCTTGTGTAAGTAATGATGCAGAAACGACAAAGATTATTAAGCAATGGTATCAAGATGTACTGAAATCATTTGAAAAACGTAAGTTAGATTTTACTGTCTAGGTTGGCAAGGTAAGTTAGACCGAGACTCAATAAAAATGACCAAAGGTCTTCTGAAAACAAAGCCCTACGCAAACCGTCATACAGACACAAACCTAAAGCAAGCTGCTAAAGCGCGGCCGCAACCGATACGAAAACGAACAGGCACACCAAAATGGCTATTTACCAATCAGGCGTGATTTTTGACCAAGTGGATACCGCCAATCCCGACTGCTGGACATTGGACGAATACGTCAAACGCGGCGGTTACAGCGCGCTGCGTAGAATCCTGTCCGAAAACATTTCGCAAACCGACGTGATTGACGAAGTCAAAACCTCCGGTCTGCGCGGGCGCGGCGGTGCGGGCTTTCCGACCGGCTTGAAATGGAGCTTTATGCCCCGTTCCTTCCCCGGTGAAAAATACGTCGTCTGCAACACCGACGAAGGCGAACCGGGTACGTTCAAAGACCGCGACATCATCATGTTCAACCCCCATGCCCTGATTGAAGGCATGATTATCGCCGGTTACGCGATGGGCGCGAAAGCGGGTTACAACTACATTCACGGCGAAATTTTCGAAGGTTATCAACGCTTTGAGGCCGCACTTGCCCAAGCGCGCGCCGCAGGTTTTTTGGGTAAGAATATTTTAGGGTCGGACTTCGAATTCGAACTCTTCGCCCACCACGGCTACGGCGCATACATTTGCGGCGAAGAAACCGCATTGCTCGAATCGCTGGAAGGCAAAAAAGGCCAGCCGCGCTTCAAACCGCCGTTCCCCGCCTCGTTCGGTCTGTACGGCAAACCGACCACCATCAACAATACCGAAACCTTCGCTTCCGTGCCGTTTATCGTCCGCGACGGCAGTCAGGCGTTTGCCGACAAAGGCATTCCGAATGCCGGCGGTACCAAACTGTTCTGCATCTCCGGCCACGTTGAGCGTCCGGGCAACTATGAAGTGCCGCTAGGCACGCCGTTTGCCGAAATCCTGAAAATGGCGGGCGGTATGCGCGGCGGCAAAAAACTCAAAGCCGTTATCCCCGGCGGTTCATCCGCGCCCGTATTGCCTGCCGACATTATGATGCAGACCAATATGGACTACGACTCGATTTCCAAAGCCGGCTCGATGCTCGGTTCCGGCGCGATTATCGTGATGGACGAAGACGTGTGCATGGTCAAAGCCCTTGAGCGATTAAGCTATTTTTACTACGACGAATCCTGCGGCCAATGCACCCCCTGCCGCGAAGGTACCGGCTGGCTCTACCGCATCGTCCACCGCATCGTAGAAGGCAAAGGCCGCATGGAAGACTTGGATTTGCTGGATTCCGTCGGCAACCAAATGGCAGGCCGCACCATCTGCGCCCTCGCCGACGCCGCCGTCTTCCCTGTCCGCAGCTTTACCAAGCATTTCCGTGATGAGTTTGTGCATTACATTGAACACGGCGGACCGATGAAGCCGAATAAGTGGTGTTGAGGTTTCAGACGACCTGAATATCAGTGGTGTTTGGGATTTCACAACGACTTGATTCCCTCTCCCGCTCGCGGGGGAGGGTTAGGGTGGGGGTGGTGCTTGGAATATTTTGAAACAGATTTTTATACGGGCAAGATTCAGACGGCCTCCGTATAGGTCGTCTGAAAAAGATTGAGGCCAACTCGGCTATGCGGTACAGCACAAGAAATACGGTATTAAAACAGAATGTCCGTAATCTGAAGCAGAATATGACTTTGGCCGAGCAGAAATTGTGGCATCACTTGCGCGGCAAACGGTTGAACGGAATAAAATTCCGACGCCAACAGACAATAGGCGGATACATCGTCGATTTTGTCAGTATGGAGCATCGTTTGATTATTGAATTGGACGGCGGACAACATTCGGAACAGATTGAGTATGACGAGCGGCGGACGGCGTTTTTGAATGCCCAAGGTTATCGGGTGTTGCGATTTTGGAATAATGAAGTTTTGCAGCAAACCGAAGCAGTACTGGAAAAGATTATCGAAATGTGCGGTGGAAAATAAGACGGCTGCAACGTTGCAAAGCCACCCCCATCCTAGCCTTCCCCCGCCGGACGGGGGAAGGGACAGACGGTAGTAGATTTGAATACTTCGGGTTTATTCCTGAGATTCAAGTAAACATAAAACATAATATTGAAAGAAGTGACGGCAGCATCTGCCACTATCATGTTCTGACAGAAACCTATTCCCTCTCCCGTCTGGCGGGAGAGGGGTAGGGAGAGGGTGGTGCGGATTGTACAGAATTTGGATTTTTCAAAATTAAGAAACGCCCATCCTAAAAATAAACAAGCAATAAACTTATACTTTAAAGGCCGTCTGAAACCCATTTTTCAGACGACCTTCATACAAGATTATTTATCAAATACCCGTAACTAGGAACGAACCATGTTACAAATCGAAATCGACGGCAAACAGGTATCTGTGGAGCAGGGCGCGACGGTGATTGAGGCCGCGCACAAGCTCGGTACTTATATTCCGCATTTCTGTTACCACAAAAAGCTCTCCATCGCCGCCAACTGCCGTATGTGTCTGGTGGACGTGGAAAAGGCTCCAAAACCGCTGCCCGCCTGCGCCACGCCGGTAACGGACGGCATGATTGTGCGCACGCATTCGGCGAAAGCCCGCGAGGCGCAGGAAGGCGTGATGGAGTTCCTGCTCATCAACCATCCGCTCGACTGCCCGACCTGCGACCAAGGCGGCGAATGCCAGTTGCAGGATTTGGCGGTGGGCTACGGCAAAACCACCAGCCGCTACACCGAAGAAAAACGTTCCGTCGTCGGCAAAGACATGGGGCCTTTGGTTTCCGCCGAGGAAATGAGCCGCTGCATCCACTGCACCCGCTGCGTACGTTTCACCGAAGAAATCGCCGGTTTGCAGGAAATTGCGATGGCGAATCGCGGCGAACACTCCGAAATCATGCCCTTTATCGGCAAAGCGGTGGAAACCGAGCTGTCGGGCAACGTCATCGATTTGTGTCCCGTCGGCGCGCTGACCAGCAAACCGTTCCGTTTCAACGCGCGTACTTGGGAGCTGAACCGCCGCAAATCCGTTTCCGCCCATGACGCTTTGGGCAGCAACCTGATTGTGCAAACCAAAGACCATACCGTCCGCCGCGTGCTGCCACTGGAAAACGAAGCGATTAACGAATGCTGGCTGTCCGACCGCGACCGTTTCGCCTACGAAGGCCTGTATCACGAAAGCCGTCTGAAAAACCCGAAAATCAAACAGGGCGGCGAGTGGATGGACGTGGATTGGAAAACCGCGCTGGAGTATGTCCGCAGCGCGATTGAATGTATCGCCAAAGACGGCAACCAAAACCAAGTCGGCATTTGGGCGAACCCGATGAATACGGTCGAAGAGCTGTATTTGGCGAAGAAACTTGCCGATGGCTTGGGTGTTAAAAACTTTGCAACCCGTTTGCGCCAACAAGACAAACGTCTTTCAGACGACCTCAATGGTGCGCAATGGTTGGGACAAAGTATCGAATCGCTGGCGGACAACGAAGCCGTATTGGTGGTCGGTGCGAACTTGCGCAAAGAACAGCCGCTCCTGACTGCCCGCCTGCGCCGCGCTGCCAAAGAACGCATGGCTTTGAGCGTGTTGGCAAGCAGCAAGGAAGAATTGTTGATGCCGCTTCTGGCTCAGGAAGCGGTGCATCCCGACGAGTGGGCAGGTCGTCTGAAAAACCTGTCTGCCGATGCGGAACACGCGATTACCGCGAGCCTGAAAAACGCTGAAAAAGCAGCGGTGATTTTGGGCGCGGAAGTGCAAAACCATCCCGACTACGCCGCAATTTACGCCGTCGCGCAAGAGCTGGCGGACGCGACCGGCGCGGTGCTGGGCATTCTGCCGCAAGCCGCCAACAGCGTCGGTGCGGACGTTTTGGGCGTGAACTCAGGCGAGAGCGTTGCTGAAATGGCAAACGCGCCGAAACAGGCGGTTTTGCTGCTCAACGTCGAGCCGGAAATCGATACGGCGGACGGCGCAAAAGCCGTAGCCGCGTTGAAACAGGCGAAAAGCGTGATGGCGTTTACGCCGTTTGTCAGCGAAACGCTGCTGGATGTGTGCGACGTATTGCTGCCGATTGCGCCGTTTACCGAAACCTCGGGCAGCTTCATCAATATGGAAGGTCGTCTGCAATCCTTCCACGGCGTCGTTCAAGGCTTCGGCGATTCGCGTCCGCTGTGGAAAGTGTTACGCGTATTGGGCAACCTGTTTGACCTGCAAGGCTTTGAATACCACGATACCGCCGCGATTCTGAAAGACGCGTTGGACGTGGAAAGCCTGCCGTCCAAACTGAACAACCGCGCCGCTTCGACTCAAAAAGATTTTCAGACGACCTCAAACCGCCTCGTGCGCGTGGGCGGAGTCGGTATTTATCACACCGATGCCATCGTGCGCCGTTCCGCGCCGTTGCAAGCGACCAGCCATGCCGCCGTGCCCGCCGCGCGTGTGAATCCGAACACATTGGCGCGCTTAGGCCTGCAAGACGGACAAACCGCCATCGCCAAGCAAAACGGCGTAGGCGTGTCCGTGGTGGTCAAAGCCGATGCCGGACTGCCTGAAAACGTGGTGCATCTGCCGCTGCATACCGAAAATGCCGCGCTGGGTGCGTTGATGGACACTATTGAACTGGCGGGAGCTTGATTATGCAGGAATGGTTCCAAAACCTCTTTGCCGCAACGCTCGGTCTGGGCGATTTGGGCATCACCGTAGGCTTGGTGGTGTCCGTCATCGTCAAAATCGTGATTATCCTGATTCCGCTGATTCTGACCGTCGCCTACCTGACTTATTTCGAACGCAAAGTCATCGGTTTCATGCAGCTTCGCGTCGGTCCGAACGTAACCGGTCCGTGGGGTCTGATTCAGCCGTTTGCCGACGTGTTCAAACTCTTATTTAAAGAAGTTACCCGTCCGAAGCTGTCAAACAAAGCCCTGTTCTACATCGGTCCGATTATGTCGCTCGCCCCATCTTTCGCGGCGTGGGCAGTGATTCCGTTCAACGAAGAATGGGTGCTGACCAATATCAATATCGGTCTTTTGTACATCCTGATGATTACCTCGCTGTCGGTTTACGGCGTGATCATCGCAGGTTGGGCTTCCAACTCTAAATATTCGTTCTTGGGCGCAATGCGTGCCTCCGCGCAAAGCATCTCCTACGAAATCGCCATGAGCGCCGCGCTGGTGTGCGTCGTGATGGTGTCGGGCAGCATGAACTTCTCTGACATCGTTGCCGCGCAAGCCAAAGGTATTGCCGGCGGTTCGGTATTCTCTTGGAACTGGCTGCCGCTGTTCCCAATCTTCATCGTCTATCTGATTTCCGCCGTTGCCGAAACCAACCGCGCACCGTTTGACGTGGCGGAGGGCGAGTCCGAAATCGTTGCCGGACACCACGTCGAATATTCCGGCTTCGCGTTCGCGCTGTTCTTCCTTGCCGAATACATTTTCATGATCCTGATTGCCGCGCTGACCTCACTGATGTTCCTCGGCGGCTGGCTGTCCCCGTTCCCGCAAAGCTGGGGCATTGTCGGCACGCCTTCCGCATTCTGGATGTTTGTGAAAATGGCGGCTGTGTTGTACTGGTATCTGTGGATACGCGCCACCTTCCCGCGCTACCGCTACGACCAAATCATGCGCTTGGGCTGGAAAGTGCTGATTCCCATCGGCTTCGCCTATATCGTGATTTTGGGTCTGTGGATGATTTCGCCGCTGAATTTGTGGAAATAAGTTTCAGACGACGTATCAAGGTCGTCTGAAAACGCAGTTTTGAATATTTAACGGAATCCCTGTTTTGAGGGAACAGAATATGGCTAATTTAGTAAAAACTTTCTTGCTCGGCGAACTCGTCAAAGGCATGGGCGTAACGCTCAAAAACTTTTTCGCCCGCAAAGACACGATTTATTTCCCCGAAGAGAAAACGCCGCAATCCGTGCGTTTCCGCGGCCTGCACGCGCAGCGGCGGTATCCGAACGGTGAGGAACGCTGCATCGCGTGTAAATTGTGCGAGGCAGTGTGTCCGGCAATGGCGATCAACATCGAATCGGAAGAACGCGAAGACGGCACGCGCCGCACCAAGCGTTACGACATCGACCTGACCAAGTGCATCTTCTGCGGCTTCTGCGAAGAAGCCTGTCCGACCGATGCGATTGTGGAAACGCATATTTTTGAATACCACGGCGAGAAAAAAGGCGACTTGCACATGACCAAGCCGATCCTCTTGGCAATCGGCGACAAATACGAAGCCGAAATCGCCAAACGCAAAGCCGCTGACGCGCCGTACCGCTAAGGAGCAGACGAATGACTTTTTCCGCGATTCTGTTCTATATCCTTGCCGCCATCGTCCTATACGGCGCGCTGCGTACCGTTACCGCGAAAAACCCTGTCCACGCCGCTTTGCATCTGGTGCTGACCTTCTGCGTGAGCGCGATGATTTGGATGCTGATGCAGGCAGAGTTTTTGGGCGTTACGCTGGTGGTCGTGTATGTCGGCGCTGTGATGGTGCTGTTCCTGTTCGTCGTGATGATGCTGAACATTGACATTGAGGAAATGCGCGCCGGTTTCTGGCGGCATGCGCCTGTTGCCGGTGTCGTCGGTACGCTGTTGGCGGTTGCGCTGATCCTGATTCTGGTTAACCCGAAAACCGACCTTGCCGCATTTGGCTTGATGAAAGACATTCCTGCCGATTACAACAATATCCGCGATTTGGGCAGCCGTATTTATACCGATTATCTGCTGCCGTTTGAGCTGGCTTCCGTATTGCTGTTGTTGGGCATGGTAGCGGCGATTGCATTGGTTCATCGCAAAACCTTCAATCCGAAACGCATGGATCCTGCCGACCAAGTTAAAGTACGCGCCGACCAAGGCCGTATGCGCTTGGTGAAAATGGAAGCCGTGAAACCGCAAACCGAATCTGCGGAAGAAAACGAAGTTTCAGACGACCTCAAGCCGAAAGAGGAGGGCAAAGCATGATTACCTTGACGCATTATTTGGTATTGGGCGCGCTCCTGTTCGGTATCAGCGCGATGGGCATCTTTATGAACCGCAAAAACGTGCTGGTCTTGCTGATGTCGATCGAGCTGATGCTCTTGGCGGTAAACTTCAACTTTATCGCCTTCTCGCAGCATCTGGGCGATACCGCCGGACAGATTTTCGTATTCTTCGTATTGACCGTCGCCGCTGCCGAATCCGCCATCGGTTTGGCGATTATGGTGCTGGTGTACCGTAACAGAAAAACGATTAATGTTGCCGATTTGGACGAGTTGAAAGGGTAGGGAGACAGGGGTCGTCTGAAAAATGCAGATCCCCTTCCCAATATGTTTACAAGTGTATGGTCGCCAACCAATATAAAAAATGAGAAATATATCGAATTATGCCAAGCTAGGCTTATTGGCTTTCTTGATTGCTTGCTCTTCTAGTGTTGCGCTGGCTAAAAGCAGCCGTCCGGCAGGGTTATATATGACCCCATATTTCGGACAGGGAAATGCAAAAATTGTGACTGTTGCCTTATTTCCAAATCGTCAATATTGCATGCAGAGCGATGATAAGCCTGGAAAGGTACGACGTGGTACTTACCGACTGGTCAAACAAAAAATATATTTGGATAACGGCATGAAGTTGGCTAAATATAAAGATGATTTTGGCGACCCGAGTCATGAGTTTTATAGCCTTTCACAAAATGGCAAAGAGATAGATATGTTGGGTTATGCTGATGACCAGTTTTTCATTAAAAGAGAGGGTGTTAGCCCAAAAAAATTTTGGCGTTCTCTGAAAATAGAAGTATGTAAAGATTACCGTTAGACAAAAACTGATGGTCAATCTGGAAGAATAGAGGCCGTCTGAAAAGCGATTTCAGACTGTTTCAGACGACCTGATGCGGTAGGTTGGGCTAACCCCGACGAAAAAATAACATGACCAATTAAAGCCCGTTGTCTTGAAGGACAGCTTGATCAGATTTGAGTATTTAGCGTGCAGTATGGGTTGAAAACCCATTAATAAAGATACGAAGGCAGCTTGAAAGTGTCGGATTGGCAAGCCAATCTAAAAAACCTTTCGGGCAGTCTGAAGTTTAGAAAACTCCTAAAATCAAAAAGGTTCATCCAAAATGAACGACATGACTTTATATCTCATCATTGCCCTCGTGCCTTTGGCAGGCTCGCTGATTGCGGGTTTGTTCGGCAATAAAATCGGACGTGCCGGCGCGCATACGGTTACGATACTCGGCGTGGCAGTGTCCGCCGTGCTGTCGGCTTATGTGTTGTGGGGCTTTATCGACGGCAGCCGCGCCAAGTTTGACGAGAACGTCTATACCTGGCTGACGATGGGCGGTTTGGATTTTTCCGTCGGCTTCTTGGTCGATACGATGACGGCGATGATGATGGTTGTGGTAACGGGCGTGTCGTTGATGGTGCATATCTACACCATCGGCTATATGCACGATGAAAAAGTCGGCTACCAACGCTTCTTCAGCTATATTTCTTTGTTTACATTCAGCATGTTGATGCTGATTATGAGCAACAACTTCGTCCAACTCTTCTTCGGTTGGGAAGCGGTGGGCTTGGTGTCGTATCTCTTGATCGGTTTCTATTTCAAACGTCCGAGCGCGATTTTTGCCAATCTGAAAGCCTTTTTGATCAACCGCGTCGGCGACTTCGGCTTTTTGCTCGGTATCGGTTTGGTACTTGCCTATTTCGGCGGCAGCCTGCGCTACCAGGATGTATTCGCCTATCTGCCCAACGTACAAAATGCCACCATCCAGCTTTTCCCCGGTGTGGAATGGTCGTTGATTACCGTAACCTGCCTGCTCCTGTTTGTGGGCGCGATGGGTAAATCGGCTCAATTCCCGCTGCATGTCTGGCTGCCCGATTCGATGGAAGGCCCGACGCCGATTTCTGCGTTGATTCACGCCGCGACGATGGTTACGGCGGGTCTGTTCATGGTGTCGCGCATGTCGCCGATTTACGAAATGAGCAGCACTGCGCTGTCGGTCATTATGGTGATTGGCGCGATTACCGCCCTGTTTATGGGCTTCTTGGGCGTGATTCAAAACGACATCAAGCGCGTGGTTGCGTATTCCACCCTGTCGCAACTGGGCTACATGACCGTGGCTCTGGGCGCGTCCGCCTATTCCGTGGCGATGTTCCACGTCATGACCCACGCCTTCTTTAAAGCCTTGCTGTTCTTGGCGGCGGGTAGCGCCATTATCGGTATGCACCACGACCAAGACATGCGCCACATGGGCAATCTGAAAAAATACATGCCGATTACTTGGCTGACCATGCTGATCGGTAACTTGTCGCTGATTGGTACGCCGTTCTTCTCCGGCTTCTACTCCAAAGATTCGATTATCGAAGCGGCGAAATACAGCACCCTGCCGGGCAGCGGCTTTGCCTATTTTGCCGTCCTCGCCAGCGTGTTCGTTACCGCGTTTTACGCGTTCCGCCAATACTTTATGGTGTTCCACGGCGAAGAAAAATGGCGCAGCCTGCCCGAACACCATTCAGACGGCCATGGTGAAGAACATCACGGCTTGGGCAAAAACGACAATCCGCACGAAAGCCCGCTGGTCGTTACCCTGCCGCTGATTCTGCTTGCCATTCCGTCCGTCATCATCGGCTACATCGCCATCGAACCCATGCTCTACGGCGATTTCTTCAAAGACGTGATTTTCGTCAATGCCGACGCGCATCCGACCATGCACATCATGAAAGAAGAGTTCCACGGCGCATTGGCAATGGTGTCGCACAGCCTGCATTCGCCCGTCCTCTATCTCGCTATCGCAGGCGTATTGAGCGCATGGCTTTTGTACGTCAAACTGCCGCACCTGCCCGCCAAAATCGCGCAGGCGTTCCGTCCGGTTTACGTTTTGTTTGAAAACAAATACTACCTCGACGCCCTGTATTTCAACGTCTTCGCCAAAGGCACGCGCGCATTGGGCAACTTCTTCTGGAAAGTCGGCGATACCGCCATTATCGACAACGGCATCGTCAACGGCTCCGCCAAACTGGTCGGCGCGATTGCCGCTCAGATACGCAAAGTCCAAACCGGCTTTATCTACACCTACGCCGCCGCTATGGTGTTCGGCGTATTGGTATTGCTCGGCATGACCTTCTGGGGCTTGTTCAGATAAAGGCGGATTTTCAGACGACCTGTTCATAATTGGTGTAGAGGTCGTCTGAAAAAGAACATTCAAGTTGTAGTTGTAGGTCGGATACTTGTATCCGACATGAAAAAGAAAATAGTGCAGTGTGTCGGATGTGAGAATCCGACTACGGAATATCGGGATTTCAGGTAAGGATGAGATTTTCAGACGACGTTTAGGTCGTCTGAAAAAGGAAACACGAGAAACAATGGTTGAAGACAAATTACCGCAAACCCTAGACGAAGTCCGCGAAGCCATCGACGGTTTGGACAAGGAATTAATAGAATTACTTGCCCGCCGGCAGAAGCTGGTACGGCAGGCAGGCCGTCTGAAACCTAAAAACGATGTGCAGGCGGTTTCCGCGCCCGAACGGGTGGCGCAAGTGATTGCCTCGCGCCGTGCCTATGCCGAAAAGGCCGGTTTGTCGCCCGAAGTTGCCGAAGCAGTTTGGCGCAGTATGATTGATGCGTTCATTAAGCTTGAGATGGAAACCAACCGCGTAGGCGGGGCGTAGGCAACATTTCGTTCATAATTGATTTACTTGGATAGATACTGAGTTTGCCGATTGCCGTCATTCCCGCGCAGGCGGGAATCCAGACCTATCGGCGCATAAACCTGTCAAGGAAAAAGGCTTCAAATCTACGTTCTGGATTCCCGCCTGCGCGGGAATGACGGGATTTAATAAACAGTTGTATTGATAGGTTTATCTAGATACAGAATCAAAGAGACGCGAAAATGCTCGACACGCACACCATCCGCTCCACCGAATTTACCGCTCCCCGAGCATGGGGCGCACTCGACATCGCCAAGATGAACGGCACCACCGTGCGCCTGCACTGGACGGACCAGCCCTACAAATGGCACGTCAACGACGGTGAAGAAGTGTTTGCCGTGATGGACGGCGAAGTTGATATGCACTACCGAGAAAACGGCGAAGAACGCATCGTTCGGTTGAAAAGCGGCGACATCTTCTACGCAGGAATCGGTACGGAACACGTCGCCCATCCGTGCGGCGAAGCGCGGATTTTGGTGATTGAGAAAGACGGCAGTGTTTAAGGCAGTGTTTGAGGTCGTCTGAAAAGAAGGTTTCAGGCGGCAATGGAATGAAAGAACGGCGGCAGATATACGTTTTTATTGATTCCGCCATACACAAAATACACATAAATACACATAATCTTTTTCAGACGACCTCTTAAAACGTCGTCTGAAAAACCAAGCCACACAACTATATTTTTATCTTAACCACAGGTTAACCACTATGTTTTCCAACTACCTACTCAGCTTGGCAATATGGATACCCATCGCTGCGGGCGTGCTGGTTTTGGCGACGGGGCCGGACAGCCGTGCGCCGCTTGCCCGCGTGCTCGCTTTAATCGGTGCGCTTGCCGGTTTCTTGGTAACGCTGCCCTTGTTTACGGGTTTCGACCGTTTGAGCGGCGGCTATCAGTTTACCGAGTTCCACGAGTGGATTCCGCTTTTGCGAATCAACTATTCGCTGGGGGTGGACGGTATTTCGGTGCTGTTTGTCATTCTGAACGCGTTTATCACGCTGATGGTGGTGCTGGCGGGTTGGGAAGTGATTCAGAAGCGTCCGGCGCAGTATATGGCGGCGTTTTTAATCATGTCGGGCCTGATTAACGGCGCGTTTTCAGCGCGGGATGCCCTGCTGTTTTATGTGTTCTTCGAGGGTATGCTGATTCCGCTGTACCTGATTATCGGTGTGTGGGGCGGTCCGCGCCGCGTGTATGCGTCGGTGAAGCTGTTTCTCTATACGCTGATGGGTTCGTTACTGATGCTGGTGGCGATTGTGTACCTGTCTTACCAAGTCGGCGGCTTTTCGATTGAGGATTTCCAAAACATCAAACAGATTCCGCTGGGCGTGCAACAGCTTTTGTTTGTGGCGTTCTTCCTGTCGTTTGCGGTGAAAGTGCCGATGTTCCCCGTGCACACTTGGCTGCCGGATGCCCACGTTGAGGCGCCGACCGGCGGTTCGATGGTGTTGGCGGCGATTACGCTGAAATTGGGCGCATACGGCTTTTTGCGCTTCATCCTGCCGATTCTGCCCGACGCGTCGCGCTATTTCGCGCCTGTCATCATCGTGTTGAGCCTGATTGCGGTGGTGTATATCGGCATGGTCGCGCTGGTGCAGACCGATATGAAAAAACTGGTGGCGTATTCGTCCATCAGCCATATGGGTTTCGTTACCTTGGGGATGTTCTTGTTTGTTAACGGGCAGTTGAACGACTGGGCGTTGAAAGGTGCGGTCATTCAGATGATTTCGCACGGTTTCGTGTCGGCAGCGATGTTTATGTGCATCGGTGTGATGTACGACCGCCTGCACACGCGCAATATCGCCGATTACGGCGGCGTGGTGAACGTGATGCCCAAGTTTGCGGCGTTTATGATGCTGTTTGCGATGGCAAACGCGGGTCTGCCGGCGACTTCGGGCTTCGTGGGCGAGTTTATGGTGATTATGGGCTCGGTCAAAGTGAATTTCTGGGTGGGCGCGCTGGCGGCGCTGACGCTGATTTACGGTGCGTCTTACACGCTGTGGATGTATAAGCGCGTGATTTTCGGCGCGGTCGGTAATCCGCACGTTGCCGATATGAAAGACATCAACTGCCGCGAATTTGCGATTCTGGCGATTTTGGCGGTTGCGGTATTGGGTATGGGCCTGTATCCGCAGGCATTTATCGAAGTGGTGCATCAGGCGGCAAACGATTTGATTGCCCATGTGGCGCAAAGCAAGATTTGAGGTGTGCGAATGAACTTGATTGATTTGAACTTAATGCCTGCCACGCCCGAAATCGTGCTGTTTGCGCTGCTGATTGCCGTCTTGCTGGCAGATTTGTGGATTAGTGATGAAAACCGCTATCTGACCCATTTGATGAGCTTGGGAACCGTCATTATCGTGGCGGTTACGCAGCTGGCGGTGTGGGAGCAGGGCAGTACGTTGGCGTTTCACGGAATGTATATCGCTGACGGTATGTCGCGCCTGTCCAAGCTGGTGCTGTACGGGCTGACCTTCGGGCTGTTTATTTACAGCAAACCGTACAATCAGGCGCGCGGTATTTTTAAAGGCGAGTTTTACACCTTGTCGCTGTTTGCCCTGTTAGGCATGAGCGTGATGGTGAGCGCGGCGCATTTCCTGACCGCCTATATCGGTTTGGAACTTTTGTCGCTGTCGCTTTATGCCATGATTGCGCTGCGCCGCGATTCCGGCCGCTCCGCCGAAGCCGCGCTCAAATATTTCGTCTTGGGCGCGCTGGCTTCCGGCCTGCTGCTCTACGGCATTTCGATGGTCTACGGCGCGACGCATTCGCTCGACTTCGCCACTGTTTTGGCGTCGTCGTACAGCGAGATTGCCAACGAATGGCTGTTGAAACTGGGGCTGGTGTTTATCGTCGTGGCGATAGCGTTCAAACTGGGCGCAGTGCCGTTTCATATGTGGGTGCCCGACGTGTATCACGGTGCGCCGACATCTGTTGCCGCCTTTGTCGGTACGGCGCCGAAAATCGCCGCTGTGATGTTTGCCTTCCGTATTTTGCTGACCGGTTTTGGCGAAGTGCATCAATACTGGGCGCCTATGTTTGCCGTCCTTGCCGTTGCGTCGCTTGTGGTCGGTAATCTTGCCGCGATTATGCAGACCAATATCAAACGGATGCTTGCCTATTCGACTGTGTCGCACATGGGCTTTATCCTGCTGGCGTTTATGGCAGGCTCAATCGGCTCTACTGCGGGTCTGTATTACGCCATTACTTACGCTTTGATGGCGGCTGCGGGCTTCGGCATATTGATGGTATTGTCCAACGACAATATCGAGTGTGAAGAAATCAAAGATTTGGCAGGCTTGAACCAACGTCATGCTTGGTTTGCCTTACTGATGCTGCTGGTCATGTTCTCTATGGCAGGTATTCCGCCGCTGATGGGCTTCTACGCCAAATTCGGCGTCATCATGGTGTTGCTGAAATTCCATTACGTTTGGTTGTCGGTCTTCGCGGTCGTTATGTCATTAATCGGCGCGTTCTATTACCTGCGCGTGGTTAAAGTCATGTATTTCGACGAACCCACCCATGACCAATCCATCGGCAGCAACTATGCCGCCAAATTCTTCCTGAGCGTCAATGCGTTCTTGTTGGTTTTGTGGGGCGTTATGCCGCAAACGATGATTGACTGGTGCGCAAAGGCTTTGGAAAACACTTTGTAAGGCGATAAACCGAAACGGCAGCCGTGTCAGAGGCTGCCGTTTTTGTTAAGATACGCAGCCCAAGATTGTTTTTTCAGACGACCCTTTGAATCAAAGAGGTCGTCTGAAAACAGAAAGACACACCATCATGACCGCATCCATGTACATCCTTTTGGTATTGGCACTCATCTTCGCCAATGCCCCCTTCGTTACCACCAAATTTTTCGGCGTGTTCCCGCTCAAGCGCAAACATTTCGGGCATCATCTCGTCGAATTGGCGGCAGGCTTCATCTTGACCGCCGTCCTCGCCTACATCCTCGAATCCCGTGCCGGTGCGGTACAGCATCAAGACTGGGAGTTTTACGCCACCGTAGTCTGCCTCTATCTGATATTCGCCTTCCCCTGCTTCGTGTGGCGCTACTTCTGGCACACGCGCAACCACGAATAAGCTTTTCAGACGACCCCAGCGTTATAGTGGATTAACTTTAAATCAGGACAAGGCGACGAAGCCGCAGACAGTACAGATAGTACGGAACCGATTCACTTGGTGCTTCAGCACCTTAGAGAATCGTTCTCTTTGAGCTAAGGCGAGGCAACGCCGTACTGGTTTAAAGTTAATCCACTATATTTTTCAACAGGTTTGCCGGCGGATTATTGGCTGCGTTTGATAATCAGCTTGTCTTCGGTGACTTCGGCATTGAGCGCGGTTGCCATTTCCTTGACGACATTGTCCAAATCGCTTTCTTTGATATTGGGATCGTATTGAGAAGCCAGTTTGAGCACTTCTCTGATGAAGTTTTTATCGACCTCCGCGTTGACGTTGTATTTCAGCTTACTGAGGAGGTCTTGTTGAAGCTGCTCGTCGTTTTTATATTCGATAGGCGGAATGGAGGCGTCTGCATCGGCTTTGACCACGCTGTTGTTCAAGTAGATTTGATTGCCTTTTGAGTCGAATTTGATGCCGGTTTTTAAAAAGGTTTTTACGGCTTCCATCAGTTCTTTTTGTGTGTCGGGGCTGTTCATATCGACGCACTCTTTACCTTGACGGTCGAAGAATTTATTGATGCGGTCGATACCTTCGCCATTGATATCGCGGAGGTTCAAGTTGTAATGGATGCGGTCGAATTTGATGTTGTTGATGCGGAAGTTTTCGACTTCACTTTGTCCTTCCATAGCGTATTTGTTGTCTTTTGCAGACTGTTTGCTTTCTGCTTTGATTTTGTCGACAGCGAAATCAAAGGTTTGGTTGCCCATTTTGAATGCGGCAGAGTCTAGGGTGAAGAGGGATGTGCCGTTGCGCCATGCAGTGGTGTCACCTTTTTCCATATCAGCTTGATATTTAACGTTTTTCAAGCTAAATTGGTATCCCGGGCTTTCAGGTTTGTCAGGGTGTGAGGCAGTCATGCCGGGCCATTCGAAATTGAAATTATCGAGATGGTACTGATGGTCGGATTTGTGGCCTTTGACAGCCAAAGTCGCCGTTTCCCATTTGACTTCGTCGGAATCGATGTTTAATGAGCCTGCCGGTGCGGTCAGTTTGCCCTCCAATTCTCCACCCCAAGAAAGCACGGTATTGCCGTCCAACCGGAATATTTCTTTATTGTCATCTCCAATCAGATAGAGTTTGGTTTGGATGGTGTAGCCGTTCAGACCGCGGGTAATAATGTCCTCGCCGCGTATTGAGAATTTTGTGTCCTGATGGCACAAGTCGGGCGTGATGTCGCCCCTCCATGAAGCTTTACCCGAAGTGAGGCCCATGTCGAATTTATCCAAAGTGATTTTCAGGCGTTTGTCGGCATCGGGATTGTTTTGGAAATAGTATTCCTGTTTCAATTTGTTGTCGGCATAAATGCCGCCGCCAACGGTTGCTCCTCCCAATGCGGCGATGCCGATTAATGTCGCAATGATGCTTTTCTTCATGTCTTGTCCTTAAGCAGGTGGTAAAAATGTAATGGATGGGTTGGAATCGGGTAGATTCAAATCGGCTTTGCGCAAGATAGGGCAGTTTTCTGTTGAACTCAAACTGCGACGCTGCCGGGTTGCGCCTTGGCGGAAATTGGATCAACTGACGGTATTTGCCTATGCCGATTTTAAAATGCCAATATTGTAATATAAAAAGGTCGTCTGAAAACTTTCAGACGACCTTTTTTCAACCTTTTAAGCGATTAACAACATCTTCCGCCGTTTGCGCCGCAGCGGCGTTTGCGGCAGTAGTCTTGAAATTGCAGCTCGGTCATGACGGGGGCGTTGGGATTATGTTTGCGCTGTTGGGCAACGTAGTTTTCATAATCGGGCACGCCTGCCATGAGGTTGGCGGTAAGTTTGGCGGTTTTCCACCAAGCGGCGAGTTTACGCTTCACCTTGTGCCTCCGGTTGTTTGCCGTCGCGGTACACCGCCGGGATTTCTTTGGCGGTTGACCAGCCGACTTTGCGTGCTTTCATAGCGGTACGCACGCCGTAGATGGCAACGACAACGACGACGGAGAGGAACAATGCGGTCAGACCGGCATTGATCTGGTCGTTGAAGATGATTTGCGACATTTCGCCGATGTCTTTAGCGGGCGCGAGGACTTCGTTTTTAGCCAATGCGTCGCTGTATTTGCCGGCATGGGCAAGGAAGCTGACGCGCGGGTCGCTGTGGAACAGTTTTTGCAGACCGGCGTAACAGGTTACAAACAGTACTCCGACGGCAGGAACGAGTGCCACCCAAACATAACGGTCGCGTTTCATCTTAATCAAAACAACGGCACACATAATCAAGGCTACGCCTGCCAGCATTTGGTTGGCGATGCCGAACAAAGGCCAGAGCGAGTTGATGCCGCCCAACGGGTCGGTTACGCCGGTGTAGAGGAAGTAGCCCCACAATGCCACGGCGAAGAAGGTCGCAATCAGGTTGGCAGGGATGGAGTCGGTGTTGCCGAAGGGTTTGTAGAAGATACTGCCTAAGTCTTGAATCATGAAACGTGCGACGCGGGTACCGGCATCGACGGCGGTCAGGATGAACAAGGCTTCAAACAACAGGGCAAAGTGATACCAGAATGCCATCATGGCTTCGCCCGGAATCAGGCGGCTCATGATGTGTGCCATACCGACTGCGAGGGTAGGCGCACCGCCCGCACGGGAAAGGATGGTGTTTTCGCCGACTTCTTTAGCGGTGTGCAACAGGGTTGCGGCATCGACAGGGAATTGCAGCTTGGTGGTAATCACTTCAGCGGCAGTATTGGCATCCGTACCGATCAGGGCGGCAGGGCTGTTCATGGCGAAGTACACACCGGGATCAAGCGATGCGGCAGCCGCAAGTGCCATAATGGCCACGAAACTTTCCATCAACATACCGCCGTAACCGATCATGCGGACGTGGGTTTCGTTTTCCAGCATTTTCGGCGTAGTACCGGAAGAAATCAGCGCGTGGAAGCCTGAAACCGCACCACAGGCGATGGTAATGAAGAGGAACGGGAACAATGCGCCTGAGAATACCGGGCCGGAACCGTCGATAAAGTGGGTCACGGCAGGCATTTGCAGCGCAGGGCTGACGATAAGGATGCCGATGGCGAGGGCGACAATCGTACCGATTTTCAGGAAGGTAGAGAGATAGTCGCGCGGAGTCAGCAGCAGCCATACCGGCAATACTGATGCTACGAAGCCGTAAATCATAATCGCCCAAGTAAGCTGGATGCCGTCAAGGTCAAACCAATGACCGATGGAGCTGTGCGCCACATTGTCGCCGTAAATGACCGCCAGCATCAGCAGGATAAAGCCGACGATGGAAATCTCGCCGATTTTGCCCGGACGGATATAGCGGGTGTAAATACCCATAAACAGCGCAATCGGCATGGTGGCGGCAATCGTAAACGTACCCCAAGGGCTGTGAACCAGTGCTTTCACCACAATCAGCGCCAACACCGCCATGATGATGACCATAATCATCAAAATACCGATGGAGGCAATCACGCCGGGGACAGTGCCGAGTTCTTGTTTTACGATATCGCCCAAAGACTTACCGTCGCGGCGCATGGAGACGAACAAGACCATCATGTCTTGTACCGCGCCGGCAAACACTACGCCGAAGATAATCCACAGCGTACCCGGCAGATAACCCATTTGCGCAGCCAGCACGGGACCGACCAAGGGGCCTGCGCCCGCAATCGCGGCAAAGTGGTGTCCGAACAATACGCCTTTGTGTGTCGGCACATAGTCCAAACCGTCATTGTGCCGCTCGGCAGGCGTGAGGCGGTTCGGATCAAGCTGCATCACATATTTGGCGATGTAGAGACTGTAAAAACGGTAAGCGATGCAGTACACCGATACGGCGGCGGTGACCATCCATACCGCGCTGACCTGCTCGCCCCGACTGATGGCCAAAGTGGTAAAGGACGCTACGCCGACCAAAACCACAATGCCCCAAATAAGGAACGTTTTGAGCGATTTCATTGTTTAATCCTTAAAATACAAGAGTGAGAATGTTCGGGTTCTTATTGTTGCGGGGGGACAAACTGCATCCCGAAGCATTTATGGAAGAAAAAAATGAAGCGATGATGGTGCGGGAACCCTGGCTTGAGATAATTAATAAACAAGGGAACCAAAACCCTAGAATATTAACTATCATCAAGTCTAGCGTAAGGTTAACACAATCCGATAACGTGCGGGCTAGATTTAACTCAAGCAATCGTCATTCATTACGATATTACCGCTTATTTTTTGACAAATTCTTTACACAATATCCTGACAAAGAGAAAGGTCGTCTGAAAACCGATTTTTGGGTTTTCAGACGACCTTTTGCATGGAAGAGCGAAAGCGGTGAAGGAGTTGCTTCCGGTTTACGGTTGGGTATGCCGTTTTCTGTCGGCGTGTTCTTTGATGGTGGCACACATGCCGGCAGTGTTGCCGCCGTTCATGAGCATGACCGGTTCGCCGTTGAGGGCGTAGCCGTCGCTGCCGTCATCGGAGATGACCGTTTTGTTGTCGTCCAGCTTTAGGCTGTTTGGCGTTTTTTGCCAACGGCCGTTTTTGACCTCGTTTTGCACAATCATGCAATAGCTGCCATTTGCCAGGATACCGACAAGCTGCGAATCCATGGTCATGTAAACGCCGGGAGGCGGAGTTTTGGCAATGACCTGTGTTGACAGCATCAGAGCGGCGGCGGTTAGAAGTTGGAGGGAAGTTTTCATATTAAATTATGCGTTGCCACGTTTCGGATCGTTCGGGCGCAGTTGGGCGGCGAGTTTGTCGAGGATGCCGTTGACGAATTTGTGTCCATCGGTGCCGCCGAAGGTTTTGGTCACTTCGATGGCTTCGTTGATGATGACGGGGTAGGGGGTTTCGGGCATCGCGCTCAATTCGTGGCATGCCATCAGCAGGACGGCGCGTTCGATGGGGCTGAGGTCTTTTTCGTCGCGGTCGAGCAGGGGGCGGATTTGCTGGATGTATTCGGCGGCGTGGGTGTGTGTGCCGAAGAAGAGTTTGTTGAACAGCTCTTCGTCTGCTTTGGCAAAGTCGGGCTGGTCTTGGATGTTTTTGGCGATTTCTGGGGCGGCGGTGTTGTTGATGCCGGCTTGGTAGAGGGCTTGTACGGCTAACTCGCGGGCGCGGCGGCGTGGGGTTTTCATGAGGATTCCTTCGTTGGCGGCACGGTGGTGCGGTAATGAATGTTTCAGACGACCTCTGTCGGATGACGGGTCGTCTGAAAACGGTTTGTCCGACAGACGGGGCGAAACCGGAATGCGGTAAAGCTACGGGTTTCGCGTTCGGGCTTATTCTTCTTCGTCGTCAAACTGCTCTTCGATCAGATAGTTGACGAGGTTGGCGCATTCGACAGCGACTTTGGCGGCGTCGGCGGCTTTTTCTTCAATACGGGCGACGGCTTGCTCGTCGTTTTCGGTGGTCAGGATGGCGTTGGCGATGGGGATGTTGTAGTCGAGTCCGACACGGGTTACGCCTGAACCGGATTCGTTGGAAACGAGTTCGAAGTGGTAGGTTTCGCCGCGGATGACGACGCCGATGGCAATCAGCGCGTCGTATTGCTCGGAAGCCGCCATGTTTTGCAGGACGAGCGGTACTTCAAGCGCGCCGGGTACGGTGGCGATGGTGATGTTGTTGTCGGCTACGCCCAATTCTTGCAGGGTGCGGCAGCAGACTTTGAGCATTTCGCTGCCGATTTCGTTGGTAAAGCGGGCTTGTACGATGCCGATGCGCAGGTGTGCGCCGTCGAGGTTCGGGGCGATGATGTTCATGGTGTTTCCTTGTATTTTGAGCGGTAAACGGGTTTTCAGACGACATTTGGCTTTTCTGAAAACGATATTTGGGGATTTATTCTTGTGGCTGCCAGTCGGCAACGGCTTGAAACTCGCCGTCTTCGCCTATTTCCCATGCGCTGCCTTCGGGTTGGGTTATGAGCGCGGCGATAGCGGGGTTGGACTGGGTAATTTCGGAAAGGCTGACGACGCTGAAATTGTCAGGATCGTCGGTGTATTCGTCGGTTTCGTCGCCGCTGAAGAAACGCCAGCCGCTGTCGTTTTCGAAAACGGGGGCTTCGCGGTAGAGGAAGCCGACGGGTTCGCCTTGTTTGGCTACCGTATTGGTCACGATGCAGCGGTCGAGTGCGGCTGAGAGGGCTTGGGCAAATTTATTCATTGCGGTGTGTGCATGCCGTAAAAATTGTGCGGATTTTATCATGATTAGGGCTGGCTCTGCACCGTGTATCTTTATATTTGCCGCTTATGGTTTGATGGTACAATGCTGGTCGTCTGAAACGGGCTGAACTGTGTTTCAGACGACTGTTGCAGCCCTAAAGTGTTTCCGTATTTGCATGAAGTGCCGAAACGCATTCGGGTTGGTTTGGGAGGCTGGATTTTCGCCGCCTCCCGCCCGATATTCCGAAGCAAGAAGAAAGACAAACGTCCTCATGAAAACAGATGTGTTAAAACAGCAGGCGCATGCCGCCATTCAGAATAAACTGGGTTACCATTTCAAAGATACCGCGCTTTTGCAGCAGGCGCTGACCCACCGCAGCTACCATGCGAAAAACAACGAACGTTTCGAGTTTGTCGGCGATTCGATTTTGAACTACACCGTCGCCAAAATGTTGTTTGACGCGTTCCCCAAGCTGACCGAAGGCGAGTTGTCGCGTTTGCGCGCGAGCTTGGTCAATGAAGGCGTGTTGGCGGAAATCGCTTTGGAAATGAATGTCGGTGACGGGCTTTATTTGGGCGCGGGCGAGTTGAAAAGCGGCGGATTCAGACGACCCTCCATCCTTGCCGATGCTATGGAAGCGATGTTTGCCGCCGTCAGCTTTGATGCGGATTTCGCCGAGGCGGAGAAAGTGGTGCGGCACTTGTTCGCCGAACGCGTCAAACGTGCCGATTTCAAAACGCAGGGCAAAGACAACAAAACCGCCCTGCAAGAAGCCCTCCAAGCCCGCCGCCTTGCCTTGCCCAAATACCGCATCGAGGAACAAATTGGTCATGCCAATGACAGTATGTTCCTGATTTCATGCGACTTGGGCGAACTGGGTTTCATCTGCAAAGCACAAGGCAGCAGCCGCAAAGTTGCCGAGCAGCAAGCCGCCAAAGAAGCGCTGCAATGGCTCGAGCAACATCATCCTTTGAAAAAAGCGAAAAAATAGCCGATTTATTTTTCAGACGACCTAGGGATACGAAAAGGTCGTCTGAAACGTCAAACAGAAAGCCATCATGGACATCGAAACCTTCCTGCAAAACGAATCCAACCACCCCGCCGACTACCGCTGCGGCTTCGTCGCCATTGTCGGCCGCCCCAACGTCGGCAAATCCACACTGATGAATCACCTCATCGGGCAAAAAATCAGCATTACCAGTAAAAAAGCCCAAACCACGCGCAACCGCGTTACCGGCATTTACACCGACGACACCGCCCAATTCGTTTTCGTCGATACCCCCGGCTTCCAAACCAAACACCGCAACGCCCTGAACGACCGCCTCAATCAAAACGTCACCGAAGCGTTGAGCGGCGTCGATGCCGTCGTTTTCGTTGTCGAAGCCATGCGCTTTACCGATGCCGACCGCATCGTGATGAAACAGTTGCCGACAAACACGCCCGTCATCCTCGTTATCAACAAAATCGACAAAAACAAAGCGGGCAGCAGCGGTTTGCAGGAATTTATCGACCAAATCAGCGCAGAATTCAAATTTGCAGGACATGAAACCGTCAGCGCCAAACACGGATTGGGCATCGCCAACCTGCTCGCGCGCCTCAGACCTTACCTGCCCCAAAGCGTGCCGATGTATCCGGAAGAAATGGTGACCGACCGTTCCAGCCGTTTCCTCGCCACCGAAATCGTGCGCGAAAAACTGTTCCGCTACCTCGGCGAAGAGCTGCCCTACGCCATGAATGTGGAAATCGAACAATTCGAAGAAGAGGAAAACGGCCTCTACCGAATCTACATCGCCGTATTGGTCGATAAAGACAGCCAAAAAGCCATCTTAATCGGCAAAGGCGGGGAAAAACTGAAAAAAATCTCCACCGAGGCCCGCCTCGATATGGAAAAACTGTTTGATACCAAAGTGTTTTTAAAGGTTTGGGTCAAGGTCAAATCAGGCTGGGCGGACGACGTGCGCTTCCTCAGGGAATTGGGTTTGTAGGTCGTCTGAAAATACAGTCAGATAAACAAAAGGTCGTCTGAAAACGAGCATTGCAAGTTTTTAGACGACCTTTTTTATGGTCAAACAGTCAGTTCTTCATCGACTGCACCGGCGCGGGAATCCTGCCGCCGCGGTTGACGAACACTTCGCACGAACCTTCTTTGACCGGCATCACGGGCGCGTAGCCCAACAGGCCGCCGAACTCGACGCTGTCGCCGACGGTTTTGCCCGTTACCGGAATGATGCGCACGGCGGTGGTTTTGCTGTTGATCATGCCGATGGCGGCTTCGTCGGCGATGATGCCGGAAATCGTGTGCGCGGGCGTGTCGCCGGGAACGGCAATCATATCCAAACCGACAGAACAAACGGCGGTCATCGCTTCGAGTTTGTCCAGCGTCAGCACGCCTGCTTCGGCGGCGGCAATCATGCCTTCGTCTTCGGAAACAGGAATAAACGCGCCGCTCAAACCGCCAACCGCGCTGGAAGCCATCATGCCGCCTTTTTTCACGGCATCGTTCAGCAATGCCAAGGCAGCCGTCGTGCCGTGCGTACCGCAGACGCTCAAGCCCATTTCTTCAAGGATGCGCGCCACCGAGTCGCCGACGGCGGGGGTTGGCGCCAACGACAAATCGAGAATGCCGAATGGGATGCCCAGTATTTTCGAGGCTTCACGTCCGATAAGTTCGCCCACGCGGGTGATTTTGAAGGCGGTTTTCTTCACAACTTCGGCGACCTCGGTCAGGCTGACCGCATCCGAATTTTCCAGCGCGGCTTTGACCACGCCCGGCCCCGATATGCCGACGTTGATGACGGCGTCCGCCTCTCCAGAGCCATGAAACGCGCCCGCCATAAACGGGTTGTCTTCCACTGCGTTGCAGAACACGACGATTTTGGCGCAGCCGAAACCTTCGGGCGTGATTTCAGCCGTGCGTTTGATGGTTTCGCCCGCCAGTCTGACCGCATCCATATTGATACCGGCGCGCGTGCTGCCGATATTGATGGAGCTGCACACGATGTCGGTAGTCTTCATCGCTTCGGGAATGGAGCGGATTAACACCTCGTCTGAAGGCGACATGCCTTTTTGCACCAGCGCGGAAAAACCGCCGATAAAAGACACGCCGATGGCTTTGGCTGCCTTGTCCAAAGTCTGCGCCACGCTGACGTAAGAATCGGCTTTGGTTGCCGCCGCGATTTGGGCAATCGGCGTGACGGAAATACGCTGATTCACAATCGGCACGCCGTATTTGGCGGAAAGGTGTTTCGCCGTAGCGACCAAATCTTTGCCGACAGTGGTGATTTTGTTGTAAATGTTTTGGTTCAACACATCGATGTCGGTGCTGATACAGTCGTGCAAATCGATGCCTATGGTAATGGTGCGGACGTCGAAATGCTGGTCGGCAACCATTTTGACGGTTTCTAAAATTTCGCCGGATTGGATACTCATCACATTCCTCCGACTCAAATGCGGTGCATGGCTTGGAAGATTTCTTCGTTTTGCATACGGATGTCGAGCGCGAGTTTTTTGCTCTCTTCCGCAAACAAATCCAGCATTTCCTGCCGCGATTTGGGGCATTTCGAGGTATCCACCAAGATAATCATGGTGAAGAAATCGTCCATCAGCTGCTGGCTGATATTGAGGATGTTGATTTGGTTTTCCGCCAAAATTCTGGAAACGTCGTACACGATGCCGACGCGGTCTTTGCCGATGACGGTGATGACTGAATTATTCATAAGTCAGGGTCCTTGTAGGGGTCGTCTGAAAAATCTGGTTCGGGAAATTATAGCACCGCTTTAAAATAAGATGGCTTGGATTGTTGACAATTTTCAGGTTCTGTCGGTTGGGGCGGCTGCGTATTGAATAGGATGGGCTGAGGATGATCGGCAGGTTTGCGATTGGGGGATTTTGGGTAAACCGATATTAATTTGTTCAAATATCCATGCAAACAGGCGTACCCAAACACGTCAATTTGCGTATAATGGCGCAAATTCCGATTAACCGATTCATGTAAATAAGGATTAAACCATGACATCTATCCACGACCAAATCAAAGAAGTTGTTACCACCCACCGCGTTGTTTTGTTTATGAAGGGTACGAAGCAGTTTCCGCAATGCGGCTTCTCTTCACGCGCCGTACAAATCCTCAGCGCCGCAGGCTGCACTGATTACGTTACCGTGAATGTTTTGGAAAACGATGCCGTCCGCCAAGGTATCAAAGAATACAGCGATTGGCCGACCATCCCGCAACTCTACGTAAACGGAGAGTTTGTCGGCGGTTCCGATATTTTGATGGAAATGTACGAAGCAGGTGAGCTGCAAGAATTGCTGAAAGCTTGATTTGCCTGATACGGAATCATGAAGAGGTCGTCTGAAATATTTCAGACGACTTCTTTTCATTTTAACCAAGACTCAAGAGGGGTTTATTCCTCGGGACGTTCGCCGTCGGTGTCGTCCAGTTTGCCTTCGGTGATATCGATGTTGATGCCCACGGCGGCGCGGATTTTGGCGTCGATTTCGTTGGCGATTTCGGGGTTTTCTTTCAGCCAGACACGGACGTTGTCTTTGCCTTGTCCGATTTTGGCGCCGTTGTAGCTGTACCATGCGCCTGATTTTTCAACGATGTCGTATTTGACGCCGAGGTCGATCAGTTCGCCTTCCCAGCTTACGCCTTCGCCGTACAGAATATCGAATTCGGCTTGGCGGAACGGAGGTGCGACTTTGTTTTTGATGACTTTGACTTTGGTTTCGTTGCCGATGACGTCGTCGCCTTTTTTGATTTGTCCGGTTCGGCGGATGTCGAGGCGGACGGAGGCGTAGAATTTGAGGGCGTTACCGCCGGTGGTGGTTTCGGGGCTGCCGAACATCACGCCGATTTTCATGCGGATTTGGTTGATGAAGACGACCAGTGTGTTGGTGCGTTTGATGTGGCCGGTCAGTTTGCGCAGGGCTTGGCTCATCAGGCGGGCTTGCAGGCCGACGTGGCTGTCGCCCATTTCGCCTTCGATTTCGGCTTTGGGTACGAGGGCCGCTACGGAGTCGACAACGACCATGTCCACGCCGCCGGAGCGCACCAGCGTGTCGCAGATTTCCAGAGCCTGTTCGCCGGTGTCGGGTTGGGAGAGGTAGAGTTCTTCCACTTTAACGCCGAGTTTGCGGGCGTAAACGGGGTCGAAGGCATGTTCGGCGTCGATAAAGGAGCAGATGCCGCCGTTTTTCTGGCATTGGGCGATGGCTTCGAGGCAGAGCGTGGTTTTACCGGAGGATTCGGGGCCGAAGATTTCGACGACGCGGCCGCGCGGCAGACCGCCGACGCCGAGCGCCAAGTCCACACCGAGCGAGCCGGTGGAGATGACGTCAAGGTTTTCTTCTTGCTGGCTGCCGTCCATTTTCATGATGGAACCTTTGCCGAAGTTTTTTTCAATTTGGGCAAGGGCGGCGGCTAGGGCTTTGCTTTTTTCGTCTGACATAGTGTTGTTCTCGTTTGATGTTGATGAATTTAGCTAAGAATTTGTTTAGCTATTATCTCATAAATTAAGAAAAAGTATAGTTTATTTCGATTTTATTTTGGAGTGTAGGTGGGCTTACTCGGAAGATTTTAAATAACTATTTGTTTATAATGATATTAAATGTTTTCTGGTTTTTGAGCGTATCGGTGTTGCAGATTTTATTTGTTGCAGAGGTCGTCTGAAAATCAGCGACAGTTTTCAGACGACCCCTTGCACAATCCAATCACTTGCACACGGCGGATACTTTGATTTCGACCGCCCATTCCGGTTTGGCGAGTTTGGCTTCGATGCAGGCGCGGGCAGGGGCGCGGCCGGGGGCTGTCCAGGCATCCCAGGCTTCGTTCATGGCGGCGTAGTCGTTCATATCGGTCAGGAAGATGGTGGCTTCGAGGATGTGTGCTTTGTCGGAGCCGCATTCTTCAAGCCAGCGGTCGATTTGCGCCAAGACGTTTTCGGTCTGGGCTTTGGCATCGGCTTCGGGATTTTCGGGAACCATGCCTGAGAGGAAGACGAATCCTCCGGCGCAGACGGCTTCGGAGTAGCGTTCGGTGGTACCGAGGTATCGGATATTCATTTGATATTCCTTGAGGTTGGGCGCACGGGGCATTCTGTCCCGTCGTCGGATTTCGGTTTGCCTGATGGGGCGGAACAGGATGGCGGATATTGGGCAGGGGCTTATGGTAACATTCAGCTTGATTGTCTGCCACAGCAGGCGGGCGGTTTTGTTGTTTTTGAAAAGATGCGGAAACTATTTTTACGCGTCATTGTCATATTAATTTTAGGTCGTCTGAATATTATTGGAACTGCATCATGAGCAAAAATACCGATTATCCGGTTACTCCTGCCGTCCGTTTCTTGCGTACACATCAAATTGATTTTGAGCCTTATATTTATGTTTATGAGGAACACGGCGGGACAGGGCAGTTTGCACAGTTGTTCGGCGTGGACGAGCATCAGGTGGTCAAAACCATTGTGCTGCAAAACGAAGCGAAGAAAGGGCTGGTTGTCGTGATGCACGGCGACAAGCAGATTTCGACCCGAAATCTGGCGCGCGATTTGGGCATGAAACACATCGAGCCTGCCGATCCGAAACAGGCAAACAAATGGACGGGCTATCTGGTGGGCGGGACGACGCCCTTCGGTATGAAAACCCGATTGCCTGTGTATGTTGAAAAAAGTATTTGGGATTTGGAGAAAGTTTATATCAACGGCGGCAAGCGCGGATTTATCATCGGTGTCAGTCCGCAGGCTTTGCGGGCTTTGAATCCGCAGGATGTACAGGTCGCCGTCTAAAGGGATGCAAAACGGTTTTAAGTCGGGAAACGCAGATTCGGGCAAATTTGAAGGTTTTATAAAAAGAACACAATGCCTGATTTTATATCTGTTTTCATTCTGTCAAACAGTCTGTTGGCGTGATTTCACGGTATCGGGCTTTGGCAAACACAAACCAAAGAGGCACACCCTAATATGGAAAACCGTAATTTTTATGAAATTCTCGGCATTTCGGCGGATGCGGACATTGCAGAAATCAGAAAAGCCTATCGCGATTCGGCAATGAAATACCATCCCGATCGTAATCCCGGCAATCCCGAAGCGGAAGAGCGTTTTAAGGAAATCCGTCAGGCTTACGATACGCTGGTCGATCCCGAACGTCGGGCATGGTACGACGAGTCGCTCCGTGAATTCAGCGGTAGAAGCGGGCAGACCGCCAGCCAGCAGACCGGTAGCGAACATACGGCGGAAGCGCCGCGCCAAGACGGCGACCGGACTTATGTGATGGCGATGTATGCCTTGTTTGCCTTGGCATTTGCGACCTTGGTAATGCCTGTTGCCGGCATTGTTTTGGCGTATGTAAAACGTGGCGATATGGGAGACTCGGTTTATAATAACCACGCAGACTATCTGATTAAAACCTTCTGGGGCGGTCTGGCGGGGTTTGTTTTGAGTAAAATCACCGCGTTTATCGGCATCGACTCTGTGTTGCTGTTTTTGGTATCGGTTTGGTTTGCTTACCGTCTGGCGGCAGGTTTCGTCAGACTGACGGACAACAAGCGTATGTCTTTGGATACTTGGTTCTAAGCGCAACTGCCCGCCTTGTTTTCAGACGACCTTCGCATCCCGGGGTCGTCTGAAATTTTTGTATGGGTCGTTTGCGGGAAACTATAGTGGATTAAATTTAAATCAGGACAAGGCGACGAAGCCGCAGACAGTACAGATAGTACGGCAAGGCGAGGCAACGCCGTACTGGTTTAAAGTTAATTCACTATAAATATCAAAACAGGACACCAAGAAAGTCGTCTGAAAATTTGTCCACGCATCCGATACATTCAATCAAAGGAAAAACATGATCTATTTATTGGCAAGCATACTGTGCAGCGTGTCTGTGTCGGTATTGCTCAAATTGGCGCGTAAGAACAAAATCGACGTCGCGCAGGCGGTGGCGGTGAACTACATCGTCGCAGTGGCGTTGACGGCTTGGGTGTTGAAACCCGATTTAAGCAACCCGAAAGCCTTTTTGCCGACTTGGTGGCTGTTTGGTGCGTTGGGCGTGCTGCTGCCTTCGGTGTTTGTGATTATGGGCAAGGCAGTCGATGCGGCGGGTATCGTCAAGTCTGATGCGGCGCAGCGTTTGTCTTTGATATTGCCGATTATTTCCGCGTTCGTGATTTTTGGCGAAGCGTTGACCGAAGGCAGGCTGATAGGCATCGTTTTGGCGTTTGTAGCTTTGTTCTGCCTGTTGTGGAAAGCCGACGGCGGCAAGAAATCGGGCGGATTGGGTACGCAAATCACGCTGCTCGCGGGCGTTTGGGCGGGCTACGGCATCATCGACATCCTCTTCAAACAGCTTGCCAAAAGCGGTACGGCGTTTTCCGGCAACCTCTTGGTCGCCTTCAGCCTCGCCGGTATTTTGATGTTCGGCTACCTTTTCTCCCAATCGACCAAATGGACGAAAGAAGGCATTATCGGCGGCATCGTCCTGGGCGGTTTGAACTTCGCCAACATCGTTACCTACATCACCGCCCACCAAATGATGAAAGACAACCCGACGCTGGTCTTCGCAGGCATGAACATCGGCGTCATCGTCTTGGGAACGCTGGTCGGCGCGATGGCGTTTAAAGAGAAAATCAGCAGCATCAACGCCGCAGGTATCAGCGTCGCCGTCTGCGCCATCGCCTGTTTGTTTTACTGGCCGCAGATACGGGGACTTATCGGTATGTAAGCATGTAAAAAGGTCGTCTGAAAAAGGTTTCAGACGACCTTTTACCTTTTGGGTGGGAGTGTTTTTCCTGCTTTGATAACAACGGCGCATTTGCAGCTAGACAACCCATGCAAAACGGTCTAATGTTCCGCCTGCATATGCACATTACTTGATAAACCAACGAATGAGAAGGTAAGAGAAATGACTGTCCGTATCGAACACGATTTGCTGGGCGACCGCGAAATCCCCGCCGAGGCGTATTGGGGCATCCATACTTTGCGCGCGGTGGAAAACTTTAAAATTTCCAATCAAAAAATTTCCGACGTGCCGCAGTTTGTCCGCAGCATGGTGATGGTGAAAAAAGCGACCGCGCAGGCAAACGGCGAACTGGGCGCGGTGAAACCTGAAATCGCCGCTGCCATCGAAAAGGCTTGCGACGAAGTGTTGCTCAAAGGCCGCTGCCTCGACCAATTCCCGTCCGACGTGTATCAGGGCGGTGCGGGGACTTCGGTCAACATGAACACCAACGAAGTCATCGCCAACCTTGCTTTGGAAATATTGGGCTACGAAAAAGGCCGCTACGACATCGTCAATCCGATGGATCATGTGAACGCCAGCCAGTCCACCAACGACGCGTATCCGACCGGCTTCCGGTTGGCGGTGTATTACAGCATCGGCGGGCTGCTGGAAAAACTGGCGTTGCTGAAAGACGCGTTTGCCGCCAAAGCCGATGAGTTTAAAGATGTTTTGAAAATGGGGCGCACCCAGCTTCAAGATGCCGTGCCGATGACGATGGGACAGGAGTTTCAATCTTTCCAAGTGTTGCTGGAAGAAGAGATTTTGAATCTGGACCGCACGCGCGCCCTGTTGTTGGAAGTCAACTTGGGCGCAACCGCCATCGGCACGGGCGTGAACACACCCAAAGGCTACGCGGCTTTGGCAGTGAAAAAATTGTCCGAAGTCAGTGGTTTGGATTGCAAACTGACCGAAAACCTGATTGAAGCGACTTCCGACTGCGGCGCGTATGTGATGGTACACGGCGCATTGAAGCGCACGGCAGTCAAATTATCGAAAATCTGTAACGACTTGCGCCTCTTGTCGTCCGGCCCGCGCGCCGGTTTGAAAGAGATTAACCTGCCGGAAATGCAGGCAGGCTCGTCGATTATGCCCGCCAAAGTCAACCCCGTGATTCCCGAAGTGGTCAACCAAGTCTGCTTCAAAGTCATCGGCAACGACACCACCATCACCTTCGCCGCCGAAGCGGGGCAGTTGCAATTAAACGTGATGGAGCCGGTCATCGCGCAATGTATGTTTGAAACCATCTCCCTCTTGGGCAACGCTGCGGTAAACCTCGCCGAGAAATGCGTCAAAGGCATTACTGTCAACCGCGAAATCTGCGAACGCTATGTGTTTAACTCCATCGGCTTGGTCACTTACCTGAACCCGTATATCGGCCACGGCAACGGCGATTTGGTCGGCAAAATCTGCGCCCAAACCGGCAAAGGCGTGCGCGAAGTCGTACTTGAACGTGGTCTCTTGAGCGAAGCGGAACTCGACCGCATCCTATCGCCCGAAAACCTGATGAACCCGCATTTGTAAGATAGGGCATAACGAAAAGGTCGTCTGAAAACGGAATTCTCGTTTCAGACGACCTTTTCCATCGGCATGAAGAAAACCTGCCGCCCCTTTCTATTTCAACATCAAAATCGCAGCCACCGCCACTACTGCGACTACTAAGGCGGCAATCAGTTTGGCGGCGGAAGCAAATTTCAAGGCAACGGTTTGCCCCTCGATATACTTGTAGCCGCTGATCATCGGGTGGATCAAATCTTTTTTCTTCAGAAACTTATACGCCAAGACCGTAACGATGTGTAAGCCTGCCAATGCCGCCAGCAGGTTGAAGAAATTGACGTGGATTTTGCGCATCAGGCTGCCCGTGTCCGAGCTGATCAAATGATTCAGATAGCCGCTGTCGGTAAACGTGTTTTCATCGGCGGCAAACAAGCCCGTCGTCGCTTGCAGCAAAACCGCCGCAATCAGCGCGATGACCATCAGCGCGCCCAAAGGGTTGTGTCCAGGCTGCTCATTTTCCGTCAGGCTGCCTTGCAGGTAGCGGCGGATGGATGACGGGCCGCGCACGAATTGCGAAAACCGAGCCGTATCGCTGCCCCACAAGCCCCAACACAGGCGGAAGACAATCAGCCCCGCCACCAGCAGCCCGCAGCGCAAGTGCCAAACCAGCATCCCGCCGCCTGCCTGCGCGCTGTACCACATAAATCCGACTGACAAGACCAAGAGCCAGTGAAACAGGCGCGTTGGCAAATCCCAGACTTTGACTTTTTGTTTCATTAAATATTCCTTGTTGTGCGGTTGTAGTGTTCCTATACGGGGCGGTAGAATCGTGAAAACAACAGTCGATATAGTGGATTAACTTTAAACCAGTACGGCGTTGCCTCGCCTTGCCGTACTATCTGTACTGTCTTCGGCTTCGTCGCCTTGTCCTGATTTAAATTTAATCCACTATAAAAGACATCCTCTTTTCGCCACGCATCCGCTATTTTATCCCAAACTCAGGCAGATTGATGATGAACCCGTCCTATACGCTCCCCGATATGCCCGATTTTTTTCAGACGACCTCGCAATTTCCCGACGTATTCGCCCCACGCCAAGCAGAATCGCACAAAGGGACATACGGCACGCTCGCCGTCGTCGGCGGCGCATCGGGCATGAGCGGAGCCGTTGTTCTCGCTTCCACCGCCGCGATTTATCAAGGCAGCGGCAAAGTGTGGGCGGGCTTCAATCAAACCGCCTTGCCCTTTGCCGTCATCCCCGAACGCCCCGAAATCATGCTGGCAACTGCCGAAGACCTGCTGAAACGCAAGGACATCAGCGCATGGGCGGTCGGCTGCGGCATGGGTTTGGACGAAACTGCCGACTCAATCTTAAATACCGTGTTGACGCAAAATCAGGACGCGCCGCTGCTGCTCGATGCCGACGCACTGACTTTGCTGGCAAGGTCGCATCCCGAAACCCGCGAAGCCGCACAAAAACGCGGTAATTTGGTTCTGACCCCGCATCCCGCCGAAGCCGCCCGCCTGCTCGGTACATCCACCCAAGCCGTCCAGCAAGACAGAATGTCCGCCGTCCAAACCATCAGCGCAACGTTCCAAGCCGTAACCGTATTAAAAGGACACCATACGCTGGTCGCCGCGCCCGACGGCACGGTCTATACCAACTCAAGCGGCAACGCCGGACTTGCCACCGCAGGCAGCGGCGACGTTTTAAGCGGCATCATCGGCAGCCTGCTCGCGCAAGGCATCCCGCCGTTCCAAGCCGCATGCGCCGGCGTATGGCTGCACGGCGCGGCGGCGGATGTTATCAAACACTCGACAGGCGTGGAAGCCGGTATGCTGGCAGGCGAAATCGCACCTACCGCCAGATGGTTGAGGAATCGGCTGATGACGGATAAAACAAAAAATTGAGCAGGAAGGAGGTCGTCTGAAAACGGCTTTCAGACGACCTATGTGTTGTTATTAGATAAAAAAGGGAAAAAATGAAACCGAATATTTTTGATATAGCCACTAAAGAACTAAGTCAGGATGCTTTTATTACTTGGCTATTGCTGTTTGCCGATGAGGGATGCAAACGAGAAGATGAGGTTTTAAATGAATGTGCGCGGGAATTTGTTACAGAATTAATCAAATCACACTATCCGAATTTTGATGAAAAAATTACTTCTGTGAAAGCAGGGAGGCAAAGGGAAAATATTGATATATGGGCTGAGGTGAATG
>ERZ773044.126-NODE-126-length-41279-cov-38.0745_pt1 | contig 41279 bp, 34 predicted proteins | sample MGYA00511897_ERZ773044 | MGnify/ENA primary metagenome ERZ773044 (study PRJEB29015, sample SAMEA2738116) | human oral metagenome | biome: human oral; feature: human-associated habitat; material: saliva | place: China | collected 2170 ...
GGATTAACTTTAAACCAGTACGGCGTTGCCTCGCCTTAGCTCAAAGAGAACGATTTTCTAAGGTGCTGAAGCACCAAGTGAATCGGTTCCGTACTATCTGTACTGTCTGCGGCTTCGTCGCCTTGTCCTGATTTTTGTTAATCCACTATATATCCGTCCTTATATGGTCAAATCGCCGCTGAAATCCGTATCAAACCCATCGGCGTATCGGCTTATATCCATTCCAATTTTATTTTGAACGGACTGAAGCCAAAAAACAAAACCGAAAAAAATGTGCTTGTTCTCAGGCGTCACGCCGAATATGCCGTCACTTTGATGCGAAATTTGCAGGTCACTCAATATAGACAAGAAGTTGTCCAGATTTTGCCTGATGTCTTCTATAGTGGATTAAATTTAAATCAGGACAAGGCGACGAAGCCGCAGACAGTACAAATAGTACGGAACCGATTCACTTGGTGCTTCAGCACCTTAGAGAATCGTTCTCTTTGAGCTAAGGCGAGGCAACGCCGTACTGGTTTAAAGTTAATCCGCTATACATCGTGGGACAGCATCAAAGGATGTTTTATGAACAACAAACTCATCGCCTTGATATGGGCGTTTCGCTGAACGCAGCGGCAGACAGCGCGGAAGACAATCTGATGAACGCGCGTTCCGCCTACCGCACCGCCCTGAAACAGCAAACCGGCAACGACAGCAAAATCATCTCGCTGCAAAGCGACCTTGAAGATGCGCAATACCGCCTGCAAAAAGCCCAAGCCGACATCGTCCGCTTGCAGGGCGAGCTTCAGGCGGCGATGAATGTGAAAAGCCAACAGGCGGAAACATTGAGGCAGGCAGGGCAGCAGCTCGATGCCGCGTGGGGTGCCGTGTACGGTCCGGGCGGAACCAAAGCAGGGCGGTAAACGGTCTGCGGTTTGCCGCTTCGATAGATATAGTGGATTAAATTTAAATCAGGACAAGGCGACGAAGCCGCAGACAGTACAGATAGTACGACAAGGCGAGGCAACGCCGTACTGGTTTAAAGTTAATCCACTATAAAACAGGTCGTCTGAAAACGTATTCAGCTTTCAGACGACCTGTTTGATGTTAGAATGATTGCTTGTATTTATGAATGAATCACAAGGGGCTTGTCGATATGTCCTTATCCATTGACGAACAGCTTTTGCCGCACCGCAATGCCATCGATGAAATCGATGCCGAGATTTTGCGCCTGTTGAACGAGCGCGCAGGCCATGCGCACGCCATCGGCGAATTGAAAGGAACGGGCGCGGTGTACCGTCCCGAGCGCGAAGTCGCGGTATTGAGGCGGATTCAAAGTTTGAACCAAGGCCCGCTGCCTGACGAGTCCATCGCAAGGCTGTTTCGCGAAGTGATGAGCGAATGCTTGGCGGTGGAGCGTCCGCTGACGATTGCCTACCTCGGCCCGCAGGGAACGTTTACCCAGCAGGCAGCCATCAAACATTTCGGCCATGCCGCCCATACCGCCGCTTTTCAAACCATAGACCAGTGTTTCCGCCAAGTTGAAACGCGGCAGGCGGATTATTTGGTCGCACCGGTTGAAAACTCAACCGAAGGCTCGGTCGGACGCACCTTAGACTTATTGGCGGTAACCGCATTGAAAGCCTGCGGCGAAGTCATTGTCCGCATCCATCACAACCTTTTGCGTAAAGGTACGCACGAATTGGGCGGCATCACAAAAGTCATCGCACACGCCCAAGCGCTGGCGCAATGCAACGACTGGCTCGGACGCAACCTGCCCAACGCCGAACGCATCGCCGTTTCCAGCAACGGAGAAGCGGCAAGGCTGGTGGCAGAATCAGACGACCCCAGTATCGCCGCCATCGCAGGGCGTACCGCAGCCGATATTTATCATTTGAACTATGTCGCCGAGTGTATCGAAGACGAGCCGAACAACACCACGCGCTTCTTGGTCATGGGGCATCAAGATACAGGCAGCAGCGGCAAAGACAAAACCTCGCTGGCAGTCTCCGCGCCCAACCGCGCCGGTGCCGTCGCCGCGCTGTTGCAGCCGTTTACCGAATCGGGCATTTCAATGACCAAGTTCGAAAGCCGCCCAAGCAAATCCGCGCTGTGGGAATACCTGTTCTTCATCGACATCGAAGGACATCAAAACGACGAAAAAGTCCAAAACGCACTGCGGTTCTTGAGCGAACGCGCATCGTTTGTCAAAGTCATCGGGTCCTATCCGGCAGCCGTTTTGTGATGTAACGGAAATAAAGAAGGTCGTCTGAACATTCAGACGACCTTTTTTGCTAAACAAGGGTCGTCTGAAATATTGAACACATTTTTTCAAAACCAGAGACCTTTGCAAAAATAAGTCTGTTAACGAAATTTGACGCATAAAAATGCGCTAAAAAAATTTTAATTGACTACAACCTTTCTAATATTGAGCAAAAAGTAAGAAAAATCAGAAAGGTTTTGCATTTTAAAAATGAGATTGAGCATAAAATTTTAGTAACCTATGTTATTGCAAAGGTCTCAACCAATCTGACTTCGGTATGGAGGCCGCGCTTTTTAAAGGATGCTTTTACACGCTCATGCCAGTCTTTGATAAACAGCGGCGCAGTTCTTTTGAACAGCAGGCATAAGATAAGGACGGGTATAAAGCCGATTTTTTATAAAATGCCGTCTGAAATTTCAGACGGCATTTGGTCTATTAATATTTAGGCAGAGCGCAACCTTCCGGAGTGGTAATTCTGCACTGTGTTACACCTGCGGTTGTATGGCATTGATTTAATGCATTAGCTTCGGCACGACCAAGATCATCTACTCCATAGAAAGTTTTCCATTTGCCTTTATATCTACCTTGTGCAACTGCAAGACAGCCGTTTCTAACCCATTTTGCAACTACACATGGAGCATTGCTCCCTCCTTGTTCACAGGTCTTGATGGCTTGTCTTTTGGCTGCCTCAAGTGAATCCATATCCATTGCACCACCTGAAATACCTGTTTTAGGATTGATTGCCCATGCTAAATATTTTGAAGGGACATTGATGTTAACAATTTCCGTAGGCTGTTTTCGTTGGTGCTGACGAGACGACGCACAGTTGGGATTGTAGCCATACTGACATAATGCCGAATTATTTTGCAATGCGCCCCTGGTTGCATCATAGGTTGGGTCAGCAGCATAAACATTAAGGCTAGTCAGTCCTAACAATACAAAAAACAATTTTTTCATTACAAGTCCAATCTTTTGTTTTTTAAAAATTTTAATATTTAAATATAGAAATACTAGGATGGCTTACTTCCTTTGCGGGGTTGTTTCATGGTGTCTGTGATCACTATCTGACTGCTACCTGTTGTCTATGAAGTATTATATTACTTATTCAATTTGCTGCGTTTTTTCAACATGACCATTCCATCGGGCAGCCCAATCTTTCAATAAACAGTGGCGTTTTTCAAATGTCCGACGCAAAGTCGGTAATCCGATTAGCCGGTCAACCGTTTTTCCCAGCCCGAAAGTAAATTCCACCGTATCTGTTACACAAGTACGCCCATCGAAAAACTTGAATTCATGCGTATGGCGGAAGGAGCGGTAAATCCCTTTCAGCATCAGGTCGGTAAACGATTGGTTCGGCTCAAGCGAAATGATTTCGGCGCGATGCCGCAACCAAATCCCGCAAACTCTGTATCTGAAATCCAAAATATCTCCACGCGCCCAGTATTCCTTTTCCGACAGCCATTGCACGTCAAACGGAAACTGACAGGCAAATCCGTGTCGGGAAGTGCAGTAGCGGAATATCGGTTCGAGCGGCGCATCCAGCCGGACGCTGCGGGTGTAAGTCAGCATGATATCGACCGTTGTGGGTAAAGATGGGGATATGGATAAGAGTGGTGCGGTCGGTATCAGTTCATAAATTGCATTGAACGGCGTGATTTGGTGTTGATAATAGAATAAAGGTCGTCTGAAAATTTTCAGACGACCTTTATGATGAATCGCGGCGGTAGGTTTCTATTATTCTTGGCTGATGGGTTCGAAGCCCGGGCAGTCCTCATTGTTTTTGGAATTGCTTGCCCAGAAGATGCCGTCGCTGTTGAGGTAAACGGAGCAGGTCTCGGTGGACTTGTATTCGTCTGTGGGTTTGGCTTCGAGGATGTATCTTGAGGAGGCGGAGTTTACGATTTTTTTATCGTTGTCGTCCGGACCTTCGAAGTTGAAGATGGAGATATTGAAATATTGGTTTTGAACCAAGGGGGGCAACGCGGGATTGCCTGCTTCGGCTTTTACGGTCGCATGCTGGGCATAGTAACGTTCGAGGTTTTGGGCGTTGATCAGCAGCTCGGAGCGGACGCTTTCCAAGCGTGTTTTGCGGACGTAGCGTTGGTAAGAGGGATAACCGATCGTCGCTAAAATCGCGATGATCAGGACGACAACGAGTAGCTCGGGGAGAGTAAAACCTTGTGATTTGTTTTTCATAGTAAGTGTCATTGTGTTGTTATATTTATCCAGCCGGGTCGTCTGAAAGGTTCGGGGAGGCGGCCGTTGTTGGGTTTGATAGATGTTGAATTATAGTTCTTTTCTCTTGTTTTGAATGTTTGGATAAATATTGAGATTGGGAAAATATGTAAATACGTTGAAATATTCTGGAAAAGGGTTTTGATTATTTCTATGTAAAACAATAAGTTAAATTTTAGTTTGGTCGGTTATTGTCTTGGCTGGGGTGGATGTTTACAGTAAAATCTGCCCGTTTTCAGCGTTTTCGGCGGATAAGTGTTGGGATTATGCGACATGAGTCGGGTGCCGGATTGAACAGATGAAATGGATGAATCAGAAAGTCAGTTATGGCAAAGATTATTAATAAATGGACGGTCGGAATAACGGTTGCTGCGGTGCTTGGGTTTGCTGCGTGGTCTTATTTCCAGCCCGAACCTCAAACTTCTTACATCACGGAAACGGTCAAACGCGGCGACATCAGCCAGACGGTATCCGCTACGGGCGAGATTTCGCCGTCGAATCTGGTGTCGGTGGGTGCGCAGGCTTCGGGGCAGATTAAGAAGCTGTACGTCAAGCTCGGACAGCAGGTTAAAAAGGGCGATTTGATTGCGGAAATCAATTCGACCACTCAGGTGAACACGCTGAATACGGAAAAATCCAAGCTGGAAACGTATCAGGCGAAGTTGGTTTCCGCCGAAATCGCCCTGAACAGCGCGGAGAAGAAATACAAGCGCGAGGCGGCTTTGTGGAAGGAAAACGCGACGTCCAAAGAGGATTTGGAAAGCGCGAAGGATACACTGGCTGCGGCAAAGGCAAACGTTGCCGAGCTGAAGGCTTCCATCAAGCAAACCAAAATTTCCATCAATACTGCCGAATCGGAATTGGGCTATACCCGCATTACCGCGACGATGGACGGTACGGTGGTGGCGATTCCGGTGGAAGAAGGGCAGACCGTGAACGCGGTGCAGTCCACGCCGACGATTATCCAGTTGGCGAATCTGGATACGATGTTGAACAAAATGCAGATTGCCGAAGGCGATATTACGAAGGTGAAGGCGGGGCAGGATATTTCGTTTACGATTCTGTCCGAACCGGATACGCCGATTAAGGCGAAGCTTGACAGCGTCGACCCGGGTTTGACCACGATGTCGCTGGGCAGCTATACCACCAGCACGGACACGACTTCCAATGCGATTTACTACTACGCCCGCGCTTTGGTGCCTAATCCCGACGGCAAACTTTCTATCGGTATGACGACGCAGAATACGATTGAAATCAACGGCGTGAAAAACGTTTTGCTCGTGCCGACGCTGACGATTAAAAAACGCGACGGCAAATCGTTTGTCAGCGTTTTGGGCGCGGACGGTAAAGCTTCGGAACGCGAGATTACGGTCGGTCTGAAAGACAGTATGAATACCGAAGTGAAAAGCGGTTTGAAAGAAGGCGACAAGGTAGTGATGTCGGAAATGAGCGCGGCGGAGCAGGCTGAAGCGGCGCAACGCGCCATGCAGGGTCCGCCGAGATAAATAGGCAATAGGTCGTCTGAAAGTTTTGTTTCTTAGCAAAACTCCCCTTTCAGACGACCTTTCCACTCCATACATCATTATCGGTCGGAAACACTTATGAGCTTAATCGAATGTAAAAACATCAACCGCTACTTCGGCAGCGGCGCAAACCGCGTTCATGTTTTGAAAGATGTCAGCCTGTCGATAGAGAAGGGCGATTTCGTCGCCATCATCGGGCAGTCCGGTTCGGGCAAATCCACGCTGATGAACATCCTCGGCTGCTTGGATAGCGCGACTTCGGGTTCGTATCAAATCGACGGCATCGAAACCGCCAAAATGGAGCCGGACGAACTGGCGGCATTGCGGCGCGAACGCTTCGGCTTTATTTTCCAACGCTACAACTTGTTAGGCTCGCTGACGGCGCGGGACAATGTCGCCCTGCCTGCCGTGTATATGGGCATGGGCGGCAAAGAGCGTTCCACGCGTGCGGAAAAACTGTTGCAGGATTTGGGTTTGGAAGGTAAAGAAGGCAACAAACCCAGCGAACTTTCCGGCGGTCAGCAGCAGCGCGTCTCCATCGCCCGCGCCCTGATGAACGGCGGCGAAATCATCTTCGCCGACGAACCGACCGGCGCGCTCGATACCGCCAGCGGCAAAAACGTAATCGAAATCATCCAAAAGCTGCATAAAGAAGGGCATACCGTGATTATGGTTACGCACGATCCCGGTATCGCCGCCATCGCCAACCGCATCATCGAAATCCGCGACGGCGAAATCATCTCCGACAGTTCAAAAAATCCCGAAATCCCCGAAAGCAAAATAGAACGCATCAAAGAAAAATCTTCGTGGCTGTTTTATTACGACCAATTTGTCGAGGCCTTCAAAATGTCGGTGCAGGCGATTATGGCGCACAAAATGCGCTCGCTCCTGACCATGCTCGGCATCATCATCGGCATCGCCTCGGTCGTGTCCGTCGTCGCTTTGGGCAACGGTTCTGAGAAAAAAATCCTCGCAGACATCAGCGCAATGGGGACGAACACCATCAGCATCTTCCCCGGGCGCGGTTTCGGCGACAGGCGCAGCGGCAGGATTAAAACCCTGACCATTGACGACGCCAAAGTCATCGCCAAACAAAGCTACGTCGCTTCCGCCACCCCGCAGACCAATTCCAGCGGCACGCTGACCTATCGCAATACCGACTTATCTGCCTCGCTTTACGGCGTGGGCGAACAATATTTCGACGTGCGCGGGTTGAAGCTGGAATCAGGCCGCCTGTTTGACGAGGGCGATGTAAAAGAAGACGCGCAAGTCGTCGTGATCGACCAAAACACCAAAGAAAAACTCTTTGGCACAGACGTCAATCCCTTGGGCAAAACCGTCCTCTTCAACAAACGCCCGCTGACCGTCATCGGCGTGATGCAAAAAGAAGAAAACTCCTTCGGCAACGCCGACGTATTGATGCTCTGGTCGCCCTATACGACCGTGATGCACCAAATCACCGGCGAGAGCCACACCAACTCGATTACCGTCAAAATCAAAGACGATGCCAACACCCAAGTCGCCGAAAAAGGGCTGACCGAGCTGCTCAAAACGCGGCATGGTACGGAAGACTTTTTCATGAACAACAGCGACAGCATCAAGCAGATGGTTGAAAGCACCACCGGCACGATGAAGCTGCTGATTTCCTCCATCGCCTTGATTTCATTAGTGGTCGGCGGTATCGGCGTGATGAACATCATGCTGGTGTCCGTAACCGAGCGCACCAAAGAAATCGGCGTGCGCATGGCGATTGGCGCGCGGCGAAACAACATCCTGCAACAATTCCTGATTGAAGCGGTCTTAATCTGTATCATCGGCGGTTTGGTCGGAGTAGGGCTGTCCACAGCCATCAGCCTCGTGTTCAACCAATTCGTTACCGAATTTCCGATGGAAATTTCCATCGGCTCCGTCATCGGCGCGGTCGTCTGCTCGACAGCCATCGGCGTGGCGTTCGGTTTTATGCCCGCCAACAAAGCCTCCAAGCTCAATCCGATTGATGCTTTGTCTAAGGATTAAAGTTTCAGACGACCTCCAAACCTAAGGGGTCGTCTGAAAACCCCGTTTGGCTATTGTTATCACAATGAACATACACACACCGAGGAAAACCGAATGATTACCCTGCATGTATTGGCACAATCCCGCGCCCTGCGCATCGTCTGGCTGCTCGAACTCATCGGCGCACCGTATCAAATCAAAACCTACGCGCGCCATCCCGAAACCCTGCTGGCACCCGACGAACTCAAAGCCGTACACCCGCTGGGCAAATCCCCCGTTATCGACGACGACGGATTCGTGCTCAACGAAAGCGGCGCGATTACCGACTACCTGATTCAAACCTACGGCGGCGGACGCTTCATGCCCGAACGCGGCAGCCAAGATTACTGGCATTACCAACGCTGGCTGCACTATGCCGAAGGTTCGCTGATGCCCTTGCTTTTGCTCGGGCTGGTGTTCCGCAAAATAGAAAACGCCCCCATGCCGTTTTTCGTCAAACCCGTTGCACGCAAAATCAGCGGCAACGTCAAAAACGGCTTTATCGAACCGCAAGCCTCCCTGCATCTTGCCTATGTCGAAAACGAATTAAACGGCAAAGACTGGCTGGTCAACAACCGGCTCAGCGGCGCCGACATCATGATGAGTTACCCGCTGCAAGCCGCCGCCGACCGCTTCGGATTGGCGGACTATCCCAACATCCGCGCCTATTTGCAGCGCATCGAAAACGACCCCGCCTATCAAACGGCGGTACAGAAAGCAGGCGGCCCGCTGCTGCGTTTGGATAAATAAGGTCGTCTGAAAAAGCAAAAGTCGGGTCAGAACCCGACGCAATACCGAACACACGATTCACACAATACATTGCGAAAACAGCCCGAGCGTCGTCCGAATCCGCAACATATAGTAGATTAACTAAATCAGGACAAGGCGAGGCAACGCCGTACTGGTTTAAAGTTAATCCACTATATTTCAGACGACCCCTCCCGAAACAGGCATCTCAAGCCTTTAATACAAGGAAACCTATGGACGTTTACGCAACATACACAGCCTATCCGCAAAGCGGCATCGAACAAATCAAAGCCTCCTCCGGCACGCCTGCCGCCGTATCAGAATGCAGCGCAGGCAAACTATGGGACGCGCTGCATTTCGTCCTGACCGGCAAAGGCTCTGACGATGCCGACGCGGCAAACCCGTTGAGCAAAGCCATGATTGGCAACATCCTTCGGCAGGACGAAGAAGCGGGCGAACACACCGGCTGGATCGACGATACCGAAACCGCCGAAGTGGCCCAAGCCCTGAACCAAGCCGATTTCGCCGCGCTGCTCGACGGCAAAACCGCAGCAGATTTTCAAAACAACCAAATCTACCCCGATATTTGGGGCGATGAAAAACCCTTTGCCGAAACCCGCGCGGAATTGGCGCAGCGGTTTAAAGAACTCGCCGCGTTCTACCAAGCCGCCGCCGAACAGCATTGCGGCGTCGTGGTCAGGATTTCATGATTTCAGACGGCCTGTTTGAATGGGAAGAGGTCGTCTGAAAAACGGATTCAACAGCGAAAGGTACATGACTAATTGATTTAATTGAATTTTATTGAAATGAGTAATACGAATTACGTTTGTTTTTCCTGCCGCACCGCCGTGCGCCGTCCGAAACGCTATTTCCGCCCCCAAGACAGCAGTTCGCCCCGTTGTTCGCAGTGTTCCAAACCATGTGTGGAGCTGTCGGATAGAATTCCGCTTCCGTCGAAACATAAGACCAAAGAATGGCAGAAGTTGCAGCAGGATTTGTGGCGACAACAGTTGCAAATATTGGAGAGACAGCAACGCTCCAGAGTCAGGTATAAGCATGAACTCGAACACGAAGCCGATCGGTTGGAGCGTAAACTGCAAGAGCCGATGCATCCGCAAACTGCCAAACAATTAAAACGTCTTCTGAAAAATTGTTTGAAGAACTTAGAACAAGTCAAATGACCGAGCAAGAACTGGTGCGCCGTTTCCATCAGGCTTTAACCGATATTTCCGCCCTTGCGGAAGCTATTGGCGAACTGCATTGGAAAAGGGCTTTTTTCGACAAGGCGGTGCGGACGCTTGAAAACGAATCCCTGCCTTTTGAAGAACGTTTGGAGCTTGCCTGCGAACAAAGCCACGTTTTCGGCGGCATGGGTTCTTGGAATGATTCCCCGCCGTTCTCCGCCCACGAACACGGATTGTCTGATGAGTTTGAGAAGACCACTTCGGCTTTGTATGAAATACGTTCGACGGCAATGGTGCATTTAAGGTGGAAGAGCGGAAAGTAGCGTGGGCTTTGCCCGCGAAAACAAGTTGATCCATCCGATTGCTGGTTTTCAGACGAACCCAAAACCAAAGGCTAAAACATGAGTCCCGACAAAGTACAACGAAGCAAGCTGAATACATTGACCGACCTGCCCAATGTCGGCAAAGCCGTGGCGGAGGATTTGGTTTTGCTCGGCATCACGCAGCCGCAGGATTTGGCGGGGCAGGACGCTTATGAAATGTATTCCCGCCTGTGCAGCCTGACCGCAACCCGACACGATCCCTGCATGATCGATATTTTCCTGTCGCTGGTTGATTTTATGCAGGGAAACGAACCAAAGCCGTGGTGGCAGTTTACGGAACAGCGAAAAGCGTTTTTAGCCGATAAATAAACGCAGCCGATGAGATTGTTCAGACGACCTCCAAACTTTTCAGGTCGTCTGAAAACTTAAACCGAAAGACACAATATGCAGAAAAAACCTTTTTTTCAGACGGCATTATCCTTGTCGCTCGCCCTTGCCTTAAGCGCGTGCGCCGTCCACAGCACCGACCAAAACCTCACGCTCGAATCGACAGGGCAGGTGATGAGCGCGGCGGAGACCGCCGAACGCTACGACGTGAACGGCAACTGGTGGGAAATCTACCAAAGCCCGCAGCTCAACGCCCTGATGGCGCAGGCTTTGGAAAACAATATCGATTTGAAACAGGCGGCCATCAGCGTCAATAAAGCCCTGTATCAGGCGAATATTTTGGGGGCGGATTTGGTGCCGTCGTTCAGCGGCTCACTGGGCGCGTCCACATCCAAAAACCTGAAAACCGGCAGCCACGGTAACACCTTCAGCAGCCAGCTCGGCTTGAGCTACGAATTGGATTTGTGGCGCAAGCTCAGTGCTACCGCCGACGCGCAAGTATGGGAATATCAAGCCACGCGGCAGGATATGGCGAACACGCGCCTGACTTTGATCAACAATGTCGCCGATGCCTATTTCAATATTGCCTACCTCAACGAAGCCATTGAATTGGCGCAGAAATCCCTCAAGCAATATCAGGAAATCAACCGCATTGCCGAAGCCAAGTTCCGCTACGGCAGAGCCGATTCCAGCCAGCCGACGCAGGCGAAACAATCACTGTTGAGCGCACAAAACAGCCTGATTTCCCTGAAAAACAGCCTCGACACGCAAAAACAGGTTTTACGCAACCTGCTCAACCTCAAGCCGAACGAAGCCATCGCCGCCGACCCCGCACAATACCGCCTGCTGCCCGTCAAAGGCGTGAACCTCGACGTACCGATTACCGTGTTGGCGAACCGCACCGACCTGCGCGCCGCCGAATACCGCCTGCAATCCTCGCTCCAATCCGTCGAAGCGCAAAAACGCAGTTGGTATCCCTCGATTACATTGGGCGCGAGCTTGAGCACGTCGTCTGAAAAAGCCAAAAGCGCGTTCAATATCCCGCTGCTGGGCGGCTCCGCCACCATCAACCTGCCGTTCCTCAACTGGCAAACCATGAAGTGGAAAGACAAAACCGCCCAAGCCAATTTCGACAGCGCCAAACTCGACTTTGAAAAAGCCCTGACCACCGCGCTGAACGAAGTCAATACCAACTACCTCGCCTACCAAAACGCCCAAGCCGCGCTTAACAACCAAGAGCAGCGTTACGCCTTGGACAAGAAAAACAGCCGCTACTACCAAGTGCGCTACCAACACGGCAAAAACGAGCTGAAAGACTGGCTGGAAGCACTGAACACGGAATACAGCTCCGCCCAAAACGTACTGAACCAGCGGTACGAAACGCTGAAATACGAAAACATGGTGTATAAAGCGATGGCGGGACGTTACACGCCGAAGTAGGGCGTTTGGCTCGAGAGGTTGTCTGAAAACTGAAAAAACGGTTTTCAGACGACCTTTTTGGCGGTTTGTCGGAAACAAACCGCCGATTTTTTCGTTTGTGCAGTAAAGACGTCGGTAATGTCCCGCTGCGGTTTAAATTTGCTGTAAAAATCGAAACGCCTCGGAAAAGCAAAGAATTTGAGTTTGGATATCGTTTTTTAGAAATTCGAATTTTATTGAAAATAGCTTGATAAACAAAAGGATATGTGCTTTTTGTGGAATTGTTGGATGCAATCGCGTATAATTTTGCGATTGTTTTATTCTGCAATTTCAGGCAGTAGATTGTCTGGGATGCTTATAGGAGCCCAATACCATGATGATATTATATTCAGGCATTACATGCCCGTTCAGCCAACGCTGTCGCTTCGTCCTGTACGAAAAAGGCATGGATTTTGAAATCAAAGACGTTGATATTTTCAATAAGCCCGAAGATCTTGCCGTAATGAATCCGTATAACCAAGTCCCCGTTTTGGTTGAACGTGATTTGATCCTCTATGAATCCAATATCATCAATGAATACATAGACGAACGCTTTCCCCATCCGCAACTGATGCCCGGCGACCCCGTGATGCGCGGCCGCGGACGATTGGTTTTGTTCCGCATGGAGAAAGAGCTGTTCAGCTTGGTGCATGTATTGGAAAACCCGAATTCCACCAATAAAGAAATGGCGAAAGCGCGCGAAGCCATCGGCAACGGTCTGACCATGCTCGCGCCTGCGTTCACCAAAAACAAATACATTCTCGGCGATGATTTCTCAATGATTGACGTGGCGTTGTCTCCTTTGTTGTGGCGTCTCGACCATTACGACATCAAACTCGGCAAATCCGCCGCACCATTGCTGAAATACGCCGAACGTATCTTCCAACGCGAAGCCTTTATCGAAGCCATGACCCCCGCTGAGAAGGCAATGCGCCGTTAAAGGTCGAAAGGATTCATCATGACGACATCTACCAAGCCTTATCTGATTCGCGCTTTGTACGAATGGTGTACGGACAACAATCAAACGCCGCACATTGTCGCATGGGTAAACGAACATACCCGCGTCCCCATGCAGTATGTTCGCGAAAACGAGATTGTCCTCAATATCGGACCGACTGCCAGCCATAATCTGAATATCGACAACGATTGGATCAGCTTTTCGGCCCGCTTTGGCGGTGTGGCACACGATATTTGGATTCCGGTCGGACACGTTGTCAGCCTGTTTGCCCGAGAAAGCGGCGAAGGCATGGGATTTGAAGTCGAACCCTATGAGCCTTCCGATAAAGAACAACCGGAACGGGAAACTGAAAACAAACAAGAAACCGATGCGCCGGCAAAATCCGGTAAGGTGTTGAAGTTTGTGAAATAGGTTGGAAATGTAAAAGGTCGTCTGAAATTAAGTTTTCAGACGACCTTTTTGTGTTCATCGGGAAGGGGGAGGAGTATTTCAAAAGTGCGCTCTAGTTTAGTAAGTTTAAACTTTCAGACGACCTCTCGGAGATTTCAGGTAAACATTGATTTAATCCGATATAATTTATTCCATTCAACACTTTTTATCCGATAGGAGAACCTCATGTACCGTCCTGCCGTCTGCTTCACATTGGGAGAAGCTGCTGCTACCACGGCCTATCAAAGCAAAATCGGCGGTACGCCCTACCTGCCAAAAAATGCCGAATATCCGTATCACGCCGAGAAAAAGTATCCGCTGACTCTGGTGGCACAAATCAACTTTGCCGAAGTGCCGCCGTTGCCCGGTTTCCCCGAGCGTGGCATCTTGCAAGTTTTTGTTGATGGTCTGGATTACGGCTTAGGCTACGACTTTGAAAATCTGTCGGAACAAGCCGGCTGGCGCATTATGTACTATCCCGAATTATTGCCCGAGAGCGAATTGCAAACCGATTTTTCCGCTTATCAGGCAACCGATTCAGAATGTCTGCCGTTTTCTGGGGAGTTTCCGCTGATTTTCCAAGCTGCAAGCGAAGAGGAGGAAGATGCAGATTTCAATAAATCTCAAGGGCATAAAATCGGCGGTTCTCCGATTTTTCTTCAGGGCGACCCGTTTCTTGAGTGTGATGAAGACGCTGATTTTGACGATCCCGCTACCATCACTTGTTCTGATTGGCGCAAATACATCCTGCTGTTGCAATTAGACACTGATATCAATGAAAAAGACCGCTATACCGGAAAACTGATGTGGGGCGACTCCGGTGTGGCGAATTTCTTCATTACGCCCGAAGATTTGGCTAAACGCGATTTCAGCCGTGTAGCATTTGTGTTTGATTGTTGTTAAATGCCCGATCAGCCATCTTTTATGATGCTCCCAAACAAAAGGTCGTCTGAAATTAAGTTTTCAGACGACCTTTTTTAGTATGTCAAACCGCTGTTAGGAAACAACTTCGCCTTGGGTGCGTTGTTTGTCGATGCTGCGGTTGATGTGCCATTGTTGGGCGATGGTCAGGAGGTTGTTGACTACCCAGTACAATACCAGACCTGCAGGGAAGAAGAAGAACATGGCTGAGAAAATCAGCGGCATGACTTTCATCATTTTTGCCTGCATCGGGTCGGTCGGCGGCGGGTTGAGGAATGTTTGGGCAAACATGGTTACCGCCATAATTACGGGCAGAATGTAGTAAGGGTCGGAGCGGCTAAGGTCGGTAATCCAGCCCAGCCAAGGAGCCTGACGCAATTCTACGGAGGCGAACAATGCCCAGTACAAGCCGATGAAGACGGGGATTTGCAACAGCATGGGTAGGCAGCCGCCCAGCGGGTTGATTTTTTCGTCTTTGTAAAGCTGCATCATGGCTTGCTGTTGCGCCATACGGTCGTCGCCGTATTTTTCTTTGATGGCTTGCAGTTTGGGCGCGGCGGCGCGCATTTTTGCCATCGAGCGGTAAGAGGCGTTGGTCAGTGGGTAGAGTACGGCTTTGACGATAATGGTCAAAACGATGATTGCCCAGCCCCAGTTGCCGATAATGTTGTGCAGTTGGTTCAGGAGCCAGAAGAGGGGGGAGGCGAACCAGTGTACTTTGCCGTAGTCTTTTGCCAGTTGCAGGTTGTCGGCGATATTGGCGATGACGGATGTGGTCTGCGGGCCGGCGTAGAGGTTGATGGAGGCTTCGGATTTCGCGCCGTTTTGGATGGCAGCAAGGGGAACGCTGACGCTGGTACTGTACAGGTTGTCGTTGCGACGTTTGATGTCGATACGGCAGTCGCCTGCGGCGCAAACGCTTTGTCCGCCTTTGGGTTGGAGAATCCAGGTGGACATGAAGTGGTGTTCAATCATGCCGAGCCAGCCGGTTTGGGTTTTGCGGGCGTATTCGGCTTCGTTTTTACCTGATTTGGCATCGTCGTCCAAGTCGGAGAAGCTGACTTTTTGGAATTTGCCTTCAGGGGTGTACACGACGGGGCCGAGGTAGGAATGGGTAAAGTAACCTTGACCTTCAGGTTCGCTGCGGTCGCGCACGATGCGGTAGTCTGCGCTCAGGTTGGCGGGCTTGCCGCTGGTGTTGGTGATGTCGAAACGGACGTTGACGAGGTAGCTGTCTTTGGTAAAGGTATAGACCTTGTCGATTTTCAGTCCGTTTGTTTCAGGCGCGCTCAGGCGGACTTCGACTTTGTCGCCGTTGAGGCTGTATTGTTTTTGCGGAGCGGTAAAGCTGATGTCTTTCAGAACGTTGTTGCCTTGTGCGTCCAAAAGCTCGGACTGGGCAACGTAGGTGTATTCTTTGCTGTCGTTAAACAGGGTGAAGGGTTTGTTTTCGTCGCCATTTGCTTTGTATTTGAGCAGGGTCATTTGACGCAGGTCGCCGCTTTTTTCGTCGATGACGGCTTTGACCGTGTCGGTCGTTACGGTAATCGGCGTTGCGGGGGCGAGTGCGGCTTCGGCGGCAGCGGTTGCGGCGGTTTGCTGCTGTTGCTGCGCGGCTTGTTGTGCCGGATTGGGTTTGGGGCTGGGGAAGAAATGTTCCCAGCCGGCATAGATTGCCAGCGAAATGGCAAAAAATGCTATAAATCTTTTAAAATCCATAAGAGATTCCTGGAATTGACGGGTATGTAATGGAGATGAAAACTGCTTCAGACGGCATTATATAGAAACCGACGGGAAATTAAAGGAAATCAAGTTATCCGAATGATTCGGATTACGGGACAGGGTCGTGTCCGTGTCCGCCGAAAGGGTGGCAGCGGGCAATACGTTTGAGGGCGAGCCAGCCGCCTTTGAATGCGCCGTATTTTTTGACTGCCTCGACAGCGTATTGCGAACAGGTCGGGGTATAGCGGCAGCGCGGCGGTATCAGCGGGCTGACGGCGTATTGGTAAAAACGGATCAGCGCGAGGATGAATTTGGACAACAGGGTATTCATCAGCGTTTGCGCATGAGTTGCGCCAATTGGTTTCGGGCTTCGGCGGCATTTTGCCGGTTGAATGCCAGGCGGACGCGTACGACGAAATCATGCGGCGGCAGGCTGTTTTTGTTCAGTCTGAACCAATCGCGGATGACGCGCTTCATGTAGTTGCGTTCATGCGCACGTTTCGCTGTTTTTTTGCTGACGACCAAGCCGAGCCGCGGATGGTTCAATCCGTTGTCGGCAGATTGGGAAACTTGCAGCAAATCGCGGCTGCGTCGGTTTTTGAACGCAAAAACGGATGAAAAATCATCCGTTTTTAATAAGCGGTACTGCTTTCCGAAGCGGTAGTCCAAAATTACACTGCCAAGCGTTTGCGGCCTTTGGCGCGACGGGCTGCCAATACTGCGCGGCCACCGCGGGTTTTGGAGCGGACCAGGAAGCCGTGGGTACGTTTGCGTTTGGTAACGGAAGGTTGATAAGTGCGTTTCATGATGTTTCCTAAAAAATCGGTAGATAAATAAACCGTGAATTACACTCTAATTTTCTGCTTTTGTCAATCTCGGTTGAGTAAATGGATATGGCGCGCGGGGTGATTCGGTTTGCGGATTCGCGTAGTGCTTTGTGGATAAAATTTCCGGCGGGTTGTGGATAAAGTTTGGCGGAGTGGGTATAATCGGCAATTCCTGTCCCTTTGTCGGGCGATAGGTCGTCTGAAAATGGTGGTGCGAATTTATCGTGATGATTTTCCGAAAATAATTTCATTGTATTTTCAGACGGCGTCCGGTTTGGCGGATAGGGTTTGTGAGGTATTTGCGACACTTTTTCCGTCGGGCTGAAACCGCATTTTCAAAGGCTGCAATTTCCGACGGTTTCTCCCCGTTTCTTTCCAACGATTTCCACGACTCGAGCTTATTCATGACGCTAGCAGAATTTTGGCCGCAGTGCCTCCGCCGACTTCACGATATTTTGCCTGCCGGGCAGTTCGCGCAATGGATTGCGCCCTTGACCGTGGGCGAGGAAAACGGCGTGTGGGTGGTTTACGGTAAAAACCAGTTTGCCTGCAATATGCTCAAAAGCCAGTTTGCCGCCAAAATCGAAGTGGTGCGTGCGGAATTGGCCCCGCAACAGGCGGCTTTTGCGTTTAAAGCGGGCGTGGGGCAGCATTATGAAATGGCGGAAAATGCGGGGACGGTTGCGCCTGAACAAGCCGCGTTGACGGAAGAAATGCCGAAGGCGGACGCACAAGAATCTTTTTCGGACGAGACGTCGTCTGAAAACGCAGACAAGCCCTCCGTTGCGAAAACAGCGGCGGACATTTTGGCGCAGCGCATGAAAAATCTGCCGCACGAAAGCAAGCAGCCTGCCGCCGCGCCTACAGAATCCAAAGTCGTTGCCAAAGCCAAAACGGAAGCGCAGCGCGATGTGGAAGAAGCGCGTTATGAGCAGACCAATCTGTCGCGCGACTACACATTCGATACCTTGGTAGAAGGTAAGGGCAACCGCCTTGCCGCCGCCGCCGCCCAAGCCATTGCCGAAAACCCGGGGCAGGGCTACAACCCGTTTTTCCTGTACGGCAGCACGGGTTTGGGTAAAACCCACTTAGTGCAGGCCATCGGCAACGAACTGCTGAAAAACCGCCCTGACGCCAAAGTACGCTATATGCATTCAGACGACTATATCCGCAGCTTTATGAAGGCGGTGCGCAACAATACTTATGATGTATTCAAGCAGCAATACAAACAATACGATCTGCTGATTATCGACGACATCCAGTTCATCAAAGGCAAAGACCGCACGATGGAAGAATTCTTCTATCTGTACAACCATTTCCATAACGAGAAAAAACAGCTCATCCTCACTTGCGATGTGTTGCCTGCGAAAATCGAAGGCATGGACGACCGCCTTAAATCGCGTTTTTCATGGGGTTTGACTTTGGAACTCGAGCCGCCCGAGCTGGAAATGCGCGTGGCGATTTTGCAGAAAAAGGCAGAAGCGGCAGGCATCAGCATTGAAGACGAAGCCGCATTGTTTGTCGCCAACCTGATTCGTTCCAACGTGCGCGAACTGGAAGGCGCGTTCAACCGCGTCAGCGCCAGCAGCCGCTTCATGAACCGTCCCGTTATCGACATGGATTTGGCGCGTACGGCTTTGCAGGACATCATTGCCGAAAAACACAAAATTATTACCGCCGACACCATTATCGATGCGACTGCCAAATATTACCGCATTAAAATCAGCGATATACTCGGTAAAAAACGCACGCGCAACATTGCCCGTCCGCGTCAAGTCGCCATGAGCCTGACCAAAGAGCTGACCACCCTCAGCCTGCCGTCCATCGGCGACGCGTTCGGCGGACGCGACCACACGACCGTCATGCATGGCGTGAAAGCCGTAGCAAAACTGCGCGAAGAAGATCCCGAGTTGGCGCAAGATTACGAAAAACTCCTGATTCTGATTCAAAACTGAGCCAGAACCGGCTTTCAGACGACCCCTCTCTTAAAAGGTCGTCTGAAAACACAAATACACTTTGATTTTAACGGCGGCGAATCAACCATCTCGTCCGCCGAACCCGATTCAAAAACACCCGAAATAACCGATTCAAAAGGAATTGACCATGCTGATTTTACAAGCCGACCGCGACAGTCTGCTCAAGCCGCTGCAAGCCGTTACCGGTATCGTCGAACGCCGCCATACCCTGCCCATCCTCTCCAACGTCCTGCTCGAAAGCAAAGACGGTCAAACCAAACTCTTGGCGACCGACTTGGAAATCCAAATCAACACGGCCGGCCCGGAAAGTCAGGCGGGCGATTTCCGCATTACCACCAACGCCAAAAAATTCCAAGACATCTTGCGCGCCTTGCCCGACAGCGCCATCGTTTCGCTCGACTGGGCGGATAACCGTCTGACTCTGCGTGCAGGCAAATCACGCTTCGCCCTGCAAACCCTGCCTGCCGAAGACTTCCCGCTGATGAGCGTCGGCGAAGACATCAGCGCCTCGTTTTCCCTGTCGCAGGAGACTTTCAAAACCATGCTGTCACAAGTCCAATACAGCATGGCAGTACAAGACATCCGCTACTACCTCAACGGCTTGCTGATGCAGGTTGAAGGCAACCAACTGCGCCTCGTCGCCACCGACGGCCACCGCCTTGCCTACGCCGCCAGCCAAATCGAAGCCGAGTTGCCCAAAACCGAAGTCATCCTGCCGCGCAAAACCGTTTTGGAACTCTTCAAACTGCTGAACAACCCGTCCGAACCCATCAGCGTCGAGCTGCTCAACAACCAAGTACGCTTCCAATGCAACGGCACGACCATCGTCAGCAAAGTCATCGACGGCAAATTCCCCGACTTCAACCGTGTCATCCCGCTGGACAACGACAAAATCTTCCTCGTTTCCCGTACCCAACTTTTGGGCGCGCTTGAACGTGCCGCCATCCTTGCCAACGAAAAATTCCGCGGCGCGCGCCTGTTCCTGCAACCCGGCCTCTTGAGCGTCGTGTGCAGCAACAACGAGCAGGAAGAAGCCCGCGAAGAACTCGAAATCGCCTATCAAGGTGGCGAACTCGAAGTCGGCTTCAACATCGGCTATCTGATGGACGTATTGCGCAACATCCATTCCGACGATATGCAGCTTGCCTTCGGCGATGCCAACCGCTCGACCTTGTTTACCGTACCGAACAACCCGAACTTCAAATACATCGTTATGCCGATGCGCATCTGATGCAGCGGTTGTTTTGAAATGAATAAAAAGGTCGTCTGAATAATTGGAAAGTTTAAGGTTATGAATTTTTTTAGAAAAACTATCTTTTTTCTGGTTGTCTTATCGATCTTGGCTGCCTGCGGTTCGTTCGTCTCGCAATATGTTTTAGGAATGGACCCTTGCGTTTTATGTATTTTGCAGCGCTTGTCAGTTTTGGCGGTCGGATTGGTGGCTTTGGCGGCAGCCTTTTTCCGTCAGGCTTCTAAGATTGGCAGACTGTTCAGCGCCTTGTTGGTCAGTGTGCCTGCGGTTTATGGCGCGGGTGTTGCGGCCTATCAATTGTGGCTGCAAAGCCTGCCGCCGGGCAGTGCGCCGTCCTGCGGTGCGCCGTGGACTTTCCGTTTGAAGGATTGGCCGCTGTTTGACTGGTTTGAACCAATTGTGCGCGGCTTTGGCGATTGTGCCGTACCGGACTATCTGTTGGGTATTGCACTGCCATACTGGAGCATCGCCTATTTTGGCTTTGTGATTGTATTGGTGTGGTTTGCCTGGTTCAAAACCAAATAGCCGCAAAGATGAAAAGGTCGTCTGAAAACCGAAAATATGGTTTTCAGACGACCTTTGTTGTATTTGGTAACTATATGTTCCCGTTGTATAATCGCGGGTTTTCAATTCAATAATAAACATACAGGAACCGCCATGACAGAATCCATCACCCGCGACAGTATGCAGTACGATGTCGTGATTGTCGGCGCAGGCCCGTCGGGTTTGTCCGCCGCCATCAAACTCAAGCAGCTTGCCGAAAAAAACGGGCGCGAAATCAGCGTTTGCGTGGTGGAGAAGGGTTCTGAGGCGGGTGCGCATTCGCTGGCGGGGGCGGTCATCGATCCGATTGCGCTGAATGAGCTGATTCCCGACTGGAAAGAAAAAGGCGCGCCGCTGACGCGTGCGGTAACGCAGGACAAGGTTTTGTTCCTGACGGAGAAAAAAGCGTTCAATCTGCCCGTTACCCCCAATTTTGACAATCACGGCAACTACATCGTCAGCTTGGGCGAAGTTGTGCGCTGGTTGGCGGAGCAGGCGGAAAATATGGGCGTGGAAATCTATCCGGGCTTTGCCGCCGCCGAAGTGCTGTATCACGAAGACGGTTCGGTTAAAGGCATTGCGACCGGCAATATGGGCATCGGCAAAGATGGCGAGCCGACCGACAGTTTCCAACCCGGCATGGAGCTTTGGGCGCAGCAAACCCTGTTTGCCGAAGGCTGCCGCGGTTCGCTTTCCAAACAAGTTATCGAACGTTTCCAACTCGACCAAAACAGTCAGCCGCAAACTTACGGCTTGGGCATCAAAGAGATTTGGGAAGTGTCGTCTGAAAAACATCAGCCAGGTCTGGTTATCCACAGTGCGGGCTGGCCGCTGGACAGCAAAACCTACGGCGGCGCGTTTGTTTACCATTTCGACGACAACAAGGTCGCCGTCGGTTTCGTGGTCGGTTTGGACTATCAAAACCCTTATCTGTCGCCGTTTGAAGAGTTCCAACGTTTCAAAACCCATCCCGAAATCCGCAAAACCTTCGAAGGCGGCCGCCGCATTGCTTACGGCGCGCGTTCGCTGATTGAAGGCGGTTTGCAAAGCCTGCCGAAGCTCTCGTTCAAGGGTGGCGTTTTAATTGGCGATGCGGCGGGTTTCCTCAATATGCCGCGTATCAAAGGCATTCATACCGCCATGAAATCCGCCATGCTCGCCGCAGAAGCCGTGTTCCCCTTGTTGGAAAACCTTGAAGAAGTGGAGGGTTTCGACAGCGGCAAAGAAGCGGCGGATTATCAGCAACGTTTTGAACAAAGCTGGCTGTATCAAGAGCTTTACGCCGCGCGCAATGTCCGTCCGTCATTCAAATGGGGCGTTTACCTCGGCTCGCTTTATACCGGCATCGACCAGATGATTTTCAAAGGCAAAGCCCCGTGGACCTTGAAACATCACGGCAAAGACAACGAGCAGCTCAAAAAAGCCGCCGCGTGCAAGCCGATTGATTATCCGAAACCCGACGGCGTGTTGACTTTCGATCGCTTAAGCAGCGTCTTCCTCGCCAATCTCGCGCACGAAGAAAATCAGCCTGACCATTTGGTGCTGAAAAATCCGCAAACAATGATAGACGTGAACTACAAAGAATACGCCTCGCCCGAAACGCGCTATTGTCCCGCTGGTGTGTATGAAATCGTCGAAGAAAACGGCAGCCCGCGCCTGCAAATCAACGCCGCCAACTGCGTCCACTGCAAAACGTGCGACATCAAAGACCCGACGCAAAACATTACTTGGATTTGCCCCGAAGGCGCAAGCGGGCCGAATTACGGCGGGATGTAGGTTTCGGCGGTAGCTTTGGCTAAGTTGGGCAAACATTTGCCGCGCCGAATGAAGAAAGGTCGTCTGAAAATCCTGATTTAAGGTTTTCAGACGACCTTTTGGGTTTTTCAGGGAATGGGCTTTAACAGAATATCGTTGATTTACCTGATCACAATACGCATTCATCCGCTCTTGAGATTTATTTTGAATCGGCTGCACTTTTTAGCGGACGGCGTTGCCGCCGACGGCTACGGCCAAATCGTATTCGGCGGGTAAACGCTCATGCCCGCCAGCCCTGTGCAGCCGATGACGGGCAGGCCGAGTATTTCCCCTTCCGCTTTATCGTCGAGAAAGACGATTTCCGTCCAGCGGGCGGCGGACAGTGCGGTGGCGGCAACGACCTTGCCGTGGCCGCCCGCACCGATGATGGCGAGTTTTTTATGTGTTTTCTGCATGGGTGTTTCCAAGATTGGAGGCGGCAGGCCGTCTGAAAACGCCGTTTATTTCGAGCCGCGTATTTTCTTCGTTGCTTTCACGACGCGTTCGTAAAGGGACGGAGACAACGCATCTTGTAGATACACACTTTTTACGCCGATTTCCTGTGCGGCCTGTTCGGCCGATATTTCGGCGTACGAACTGGCGACGGGTGTGCGTTCGCGGCCGTATTGGGTAACGGCATAGGTTTTTTCGTTGATGCGTTCGTAACGTTTCCCGCCTTCTTGGAGCTCGAAATTATCGTGGTAAACGGTGCTTTCTATGAGGATGCCGTTTTCGTATGTGAGGACAGGGCCTTGATATCTGATGTCATCGTTGCTGAAATACAGTTCTGCCCTCGGTGCGGGGAGCGCGCGGTCGAGAAAGAGATGCATGCAGAGTTGCGAACCTCTGTTTTCAACAACCGGAACTTTCATACATATGCGCGGGTTGTTGTAATTTACGGGTCTTCTGCGCCTTTCGATTTGCCGATCCATCTCGTTGAGATAGTAAAGGTTTTTCAGCGTTAGGATATTGCCGCCGTTATAGGTGCTTGTATTGTTGCCGTAATAAACAACGTTTCGGTTGTTATTGTGAATGGCGTTTAGGTTGTAGCCGTAGCTTACCAAGGCAGGGTGGTTTTGCAATGCGCCACGGGTTACATCGTAGGCGGAGGCCGTCTGAAAGGAGTAGGCCAGTATCGTTGCGGCGAATAGTCGGAATGTTTTCATGTTTTTTCGGGTCGGATTGGGGAAGGGGCCGTCTGAAAGTGCGGTTTCGGCGGAGCGGAAACGGGTTTGGACGGCCGGTTTTATGCGTCGTCGTTGCCGGTGAATTTGGCGGCGGCGATGATGATGTCGAGCAGGAGTTTGACGAGGTCTGTCAGTGTCTCCATGCACAAAAGCGCATTTGTCTTAGCCGTAACGCCGTTGGAAATCGCTCATAAAGTCCGCCAACGCCTGTACGCCTTCGAGCTGCATGGCGTTGTAGATGCTGGCGCGCATGCCGCCGACGGTTTTGTAGCCTTTAAGCAGGCACAGGCCTTGCAGTTCAGCTTCGAGGACGAAGCGGCGGTCGAGTTCGGTTGAGGCGGTTTGGAAGACGACGTTCATTTTGGAGCGGGCATCGGGGCGGATTCGGTTGATGTAGAAGCCGCCGCTGCCGTCGATGGCGTCGTAAAGCGTTTGGGCTTTGATGTTGTTGATAGCTTCGATTTTTTTGACGCCGCCTTGTGTCAGCAGCCAGCGGAACACTAAACCGGACATATAAATGGCGTAGGTGGACGGGGTGTTGTACATGCCGTCGCGGTTGAGGTGGGAGCGGTAGTTGAAGACGTCGGGAATGCTCTCAGGGCAGCGGTCGAGCAGGTCTTCGCGGATGATGACGACGGTTGCGCCGGCAGGACCGATATTTTTTTGTGCGCCCGCGTAGATCAGCCCGTAGTCGGAAACGTCAAATTCGCGCGAGAGAATTTCGCTGGACATATCGCAAACGAGCGGCGGCAGGTCGTCTGAAAGTTTGGGAACGGTTTGGTATTGCAGGCCGTTGACGGTCTCGTTGATGACGAAGTGGACGAAGGCGGAGTCTTTGTCTATGTCCCAAGTTTCGACGGGTGGCAGGGCGGTATAGTCGAATTGTTCGCCGCCGTGCGCAGCCAGTCGGATTTCGGCATCGGTCAGGCGGCTCATTTGTTCGTAGGCGATGCGGCTCCAGTTGCCCGTTACCACTGCGTCGGCGGACGGGAAGCCATGCGCCAGGTTCATCGCAACCATGTTGAATTGCGTGGTCGCGCCGCCTTGCAGGAACAGGATTTTGTAGTTTGAGGGAATGTTCAGCAACGTGCGCAGGTCTTGTTCGGCGTGATGGAGGATGCTGAGGAACATTTCCGAGCGGTGGCTCATCGCCATGACAGGGAAGCCTGTGCCGTTGTAGTCGAGCATTTCTTGCTGCGCGGTACGCAATACGGCTTCGGGCAGGACGGCGGGACCTGCGGAAAAGTTGTAGATGGGGCGGGCGGACATGGCAATGCCTTTTTGTTTCGATGATAACAGCTTTGAATTTTAGAATGACGGCGTGCTTCGTGCAAGCCGTATGGAAGGGAAATGGGGTCGTCTGAAAAAGAAAGGTTGGAAATAAAATGATGATTATCAATGGGTAAGGTTTAATGGCGATTTTTCAGACGACCGTTTTTGTCAACAATTTTAAGCTTGGTTTTATGCCGCCAGGCGTGTTCATTCTGTGAGGCCGTCTGAAAAAAGCCGCGATAAATCAACGCTTTTCTTTTGAGTGGAAAGCGGTTATAATAAGCCAATTTTTCAATTTTGACGAAAAATGGCCACGGGGCCATTTTTTTGTTTATGTACTCTGGGAGATTCATGGATATTCAAACAATTCTCGAAAAAACCCTGCCGGGTTTGGGCTACGAACTGGTCGATTTCGAGCTGACTGCGCAAGGCACGCTGCGCGTGTTTATCGATAAGGAAGGCGGGATTACCGTCGAAGACTGCGCGACTGTCAGCAATCATTTGAGCCGCGTGTTCATGGTGGAAGACATCGATTATAAAAATCTGGAAATTTCCAGCCCCGGCCTTGACCGGCCTCTGAAAAAAGCCGCCGATTTCGTGCGCTTTGCAGGGCAACAGGCAAAAATCAAAACCCGCCTGCCGGTTGACGGACAAAAGAATTTTATCGGCCGCATCGAGGGTTGTGAAAACGATACCGTAACGCTCTCTTTCGACGGCAAAACCGCGCAAATCGGCTTGGATAATATCGATAAAGCCCGCCTGCGCCCCGAATTTAAATTTTAAAACTTGATATTGGAGATTCTAAAAAATGAGTCGCGAAATGTTGCAACTTGCCGAAGCGTTGGCAAGCGAGAAAAACGTTGAAGCGGAAGTGGTGTTCCAAGCATTGGAATTTGCCCTTTCTACCGCAGCCAAGAAAAAAGCCGACCGCGAGCATATGGACGTGCGTGTCGAAATCGACCGCGATACCGGCGAATACCATACTTACCGCCGCTGGTTGATTGTTGCCGACGAGGATTACACCTATCCCGACCTGGAAAAAACTATCGAAGAAATCCAAGAAGAAATTCCGGGTACCGACATTCAAATCGGCGACTACTACGAAGAAACGCTGCCGAACGAAGGCTTTGGCCGCCAAGCCGCGCAAACTGCCAAACAAATCATCCTGCAACGCATCCGCGATGCCGAGCGCGAGCAAAATCTGAACGAATTCTTGGCTGTTAAAGAAGACATCGTTTCCGGTACGGTAAAACGCGTAGAGCGCCACGGCATCATCGTCGAAGTTGTTCCGGGCAAGCTTGACGCGCTGATTCCGCGCGAACAAATGATTCCGCGTGAAAACTTCCGCGGCGGCGACCGTATCCGCGCGCTGTTTTTGCGTGTGGATGAAATCGGCAACACCGGCCGCAAACAAGTCATTCTCAGCCGTACCTCGGGCGATTTCCTTGCGAAGCTGTACGAAATGGAAGTGCCTGAAATTGCAGATGGTTTGTTGGAAATCCGCGAAGTGGCGCGTGATCCGGGCCAACGTGCGAAAGTGGCGGTCAAAGCCAACGACCAACGCATCGATCCGCAAGGCACCTGTATCGGCGTGCGCGGCTCCCGTGTGAACGCCGTCAGCAACGAATTGGCCGGCGAGCGCATTGATGTGGTGTTGTGGTCGTCTGAAACTGCCGAGTTCGTGATGAACGCGCTGTCTCCTGCCGAAGTCAGCCGCATCGTGATTGACGATGACAAACACGCGGTTGACGTGATCGTTGCCGAAGACCAGCTTGCTCTTGCTATTGGTCGTGGCGGTCAAAACGTGCGCTTGGCATCTGATTTGACAGGTTGGCAGTTGAACATCATGACTGTCGAAGAAGCGGACGAACGCACTGCTGCCGAAGACGCAGCCATCCGCGACCTCTTCACCGCGCATCTGAACATCGACGACGAAACCGCCGATATTTTGGTAGAAGAAGGTTTTGCCACGCTGGAAGAAGTTGCTTACGTTCCGGCTGCCGAATTGCTCGCCATCGAAGGCTTTGACGAAGAAATCGTCGAAACCCTGCGCAACCGCGCGCGCGATGCGATTCTGACCATGGCGATTGCGTCCGAAGAGAAGCTGGAAGAAGTTTCAGACGACATGCGCAATCTGGACGGCGTAGATTCCGATATGCTCCGCAAACTGGCGGAAGCCGGCGTAACCACCCGCGACGATTTGGCGGAACTGGCCGTTGACGAACTGATTGAAATAACCGGTGTAGATGAAGAGGCGGCGAAAAAAGTGATTCTTGCCGCCCGCGAACACTGGTTTACCGAAGAGAACTAATGGGGGTACAGATGAGTAACACAACCGTAGAACAATTTGCCGCCGAACTGAAACGCCCCGTCGATGATTTGCTGAAACAACTGAAAGAAGCCGGCGTCAATAAAAGCAGCGGCAGCGATTCCCTGACGCTGGACGACAAACAACTGCTGAACGCCTATCTGAAAAAGAAAAACGGCAATGACGGCGGAACCATCAGTATCCGCCGCAAAAAAACCGAAGTCAGCACTGTCAGTGGCGTCAAAGTCGAACGCAAACGCGGCCGTTCCGTAACGATTCCTTCTCCGGAAGAGCTTGCCGCCGAAGCCAAAGCCAAAGTAGTAGCTGAAGCGCAAAAAGCCGAGCAGGCAGAAGCGAAAGACCAAGCCGCAGAACAGGCGAAAGCCGAAGCTGAGGCCGCCGTCCGTGCCGAAGCGCGTGCGAAAGCCGAAGCGGAAGCTGCGAAGCTGAAGGCTGCCAAAGCAGCAAAAGCCGAGCCGAAAGCCAAAGCGGAAGAAGCGAAACCTGTTGAAGCGGCTGAAAAACCTGCCGACGTGAAAGCAGCTGAAAGCAAAGCCGACGACAAACCGGCAGAACCTGCTGCACAAGCAGTTCAGGCTGAAGAAAAACCTGCCCAAAGGTCGTCTGAAAAACCTGCCGAAGGCAAAGTCAAGCCTAAACAAGACAAAGGCAATAAAGGCAAAGACGCGAAAAAAGCAGCCAAACCCGCTGCTCCAGCGGCTCCGCAACCTGTGGTCAGCGCGGAAGAGCAAGCGCAACGCGACGAAGAAGCACGCCGCGCCGCCGCTTTACGCGCCCATCAAGAAGCCTTGTTGAAAGAAAAACAAGAGCGTCAGGCGCGCCGTGAAGCCATGAAACAACAGGCGGATCAGCAAGCCAAGCCCGCAGCCGAAGCCAAAGCTGCCGAGCAGCGCAAGCCTGCCGAAAAAGCCAAAGCCGCGCCTGCAGAAGGCAAGGCCGCCAATCCTGCCCGTGCGAAAAAAGAAGACCGCCACAACCGCGACGATGACAACCAAGGCCGCAACGCCAAAGGTAAAGGCGGTAAAGGCGGACGCGACCGCAATGCGCGCAACGGCGACGACGAGCGCGTACGCAGCGGTAAAAAAGGCAAGAAACTCAAACTCGAGCCGAACCAACACGCCTTCCAAGCGCCGACCGAACCCGTCGTACACGAAGTCTTGGTTCCCGAAACCATTACCGTTGCCGATTTGGCGCACAAAATGGCAGTCAAAGGCGTGGAAGTGGTCAAAGCCCTGATGAAAATGGGCATGATGGTCACCATCAACCAATCCATCGACCAAGACACCGCCCTGATTGTGGTGGAAGAACTTGGCCACATTGGTAAACCTGCCGCCGCCGACGATCCCGAAGCATTCTTGGATGAAGGCGTGGAAGCTGTGGAAGCCGAAGCATTGCCGCGTCCGCCGGTTGTTACCGTCATGGGTCACGTCGACCACGGTAAAACCTCGTTGTTGGACTATATCCGCCGCGCCAAAGTGGTACAAGGCGAAGCAGGCGGCATTACCCAGCACATCGGTGCATACCACGTTGAAACTCCGCGCGGCGTGATTACCTTCTTGGATACCCCGGGTCACGAAGCGTTTACCGCCATGCGCGCGCGCGGTGCGAAAGCAACCGACATCGTGATTCTCGTGGTCGCAGCCGACGACGGCGTGATGCCGCAAACCATCGAAGCCATTGCCCACGCCAAAGCAGCGGGCGTACCGATGGTGGTTGCCGTCAACAAAATCGATAAAGAAGCCGCCAACCCCGAGCGTATCCGCCAAGAGTTGACCGCACACGAAGTCGTGCCGGACGAATGGGGCGGTGATGTACAATTTATCGACGTTTCCGCCAAAAAAGGCATCAATATCGATGCATTGCTCGAAGCCGTATTGCTTGAGGCCGAAGTTTTGGAACTGACTGCCCCTGTCGATGCGCCCGCCAAAGGCATCATCGTCGAAGCCCGTCTGGACAAAGGACGCGGCGCGGTCGCCACCCTCTTGGTGCAAAGCGGTACGCTGAAAAAAGGCGATATGCTGCTTGCCGGCACCGCGTTCGGTAAAATCCGCGCGATGGTTGATGAAAACGGTAAAGCCGTCAACGAAGCCGGTCCGTCTATTCCGGTCGAAATCCTCGGCTTGTCCGACGTGCCGAACGCCGGCGAAGACGCAATGGTGTTGGCAGACGAGAAAAAAGCCCGCGAAATCGCACTCTTCCGCCAAGGCAAATACCGCGACGTTCGCCTTGCCAAACAGCAGGCGGCGAAGCTGGAAAATATGTTCAACAACATGGGCGAAAACCAAGCCCAATCCTTGTCGGTCATCATCAAAGCAGACGTACAAGGTTCTTACGAAGCTTTGGCGGGCAGCCTGAAAAAACTGTCCACAGACGAAGTGAAAGTGAACGTATTGCACAGCGGCGTGGGCGGTATTACCGAATCGGACGTCAACCTTGCCATCGCTTCAGGCGCGTTCATCATCGGCTTTAACGTGCGTGCAGACGCTTCTTCGCGCAAACTTGCCGAAAATGAAAACGTGGAAATCCGCTACTACAACATCATTTACGATGCCATCGACGACGTCAAAGCAGCCATGAGCGGCATGCTGGCGCCGGAAGAGAAAGAGCAGGTTACCGGTATGGTCGAAATCCGTCAGGTCATCAGCGTATCCAAAGTCGGCAACATCGCAGGCTGTATGGTTACCGACGGCGTGGTCAAACGCGATTCCCATATCCGCCTCATCCGCAACAACGTGGTCATCCACACCGGCGAACTGTCTTCTTTGAAACGCTACAAAGACGACGTCAAAGAAGTCCGCATGGGCTTCGAATGCGGCTTGATGATCAAAGGCTACAACGAAATTATGGAAGGCGACCAGCTGGAATGCTTCGACATCGTCGAAGTTGCCCGTTCGCTGTAATTTCCTGTTGTAAATAAAAGGTCGTCTGAAAACCTCATCCATCAGGTTTTCAGACGACCTTTTTGTTTTATAGCGGATTGGGTTGGCGCAGTATGGCGTTGCCCAACGCTTAATCTTGGTTTGAATTCAATTCGGCATAAATGATAAACAAATTAATCAATTGAAATATAAATTCCGATTAAATAATGTTTTGAGAAAGAGTTAGAACTTGTTGAGGATAAAGCAGTCTAAGGAAGCCACGCAGTTCGACTGCGTGTAACGATTCAATCAATAAATTACGATCCCCCCAATCTGGTTATTTATCCCATCTCCCCGGATAGGCAACCGTCAGCTCACGGAAAAAATAATATCATGGATACAAAACAAGTCTTTCGCGCAATCGTTTCTGAAGAATCCGCCGCACACTCCGCATCTTTGGAAAAGTCATCCGAACCCAAGGTTTTTCAAGGAACCAAGGGCAATGATGTCTATTATGCCACCCATACCGCAGACAACATTGTGGAAAAGGCAAATGAAGGACAGGATACCGTTTATAGCAATGTCAGCTACACCTTGCCGAACAATGTCGAAAACTTGGTTTTGACCGGTTCGGATAATATTTATGGCGCGGGCAACAATTCAGACAACGTATTGGTCGGCAACAGCGGCAACAACCGCCTGTATAGCGGGCGCGGCAATGATACGGTTTACGGGGGCGCAGGTCACGACAACATCAACGGGGGAGAAGGCGACGACCAACTGTTCGGCGATGAAGGCAACGATATCCTAGACGGCGCGGCAGGAAACGACGTATTGCAAGGGGGTGAAGGCAACGATACCTATTTGTTCGGCGAAAAAAGCGGCAAAGATACGGTAATCGACCGCCAAGGCAGCAACAGCATCCGCTTTTTAGACGGTCTCAGCGCAGACGATCTGACGGTTACCGCCGTGCGCAATGCAGAGGGTGGACAGGACTGGCGTATCGCAGTGAAACACACCCAATCCGTCCTGACCATTTCCAATCAATACCAAGAAGGCAGCAATATGCCTTCCGTCCAACGGTTTGTTTTCGCAAACGGCACATTAAACCTCAACCAATTCATCAAAGCCACTCAAGCACAAGTAGAAATACGCGACAATGCAGGCGAACGTATTGAAGGCACGGAAGGAAACGACGCGCTGAACGGCACCGTCGGCAACGACGTCATCGACGGTAAAGCAGGCGCGGACATGATGCGCGGCGGCATCGGAGACGATACTTACTATGTGGATAACGCAAAAGATGTTGTCGTTGAGAATAGCAGCGAAGGCAATGATACCGTGATCAGCAGCGTTTCTTATACCGCCTCAACCCACGTTGAAAACGTTACCCTGACCGGCAACGCCAATATCTACGCGGCAGGCAACAACAGCAATAACACCCTGACCGGCAACGACGGACACAACCGACTCAATAGCGGCCGCGGCAACGATACCGTTTACGGCATGGGCGGCAACGACAACATTAACGGCGGCGACGGCAATGACTACTTGGACGGCGGTGATGGCAACGACACCATCAACGGCGACGCAGGCGACGACACTTTAATCGGAGGAGCAGGCAAAGATATGTTGAAAGGCGGAACAGGCAACGACACCTATATTTACGGCAGCGACGATACGATTATCGACAATCAAGGCAACAATACCCTGAAGTTTTCAGACGACCTCCGTGTCAGCGACATCAAAGTAAACGTCATCGACAATGCCGACGGCAGCAAAAACTGGGAAATCACATCCGCCAACGGCTCGGCAACCATTCAAAACCAAGTTGACGCCAAAGGACATATTTCCATCAACCAATTCCAATTCCTCGGCGAAAACTATACGGCCGAAACCCTGCTCAAAGCCGTCAACACCGGAAAAGCCGACCAAGGCATCAAAAATGAAGGCACACCGAACGACGATGTGATTGTCGGCAGCAAGTTTAATGACGAATTAAGTTCCGGCACAGACGGCAGGGACGTGATTTACGGCATGGACGGCGACGACATTATCCGAGACGAAGGCACGACCTACTGGGGCAATGAATGGTCTTCAGACGACAAACTGTACGGCGGAAACGGCAATGACAAACTGTATGCGCGGGTCGGAGCCGATTACCTCGATGGCGGCGCGGGCGACGATTATCTGGAAGGCGGAGACGGGCGCGATACCTATGTCTTCGGCAAAGGATACGGACACGACACCATTTTCGACTTCGGTTTCGATATCGACGAAGAATTCAATCCCACCTCCATCAGCAACGCCGTAAAATTTACCGGCGGCTTGACATTGGATGACTTGAATATTTCCGTGACCCCGGGCTACGATAAAAACGGCATCGACTATATGCCCGAGCCTTACGACTTCGTCACTGTGCCCCGCCTGAACGGCAACACATGGACCGTTTCCATCAAAGGCAGCAATGACGTATTGACGATTAAAAACCAAATGGGTTCGCAAGGCGCCATATCCGAGTTCCAATTCGACAACGGCACATACAGCACGGAACAAATCATCGAACATTTCGGTTTGAAAGTATCCCATGTCCGCAAAGACGGCACGATTATTCAATACCTGAATGACGACAGCGATACCTTTGACCAACGACTGTACGAAGGTTCCAACCGCATTATCCACGGTACCGACAACGGCGATACCGTCAGCGTTTCAGGCAACTACGGCGGCAAAACCACCTTTATCGGCGGCAGCGGCGACGATACCGTTAAAGTCGGACACGACAGCACCATTGATGCCGGCGCAGGCAATGACACCATTTCCGGCGGCAGCTACGCCAATACGATTACCTTCGGCAAAGGCAGCGGGCATGACAAATTGTCACTGAACGCAAGCGGCGAGGACAATACCGTATTGTTCTCAGGCAATCTGACGCTGAAAGACATCGATTTGGAAATCAATAAAGCAGGAAACAACAAAGAGAACTGGGTGCTCAAACTCAAAGGCAGCGACGACACCCTGACCGTCTTGGATGCCGTCCACTCCTCCGATGGCGGCGATACCGTAGACGCGTTCAAGTTTGCCGCCTCAGGCGAAACATACAGCATGTCGCAATTCCTGACCGCTTTGGGACACGATACCGCCCATCAAGGCGTTTTGTAAGCTTCACAAAGCAATAAGGCAGCATTGCCGATTGATTTGTTTTTTCAGACGACCCCTGAAGGCTTAGGGGTCGTCTGAAACTTTATTGTGTGGCGATAGACTATAAAGTGGGAACGGCCCGTCTGATTTCGATCGAGTTGCTTGGGGAACAGGGTAAAGTAAGAATATGATTGATGTCCAAAAATAAGGAATAAACCGATGAAGCATATATTATTAATGGCTGCCATGATTTTAAGCAGTTTCGCGAACGCAAACGAAATGAGCAATCCTTGTGTCTATCATCCCGATTTGCCGGGATGTGCGGGAGGTAATGCTCCTATGAGACAAACAAGGCAAGTGATTAATATCCCTGATCGCTGGGGCGCTATTTATTACAATGCTGCCAATCGAGCTATTGGAGTGTCTGAAAACAATACTAAAGGGGAAGAAGATGCAAGACGAGAGGCGTTGGAAAGTTGTATTAAGAATGGCGGCGGTAAAAATCCAATTGCGCGTAGTGGAAAAGGCTGTCGCCCAATAACAGAATTTATGAATAGATGTGGAGCGATTGCAATAGGTGGGGATATAGGTAAAGGTGGTGCAGGAGGGGGGAGTGATCCTTCATTAAAAAAGGCAGAAGAGAAGGCTCTATTAACATGTAGTAAATATTCTAATGAATGCACCATCCGCTATTCAGGCTGTTCCCGTCATCCCGACTACCTTCGTTACTAAATGAATTTTCAGACGACCTTAAATGTTCAGAGGTCGTCTGAAAACTTATTTTGCAGCAATAGGGTCGAAAGCGATGCCGAGTTATGTGGCAAGGTTTTGAGAGAAACGAATAGCGGAAAAGATTAAGAGGTATAAAGATGAAGAAGATATTTTTGATATGGATGGCATTGAATAGTTTTACCGCCTTGGGCAACCCTTTGGGAGGGAATCCGACTGACGGTTATTGCCAAACTGTCGATGGCAGCGCGTGCGGTTGGGGAAGTGGCAGTTCGTCTTCTCGACGGGTGTATAAAGTGCCGAACCGTTGGGGAGCGATTTATTACAATGCAGCAAATAGAGCCGTTGGCTATTCTGAAAATAATACCAAGGGATTCCGTTCTGCCAATAAAGAAGCTTTAGAAAATTGTATTAAAGATGGTGGCGGTCAAAATCCAATTGCAAGAAGTGGAAAGGGTTGTCATAGGGTGGTTGAATATCGTAACGGTTGTGGTGCTCTTGCAATTGGTGGGGTAAAAGGTAGCGGAAGTTCTTCAGGGCAAGGTGCGCCTACGTTAGAAGAAGCGGAAAGAAAAGCAATTGCTTCTTGTGAAGAAGGTGAATCGTATAAGTGTAGTATCCGCTATTCAGGTTGCTCTTTCCATCCCGACTATCTCCGTTACTAAATGAATTTTCAGACGACCTCTAAATGCTAAAAGGTCGTCTGAAAACTTATTTTGCAGCGATAGGGTCGAAAGCGATGTCGGTTTATGCGGCAGGGTTTTGAGAGAAATGAATAGTGGAAAAGATTAAGAGGTATAAAGATGAAGAAGATATTTTTGATGTTGTTGGCAATGCAGATTAGCCCCTTTGTTTTAGCCGACGGATTGAATGCGATTAACGATCCTGTGATGAATCCTTGTATTCAAAGACCGGACTTGGCGGGGTGTAGTGGTAATAATCAGTCAGGAGGGCAGGCACGTCGGGTTATCAATATCCCTAATCGTTGGGGAGCGATTTATTACAATGCAGCAAATCAAGCAATAGGTTATTCTGAGAATAATACTAAAGGCTACCGTTCAGCCAATAAAGAGGCATTGGCAAATTGCATTAAGGCAGGAGGTGGTAAGAATCCATTGGATCGCAATGGGGAAGGCTGTAGCTTAATGACTGAATTTCAGAATCGGTGTGGAGCGATCGCATTAGGCAGCAGTGGCGAAAAATATAGGGCTGCGGCAAAAAACGCTACATTATTGTCTGATGCGGAACAAAAAGCGATTTCTGCATGTGAGGCAGGGCAATCATTTAAATGTACTATCCGTTACTCTGGCTGTTCGCGACATCCTGATTACCGTTACTGATTGATTTGTTTTTTCAGACGACCCCTAAGTGTTCAGAGGTCGTCTGAAAACTTATTTTGCAGCGATGGGGTCGAAAGCGATGTCGGGTTATGCGGCAGGCTTTGAGAGAAACGAATAGCGGAAAAGATTAAGAGGTATAAAGATGAAGAAGATATTTTTGATGTTGTTGGCAATGCAGATTAGCCCCTTTGTTTTAGCCGACGGATTGAATGCGATTAACGATCCTGTAATGAATCCTTGTATTCAAAGACCGGACTTGGCGGGGTGCAGCGGTAATAACCAGTCAGGAGGACAGGCACGTCGGGTTATCAATATTCCTAGTCGTTGGGGAGCGATTTATTATAATGCTGCGAACCAAGCAATAGGTTATTCTGAAAATAATACTAAGGGCTATCATTCAGCCAATAAAGAGGCATTGGCAAATTGCATTAAGGCAGGGGGTGGTAAGAATCCATTAGATCGCAATGGCGAAGGCTGTAGCTTAATGACTGAATACCGTAATATGTGTGGGGCGATTGTATTGGGAGGAGATGGAGGAAGATATAGGGCTGCTGCAAAAAATGCCGACTCTATTGCTGAGGCAGAGCAAAAAGCGATTTCTGCATGTGAGGCAGGGCAATCATTTAAATGTACTGTCCGTTACTCTGGCTGTTCCCGCCATCCCGACTATCTCCGTTACTAAATGAATTTTCAGACGACCCCAAATATTCAGAGGTCGTCTGAAAACTTATTTTGTAACGATAGGGTCGAAAGCGATGCGAAGTTATGCGGCAGGGCTTTGAGAGAAACGAGTAACGAAAAAGATTAAGAGGTATAAAGATGAAGAAGATTTTTTTGGTGTTGATGGCATTGAGTAGTTTTACCGCCTTGGGCAACCCTTTGGGAGGGAATCCGACTGACGGTTATTGCCAAACTGTCGATGGCAGCGCGTGCGGTTGGGGAGGTGGCAGTTCGTCTTCTCGACGGGTTTATAAAGTGCCGGATCGTTGGGGGGCGATTTATTTCAACGGTGGAAATATGGCTTTTGGTTTTTCTGAAAATAATACTGAAGGTGAAGAATCAGCCAGACAGGAGGCATTGGTAAACTGTATCAAGGCGGGGGGAGGTAAGAATCCAGTAGGGCGTAATGGTAAATCGTGCCATGTAATAAGTGAATATCAAAATATGTGTGGTGCTATTGCCATAGGTGGTGTAGTTGGCAATGGAGGAGCGGCTGCTTATAGTTCTGACTCAATTAGAGATGCAGAGAGAAAAGCACTTAAAGGGTGTAGTAAACATTCTAATGAATGCACTATCCGTTATTCAGGCTGTTCCCGCCATCCTGATTACCGTTATTGAGTGATTTTATTTTTCAGACGACCTCTAAATGTTCAGAGGTCGTCTGAAAAGCCCTTCGCTTTCCGTTCCGACAAAAACCGTTTTAAAACCGACCGCGCTTTGATGTGCGGTTTTTTGTTGTCTGTGTTTTGTTTGTTTTCGGTTTCAGACGACCTTGTTTTCTAAACGGTATTGGGGTCGTCTGAAAAATAGGGAAAACGGGGAGGGCGGTTGTCGCGGGATGGGGAGGGATTCAATTTGTTGGAGTAGGGTAGGGACAGGTGGGTAAAGAGGGGTATTCGGTGCGTATGGCGGTTAAACGGGGGTGGGCTGTTGCTGAAATGAAAGTAGGCAGGCATCAAAAAAGGTCGTCTGAAAATTTCAGACGACCTTTTGCAGGGTATTCAAGCTAGGATTTATTTATCGCGGCTGAATACGATTTTGGTTGCTTGGATGGCTACGCAGACTGCACCGCCGATGAAGATCAAGTCGGCTGCTGTGCGTACCCAGCGCAGGGTGTCGAGGATTTCCATTTGCAGGAATTCTTCGCTACGGGCATACCACAGACCATGAGTGATGGAGGCGTATGCTTGAATGGCGCCGACAGGCAGCAGGCTGATGGCGATCATGCCGACCAAGCCGCCGTTGAGCAGCCAGAAGCCCCAAGTCATGAGTTTGTCGTCGAATTTTGCGTTTGGTTTCAGGTAGCGGGCAACCAGCAAGACGAAGCCCAGTGCCAAGAAGCCGTACACACCGAACAAGGCTGCGTGTGCGTGAACTGCGGTAGTGTTCAGACCTTGGATGTAGAACAGGGAAATCGGCGGGTTAATCAGGAAGCCGAATACGCCGGCACCGATCATGTTCCAGAAGGCAACTGCTACGAAGCACATCAGCGGCCAACGCAGGCGTTTCGCCCATTCGGACAGGTGTTGGTAAGACCAGTGTTCGTAAGCTTCACGACCCAGCAATACCAGCGGCACGACTTCCAATGCGGAGAAGCAGGCACCGATTGCCATAGAGGCGGAGGTAGAACCGGAGAAGTACAGGTGGTGCAGCGTACCCGGGATACCGCCCAACATGAAGATGGCGGCGGCAGCCAGAGTGGATGCGGTAGCGGTACTGCGACGGACGAAGCCCATGTTGTAGAAGATGAAGGCAAAGGCTGCGGTAGCAAATACTTCGAAGAAGCCTTCTACCCACAGGTGAACTACCCACCAGCGCCAGTATTCCATCACGGCAATCGGGGATTTTTCGCCGTAGAACAGACCGGGCGCGTAGAACACGCCGACACCGACCATAGAGGCAACGAAGATTGCCAGCAGGTTTTTGTCCACGCCTTTTTCTTTAAAGGCGGAGATGGTGCAGCGCAGCATCAGGAACAGCCACAACAGCAGACCGACCATCAGCAGGAGTTGCCAGAAACGGCCCAAATCGAGGTATTCGTAACCTTGGTGTCCGAACCAGAAGTTGAGATCGGGGCGAATGATGTGGGTCAGGGCGAAGAAGTTACCTGCATAAGAACCGCCGACTACGATGAACAGGGCGATATAGAGGAAGTTTACGCCGGCACGTTGGAACTTGGGATCTTTGCCGCCGTTCACAATCGGAGCCAAGAACAGACCTGCTGTCAGGAAGCCGGTTGCAATCCAGAAGATGGCGGATTGGATGTGCCAAGTACGGGTCAATGCGTAGGGGAACCAGTCGGACATTTCGAAGCCCAGTGCTTCGTCGATGCCGTAGAAACCTTGACCTTCGACGGTGTAGTGCGCGGTCAGACCGCCCAGCAACACTTGTACCACAAACAGGGCGACTGTCAGGAAGACGTATTTGCCCAATGCTTTTTGGGAAGGAGTCAGCTGTACTTTGGAAATCGGGTCTTCAGTCGGAACTTCTACTTCTTCGTGTTTGGTCAGGAAGGAGTAACCCCACATCAGCAGGCCGATACCCATCAAGAGCAATACAACGCTGGTGAACGACCACATGTAGTTTTCAGTAGTCGGTACGTTGTTGATCAGAGGCTCGTGCGGCCAGTTGTTGGTGTAGGTGAAAGTTTCGTCAGGACGGTTGGTCGAGGCAGACCATGAAGTCCAGAAGAAGAAGTTGAACAGTTTTTCACGCGCTTCTTTACTTGGCAATGTGTTGTTTTTCATTGCGAAGTGTTCGCGGGTCGTCTGAAGGGCGGGATCATCGCTGTATACGCCGTGGTAGTAAGGCAGGATGCTCTCAATGGCTTTGACACGGGTATCGCTGATGACGACGCTGCCGTCTTCTTTAATACGGCTTTGGTTGCGGTATTCGTCGGCAAGGCGGGTTTTCAGTACGGCTTGTTCTTCAGGAGAAACTTCGTTGAATTTTTTGCCGTAAGTCTCTTGCGCAGTCAAATCCAACCATGCGACAAGCTCGCGGTGCAGCCAGTCGGCTGTCCAGTCCGGAGCTTGGTATGCGCCGTGTCCCAATACGGAACCGACTTCCATACCGCCGGTGGTTTGCCAGGCTGATTGACCTGCCAAAATATCGTCTTTGGTCATCAGCTGAGTGCCTGATGCCGAAACGACTCTTTCAGGATAAGGCGGGGCTTTTTTATAAACCTCGCTGCCCATGTAGCCAAGAATGGTAAAGCAGACTGCCAGGACGGCAAACAGCAAGTACCATAGCTTCTTGTACTGTCCCATTTCAGAACTCCTTATTTTGGTAAAAAGTGGTTGCTTATAAATTCATACTATATGAATGTTAAAGATTGTAGCACTCTTTTCAGGCAAAAGAAATATTCTCTTAACAACAATCTTTAAAAAACAGATATATAGTCAATAATAATTCTTATTATCAAAAATACGATGGCATTTTTGTAAAGAATTGGATAAAACATGTGAACAATAATAGACGATTTGATGTAGTTTTATCTAGTTATTAAGTAGTAAAACAGGTAGTAAAAGTTCATCTTTGATGAATTAATTGATTTAAGTCAAGATATAGCGGTAAAACCACCTACATAATCCTACAAAAGTTCACAAGAGATGCCTTTCAGACGACCCGGAATAAGGCGGTTTGAAAGAGCCGAAAGCGGTATGCCGCGGACGACAAAGGTTGAAAAAATATACCCTGACCTTCTTAAAATAGTTATTAAAGGAAATGACAACTATGAAACGCCAAGCTTTAGCTGCAATCATTGCTTCAGTTTTTGCTTTAGCCGCCTGTGGTGAGCAAGCTGCCCAAAAACCTGCCGAGCAAACCGCTTCCGCTTCCGCTCCTGCAGCTTCCGAGGCTTCTGCTTCCGGTGCTCAAGCTGCTGCCGAAACCCCCGCTGCCGAGCTGCCTGTTATCGACGCGGTAACCACCCACGCTCCTGAAGTTCCGCCTGCCATCGACCGCGACCATCCTGCACGTGTCCGCGTGAAAATGGAAACCGTCGAAAAAACCATGAAAATGGACGATGGCGTGGAATACCACTACTGGACATTTAACGGCGACGTTCCGGGCCGTATGATCCGCGTACGTGAAGGCGACACCGTAGAAGTCGAATTCTCTAACAACCCGTCTTCTACCGTACCGCACAACGTTGACTTCCACGCTGCTACCGGTCAAGGCGGTGGTGCAGAAGCCAGCTTCACTGCTCCGGGCCGTACTTCTACATTCAGCTTCAAAGCCCTGCAACCGGGTCTGTATATCTACCACTGTGCCGTTGCCCCTGTCGGTATGCACATCGCCAACGGTATGTACGGTCTGATCTTGGTTGAACCTAAAGAAGGTCTGCCTAAAGTGGACAAAGAGTTCTACATCGTACAAGGCGACTTCTACACCAAAGGTAAAAAAGGTGCGCAAGGCCTGCAACCGTTCGATATGGACAAAGCCATCGCCGAACAACCTGAATACGTTGTATTTAACGGCCACGTAGGCGCTATCGCCGGCGACAACGCCCTGAAAGCCAAAGCAGGCGAAACCGTCCGCATGTACGTGGGTAACGGTGGTCCGAACCTCGTTTCTTCTTTCCACGTTATCGGTGAGATCTTCGACAAAGTTTACGTAGAAGCCGGCAAACTGATCAACGAAAACGTACAAAGTACCCTGATCCCTGCCGGTGGCGCAGCGATTATCGAATTTAAAGCCGATATCCCGGGCAGCTATACCTTGGTTGACCACTCTATCTTCCGTGCGTTCAACAAAGGCGCGTTGGGTCAATTGAAAGTAGAGGGCGCAGAAAACCCTGAAATCATGACCAAAAAACTGGAAGACAAAGCCTATGCAGGTAGCGGTGCAGCTTCAGCCCCTGCCGCTTCAGCTCCGGCTGCCCCTGCATCTTCCGCAGCAGCGCCTGCTTCCGCAGCATCTGCAGGTAAAGGCGGCTACTAATCCAGTCATCTCGGCGTAGAAACAGAAAAAAGCCACTGCTGTTCCGGCTGATGCAAGGACAACAGTGGCTTTCTTCCACAACCAATCGAAAGATTGGTTTTTCAGACGACCTATCAAGTATCGAAGGTCGTCTGAAAAACCAGTTTCAAGTATAGTGGATTAAATTTAAATCAGGACAAGGCGACGAAGCCGCAGACAGTACAG
>ERZ773044.128-NODE-128-length-41053-cov-9.74633_pt1 | contig 41053 bp, 34 predicted proteins | sample MGYA00511897_ERZ773044 | MGnify/ENA primary metagenome ERZ773044 (study PRJEB29015, sample SAMEA2738116) | human oral metagenome | biome: human oral; feature: human-associated habitat; material: saliva | place: China | collected 2170 ...
GCCGCCACGCATATTCTATATTGGCTATATAATCCCGTCAGGCATGTTAAGCCGGGGTGGATTCCGCATCCGCAGCTTCGGGGGCCACAGCATCCGAAGGTTCAACGTTACGCGGCTTCGTGAAACGCTGCAGCAGATACTGCATCGTGTAATTACCGAGCGCCACACCCGAAGCCATCGCCACCGCAATCGAGGCCGCCGTAATCATGTTCTGCATACCCAGAATCACGTCGGTCTCAACCGTCAGCAGGTACATGCCGCGGAAGAACGACAGACCCGGCAGCAGGAACGTAATCGCGGGAATCGAAAAGATGGCCTGCGGCACGTGCAGTCGGTACGCAAAATACGTACTCAACGCACCAATCACAGCCGCCGCACACGCCGTCGGACCGCGACCCGTGCTCGGACCGGCCAGAATGTCATAGCTGTAATAAGCCGCCAGACCACAGGTGGTGATGAGCATCAGCCACCCAACCTTCACCAGCTTCGTCTGCAGGGTAATCGCGAAGGTCGCCGTCGCAATCAGGAAGAAAAACGACGCAACGAGCGGGGTCGTCGGTTGGAAGCGCAGCTGCTCAATATCCAGGGTCGGGCCGTTGAAAATATTAATAGCACTCACAGCCGTCGCGATGCCGACCACCAGGCCCAAGAAGCTCATGCCCGTCGACACGAAGCGGCCCGCGGCCGTCACCGGGAAACCGTTAATCGCGTCCTGCACGGCACCCACCAGGCGGGGGGTTGGCAAAAACATAATCATGCCCGCTGCAACCACCAGGGGTGCCGAAATCGGTTCCCCCGGACGCTGCAGAATCGAACCATCGCCACCCAGCCAAATCGCCAGGAAGGTCATCAGGCCCGCGCTGGCTGCCATGCGGAAGAACGCCGGGATACCGATTGAGCTTAGCCACTGAATCAGCAAGTACACCGGAATAAAGATGATGGCCGCGCTCAGAGCCGTTGAGAAGCTCGCACCCAGCGCCGCGGTCAGCGTCGCGGCGCAGGCCAGGTTTGCCAGCCATACGACCAGCGGTGGGAAGGGCTTGGGTCGGTGCGTAATCTGGCTCAGCTTCAGGTCGGCAATCTCAAGGGTCATACCGCCCTGCGTGATCTTGTAAATCAGGCCGTACACCTCGGAGAGCGCCTCGTAGTTCTCCGTGGAGGAACGCACCACGCGCACAAGCGTATGGGTAAAGCGCTCGTCCGCGTTCGCATTGCGCTTGGCAATGCGGGACTCCATGTAGATATCCGGGTCCGAGGTGTAGTTGATGGTCACCGACTGGTTCGTAATGTCAACGTCCACCGAGTCCAGCCCGTACGCGGAAGAGACCGCAATGATGGCCGAGTCCACGTCCATAGCGTCGGCACCGTAGTGGAACATCGCCTCCGCCAAACGCAGGGTGAAGTTCAGGGTATCGCGGGCGTATTCCTTCTCGCGACGGAAGGCTTCACGGCGCTCGTGCTCCTGAGTACGAATGGTCGGCACGAACTGCCGCTGGGCGATGCGAGCGGCACCGCGCGGCGCGTCGGGAGCCGCCTCCTCGGTACGCACAAAAGAACGTAGGTGGCGCGTACCCCAGCGACCGCCGGTACCGCGGCCTCGCGCTCCTCGTACGTTCCGACCCACGAGGGGCACGGCGGTCGTCGCCACCGAGACGGGGCCGGTCTTGGGCACCGCGGCAGAGGCCACGTCGAGGCCGTAACGCTGCGCGGCCTGGGAGTTCGGAACCTGAGGAATCATGCCGGTCATGGGAACCGGCTGGGAGGGGCGCGTCAGAGCCGCCTCAGTCACCACGTTGCTGGCAGTTACGGGATGCGCTTCGTCGCGGTATGCGTCCAGTTCATCCTCGGGGGTGAGGGACGGGTCAATGACGGTACGGGCACCGTGGTCGAGCTCGGCAGCCTCCTCCTGCGGGGCGGATACCTCGTCCGGGACGGTAGAAATACCAACCTGCGCGGCTACATCGTGCAGAACGTCGCTCACGGCGTGCGCCTGCACGGTCCCCGTCGTCTCTTCGGAGGTGTTCTGCTGCGCCAGGACGCGGCGCAGGCGCTCGTCAGCAACCTGATCGAGGGAGACCAGGGGAAACCCGCCCTTGCCTGCGACGTAACCCGCCGTGACCGCAGGAACGGCCTCTTCCGAGACGCTATTCCGGGTGTTATCCGGCCCTCCCGGCTGAGCCTGCGCCTCGCCTGCATGCGACGCGTTCCGCGCTCCGGCTCGTACCTCCGAAGGCGCGGGAGTATTCCTCGATTCTGCCAATGTCCCCTCCCGTTTAGACAGTGCCTCTATAGTCTAACAAGTGAGCGACGCGAGGGGTACACCCTCGTGAGCAGGTCCCGAAATCAAATTCTCCACCCCTCCGCCCGGCCCGTTTTCTTCGGCTGTTCGCGGACGGCCTCCCCTCGGCGAAGAACGCGGATAAAAATATCCCGCCACCTCAGTGACGGGATATTTACGCATTGTGTGCTCGTTTCCGCACCCGTGGGCGACGGAATACGGCAACCCGGCCGGGGCCGAGGTTAATTACTCAGCGTCATGGTCGGTCTCGAGGATCTTAACCAGCGAGTCCAGAGCCTCTTCAGCACCCTCACCCTCAGCACGCAGAACGACAACATCGCCGTGCTTTGCGCCCAGGGACATCAGGGACAGGATGGATGCTGCATCCATAGCCTCATCGGCGGGCTCGCCCTTAGCTGCGATGGTGACCTCGACGGGGAGGTCGCCAGCTGCCTCAGCGAAAATTGCTGCCGGACGTGCGTGCAGGCCGACACGGCTTGCGATAGTGGCTTCGCGCTCTGCCATTATGTTTCTCCTTTGATTCAGGAACCGAAATAATCTCGGAACCTATTCTAGATGAACGGGGCGCGTTAGGACCCGCCCTTACCCTATAAATTGTACCGGTTAGCCCTGCGCTAACAAACATAAAAATGCCGGGTGCAGAAATAATCTCTGCACCCGGCATTGTAGGTGTGTCGGCTCATGGGCCGAGCGGTTCAGCGACCATCCGACGGTGAGGAAGCCGCGAACCCTAGCGACTCTTGATTAGAGGCCCAGCTCGTCCAGAATCGGCAGAGCCTTGCGTGCGCTCTCCTTCACCTCGGCAGAGGAGATCTGCTGCAGGGCGATAGCGGCAATCTGCTGTGCCTTCTCCTTGGTGACGGACTTCAGCACGGCGGCCACGGCGGGGATAGCGCCGGCGTTCATGGACAGGGTATCAACGCCCAGACCAATCAGAACAACAGCCAGAGCCGGGTCGGCTGCGGCCTCGCCACAGACGCTCACGTACTTCTTCTTGCCGGCGGTGACCGATGCACGCTGAGCACCCTCAACGGTCATCTTGATCATCTTCAGCACTGCGGGCTGCCAGGGGTTGTTCAGGTGAGCCAGATCGCCCAGCAGGCGGTCAGCCGCCATGGTGTACTGGGTCAGGTCGTTGGTACCGATGGACACGAAGTCCACCTCGCCCAGGATTGCCTCGGCGTTCATCACGGCTGCGGGGGTCTCAACCATCACACCGTGAACGGGCAGGCCAATCTCCTTGAGCATGTTCGCGAAGTTGCGAGCCTCGGAGGTGGTCGAAATCATCGGGGCCATAACCCAAATGTCGGCGTCGGAATCCTCCGAAGCGGCCTTGATAGCCTGCAGCTGGCGGGTCAGAACGCCCGGCACGGTCCAGTCGGTACGGAAACCGCGGACACCCAGTGCGGGGTTCTCCTCGGGGTTCACGTTCAGGAACGGCAGGGGCTTGTCAGCGCCGGCGTCCAGGGTACGAACCACGATGTGCTTGCCGGGGAATGCGTCGAACACGGACTTGTAGGTCTTAGCCTGAGTCTCGATGGAGGGCTCAGCGTCGTGGCCCAGGAAGCCGAACTCGGTGCGGAGCAGGCCAACGCCCTCGGCCTTCAGGCTTGCGGCCTTCTCAGCGGACTTGCCGTCACCAACGTTTGCGTACAGCGGTACGCGGGTGCCGTCAGCCAGCACGCCCTGACCGTCGAAGTCGGCGACGGGCTTGCGGTTTGCGTACTTAATGGCTGCCTCTCGGTCAGCATCGGTGGGCTCGGTGTCGACGATACCCTCGTTGGAGTCCACGTAGACGATGGTGCCATCGGCAATATCGGTCACGCCCTTAGCCGCCACAATAGCGGGCAGACCCAGGCCGCGAGCCAGAATAGCGGTGTGCGCCTGGGGGCCGCCATCAGAGGTAATCAGGGCGATAACCTTCTCGGGGTCCAGGGTTGCGGTGTCGGCCGGTGCCAGGTCAATAGCAGCCAGGATGAACGGCTCCTCAGATACGGGGATGCCGGGAGCCTGCTGGCCGGTCAGCTCAGCGACGATGCGGGCACGAACGTCGTGAATATCGGTCACGCGCTCAGCCATGTAGCCGCCCAGGGCAGTCATCTGGTCAGCGAAGGAGGTTGCCGCCTCCCAAATAGCGCGCTCGGGGGCCATCTCCTGGGTCTCGACCAGCTTGATAGCGCTCTTGATGAGGGCACGGTCGGTAGCCATCTGGGAGGTGGACTTCAGCACGGCCTTGCCATCGCGGCTGGCGTGCTCGGCACGAGCGAGCAGGTCTTCCTTCACGCGGACCGAAGCGTCCTTGATGCGCTGTGCGGCTGCCTCGGCGGTCTCACCGCTCAGACGCAGGCCGTCCTTGGGCTCTTCAATGGGCTTGGGCATCTGAAGAACCGGGCCAATCACGCGACCGGCGTAGACGCCGACGCCCTTGTAGGTAGTCATGGGATTCATATCCTATCTGTGGGTTCTCTACAGTGTAACGCGTTCTACTCGCGCTGTCCTCTGTAGTTGCGAGTCAATCAGAAGATGAGGTCTACGGTTTAGGCGGATGCCTTAGAGCGGGCACCCACGGACTTTAGCACAACGTACACCAGAGCCGATAGCACGGTACCGGCCAGCACGGCCACGAAGAACATCAGCGGGTTCTGCGCCAGACCAATAATCCAGATACCGCCGTGCGGTGCAGGAGAGGCCACGTGAGCGCTCATCGAGATGGCACCGGCGAGGGCACCACCCACAATGGTCGAGGGGATGACACGGGCGGGATCAGCCGAGGCGAAGGGAATAGCACCCTCGGAGATGAAGGATGCACCCAGCAGCCAGGCGGCCTTGCCGTTCTCGCGCTCGGCCTCGCTGAAGAGCTTGGGGCGCAGGGTGGTGGCCAGGGCCATGGCCAGCGGCGGGACCATACCCGAGATGATGACGGCGGCCATGATTTCCTGGTTCACGGTCGCGCCCGAGGACAGGCCGGCGGTTGCGAAGAGATAAGCAGCCTTGTTGATGGGGCCGCCCAGATCGGAGGCCATCATGGCGCCCAGAATCAGGCCGAGCACCAGGGCGGAACCGCCGGACATCGAGGTCAGCCAATCCTGCAGGGTGGTCATAACCCATGCGAGGGGTGCGCCGAGCACCAGGTACATGACCAGGCCGGTCACCAGCGAAGTCACGAGCGGAGTGATGACCACGGGCATCATGGAACCCAACCAGCGGGGCAGCTTCAGGATGCCCAGGGCGTATGCAATCAGACCGGCGAGGATACCGCCGACGATACCGCCAAGGAAGCCCGCGTTCACCGCAAGAGCCACCGAACCGGCGATGAAGCCCGGAGCGATACCGGGACGCTGAGCCAGACCGTACGCAATGTACGCGGCAAGAGCCGGAACCATCAGGCTCAGACCGAAACCACCGATGGTCTGCAGAACAGCACCCAGGTACAGGGTCCAGTGCACATCACCGAGGTTGAACAGGGTTGCCGAATCGAGAATCGCCTTGGTATTCACATCGCCAAGGTTCGGCACCGTAATTGCCTCGAAAACGAAGCCGAGGGCCACCAGAATACCGCCGGCAGCAACGAACGGAATCATGTAGGAGATACCGGTCATCACGGCCTTGTAGATGCGCGAGCCCCAAGCGCCTTCGGTAGCACCTGCGCTGTCCTCACCGCTGGATGCGGCAGCGGCAACGCGTGCACCGTTCGGGTTCTCGGCCTCGGCCAGGGCCTCGGCGATCATTTCCTTAGGCTCGTCGATACCGCGCTTAACGGGGGACTCCACGAAGGGCTTACCGGCAAAGCGGTTGCGGTCACGAACGTTTACCGACACGGCAAAAATCACAGCGTCGGCGGCGTCAATATCGGCCTGGCTCAGGATTTCGTTGCCCGAGGAGCCCTGGGTCTCAACCTTCAGGTCGTAGCCGAGTTCCTCGGCGGCGTACTTGAGGGCGTCGGCGGCCATGTAGGTGTGGGCGATACCGGTGGGACACGCGGTCACCGCGACAATCTTCTTCACGGCCGGCGCGCTTTCAGAAGCCTTCGGGGCTTCCTTCTCGGCAGCGGCGGGGGCGGCGTGCGCAGCCTCGGCGGGCTTAGCCTCCGCCTTCTTCTCGCCCACGCCCAGCGCACCGTTCACCAGGTCCACGACCTCATCGGCGGACGAAGCCTCACGCAGGGCGGCGGTGAAGCTCTTCTTCATGAGGGAGCGTGCCAGGGTGGAGAGCAGCTTCAGGTGGGCCTGGTCGGCACCGTCGGGTGCAGCGATGAAGAAAATCAGGTCGGCGGGGCCGTCCTTAGCGCCGAACGAAACGGCGGGGTTGGGGCGTGCCATGGCCAGGGTCGGCTCGGTGACGGCGGCGCTACGGCAGTGCGGGATAGCAATGCCACCGGGAATACCGGTGTCGGTCTTGGATTCGCGTGCCTCGGCAGCCGCGTAGAGCTGCTCGAAGTCGGTCGCGCGGCCGGCCTTGACGACAGCTTCGGCAAGCTTGGCGATGACGTCGAATCGGGTGTCGCCGAGATTCTCGTCCAGTAGGACGAGATCTGCGGTGATCAGATCGGACATGTTCTCTCCTCGGGTTGGAGTGGAGGTGGGATGCTCCGGCGGGAACGCCCTCCTCCTGTGTTTAAGTGTGTGCAGAGCCCCGGGTAAATATTCTCAAATTAGAATATTTGCTTCGGCAGTGCTTCGCTCCTCGTCAGAGCTGAATCTGACGGACAGTGACCTTCTCGGGAGTGGTCTGCTCCAGCGAAGGCATACGGGTACCGGGCAGGGCCGCCGCGGCAGACCCGTGGGCCACCGCCTGAACCAGGCAACCGGGCGCGTCCGCGCCGCGAGTATGCGCGATCAAGAAGCCCGAGAGCGAAGAGTCACCGGCACCCACAGTGCTACGCACCTGAATCGGCTCGTGCACGGCGTGCCAGATACCTTCCTCGGTCACGAGCACTGCACCGCCGCCGCCAAGGGTGGCAAGCACGTACTCGATGCCGTCGCCGAGCAGCTTCTGGGCGGTGCGGGCGGTCAGCTCGGGGCTAGCCTCCAGCTCCTCCCAGTTATCACTACCGGTCAGCTGAGCCAGCTCCTCCGAGTTGGGCTTAATCAGCGTGGGCTTGTGCTCACCCGCAACGGTCGCAATCAGCGGCGCCTCAGAAGTATCAATAGCAATCTTGCCCGCGTAACCGGAGGCGCGTAGGGCCGCCACCAGCTCGGAATAGTAGGTGGGCTCCAGACCCGGCGGAAGAGAGCCGGCCAGGACCACCCATTCGGCTCCCTTGGAACGCTCAACCACCAGCGCATCCAGCTTCTCGCGCAGCTGCGCATCAAAGTGGGTGCCGGGAGCGTTCAGCTTGGTGGTGGTGCCATCGGGGTCCACCACGGTGATGTTCGAGCGAATCGGCTCACCGGTCGGCAGGTTCGCAAACTCGACATCCACCGCAGACAGAGCGGTCAGCACCGGGTCGGTGGACTCGCCGGGCACAATAGCCACGGTCGGAACACCGGAAACCTGCAGCGCGCGAGAAATATTCACGCCCTTGCCGCCCGGATCCTGCACGGCACCGACGGCACGCTGCACGGCGCCGTGGGCCAGGGGCGCGCCGAGCTCAATCGTGCGGTCCAGGCTGGGGTTAGCGGTCAGGGTAATAATCATTAGGCAATCACAATCTCAACATTGGCGGCCTCGAGCGCCTGGCGAAGGGCACCCTCGGGCTCGCGATCGGTAATGAGGGTGTCAATGTCCTCAAATCCGGCGAAGCGGACCAGGGATTCCTGACCGAACTTCGCGGAGTCACAAAGCAGGACCACGCGGCGGGCTGCCTTGCAGATTGCAGTCTTAACGATTGCCTCGTTCATGCCGGGGGTGGAGATGCCGAAGTGCGGCTCGATGCCGTTGGCACCGATGAAAGCAATATCGGGGCGCATCGTGCCGAAGTGCTCGGCCGCGCGGGCGCCTACAGCAGCCCAGGTCATCTTGCGCAGCTGGCCGCCCACCAGCTCGAGGGTTACGCCCTCGGCCTCGGCGAGCTTAACGGCAATATGCAGTGCGTGGGTGATGATGATGCGGTCGTTGCCAGTCTTGAGGCTAAAGTTCTCGGCGCCGATATGGTCGGCGAGAATCTCGATGGTGGAACCCGCGTCCAGCACGATGGAACCCGACTCAGAGTCGCGTAGCATCTGGTACGCCTTGGTGGCGATGCGACGCTTCTCCGGGGTGTTCATGCCCTGGCGGGAGGAAATAGACGATTCCAGAGAGGTGGACTGCTCGATGGTCACCGCGCCACCGTGGACGCGGCGAAGCTTGCCGGCCTCTTCCAGGGCGGCAAGGTCACGGCGCACGGTCTCCATGGTCACATCGTATCGACGCGCAAGGTCTGCGCCGTTCACGCGGCGTGCGGAGGCAACGAGCTTTGCAATTTCGGCACGGCGTTCTTCTGCGAACATAAATTCGGTGTTCTTTCGGTAGTGGGTAGGAAATCTGTGCGTATCTATGGCGTGTTCTCAGAGCGGGTACGTTCCCGCGGGAAGCAAACGCAGTGCGCCCCAGAACATCCATTATCATACTTGATTTTATGTGGGTTTTTGTGGGTAGGTCAATATAAACCACCGTATTCGCCGGAATATTACCCTGTGTTCCCTACAGAAACCACACCCTTTACCACCCCGTGTGAGTGATTATGTCTGTTTGACTCGGTGATACGTTGGGTTTTGTTCCGCGGACCACACATAACGCGGCCCATACGCATCGACCGTCGGTGTCCACCGGTCGGGCGGCGGGCTGGTCCCTACGCCCGACGCTCCCGGCGTTCCCTGCGCTTGCGGAGCACCCGGTGCACCCAGAAAGCGCAGGCCGCACCCAGCAGGGCACCCGTACCGTTCATGAGCACATCCACAAAATCCCCCGTGCGGTTGGGCATGAAGCTCTGAATCGTCTCGATGCATGCGCTCACCACGAACCCGGCGTACAGCACGTGGCGTCGCGCAGACGGTCCCAGGAGCAGGGCGAAGAGGAAGCCTCCGGGCACAAACATGATGACGTTTGAGAGCTGCTCGATGCTGGAGTAGGTCACAAACTCGGGTAGCCAGCCGGCGGCGTGGCCCGCATCCAGCAGGGCTGCGAGGCGGCCACCCATCTCATTGTCGTCCACGTGGACGGGGGCGAACACGATGCTCGCCACGACCAGGCAGTACAGTGCGGTAAGGGCCCAGAGGGCGCCGCGGAGCACGCGCATCCCCCGGGAGAGGGGACGCGCCGAGGACTCAGCTACCCCCTCGGGCGCAACGGGTGCCCCCTGCGCCGGACGCTCAAGGACTTTGCCCGTGGGGCGCGCGCTACCAGACAATGCGCCCCACCTCGTCGGTGTATCGTGAGGAGTCCCACGCGAAGAGGCCGGGGACGTCCACCATCAGCGGCTCGGCGTTCGGCACGGTCACGGTCCACTCCTCACCTGCGGCGGCCGAGAGGGCGCGGCGAATCAGGCTGCCGTGGCTGACGGCGATAATCTTCTGTTCTCCGCCTCGCTCCGCGTAGTCCCGCACAATCTGGCGCAGCACGCGTACCGCGCGGATGTACAGGTCACGCTCGGATTCTACGTTCGGGTAGTAGCGCTCGGGGGCGCGGCGCTCGGGAGCGGGAATGTCCAGGCCCTCGCCGTCACCGTAGGCGCGCTCGACCAGCTCGGGGTAGGTCTTGTCCACCTGCAGGTCGAAGTGCTCGCCGACCAGCTGCGCGGTCTCGTAGGCGCGGGACAGCGGCGAAGACACCAGCACCGTAAAGTCCAGGCCCATATCCACCAGCTTCCGGCCGGTGGTGCGTGCCTGCTCGCGACCGGTGTCGTTGAGCGGAATGTCCGTGACGCCCTGCATGAGGTTCGCCTTGTTCCAATCGGTCTGGCCGTGGCGAATCAGGGTGAGGGAGGTGTTCTCGGCGCCGGCGGGCAGGGGCTCAGGTCCCAGATCGGGTTCGTTCTGACGCACGAGCAGGCGGTCGATGGTGCTGTCCAGGTACTGCAGGGGCACCTCGGTCAGGGAGGCGTTGACGGGAATCGGGTAGAAACCCTCCTCGGTGAGGCAGTCGGGGCGCTCCCCCAGCAGGGCGTTCATCATCAGCGCGATGAACATGCCGTGGGTTGCCACCAGCACGGTCTTGCCGTCGTACTCGCGGCGCACGCGGTTCAGGGCCGCCAGGCCGCGGGCGACGAATTCCTCCGTGGGTTCCACGCCGTACTCCTCACCGGATTCGCGGGAGGCGAGCACCAGCTCGCGAGTGGCGATTTGCCCCTCCAGCTCGCCGAAGGAGCGCTCCTGGAACCCGGCCACGGCACCCCGGTAGGGCACGTTCAGGCCTTCGGCCACAATCTCGGCGCTTTCGGCCGCGCGGCTCAGGGGCGAGGAGAGCACCAGGTCGACGACGGTGCCTTCGTCACGGGCCTGCTTCAGCGCGTCGATGGCGGTGCGCACCTGGTCGCGGCCGGTGTCGTTGAGGGGAATGTCGGTGCCGCCCTGGAAACGGTGGTCGATGTTCCAATCGGTCTGCCCGTGGCGCATAAGAATGATGCGGGTTCCGTGCGGTTCGGGCGCGACGGGGGTGATGATGGGGGTGTTCTGTGCGTCGGTCATCCTTCTAGTATCCCACTCGTCTCCGCGAGTTCAAGGGGTCGAAGCCACACCGCCTGCACGCCGCCCGCGGTGCCGACCTCATACCGGAGGACGAGGCGAATAGCTCCCTCCCGCGCCGCGTCGGCCCTTTTTCTCAGCGTATTCCCATATTTTTCAGCCCTCAGATGGAGGGCCGAGCCGCCGAGAAGCTGAGATGATAGACGGGTACTTCCGTTAGTTCATATCCGATGAAGGTTGCTATGACGCAGAATCCTCAACCCCAGAACCCGCAGTTCCAGGCTCCCACGTCCCAGAACCCGTACTCGATGACCCCTCCGCAGGCGGCACAGCCTGCCGGTCAGTATTCCGCTCAGCAGGGTCAGCCGGGTCAGCCGAGCCAGGCGGGGTATTATCAGGGCCAGCCGGGTTACCCCGCTCAGGCACCCCAGATGCCCCAGCAGATGCAGCAGGCGCCCTTCGCGCCCGGTGCGATTATTTCTGCCCGCAACCTGCACAAGTCCTACGGCAATAACCCGGTTCTGCGTAACGTGAGCCTCGATATCTACCCCGGCGAATCCGTGGCGATTATGGGTCCTTCCGGTTCCGGTAAGACCACCCTGCTGCACGCGCTCTCGGGCATTATTAAGCTCGATGCCGGTTCCGTGCTGTTCAACTCCCCCACCGGTCAGGTGGCGGTCGAGTCTCTCAGCGAGCGCGAGCGCACCTCCCTGCGCGCTAGCTCTTTTGGTTTTGTGTTCCAGCAGGGTCTGCTGGTTCCCGAGCTGACCGCGGAGGAGAACGTCTCCCTCGCCGCGATGATTGCCGGTATTCCCCGCCAGCAGGCGCGCGCCATTTCTGCTGACCTGCTGAACCGCCTGGGTCTGGGCCAGATGCTGGACCGCCGCATGGGTGAGATGTCCGGTGGTCAGGCCCAGCGCGTGGCTATTGCCCGTTCGCAGGTGAACGGCGCCCCCGTGACCTTTGCGGATGAGCCGACCGGCGCGCTGGATTCGAAGACCGCGCGCGAGGTGATGGCACTGCTGCTGACCATGATTCCGCAGCAGGGTAAGACTCTGCTGGTGGTCACCCACGATCCGAACGTGGCTGCCGCGTGCTCCCGCGTGGTGTATCTGCAGGACGGCCAGATTGTGAGCGATCAGCGCAATAGCCAGGGCGGCGTACCCGCGCAGAACGGCACCCAGAACCCTGACGCTCAGTCTCAGGCAGGTGCATAATGCAAATCTATGCTCTGCTCGCCAAGCGAACCCTATGGAGTTCGCAGGCGATTCTTCCCGTACTGGCTTTTGCGGCCTCATCGGCGCTGTTTTTGACGGTTGCCGGTGGTGTCCAGGCGCTGAGCACCTGGCTTGAGCACGCCAACGTGAACCATCAGCTGATCGACACGATGGGTATTCAGAAGCTCTACATGGGTCTGGCGTGGGTTGCCGCCCTGGTGCTGGTTGTTCCGCTCTTTACCCTGGGCGCCTCGGCGGCTCGTTTGAGTGCCCGCCGCCGTGATGAGCGTCTGGCGTCCCTGCGCCTGATTGGTGCCTCCACGACCCTGATCGTGGGTCTGTCGGTTGCGGACGCGCTGGTGTACTCTCTTGTGGGTTTCGTCATCGGTCTGCTGCTTTACCTGGTGCTGATTTTCCCGTTCGGCGCCCTGCACTTCATGAACGTTCCGCTCGGTGCTGAGAACATGCTCCTGCCGGTGAGCATGATTTTCTACTGCTTCCTGGGTTGTATGGTCCTGGCGGCCCTGAGCTCCCTCTTCGGCCTGGCGAAGGTCAGCATTAGCCCGCTGGGTGTGCGTACCCGCGCGAAGGCTGGTTCCGCTGGTTACATTGCTCTGGGTATCGGTGTTGTTCTGGTCATTGCCGTGATGATTCTGGCGTCGACCTCCAAGGGCTTCAGCATGTTCTCGCCCTTCCAGGACGGCGGTGCCGATAGCGCCATGAAGAACCTAGCGATTTTCATTGCGTTGCCGGGTGTGCTGATGATGGTTGCCATCGACCTGATTGGTACCTTCCTGGTGTGGGCGTACGCAAAGATTCGTGTGCGCATGACCCAGAAGGCGTCGGTTCTGCTGGGCTACCGTGCGGTGCTGGAGTCTCCGCGCGGGGCGTGGCGTCAGGTTTCGGGTGTGGCACTGTCGACCTTCTTGGTGACCTTCTTCGGGCCCATCCTGATTCTGGCGGGTGAGATGAGCAAAGACGCGAAGGAAGCCGGTCCCGCCGCCGGCCCCTTCGTCACCATCATGGAAGACATGTTCCAGGGCATGCTGCTGATGCTGTTCTTCTCGTATCTGCTGGTAACCCTCTCCGCGGTGTTGAACCAGAGCGCCGCCATTTACGAGCGCGGTTCCCTGTACTCTTCGCTGAATATGATGGGTACCCCCACGAGGCTGCTGCAGGCTTCGCGCCTTACCGTGGTCTTCGGCCCGCTGGTGCTCATCAGCGTGATCTCTGCTCTGCTGGGTCTGCCGCTGACGGCTTTGATTGCGGCGCAGGGTCTTCCCGGTGGAGTTCTGGCGAAGATGTTCGGTCTGACCTTCGGCGCTATTGCGCTGGGTCTGGCACTGGTCTATGCGGGCCTGCTGGCGACCATTCCGTTTATGCGTCAGGTGACCCATAAGCCGGTGTCCGCTCTCTAGGCTGTTCGGCTTCTACCCTCCCGTTGCGTCCGTTCTGGATGTGGCGGGAGGGTTTCTTTATGCCTACTGACGCATTACGTGCTTATACTGCGTGCTTTTGTGCCCTCACCCGGTGTGCGCCCTGCATGTTTTCTCACGCACCGGGCTGGCGCTTCCTTCACCGATGGCCCTGTGAGAGACTGACATTATGTTTGAACACACCGTACCCTCCGATTGGTTCCCCCGCTGCGCAATCTTCGACTGCGACGGCATCCTCCTCGACTCCGAGACCGTCTGGAACGATGTGCAGCGCGAGCTTTTCGCCCGCTGGTCTGTTCCCTTCACCGAAGAGGTGGAGCACCGCCTCACCGGCCTGGCGGCAGCCGACGTTGCGCAGGAGCTTGCCCTGCTCTCCTACGAGGCGCAGAACGGTCAGAAGCCGGACACCGCCTCCGCAGAGTACGCCGCGCACCATGAACGCGTGATGAAGGATCTGCTCACCACCGAGCACGAGGTCATCAGCTCCGGCGTGGAGCTGATTGAGGGCGCGCAACAGTTCCTGGGCTTCCTGAGCGAGCACATACCCGTGGCCGTAGCCTCCAATTCCACCTCGGGTATCCTCACCGTCAAGATGGAGAACTACGGCTACGCTCCCCTGGTACGCACCTGGGTCAGCAGCGAGGACGTTCCCGCGGGCAAGCCCGCCCCGGACATGTACCTGGAGGCGGCACGTCGCCTCGGCTTTGAAGGTCACGAGGCGCTGGCGTTCGAGGACTCCCCCGCGGGCGCGCAGGCGGCACGTGACGCCGGTACAAAGGTCATGATTTACGTTCCGGAAGGCGCCGACCCGGCAAAGGCACCGGCCGGTTTTGGGCGCTTCGATTCGTTCAAGGACCCGCAGCTGTGGGAGGCGGCCCGCACCTGGGTTGCCAAGCTTCAGGCGACACAGCAGTCTGAGGCAGCTCAATAGTCTGAGGCAACGCAGAACTAAGCACGTGCCGCAGACGCCTCACCGCGCCACCGCCTCACCTGATAGGCAGCATCAAGAAAGACCCCCGGCCCGCTCCTCAAGGAGCAGACCGGGGGTCTTCTATGCCTTATCAGCCGTGCATATAGCGGCGCGAGCCTATCGGCGCATAACCTTCTTGGCCAGTGCATTACCGATGAACTGAACCAGCTGGACCAGGATGATAATAATCGCCACAACGGCCCAGGTGATCTCGTCGTTGAAGCGCTGGTAGCCGTCCACAATCGCGATCTTACCCAGACCGCCGGCACCCACGTAACCAGCCATTGCAGACATATCCACCACGCCGATGACGAGGAAGGTGTAGCCCAGGATCAGCGGGCCGAGCGCCTCGGGAATCATCACGGTGAACAGGATGGTCAGCTTCGAGGCGCCCATAGCGCGGGCCGCCTCAATCACGCCGGGGTCGATGGAGACCATGTTCTGCTCCACGATGCGGGCGATAGCGAACGCAGCGCCGAAGCTCATCGCGAAGACCGCGGCGTTCACGCCCAGGCGGGTACCCACCACGGCGCTGGTCAGCGGGCCCAGGGCCGCAATCAGAATGATGAACGGAATCGGGCGAATGATGTTCACCAGAATGTTCAGGACCGTGTACACGAAGCGGTTCTGGAAGATATTACCGGCGCGGGTGGTGTACAGCAGGGCACCCACAATCAGGCCGACCAGACCGGCGCAGAGCATGGTGATGGACACCATGTAGAAGGTGTCGCCGATAGCCGGGATCAGCTTCTCGGGCAGGAACTCGCCCCAGTCGGTCTTCGAAGCGGCCAGCGGAAGAGTAGTAGCAAACATTTAGCGCACCTCCTGCACGCGGGCAACGGTCTTCAGTTCGGCAACGGCGGCATCAATACTGGTGATTTCGCCGAGGAGTTCCAGGGTGAGGGTACCGTAGGCCTTGCCCTGCAGGGTCTCGATACCGCCGCCCACGATGTTGAAACGGACGTTGCGGGCGCCCAGGTATGACAGCACCTTGCCGAGCTCCTGATTGCCCTCCACGATTTCGACGTTGACCAGGTAGCCACGGTGCGATGCGCGCAGCTCCTCCGCCTCCTGGCCGGTGGGGGCCAGCTTGACGGTGGTCGCAACAAACAGCTTCGCCACATCGGTCTGCGGGTTAGAGAAGACGTCGTAGACGGTTCCTTCTTCCACCACGCGGCCGGACTCCATGACCGCCACGCGGTCGGCAATGCTGGCCACGACATCCATCTCGTGGGTGATGACCACAACGGTGATACCCAGGTCGCGGTTCACGCGCTTGAGAAGGGCGAGCACCTCATGGGTGGTTTCGGGGTCCAGGGCGCTGGTGGCCTCGTCAGCCAGCAGCAGCGAGGGGTTGGTCGCAAGCGCGCGGGCGATACCCACGCGCTGCTTCTGACCGCCCGAAAGCTGGTTCGGGTAGTGGTCGGCGCGGTCGCTCAGACCCACGAATTCCAGCAACTCCAGGGCGCGTTCGCGGCGCTTGGCCTTGGGCCAGCCAGCCACCTTGAGGGGGAACTCAACGTTACCGAGCACGGTGCGGGAGTTCATGAGGTTGAACTGCTGGAAAATCATGCCGATGTTCGTGCGGGCCTCGCGCAGCTCGGAGTCGCGCTTGCCGGAGATTTCAAAATCGTCCACGATCAGCGTGCCGCTCGTGGTCTTTTCCAGGCCGTTGATGAGGCGCACCAGGGTGGACTTACCGGCACCGGAGTAGCCGATAATCGCGAAGATTTCACCGCGGTTGATGGTGAGGGAGACGTTGTCCACGGCGGGGACAGCCTTGGGGCCGTTACCGAAGACCTTGGACACGTCGTCCAGAATCACCATGGGCTGGGGGAGGCCTTCTACGACCTCTTCTAGCTGTTCACTCATAGTATTTGTATCCGTTAAATGTCGTGGTTGGGACGCCGAGAGACTTGGCGCCGGTACGCAAAGGACGGTAAGCCCTTCTAACACGCATCGGGTGCCCGGGCTTACCGCCTTACGTGTGCCTACGAGAGGCGTGTTGTCAGGAGATTACTTCTTGGCGCGCAGCTTGGCCTCTTCATTGGCCAGGGACTGACGCAGCTCGTCGGTGCTCACGTTGACCTCAACGGCGGTGCCGCGGGTCTCTTCCTGAACAGCATCCATGACGGGCTTGGTGTGGAAGATTTCAACGATCTTCTTGTAGGTCTCGTCGTCAGCCTTGTCCTTCTGGGCGACGAAGAGGTTCACGTACTTGATGGCCGAGGGGTCGGTCTTGGGGTCGTCCTGAGCCAGTGCGTCCGCGGGCTTCAGGCCTGCGTCCTTGAGGAAGTCGTTGTTGACGACTGCGCCGTCAGCGGACTCCATGCCAACCACGGTCTGGGTTGCGTCGACGGGGGTGACCTTCACCTTGGAGTTAGCGGTGTCAACATCGTCGATGGTGGGTGCGTCAACGTCAGCGTTCTTGAAGGTGACCAGACCGTTGGTCTTCAGCAGCTTCAGCGCGCGTGCCTCGTTCACGGTGTCGTTCGGGATCACAATCTCGCCGCCCTGGGGGATGTCGGCCAGCTTGGTGTGCTTCTTGGAGAACAGAGCCATCGGGTAGATGACGGTCGGGCCCACGATCTGCAGGTCCTTGTTGGCGCTGACGTTGTAGTTCGACAGGTAGGCGATGTGCTGGAAGCGGTTCATGTCAATGTCACCGGCGTCCAGAGCGGGGTTCGGCTCGGTGTAAGCGCTGAACTCCTTGAACTCGATGTCGATACCCTGCTTCTTGGCTTCTTCCTTCAGGGTCTTGTTGAACTTCTCGGAGCCAACCACACCGATGGTGACCTTCTTGGAATTCGAGGTGGAACCGCAAGCGGCCATGCTGAAAATCATGGGGACGACTGCAAGAGCAGCGGCAAACTTCTTCACGGCTATGAATCTTTCTGTTGAATGATGACGTGCTTCACCGGGTACGGGCATAGAGCGCCGACAAGCCGATGCGAATGATGATGGGACAATTACAGCACGCACAGGGGCGGCGGTGGAAGTTAAGGGTCAATCATGAGACACAGAACGTCAAGCTCGTCATATTTCGTCATATTTCGTCACACGATGATTATTTGCCAATTCCGCTCCCCCACCAGCCGTCCGTCTGCGTCAACGCAAAGCGCCGGCCCGGGCCTAAAACCCGAGTCGGCGCTTATCATACCTGCCCGTTACGGGCGGGCGGCAAACCAACCGACGCTACTGCTCAAAATCGCCCGAGGCAATCAGCTGCTCCCGCACCTTACGGCGCAGCACCTTGCCGAGCATCGAACGCGGCAGGTCGTCCACGACCACGATGCGGCGCGGCACCTTATAGCGAGTCACCTTCGAGTAGCAGTGTTCGCGCAGGGTGTGCTCCTCCACCACCCGGCCGGGGGCGGGAACCACCGCGGCCACGACCATCTCGCCGCCGCCGAGCAGCGGAATACCGACCACCGCCGCATCCGCAACCGTATCGTGCTGCTTGAGGGCGACCTCCACCTCGGTCGGGGAGACGTTGAAGCCGCCGGTGATAATGACCTCCTTGATGCGGTCCACAATCTGGATGAAGAAGTCCTCGTCCAGGCGCACAATATCACCCGTGCGCAACCAGCCGTCGGGGGTGATGGTCTTCGCGGTCTCGTCTTCACGCTTCCAATAACCCATGAAGCGCTGGGGACCGCTGACCCACAGCTCACCCTCCTCGCCGAGAGGCACATCCGCACCCGTCTCCGGATCCACCACGCGAATATCAGTCGAGGGGAAGGGCACACCAATCGAGCCGGCGCGGCGGGTGTCGTTCAGCGGGTTGCAGGAGACCAGCGGGGCACACTCGGTCAGGCCGTAGCCCTCCACCATGAAACCGCCGGAGGCTTCCTCCCACTCGGCCACCAGTTCGGGCGGCAGGTTCATCGCGCCCGACACCGCGTAGCGGATACCCTCCAGGGACACCCCGCGCTTCTTCGCCTCATCCATCAGGCGGCGGTACACCGGCGGAACCGCAGGAAGAATCGTCGGACGGGTCTTCTTCATCGCCTTCAAAATCAGGTCCATGTCCACGGTCGGGAACAGCACCAGGCGGGCACGGCACAGCGACGCAATCGTCACGCCCAGGGTCATACCGTACGCGTGGAAGAGCGGCAGGACCGAGTAAATCACCTCGTCATCGCCCGGGTTAATCCACGCCTCACCCATGCGGCCGTTCGACTCTAGGTTGCGGTGCGTGAGCATCACGCCCTTGGGCAGACCCGTCGTGCCGGAGGTGTACTGCAGCAGCGCAATATCGTGTGCCGTCGGGCGGCGATGCGCAGGATCAATACGCTCGCTCTTGAGCAGCTGCGACCACGGCACCGTGCCCGGGGCCGGGCCCGTCAGCTTCTCACGCGAGGCACGCGCGCTCTTGACGGGTAGCTTCAGCGCGGTGCGCATGAGGCGCGGCATCGCCGAAATCAGGTTCACCGAATAAATGTGGGTGGGGCGGATATCGGCCGGCATCTCGGTCACGTGCGAGGCAATCTTGTCCCACACAATCGCGACCTTCGCGCCGTGATCCTCAAACATGTGGCGCAGCTCGGCCCCCGTGTACAGCGGGTTATGCTCAACCACAATCGCGCCCAGGCGCAGCACCGCGTAGAAGGATGCGATGTGCTGCGGGCAGTTTGGCAAAATCAGAGCCACACGGTCACCCGCCTGCACACCCGCCACACGCAGGCCCTCCGCCGCACGCTCAATCTGATCGCCCAACTCAGCGTAGGTCGTGGTCGCGCCAAAGAACTCCAACGCAACCTTGTGGGGTACGGTGCGAACCGCCTCGTCAATGAGGTGGCTCAGCGAAGTTTCAGGCAGCTCAATATCGCGGGCAGTCCACGAAGAATAGTTCTTCAGCCAGGGGCGGTGCGCCAGGGGGTTCTCACCGGATTCGGTAGCGGGTGCGCCGAACACCGCGGCGCGCGCGGGGGCAGCGTCCCCCGTGTTCGTGTTCTTCTGAGCCTCAGTCATGATTTCGATTGTGCCCGCCGACAGCCCCTCGGCTCAACTTCCAGCGCCCTTCCAGGCCATCTTCACGGCAGGCTCCCAGCTAAGGGAGCCCGGCGCGGCCAGTTTCACGACACTCCCCCGGGTGCGCTCGGCGCAACTCTGGGATACTTAAACCATGAGTAAGCGACAGCAAGACATAACCGACGAGCAGTTCAAGCAGCTCCTTCGCGAAATTTCCAAGCGCTTCGCCATCGCCGGAGGAGTCGTCATTCTCATCGGTCTGGCGATTATCGCCCTAGTCTACCTTCTGGGAGGAGCCCACTAATGCACACCCCGCAGCGCCCCAACGGCGACATCTTCAACCGCATGGTCTCCGGCGCCGCCTACATGCCCGACTCCGAATGTGCGGCACAGACTAAGCGCATCCACGCCGCCACCGTCCTCGCGGAGGAGCACTACGCCCGAGGCGAGCACGCCCAGGCCATGCACGTCTACCGTGAACACCTCGGCCACCTGGGCGAGCACTCCCACATCCGCCCCGGTGCGCGCTTCGACTACGGCGTGAACACCTACATTGGTGACGGCTCCTTCTTCAACTTCGGCTGCGTATTCCTGGACGTCTGCCCGATCCGAATCGGCTCCACCGTGCTCGTCGGCAACAACGTGCAGTTCCTCACCCCCACCCACCCGCTCAACCCCGTCGACCGCGCCGCATACTGGGAAGGCGGCAAGCCCATCACCGTTGAAGACAACGTCTGGATCGGTGGCGGCGCCATCATCCTGGGCGGCGTGACCATCGGCAAGAACTCCGTCATCGGTGCTGGCACCGTCGTCACCAAGGACGTACCCGCAAACTCCGTCGTGGTCGGCAACCCCGGACGCGTGGTTCGCACCCTCGACGAGAACGAACGACCCGCGCACCCTCACCCCTACTCCGCCGAATCTCTTGAAGAGGCTCGGACCTTGCAGTCCGAGCACAGCGAGTAGGCTAAGACCCACCCGAAACGCGAGCCACCGCACATACCGGGTCGCCAGACGATCCCCGAACCCCGTTATCAGAAGCTATGAATACACAACACAACCAGCAGCCGGAGTCCCGCCCGGCGGCCAGCCAGCAGGCAAAGGGCAACGACAATTCCGCGCCCAGCGAGCAGGATCTGTGGGACGCGGCCTTCTCCTCCGACGACCCCACGGTCGTGCTGACCGCCGAGGACCTGCAGCAGGCCGCCTCACGCCGCGCCGAGTCACGAACCACCGATGGAGAGGCGACCCGCGCCTTCCCCAGCCCCATCCCGGCTCCCAGTCCGCAGGATGACGCGGACGCCTCGGACGGCGGGGAAAGCGCCTTCGACTGGCTCAACACCCCCGGCTCGGGTAGCTCGGGTGGCGGCGCATCCGCGGGTTCCGCGCCCGCGCAGAGCGCCGCATCTGCCCCGAGCGTGTCCGAGCGCCGCGGCGCGCAGACCGCCAACGACCGCGGAACGACACCCAGCGTTACCCCGCAGAACACCGCACCGCGCGCGCCGGAACAGCCCGCCCAGCACGGGGGCTTCGCCGTCCCCGCGGGCCAACCCGCTCAGCCCATCCTCCAGCCCGGCGAACCGGTACTCACCGCCGCCACCGCCCTGCAGATGCAGAAGGAACGGTACTCCCGCATGCACGTGCTCCCGGGCCTGCTCGGCTGGCTCGTGGCCATCACCCTCATGGACGGCGGCCGCTGGGGCATCGGCGCCTGGCTCGCCTCTACCGGGCAGGAGCAGTCCCTCGAGTACCACGCCGTCATCGGACGACTACTCTCCGGGGAATCCTCCGTAGTTCCCGTGGCGGTCGCCCTGAGCGTCCTCATCTTTGGTGCCTACCTGGTCGGCGGATACACCGCCGGACGCATGGCTCGATTCGCCGGCTCCAAGCAGGGCATTGCGGTGTGGCTGTGGCACCTCATGGGCCTTATTGTGGCTTCGCTGGCCACCTACCTGGCCCCGCAGATTTTCCCGAACGGCACCGCCGCGTTCTCCATGCAACGACTCATGAACGGGGATACCTCCAACGGCCTGCTGGCGATCATGCTCATCCTGGCGCTCAGCTTCCTGGGAGCCCTTATAGGCGGCGCCTGCGGGCAGATCTACCACCGCCGCGTGGATAAGTACCCGAGCACCCGGGTGGAGCGCGAGGACGACTAGCCTCCGAAGCACCGGACACCGCACCGATGCCGATACAAAACGCGAAGACCTCCGGCGCACGCTATGTGCGCCGGAGGTCTTCGCGTTGAACGGCTCTTCGGGGCCGTTTAGGTTATTTGCCTAGTGATCCAGCAGCAGGGCCGGTTCCTCCAGGATGGCCGCCACATCGGCCATGAAGCGAGCCGAAAGGTCGCCGTCCACCACGCGGTGGTCGAACGAGCCGCCCAGGGTCGTCACCCAGCGAGGAATCACTTCGCCGTCAACCACCCACGGCTTCTGCTTGATGGTACCGAAGGCCACAATCGCAACCTCACCCGGGTTGATAATCGGGGTACCGGTATCGATGCCCAGCGAACCGATATTCGTAATGGTCAGGGTGCCGTTCGCCATCTCTGCCGGCTGGGTCTTGCCTTCACGAGCGCGAGTGGTCAGGTTGTTCAGGGCAATCGCAAGCTCACGCAGGGAAAGCTCCTGGGCATCCTTGATGTTCGGGACCATCAGGCCGCGCGGGGTGGCGGCTGCGATACCCAGATTCATGTAGTGCTTAATCTGGATCTCGCTGTCGGTCCAGGTTGCGTTTACCTGCGGGTTACGCTCGGCGGCCCAAATCACCGCGGCGGCCAGAACCAGCAGCGGGGTGACCTTCACACCCTCAAAGTGGCGAGACTTCTTCAGGCGCTTGACGAACTCCATGGTGCGGGATGCATCCACGTCCACGAAAATCGACACGTGCGGGGCGCTGAAGGCCGAGGCGACCATGGCCTTCGCGGTGGCTTTGCGCACGCCGCGCACCGGGATGCGCTCGATGCGGTCGCCCGGGGTGGTTGCACCCTGCCAGAAGGGCTGGCGGGCACCGCTGTGCTGCACGTCCTTGAGGTGGGCAACGTAGTTCATGAGGTCCTGCTTGGTCACCTGGCCGCGGGCACCGGTGGCGGTCACGTGGGCCAGGTCGACGCCGAGTTCCTTAGCGGCCAAACGCACCGGAGGAGCCGCCAGGGTCGGGCGGTGCGGAACCTGCTCGGGAGCCAAAGTCGGCGCGGGAGCCGCTGCGGGCTCGGGTGCCAGACGCTGCACCACCGAGTTCAGCGGGGTGTTCTCCACAAAGCGGGAGGCGCGCTCAGCCAGCTCGCTCAGCAGGCCCTGGTTGCGGTTTACCGGGTCGGAGGGGGTGTGCGCCACCGGTGCCTGGACTGTCGGCGCCGCGGGTGATGCGGGGGCGGCAGGTGCGGGCTGGACCGCGGAGGCGGGACGCTTACGTGCGCGGCGCTTAACAGCGTCCGCCTTGGGTCCGGAGCCGACCAGCGCGGTGCCGGATTCGGTCTCCTGCTGGGGTGCCGCGGGAGCGGCCGGGGCCGCGCCGTCGCCACCGGAGATGCGGATGATGGGGGTACCCACCTCGACGGTCTCGCCCTCGGCGACCATCAGTTCCTCGACGATACCGGCGTAGGGCGAGGGAAGTTCCACGACGCTCTTCGCGGTTTCAATTTCGACGAGGACGTCGTTGATGGCGACCTCGGTGCCGACTGCCACCTTCCAGCTGAGGATTTCTGCTTCGGTCAGGCCTTCACCCACGTCAGGGAGCGGGAAAATCTGGGACATTTTTACCTCTCACTAGGGCATATACCCTATACGGAATATTCTGTGCGGGCTTGCAGCCCGCCATAGCGCAACACGCTGATACGTCAGATCAGGGAATGCCTAGTAGTCAAAAGCGCGGTCAACCGCCTCCAGGATGCGGTCAATATCGGGCACGTACTCTTCCTCAATACGGGACACCGGGTACGGCATGTAGTAGCCACCCACGCGGATCACCGGGGCCTGCAGGCTGTAGAAGCAACGCTCCGTAATCGCGGCCGCCAGTTCACCACCCATGCCACCGAAGGTGGGGGCCTCGTGGGCGATAATCAGTCGGCCGGTCTTCGCCACCGAGGCGGCCACGGTCGGCACATCCAGCGGAGAAATCGAGCGCAGATCAATCACCTCGATCGAGCGGCCATCCTCAACCGCGGCCTCCGCGGCTGCCAGGGCCACCGGAACCAGCGGACCGTACGCAACAATCGTGGCGTCGGTACCCTCGCGCACGACCTTGGCGCTAAACGGGTCGAAGGAGGTGTCATTCAGGTCCACGTCCCCCTTGAGCCAGTAGCGGCGCTTAGGCTCAAAGATAATGACCGGATCCGGGCACTCAATCGCCTTGCGGGTCATCCAGTAGGCCTCGTGCGGGCTCGAGGGAGTCACGATGCGCAGGCCGGCGGTGTGGGCGAACAGCGCCTCGGGTGACTCGGAGTGGTGCTCCACCGAGCCAATCACGCCGCCGTAGGGAATACGAATCGTCACCGGCACGATGTACTGCTTATCGGTGCGGTTGTGAATCTTCGCAAGCTGGCTCGTGATTTGGTTGAAGGCGGGGAAAACGAAGCCGTCGAACTGAATCTCGGGAACGGGGCGGTACCCGCGCAGCGCCATGCCGATGGAGGTGCCGATAATGCCGGACTCCCCCAGCGGGCTATCCATGACGCGGCGGTTGCCGAAGCGGGCCTGCAAGCCCTCGGTCACGCGGTACACGCCGCCAAGCTTGCCGATATCCTCACCGAGCAGAACCACGGTGCGGTCAGCCTCCAGGGCATCCTCCAGGCCGCGAGTAATGGCCTTGGCGAGGGTCAAACGCTCAATGTTTTCGCTCATCTTTACTCCTCTTCAAAGCCTACGTTGTAGGTACGGTAGAATTCGCGGTCGTCCTCAACCTGCTGGTGTTCCTGGGCGTAGACGCGGTCGAAGAAGTGCTCAAAGTCGGCCACCTCGGCGGAAAGCACGGCGTCGCGAACGCCGGAGGCGACCTTCTGGGCGGACTCGGCCACCTCCTCGAAGAAGGCATCGTCAGCGTAGCCCTGCTCGCGCAGGTACTTCTCGAGGCGAATCATGGGGTCGCGGTGCAGCGGCCCCTCAAGGTCGGCCTCGGTGCGGTACTTCGTGGGGTCGTCGGCAGTGGTGTGCGGGCCCAGGCGGTAGGTCTCGGCCTCGATGAGCACGGGGCCCTCGCCGGCACGAATCTTCTCCATGGCGTAACGGGTCACCGCGAGCACGCCCAGGATGTCATTGCCGTCCACGCGCAGGCCCTCGAAGCCGTAACCGGCGGCTCGGGTCGAAATCGGCACGCGCGACTGCACTTCGAAGGGAACCGAGATGGCCCAGCGGTTGTTCTGCACGAAGAAGAGCACCGGGGCGTCGTAGGAGGCCGCGAAGACCATGGATTCGTGAACATCGCCCTCGCTGGAGGAGCCGTCGCCGAAGTAGACCGCGACGGCGGGCTTCTGCGCGTCGGTTGCGGGGTCGGTGGCCTGGCCCTGGCCGGTGGGGCGCTTGCCGGTTTCAGCCTCGATATCGGCATCGAAGTTCAGGCCCATGGCGTAGCCGACGGCGTGCAGGGTCTGGGCGGCCAGCACCTTGGTGTAGGTGTGGAAGTTGTGGGCCTTCATGTCCCAACCGTGGGTGGTGGTGCCGCGGAAGATGGTAATCAGATCGCGGAAATCCACACCGCGAGCCAGAGCGACGGCGTGCTCACGATAGGAGGGGAAGATGTAGTCGTTGGGGGCGTAGGCCAGTGCGGAGCCGACCTGCGCGGCCTCCTGGCCTCGGCTAGGAACCCACAGGGCGAGCTGGCCCTGGCGCTGCAGGGCGGTCGCCTCGTCGTCGAAGCGGCGGGTGGTGTACATGAGGCGGTAGGCCTCGCGCAGGGTATCACCATCGACGTCTTTGACGTATCGGCTGAAGGTGGGGTGTTCGTGGACGGTGCCGTTCTCATCCATGAGCTGGATGCGCTCGGGCACTCCCGGGTACTTGTCGTTCTCGTGCATCTAACCTCCACACGTGACGATGGCTTCGCCTGCGGGCTACCGGGGCCAAGCCTCATTCTCCACGAAAGGTGGAGGGTTGAGAGGCTGATTTACGGCCGGTGCACCATCAGGACTGGGCATATATACCTACCAGTTTACTATTTCGGGCTCTCGGCAATAACGTGCACGCTCGGAACACGCCTGGAACACCGCGTATTGCGCCCCGTCATTCAGCATATGAGCAGGCGAAAACCAGCAGCGCTACCAATTGCGTTTAATGGCCAAAGGAACCCTCCCATATATTCGATAATCAGAATATATAGGAGGGTTCCTTCATCTTCATGCGCTCAGGACCGCTATGCGATTCAAGCTTATCCAGCGATGTTGAGCGAGATTAGCCCTCCTGCGCGAAGAGCTCGCACAGGGACAGGAAACGATCGTTTGCCTCGACCTCGCCAATGCTCACGCGCACGCCCTCGGACCCGAAGGCACGCACCGAGAGAGCATTCCGGTTCATGAGGTCAACGAACTCGCCGGTACGCTCCCCCAGGGGCAGCCACACAAAGTTTGCGTAGGTGCTCGGGAACTCGTAGCCCAGTTCGCGTAGGCGAGCCGTGACGCGCTCACGCTCGGCCACGATGTGCCTGACCCGCGCCATGACGGCCTCCTGGTGCTCGATGGAGGCGACGGCGGCCCGCTCGGCCAGGGCGGACACGGCAAAGGGCGTCGCGGCAACCCGCAGGTGGCGGGTAATCTGCGGATGCGAAATCGAGTAGCCCACGCGCAAACCCGCCAGGCCCTGCGCCTTGGAGAAAGTGCGCAGAATGATGACGTTCGGGTAGTCACGGTAGATATCCAGGCCGTTCAGCGGAGGCTCTTCCCCCTCCGGGATGGAGGAGGCCGCGCAGAACTCGAAGTAGGCCTCGTCGATGACCACGGGAACGGTAGCCGGCACCTTCGCGAGGAAGGAGCGAATCTGGCTCTCGGTCACGGCGGGACCGGTCGGGTTATTGGGGGTGCACACCAGAATCAGGCGGGTGCGGTCGGTGACGGCCGCGGCCATAGCGTCCAGGTCGTGCGCGCCGTCGGGCAGGTTCGGCACCTGCACGCTACGAGCGCCCATGATGCCAACCAGAATGGGGTAAGCCTCGAAGGAACGCCACGCGTAGATGACCTCGTCCTGCACACCGTCGGCGTTAACGCCCGCGAAGGTTTTGAGAATCTGGTTGAGCGCGCCGAGGCTGCCGGCGCCGGTCACGATATCCTCGGCGTCCACGCCCAGCTGCCCGGCGAGGGCGGTACGCAGGGCGGTTGAGAGGGGGTCGGGATAGCGGTGCACCGCATCGAATTCGGCCAGCACGCGCGCCACCTCGGGCACGGGGCCCAGCGGGTTCTCGTTAGAGGAAAGCTTGTACCGGGTCAGGCCCTCGACGGGAGCGGGAGGCTTACCCGCGGCATAGCTGGGCAGGGTATCGAAGACGGGGCGGACCGGGATGCTGGTGGGTTCTTCTGAGTGGCTCATAGCTTTAGTATGTGCCCGCGAGCGCCGCGGAGCCAGTGCCACCGGGATGAAGACCAGCATGGGGACAGGACGAGCCATCCCCATGCCGGTCTCCGCCACCTCACCGGCCGGGCTCCCCACTAGGCAAATACCGGCTCCCGCTCAACGGTGACGGCGCGCCGAGGCTCCGGTGCGGGGTGTATCAACCCCGGGTCGGTCTCCTCGGGAGGAATCGGCGTGCGGAACCCCGGGTCGATGTCCTCGGCCGGCGCCACGGGCATGGGAACAGGCTTCAACTCTGGTAGGTCGGGGGTAAGCGATTCCCCGCCATCGTAGTCCCCGCCCTGTCGGGGCCCGAGGAATGTGCCCCCGAACGCAGAACCAATTTTAGGGAGTGGCAGGTCATCGATGGTTGGCTGATTAATAACCTTTCCGATGTTTGCCTGTGAGCCTGCGGGCTCTGGTAGAAGGTCCGGCGGGAGCAAATCTGCCGGGGGTGGTGGACCCTCCGGCTCGACTCGAGCGGGCAACTTGATGGTGGCAGGCTCCGGGCCGCTCAGGTCCGCCGGCAAGTTGATGGCGGGCGGAACATTCTGCGGGTCGTATCCCTGCAGGGGAGGTGTTTTGGGCGTCTGAGGTGCAGGCATCTCGGGCCAGGTCGGCTTCGGGCTCCCCGGCTCCTGCGACGGTTTAGGGCCCGGGTGAGGGAGACGTCGTTCGGCGCTCTCCCACGTATCTTGGGCTGCTTTTTGGATTCGTTCCCCCTTATCTTTGGCGTCCTGAACGCCCTTAACCATGCCACCTGTTCCATGTTCAATCGTTTCATCTACACCCTTCTCGTCAAACCTAACTCCCGATTTGTAGGCCTGACGCGAGTAGATTCCGATACGTGAGATCGTTACGTCCCTTCGCTCAGCTAGGCTGTATCCATCCGGCATAGCAGAACCCGAGGTAACCTTCTGCTCCCCCAGCACGTATTCCTTACCATCCATCGCCGCACGGATGCCCCCGGGTACCGCGTTGCTATACCCTTCGCGGTCTAGGGCTTCTCGGTATTTCTCGCCATGGTGCTCAGAGTTCTGAACGGTGATTGATGTATCACGGTCGTCAGGACGCCAACCTCCTTCAGGCCTCACCGCGCTATCCGGAACGATATCGCCTTCACCTTCCACATAGTCCACGGCGAAGTCTCGACGTTTGGCGGGCAGACCTCGTAGCGGAGCACCTTGGGCGTAGATACCGACGATGTTGATTTCTTTGGCGACCTCGAAACTATTAGCCATGTTGTAGGCAATCATGGCTCCCTGGCTGAACCCTTCCAGGTACACGCGGGCCCCCTGCGGCGCACCGGCATCACGCAAAGCCTGAAGAACCATCCGATAGGCGGGGTTCCTCGTGGTATCTTCACCTAACGTTTCACGCACAGCACCCGCAGGGTCCATGGGAGAGCCGCCCCAGGAGTCAAAATTAGTCCCCGGAATACTCACCACGTACAGGGCGTAGGCGGGGTCGCCCTCGTGGCCTTCTTCGTACATGACGGTGACCATCACGGCGCCGCGTTCGCCCTTCGTCGGGTCCTGCTGAGAACGCTCGAATTCCTGGTCCTGGGCTTTGGCGGCCGCCTGCAACCGTTCCGAGCTGGAGCCTACGGAAAGCTGATTTTTCTCTCCCCGGTGCGCCGCGACCCCGTACTCATCAGCCGAAGCGGTACGCACGTTGTGTGCCGCGCTGCCCACGTCCTGCCACGTATTCTCTCTCTTCAACGATAGCTTGGCCTTCCCGATGAATTTCTCAATGATTTTCGCGGGGATTCCGGTGATTCTGGACAGCCGTCCAGCCACTCGCCGGCGGGCAATCTCGGGGTTGAGTCGGGCGTCAAGATAGGCTGTCGCTCCGAAAAGTACCGCCGCGACGAGGGGTGAATAGGGCATCGCTATTGATGCGCTATAGTACCCGAGCTCGGGCAGCGTCAGCCGGATAAGGTACCGGACCTCGTCGGGGTCGCCGGCGAGGGCGCCGCGGATGTGGGTTCGCACCGTCAGCCCGTCAGGAAGCTTACCGTCCTGGGCGATACCGAGCGATTCGAACCAGCCGGCTACCATGTTCTCGACCTGCAGGTAGGCGCTGTGGGCGAGGCGCACGGCCACCGCCGTGGCCACCAGATCGGCGGCACTTTGGCCCATCCCGGCGGCCAACATGGTGCACTGGCCGCTGGCCAGACGGGCGCGCGCGTTGACCCCGAGAAAGAGCATCGTCTCTGCGCCAATGCTCGAGATGGGCACCGGACGTTCGGCGCAGCGCTGGCTGGCGTGGGCGAGGGAATCGGCGATGGCGGGCATCTCTTCCAGTGTGACGGTGATGGTCGCCCCTGTGGGGGCCGAGCCGCTCCCCTCGATGGGAAGGGCGTACGTTGCGTTGGTCATGGGTTCTCCTAGATGGGTTCTCCTAGCGACGACTAGCGGTGAGCAGCGGTCTAATAGCCGGTTTGGCGGGTAACGAGCGCGTTGAGCCCCTCGGGGAGGCTGACGTGCATGAGGGAATCAAGCTCGTGTTGCGCGGACCCCGCGTGGCGGGCCACGAGGTCCTCCAGTTTTCCGGGGTCGAGGATATCGGCGGCGGTATCCGTGAGGGACCCGAGAAGGCTGTCGAGGGCACCGGCCGCGGCGGTAATGGCCTGGGCTTTGGCGGTCAGTTCGGCGGCGAGCTCTTCGGCGGCGGCGGCAATATCGACCGCCGCGTTCTCGGCAATCTGTGCCCTGTCTCGAATACTGTCGCGGTGCCTTTCGAGCTGTCTGCGGAAGGCGCGGCCCGCTTCCGAGGCCCAGTGCTCTGTTCCGAGCTCGCCGGTGCGCGCGTAGACCCCCTGTATCTCGTGGGCTTCGGCGCGCATGCGTGCGGAAAGCTCGGCACCCTTGGTGCGGGCCAAGGCGGCTGCCGCGAGGAGCGAGGCGGCGAACGCGCGTCCGGCCGCGGAGCCGATGCCCATATGGCCGGCGGCACGCAGAATATCCGCGGTGCTGGGCGGGTTGGGGGTTCCCGGAGGCGCAGATGGCGGTGTGGAATCGACGAAGGTGGGCACGGCGCGTCCTTTCGGAGGAGCCGGTTACGAATACCGGCTTAGCGGGTGGACTTTGGTTCCAGCCTATGGGCGGGCCGGCGTTGTTCCCCCGGCTTTTAGCCGCCTGTGGATAGCGACCCCACAAAACGAAAAATTCGCACGGATTTGAGCTGCAGAACCCGCAAAATGCTTTATCCACAGCTTCCGCCGCCGTCATATTTCCGCGCAAAGATTGCCTCGAAGCCACTCCGAAACCGCTTCGGAACCGAAAAAGCGCCCACCCGTTGGAGTCGGCGCGCCCGCGGCGAGCGCCGCCCGGACCATCCCCGACACCACCCGGACCGCAGTCTGGGCCTTCGCCCAAACCACTATCCAGAGCACCCTCCAACCGCCCACCGCCCCGCACCCCGCCCGCATTTTCCGGCGATCCATGCGAAAATGGAGTTATGTCTCACACCAATAACACCATCCTGCCTTCTGGCCGTATCGATTTGGGCACCGGCGAACTTGCTCTGGGCCCCCTGGACGGACGCTACGCATCCGTCACCGCACCCCTGACGAACTACCTCTCCGAGGCCGCCCTGAACCGTGACCGCATCCACGTCGAGGTCGAGTGGTTCATCTACCTGTGCGAGCACAAGGTGCTGCCGGGTCTGTCCCCGTTGAGCGAGGAGCAGAAGAAGGGCTTGCGCGCCATCGTGACCGATTTCAACGCCGAATCCGTGGCCGAGCTGGCCGAGATTGAGGCCGTGACCGTTCACGACGTAAAGGCCGTCGAGTATTACATCGGTCGCCGCCTGAAGGGCCTGGGCCTGGACCACCTGGTGCCGCTGGTTCACTTCGGCTGCACCTCCGAAGACATCAACAACCTCTCCTACGCCCTGGGCATCAAGGATGCCGTGCAGAACGTGTGGATCCCCGCAGCCGAGGAGCTGATTGAGGTTCTGCTGAACCTGGCCGAGGAGGGCCGCGAGGTTCCCATGCTCTCGCGCACCCACGGTCAGCCCGCAACCCCGACCACCCTGGGCAAGGAGATGGGCGTGCTCGCCTACCGCCTGAAGCGCCAGGTCAAGCATGTGAAGGCCACCGAGTTCCTCGGCAAGATTAACGGTGCGACCGGCACCTATGCCGCGCACTACGCCTCGGTGCCCACCGCCGATTGGCAGAAGATTTCTCGCGGTTTCGTTGAGCACCTGGGCCTGACCTGGAACCCGCTGACCACCCAGATTGAGTCGCACGACTGGCAGGCCGAGCTGTACTCGGATATCGCGCACTTCAACCGCGTGCTGCACAACCTCTGCACCGACGTGTGGAGCTACATTTCGATTGGTTTCTTCCGCCAGATTCCGGTGGCCGGTGCGACCGGTTCGTCCACCATGCCGCACAAGGTTAACCCGATTCGCTTCGAAAACGCGGAGGCTAACCTGGAGCTCTCCAACGCCCTGCTGGATTCGCTGGGCTCGACCCTGGTGACCTCCCGCTGGCAGCGCGACCTGACCGATTCCTCGGCTCAGCGCAACATCGGCGTGGCCTTCGGTCACTCGGTCCTGGCCATCTCGAACGTGGTGAAGGGCCTGAAGCGCCTGGACATCGCGGCCGACGTGATTTCTGCCGACCTGGACTCCAACTGGGAGGTTCTGGCCGAGGCAATCCAGATGGTGATGCGCGCGGAGGCTATCGCGGGTGTTCCCGGCATGGAGAACCCCTACGAGCGTCTGAAGGAGCTGACTCGTGGTCACCGCGTGGATGCGGCTCGCCTCAAGGAGTTTGTGGCAACCCTGGGCCTTTCCCCCGAGGCCGAGGAGCGTCTGTCGAACCTGACCCCGCACACCTACAACGGCATTGCGGCTCAGCTGCTCGATCACGCGAAGAACGCGTAGTCGGTAGCATCGGCTGAGCGCCGGTCTTAACGCTGAAGACCCCGGGTCCCTGAGTTCAGGGATCCGGGGTCTTCAGCGTGTTGGGGCTTTGCTGTGTCTGCTAACCAGCAAGGGTTTTAGCGCTCGAGCATAGGGCGGTTTTCGGTCTCAGTGTCGTGGCCCTTGCCACGGGTGAAGACCTTTCCGGCAGCCTTACCGGCGACCTTGCCCGCACCCTTGAGAATCGAACCGGCCTTATCCACGAGCTGGCCTCGTTCGCCGCGGGTGCTCTCCGGGGACTCATCCTCTTCGGACTTCACGCGCGGTGCGCGCGGGGTAATCATGAGCTCCGTGGGGAAGTATGCAGGGGCGTCGCCGAAAGCGTTACGAGTGTTGCGCACGACATCCTTGCCGAGAGCCAGGTTTGCGCCGCCGCCGACCACAGCACCCACGCCGAAGGGCAGGGCACGGCCGAGTAGCGCGCCGGTCTGACGCGAGAGGAATCGACGGATGAACAGGTTGCGGATGGTGCGCTCGACGCTGAACATCTTGCCGCCGGAGGAATTGCCCAGCAGCATACCCCACTTGTTGGATACGCCGCTTGCCTTACCGGTCTGCAGCAGCACGGTGTTCATGAGCTGCGAGCCCTCCTCGCCGAGCATGATGGCCATGACCATGGAGCGGGCGGTTTCGGGGTCGTGCACGTGCACGCCGTGCAGCTCGGCGACGGCCTGGGCGTAGAGGGCGGTGCGCTCCATGTAACCGCCCACGGCGAGCGCCGAGAGGCTCATGGAGGTAATGGTGCCGACGCCGGGCACGAATGCGGATGCGCCGGTCACGCCACCGATGGCGGTGATGTCGCGCAGGTAGGCGCGGTCGAGGCGCTTGTGAATCTGTGCGGGGGTTTCGTCGGGGTGCGCTTCGCGCAGCTTCTTGACGATGGACAGCGCGAGCGGTCGTTGCATGCGCAGTACGTTGTCGAGGGTGGTGGTTAGCGCGGGACGGGGGTTGCCGTCCTCATCGAATAGAGACTTCTTCGGGTCAATCATGTCTTTAGTAAAGCACGGTCGGGTGAATATTTCCTGAACGGGCGGGCCTTCCGGCGGGCTGGAAGAGCCTTGTTCACCGAGGGCTTGAGTTCACCGAGGGCTTGAGCGGTCGTCCGGCCGGGTGCGGCGGCGCTTCTGAAATCGCTTCCCATTCATTTGCGCCCTTTTTTAAACCGCGTAAAATTGTCCTAGGTTACACACTATTCATTGTCTGCATAATGCGTGACCCGTTTCACGGCGATTCGGGTTGGGCTGTACCGCCGATACTTGCTTACGCTTCATGCTGTAAAGGATTACCATGACTTCTTCCGCCAGCACGCCCACGGCTGCGCGTTCTCCCCTGGCCACTCAGGGGCTGGGTGTCGCCTACGCGACCGGCGCGATTATTTCCGCGCAATTCGGTTCAGCCCTCGCGAAGCAGCTCATGGGTGATTTGGGGCCCTGGGGTGTGGTGGCGCTACGTCTGCTGACCTCCACCATCCTGCTGTACGTGTTCTTCCGCCCGAATATTCTCGCGTGGACGCGCGCGCAGTGGACCGCGGTCATCGTGCTGGGCGTGGCCCTTACCGGCGCGAACGCCTTCTTCTACGTGGCGATTGAGCAGGTTCCGCTGGCGATTGCCGTGGCGATCGAGTTTATGGGCCCGCTGGTGTTGGCGACCGTTATGTCCCGCCGCAAGCTGGACCTGGTGTGGATTGCCCTGTCCTTTAGCGGCATGGCGATTCTGACGGCCGAATCACAGGCCAAGCCTGAGGACTTTGCCCTGGTGGGCGTGTTTTTCGCGGTACTGACGGCGATTTCGCGTGCCGCCTACATCCTGGCGACGGAGAAGGTGGGCGCGCTCATCCCGGGTATGGGCGGCATGGTCATGGGTAACGTTGTCTCTACCCTGCTGGTTCTGCCGTTCCCGTTCCTTATTAGCGGCAACAACCTGCTGAAGGTCACCCAGGATGTGAACCTGCTGGCTATTGGCTGTTTGATGGGCCTGCTGGCTTCGGCCATCCCGGCCCTGGGCGAGGTCTCTTCCCTGCGCCTGCTGCCGGCGCACATCTACAGTGTGGTGCTTTCGCTGGAACCGGCGATTGCCGCGCTGGTGGGCGTCATTATGCTGGCCGAGCCGACGGATGCGGTTCGCTGGCTGGCCATCTCGCTGCTGGTGCTGGCGAGTATCGGCATCTCCATTTCGCACGCCCGCGCCCAAAAACGGGCCCAGGAACGCGGTGATAGCGAGGAGATGGATCGCTACCTCCCCGGCGCGGTGGACGCGCACGCGGTGGACATCGCACAGATGGCGACCAGTTCCATTACGCTTCCATCGGCCGAGCAGATTAGGGCCGACCGTGAGGCGAAGGGCCTCTAGGTAGCCGTAGAGAGCCCAGCTGAATATTGCGCTGGAGAGCATGTCTCTTCTTTCTCTCACCCCCGGGTAGCACGTAGGATAGTATCTCGTGCCCGGGGGTGCACTGTTTAAGCTCGTACCCTGCCCCCCCATTCGAGAACCCGCACAAGCACCGCCGATTTACGAGGTACCCCGAGGAGAGCCATGCAGCATACCGCGCACCAACGCCCTGCCCTAGGCATCATGTTTGTTTTGATGTCCTGCTCGTCGCTACAGTTCGGCGCGGCCTTCGCGGTGACGCTCTTCCCGCTGTTCGGCGCGCTTGCCGTGAGCGTGAGCCGTCTGGCGATTGCTTCCATTGTGGTGGGTAGCACCGTGTGGCTGGCTGCTCGTTGGCGTGCCCGCCGCGGCGATACGATGCCTCCGGGCCCGCTGTCCTGGTCGAAGGAGCAGTGGCGTGCCGTGGTGATTTTCGGTTTAACGTTCGGCATGATGAACGGCTTCTTCTACTGCGCGATTGACCGTATCCCCATCGGCCTGGCGGTGGCGGTGGAGTTTTTGGGCCCGCTCGCGCTGGCGTCCCTGCTGACTCGCAGACTCCGCGACGCGGTGTGGGTCCTCTGCGCTCTGGCGGGCATGCTGGTGCTCGGCTACGAGGCGGCGGTCGGCACGGATACCGACTACCTGGGTCTGACGTTCGCGCTGATTGCTGGCGTGTTCTGGGCGCTGTATATTCGCTCCAGCGCAAAGGTTGGCGCCCTGGTTCCGGGTGCGAGCGGCCTGGCGGTGGCGATGCTGGTCGGCGCCGCGTTCATTGCCCCGGCGGCGGCGGTTGTTCCGGCGCCCCAGCCGCTGTGGAACGCGGCTCAGGACCCGGTGCTACTCCTCATGATTTTCGGTACCGCGATGTTCGCCTCGGTGATTCCCTACAGCGCGGAGCTGATGGCCCTGCGCAACCTGCCGCAGCAGGTGTTTAGCGTGTTGATGAGCATGGAGCCCGCCATCGCGGCGATTGCCGGCTGGGCGCTGCTAAACCAGGAGACGGGCCCGATTCGTTGGGTGGCGATCTGCCTGCTCATGACGGCGAGCGTGGGCATTACGCTGACCACCGCGCAGAGCGGCTCTTCCAAGCAGCAGGATGAGGGCGAGGAGCCCGTTCCCATGCCGCTGCCCGAATAGGCCCCGCCCGCGGGCGACGGCCCGGGGTCGCCGGTGCACGGCATATAGAAAACCGTTGAGGCGGGTACCCGGTCGGTACCCGCCTCAACGGTTTAAATCTCGCGCCTAAGCCTCCAGGCTGTCCAGCAGGTCGCGCAGCTCGTCGGTGGTAAGCACCTCCGCCGGATGCGGTCCCATTGCGTACAGTAGGTCCTGGGTGTCCTCGTCCAGCTCGCGGGAGGTACCGATCAGTACGAGGTTTCCCTCGTTCTCGCCGCTGAGCATCGAACTTTCGCACAGGCACCACACATAATCGAAGACCTCGAGCATGGCGGCCGCCTGCAGCTGGAAGAAGGGCAAACCCGCGTCGTCACCCACGTTGATGGCGACCATGCCGCGTTCACTCAGGACGTCCTTGAGTTCGCGGTAGAAGTCGCGGTTCGCCAGATGGGCGGGTGCATCCATGCCGGTGAAAATATCGAGGATAATCGCGTCGAAGCCGGGCACGCCCAGCAGTTCGGGCAGGTTTGCCAGCTGCTCGCGGGCATCGCCCACCACGAGCCGGCAGTCGGTTCCGGCGGGTAGCGGCAGGCGGTCCGTTACAAAACCCATGAGCTCGGGTTCAATATCCACGGCAACCTGGCGGGAGCCGGGGCGGGTCGCCTGAATATAGCGCACGAGGGTCAGCGCCCCCGCACCCAGGTGCGCGGCGGTAATGGGCTCGCCGGCGGGGGCGAGCGCATCCACCGCGTTCGCGATGCGGCGCAGGTACTCGTAGAACACGTAGGAGGGATCCGCGGTATCCACGTGGGACTGCTCGGCGCCACCGATTTCGAGGACGTGGCCGTGCTCGCTGAACCCGTCGGGGTGAATTTCGGCGCGCTGCCCGCCGGAAAGCTGAATGTGTGCCACTACTTCACGCCAGCTTCACGCTTGAAGGTGCTGACCAGGTCATCCACCGAGGAGGAAGAATCCAGGCCCTCGATGACCTTATCGTTCACGGCGAAGGTGGGGGTTCCCTTCACGCCAATCTTGACGGCGTGCTCGTAGTCGCGCTGAATGGGCTTGATGGTTTCGGAGTCGAGCAGAGCCTTATCAAACTCTTCGGTGTTCAGGCCCAGTTCCTTGGCGTAGTCGTTGAACAGGGTGCGCAGCTTATCGCGTTCCTTGATGTTCTTCCAGTCGTTCTGGGTAGCGAAGAGCTTGTTCGCCATTTCAAGATGCTTGCCCTGCGCCTCGGCGGCCTCCACGGCGAGTGCGGCGGGTACGGCGTTGGCGTGCATGTTCAGCGGCATGTTGCGCACGGTCACGTTCATGATGCCGTCGAGCTTCTTGGCGGCTTCTTCGAACTTGGGTTCTGCCTTGGCGCAGTAGGGGCACTGGTAGTCGGTGTACAGGGTTGCGGTGCCTGCGCCGGGTACTTCGCGGTTGAGGCGGTAGCCGACGTAGCCGTCATCCGCGGTAGCAGATGCGGAGCTCGAGGAGTCGGCTGAGGCGGAAGCGCTTGCGGATGCGCTCGCCGATGCTGCGGCGGTGCTCTCCGAGGTCGCGCTCGCCGAACCGCCTGCCGAGCCGCTCGCGGAGGCGGTAGAGGAGGCCTGGGAAGAGCCGCAGGCGCTCAGGCCCAGTGCGGCGGCGGGAAGCGCGCCGATGAGCAGGGCGCGGCGGGTAAAGGGTGAGGTCATGGTATTCCTCCTAAGAATCGGTGCCGGGGCGCACGGATAACGCTTAGGTTCATCTTATCCCGCCGGCACGCCGGGCGCATGACGCGTCCGCGCGGGGCTCTTGCGCGGAGCCGCCGTAGCAACGCGATGATTCGCCTCTCCCCCACCTTTTTGGTACTATTGCGGGGTATGCACTGTTCCGCGGAAAGCCCGTCTTAACGCGGCAGGTAGCGTATGTGCCTCTATAGCTCAGGGGTAGAGCATTTCCCTCGTAAAGAAAAGGTCGTGGGTTCGAATCCCACTGGGGGCTCCACATCCGCCGTAACAAGGCCGGTTTCCGGTGTGTTGCGGCGGTTTTTAGTATCGTCTTCGGCACGCGAGGCCCCGACCCCGTTCCGAGGCGTCCGACAGCTCGCTCTATCCCGGGAGGCCTCATGTCTTCGTCCCGCACCTCCGCCCGCAAGGGCTCCTCGCAGCGCGCCCCGTTCACCCCCACCGTGCGCTTCGCCATCGTCTACGTGCTGGCGCTCGTGATTTCGCTGGCGGTTTGGTTCTTCTACCGCGCCGTCTACGAGGACGACACCTCGTTCCTGGTGCCCATCGTGATTTCCCTGGCGACGTCCTACGTTGCCGCGCATGCCCTTACGGGCGGCCGTTCCCCGCGCAACTAGTCGCCAAGCCCGTCCGCCGGTCGGTGGCCGGAGCGTTAAACCAAAGGCCGCGCATCCGAGTCCCTCCGAGGGGTCGGATGCGCGGCCGTCGCTATAGGGCCGGCGCGTTACTTGGATGCGCGCTGGAAGTCGCTGTCGGTCTTGCCCCACAGGCCGTAAACCTTGGCGAGTTCCTTGACCTTCTTGGCGCGCAGGTAACGCGGCAGGTAGGAGCCGTCGCGGGGGCCGTCGATGGGCACGTCGAGCATCTGGTGGGCCTCTTCAATCTCAACCTCGCTGGGCGAGAAGGCCGCGTTAATGGTCTCTGCCTGGCGGATATCCAGGGTAATCTTGCCGGTCATGCCGTGGTCGTTCGCGAAGCCGCAGGCCTTGGAGAGGTCAGCGCCGTAGGCGCCGAGGGTCGGGCCGTCGATGGGGCCGGGCAGGCCACCCAAGGTGGAGGCGATGACCAGCTGCGAACGCACGTAGGCGAGCGCCATGGGGGTTGCGGAGGAACCGGTGTCGCGGCGGTAGTCGCCCGCGCCGAAGGCCAGGCGGAAGGTACCGATGGCGCGGGCAATCTCGACCGAGTGGTGCACACCCAGGGCCGATTCAATCAGCGCGATGATGGGGGTACCGGCGGGCAGCTCAGCTGAGGTACGGTCGATGTCGGTGGCGTGCTCGGCGGTGGCGAGCATGACGCCTCGCAGGCCCTTCACGTTCTTGAGGGCCTTGACGTCTTTCCACCAGTGCTCGGTGGTGATGGCGTTGATACGAACCCAGGCAACCACGCCGGAGTTCAGCATGCGGACGACCTGTTCGCGGGCGGTGTCCTTCTCTTCGGGCGGGCAACCGTCCTCGAGGTCAATAATGATGGAATCGGCCTCGGATTCGAAGGCCTGTTCAAAAACGTCTTCGCTGGCGTTGGCGCGAACGAGCAACCAGGAGCGGGAGAGGCTGGGGCGCAGCTGGCGCGCGCGCTCGTTCCTATGGAATTCAAACATGGTGTGTGACTTCTTCCGTCAATCGTTAATGCATTGGTTGTGCCGTAGAGGGCCTGGACCGAGCCGCGATTCTCGATTGCGTACCATCGTCACCTCCATTGTGACTGAACCGCTTGCGGGGTGTCATGCACCTCTCTTTTAAGCGTATCGTGTGCCCGGTGGAGCATCAAACTGACGCACCACTAGGCCTCGACGAGTTCGGTCCGTCCCACGGGGATTCCGTCGTCGAAGGTCAGCTCGCCGGCCGCTTCCTTCTGGGCGCGGCGAATCAGACGTTCGGCCTCTTGCACGTGCTGCACCACGGTCTCAACGCGGCGGTGCACGCTCACCTGGCGGTCGCATCCGGTGGTGCACTCGCCGAAGCAGCGGGCCATGGCCAGGGCCTCGGCGCAGAGGGCCACGGCGTTGCCGGCCTTGGAGAGGGCGCGGTTGAGGTCGGAGTAGGTGCCGAATTGCGAGGCGGGGATATCGCCGTCGCTGGGGGCGAGGCGGTGGGCCTCCATGGCCACGGCACGCACCCGGGGGATGAGGTCGGCAAGCTCGTTGGCGTCCGGCACGATGAGCTCAATCATGGAGGCGGAGGACTCGGTGCCCGCCAGACGCTCGAGCACCTGGTGGAATCGGTCGATGCCGCGAATAAAGCGGTCGTGGGAGCGTCGCCAGATGCCCTTGCCGAGCTCGGCGTCGTCTCGGCGCGATTGCAGGTAGCTTTTGAGTCCCATGAGTCCTCCTCTACGTTAGGTGTGTGCCGTGAACGGTATCGGGTGGGATTCGCTCGCGGCCGGTGAGCGTCGGATGCGTACATCACCTTCCGCGGCGAGCCACAAACCCACCTATACTTAGGTTACCCTAAATCTTCTTTTGGTGACGGTTCGTCAGGGAAATATGATCATTTATGTCACGTTTCGCGGAGCGCGGCAACAAGGTTTTCTCCGCACCCCACGGAAACCTGTCTAATCGACCCGTAGCACCACCTTGCCGCGGTGCAGACCGGAATCAAAGTACTCGTGCGCCTCGGCCGCGGCCTCCAGGGGGAATACCTGATCAAGACCCACGCCGATGCGACCCGACTCGACCAGCGGGAGGATCTGCTCGCGCACGCCGCGCAGAATCTCGGCCTTCTGGGCCTCGGAGCGGCTGCGCAGGCTCGTGGCGTGCACCGAAAGCCGGTGCGTGAGTGCGTACGCGAGATCCAGCTCGGCCTTTCGTCCGCCCTGCAACCCGATGATGCACAGGTGCCCACCGTCGGCGAGGGTGTGCAGGTTATCCTCAAAGTACCGCCCGCCCACGACGTCCAGGATGTAGTCCGCGCCGCGTCCTCCGGTCTCCGACAGAACGACATCCCGGAACGAATGTTCCCGATACACGATGGGTTCGGCACCCAGCGAGCGCACGTACTCCGCTTTCTCTTCGGTCCCAACCGTGGCGAATACGCGGGTTCCCGCGGCCAGTGCCACCTGAATGGCGTGCACCCCGATGCCCCCGGTGCCACCGTGCACCAGCACCGTGGCGCTCTGCCCGTCCTCGCGCAGGTTCTCGGCGGGATCCATGCTCATGCCGCAGGTCAGTACCAGGTTGGAGTAGACCGTGGCGGCCACCTCGGGTAGCGCCGCGGCCTCTTCAAAGCTCAGGTTCTCGGGCTTCGGCAGCAGTAAATCCACCGGAACCGTCACGTAGTCGGCGTACCCACCTCCGGGGAGCAGAGCCATCACGGGACGACCGCAGTTCTCGACGGATGCCCCCTCGCCAACGGCCTCGATTTCCCCGGCCACTTCCAGACCGTAGATGGAGCTCGATCCAGGAGGGGGCGGGTAGAATCCGCGGCGCTGCAGGGCATCCGCACGGTTGATTCCGGCGGCGCGAACGCGGATGAGCACCTCACGCGAACGGGGAACGGGGGCGGGAATCTCGCTGACCCGAAGCACCTCGGGACCGCCGTGGTTTTCCTCAATAATTGCTCGCATGAGCCCTCCTCCTGAGCGGATGTGCCCTCATCGGCACTCGATTTACAGAAAGCATACATCGTGAGATAATCTCGTAGTGCCCTGCGGCACGGCGTTGAGATAAAATGCCGGTCTCTGGAGCGCAAGGATGGTTGTCCGAGCGGCCGAAGGAGCTGGTCTTGAAAACCAGTAGGCGGTAACCCCGTCTCAAGGGTTCAAATCCCTTACCATCCGCGTTTTAGCTTCTGCTCCACGTGTGGAGCGCGAAGAGCCCCGTTCCTCGTATTGAACTGCGCCCCGAAACTTGGACGCATTAAATAGTAGCCGCTACGCGACTTCC